>Ga0207701_10000601_pt1 | contig 37647 bp, 34 predicted proteins | sample KBSSwiSSwithPhiX_FD_184294 | JGI IMG/M metagenome (GOLD analysis project Ga0207701, IMG submission 184294) | Switchgrass rhizosphere bulk soil microbial communities from Kellogg Biological Station, Michigan, USA, with PhiX - S5 (SPAdes) (version 2) | ecosystem: Environmental > Terrestrial >... | reverse complement strand
CAACAGCAGGTTGGCGACATTCGCGCACGCGATCAGCAGAACGAGGACGACGCCCGCCTGAAGAATCAGGAGCGGCGTGCGCACGTCGCCGACGAGCTGATCGCGAATCGGCACCGCATAGCCACCAAATCCACTTCGCTTCGCGAACTGTGCCCGGTTTGGCAGCCGCTCGTTGTTTTGATCGACGATCGTTTTCATCTCGGCGTTGACCTGGTCGATCGTCGTTCCCGGGCGCAGCCGCGCGATCATCATGCTGAACTCGTTGCCGCGCGCGTTGTCGGACATCTGTTCCGGCGTGAACCCGAAAGGCAGGAGCAGCGTGACGTCGCGTCCCGGCAGCTCGAAGTCCGCGGGCAGGACGCCGACGACCCGGTGCGACTCGCCGTTCAGACGAATGTCGCGGCCGACGATTCCGCGATCCGCGGCAAAGCGCGCGTTCCAAAGCCCGTAGGTCAGGATCGCGAACTGGTTGGCGCCGGGTTTCGCCTCGTCATCGGTGAATCCGCGTCCCAGAAATGGCTGTCTCCCGAGCGTCGTCAGAAACGACGGCGTGACCGCGAGGGCACGCAGCTGCTCCGGTCGGCCGTCCTCTGAAAGAGTGGCCGCCCGGGGCGTAAAGAGCGCCGCCTCCTCAATCGCCGGCGCCTGCGTCTTGCGGTCGATGTAGTCGGGAATCGAGACGCTGGCCTGCGGGAGGCCCATGAGCGGATACGTGTTCCAGATGAACACGAGCCGGTCGGCGTGCCCGTACGGCAACGGGCGGAGCAGCGTTTGATACAGCAAGCTGAAGATTGCCGTGTTGGCGCCGATGCCGAGCGTCAACGTGAGCACGGCCACCAGGGTAAAGACCGGCTGTTTCCTCAGCGTCCGCAGCGCATACCGGATGTCCTGCATGCGCTCTTGGACGGTCGCGGGCGACAAAGGGTTGCGTCGATCGCATGCTACGATGCGCGCCAGTGGCGCGTCCGTCTTTTCCGCACCCCCTGACCTTGCTGACCGCCTGCATCCTGGCAGCCGCCATCGGCAGCCATCTGCTCCCGGCAGGCCAGTACGAGCGGCGCGCGGATCCGGTAACCGGTCGTGAAGTGGTGGTGGCCGGCACGTATCACCGAGTGGAATCCAGCCCGGTTGGACCGTTTGAGGCGCTGGTCGCGATTCCCAGGGGGCTCGCGGCGGCCAGTTCGGTGATCTTTCTCGTGTTTCTCGTCGGTGGCGCGTTCACGGTCGTGGATGAAACAGGCGCGTTGCGACAGGCCGTCGGATGGCTGGTGCGACGGCTCGAGAACCGGGAGACGCTGCTCATTCCGATCGTCTCGCTGGCCTTTGCGGCCGGAGGGGCGCTCGAGCACATGTCCGAGGAGATCATCGCGCTCGTCCCGGTGCTGCTGCTCGTGACCGCTCGTCTTGGCTTCGACCGGCTGACGGCGGTTGCGATCAGCATCGGAGCCGCTGGGGTCGGCGCAGCATTCAGCCCAATCGATCCATTCCAGGTTCAAATCGCGCAGAAGCTCGCAGGCGTGCCCTTACTCTCGGGCTTCGGCTTTCGATCGTGCGTCCTTGCGGTGGCCCTTATCGTGTGGATTGCCGCGACATGGCGACACGCGGCGCGAACTCGCGTCGTCCCGGAAGCGAGCGCCGACGCCGCGAGTGCGGCGATCGTGCTCGACGCGAAACGGACCATCGTGCTGTTGCTGGTCATCGCGACCTTCGTCGTGTTCGTCTACGGCGTCATGAGCCTTGGCTGGGACTTCGATCAGATGTCGGCCTTGTTCTTCGCAATGGGCCTGGCCGCGGGGCTTGTCGGCGGCCTCGGCCCGACCGGCACCGCGCAGGCCTTCGTCACGGGTTTTGCGTCCATGGCGTACGCCGCCATGCTGATCGGCTTCGCGAGGGCGATTTTCGTCGTCCTCGATCAGGGGCGCATCATCGACACGATCGTCAACGCGCTGGTCACGCCGCTGCAGAGCCTGCCGGTGACGCTCTCGGCGCTCGGGATGCTCGTCGTCCAGTCCCTCGTGCATTTCCCTGTACCGAGCGTCAGCGGCCAGGCGGTGTTGACGATGCCGGTGCTCGTGCCGATGTCGGACCTCATCGGGCTTTCACGTCAGGTCGTCATCCTCGCGTACCAGTACGGCGCCGGCCTCACCGAACTGCTGACGCCAACCAATGGGGCGCTCATGGCGGTGACCGCAGCGGCGGGCGTGAAATATGGCGACTGGCTCAAGTTCGCTATTCCGCTCTTCGCCACTTTGATGGTGCTGGGGGGCATCGCGATTGTCGTCGCCATCGCGATCCGCCTCTGATTCGCGACTCGCGGCTCGCGGTTCGTCCGCCTCCGCGCCCCTGGCCTTGGCGCGCTTCGGCGAGACAGGCTAATTCGCGGCTCGACAGCCTTCATTCAGCATTCAGCATTCAACATTCAGCATTAATAGATCGCCGCCCACAAAGAGAAAAGCGCAGCGAACGTATCTTCGACCGTTGCCACCAACTGGCGCATGTCTCCGAGGATGGCGGCATCGTCTGGGTTCGAGAGAGACAGCCATCGCCCGACAAACACCCAGCCCTGGGCCGACGGGTTCTTGCAGGTGATCAACCACTCAACCGCCTGCGGTGGGAGCAGTTCGACGGCGGGTCCGCGGTCGCCGTACTGAATGAAGCCGCCGTACTTCGACATCCAGTCACTGAGCTGTCGTTTCCAGGCGGACGCGAGCTGCTGCTGGAACACCTCGAAGCAATGGACCATGTGTTCGTGCCCATCGATCTGATCGTCCCGGCCGCCGGCGGCGAGATTGAATCCCAGCCCTATTCGCATCCAGCTGCCGTTCCACACACTGCCACTCAGAAGAGCGAGGTCGAAGTGAGGCTCCCAGCGTCCGCCGTGATGGTAGGCGTGGAGGTAGCCGTTGCCCCCATCGTGATAGCTGTTGCGGTGAAACAGCTTCGAGCCGGACTGGCCGGCGCGGTTCCGCGTCTGGACGATGCGCTGTGCCGTGCGCTGATCGTTGAGGGACATCAACAGCGTTTCGATTTTCGGTCCGAGCGCCCGGGCCGCATCAATCGGCGCGAGATGGCTCAGCGCGTCGAAATCGTGGCTGGAGAAGCCCGACATCGCGTCGGCAGTCGGCAACGCCATCGCGCGGCGCTTGGTGACTTCCGTCATCAGGCTCTTCGCGATCGTGTTCGACGGATTCAGGTCCAACACCGTCGCCAGCGCGCCGGCGGCGTCGGAAAAGCGCCGCTGCTCGAGGTAGCATCGGGCGAGCCGCGTCCAGGCTCCCTGATTCGAGGGATCGGACCGCGTGATCTGAAGATTCACATCGAGCGCTTCCGATCCGAAGCTATTGCTCTTAGCCAGCTCAACCGCGCGCTGTTGAAGATCCATCAGGAGATTATGACTGATTGTCGATTGCTGATTGTTGACTGCTGAGTGATTGGAACCACACACCATAATTGAACATGCTCAATTCCATGAGACCAATCCTGCTTCTGTGCATGGTCGTCATCGTCGCGGCTGGTTGCTCGAACAAGAAGGCTGAGACCGCTTCGACGTCAGCGGCTCCGTCGATTCCCGCACCTCCCGATGTCGCCGCGGCGCCCGCTGACGCGCAACGCACGCCGACCGGCCTCGTCTCGAAGGTACTGAAAGCTGGAACCGGCACACGGCATCCGCGCCCCAACTCACAGGTCGTCGTGCATTACACGGGGTGGACGACGGACGGAAAAATGTTCGACAGTTCCGTCGCTCGCGGCGAACCGGCGACGATGAGCCTCGATGGGGTGATTGCGGGCTGGACCGAGGGGGTGCAGATGATGGTCGTCGGCGAGAAGCGCCGATTCTGGATCCCTGCAGGCCTTGCCTACGAAGGCAAGGACGGACCTCAGGGCACGCTCGTCTTCGATATTGAGCTGATCAGGATTGAATCCTGAATTTACGTGACAGCGAGTTCGGCAGAATCGACCGGAACCGGAGGCTTATTGCCCCGTCGGATCATTCCGGTCACGACACGAACCAACTCGAGCTTGGGCACCGGGGTTGTTTGAATCGACACGCGGCCTTCACGGATCGCCGCGCAGATCGCATCGGCCGAGGGATCGGAGAACACCAAAGAGAACGTGCGGCCAAGCTGGCGGATGTCGTGAAGGTCACTGCTCCCGACCACCGGTTTGCCATGCTCGCGCGCCCACCGCGTCGCTTTCGCGTTGAAATTCACGCCACCAGTCCAGAAGTAACTCCACTCCACCGCGTCAAAAAGGTCGGCGTGCTCGATGAGGCGGGACCGCAGCGAGTTGCCATTCGGAAAAAACGGGTGCGGCGCGATGACGACTCCGTTCGCGCGCGACCGAAGCGCCGCGAGATCCTTGAACGTCCGAACGCGATCGGTCCCGTTCGGAAAATTGAGCAGCAGGACGTGGCGTCCTTCAATCGTGCGCTCGACGCCGGGCACGAGGACGATCCCCCGCTCGCGTGCGTAGGCCGTGAGCCGGGAATCTGCGAGGACCTTATCGTGAAGAGTGATCGCCAGCGCGTGGAATCCGAGCTCAGCCGCGCGATCGACTAACTGGCAGGCGTCATGCGAAATCACGTCCGCCGGATCCTCCGACGTATGGAGGTGAAGATCTACTTTCAGCACATCATTTCCCATCGGTCCCACCGCTGTGCCACAGAGCAAGCAATGTTCCGGACCGCAACCTTTGATTGTACTCGGTCTTTTCGCAAACCCCCGGTTACAGTATTGAAATTGACCGCGTCGCCGAGAACAAAAGGGATCAGGAAAGCAGCATTTCCAGGTCTTCGGCCTTGAGTGAGCGGATTAAACCCGCATCGGCCTTGAGGATCGCGTCGGCAAGTTCCCGCTTGCTCTGCTGCAGCTCAGCGACTTTTTCTTCAACCGTGTCACGAGCCAGCAGTCGATAGGCAAACACGTGTCGTGTCTGACCGATGCGATGCGCGCGGTCGATGGCTTGCGCTTCGACCGCCGGATTCCACCAGGGATCGAGCAGGAACACATACTCAGCGGCGGTGAGGTTCAGACCGAGTCCGCCCGCCTTCAGGCTGATCAGAAATACCCGGCAGTCCGGATCCGATTGAAACCGGGCGACGCGTTCGGCGCGATCGCGCGTGCGGCCGTCGAGGTATTCATACGGGATGTCGAGTGCGTCGAGTCGCGGCCGGAGAAGCGCCAGGAGGCTTGTGAACTGCGAAAACACCAACGCCTTATGGCCTTCGGCGATCACTTCGAGCAGTCGCGGAATCAAGACCTCGAACTTTGCCGAGGGTTCGTGCGCGCGCGCCGGATCGATGAGGCCGCTATGGCAGGCGGCCTGACGGAGCCGCAAGAGCGCCTCCAGGATCTGCATCTTCGATCGGTTGACGCCGTCGCGAGCGATCCGTGCAAGCAGCGTCTGCCGATAGTGTGCGCGCAACTCGTCGTAGTGTCGCCGCTGGGCTGGCTCGAGCTCGCACTGCAGCGTCTGCTCGGTACGATTCGGCAGTTCGGGTGCGACCTGCTCTTTCGTCCGGCGCAAGATGAATGGCCGCAGCGCACGCGACAGCCACTCGACATTGTCGTCACCTTTCATCCGCGCCGAGCTCGCGGATTGAAATGCCTTCGCTGTTCCAAGCACGCCCGGATTGAGAAACTCGAACAGGCTCCAGAGCTCGCCGAGATGGTTCTCGATCGGTGTGCCACTCAGGGCCAGTCGATGCCGCGCCCGCAACAGGCGTGACGCCTTCGCTGATGCCGTCACGGCGTTCTTGATTGCCTGCGCTTCATCGAGGATCGCGTAATCGAACTCGAGCGCATGCAATCGCGCGGCGTCGCGGCGAAGCGTTCCATACGTCGTCAGCACCACGTCGGCATCCCCAAGTGAGCGGGGGTCACGCTGGGGACCGGTGTAGTCGGCAATCTTCAGCTTGGGCGCGAACCGAGCCGCCTCGTCCTTCCAATTGAACACGAGCGAGCGTGGCACGACGACGATGGAAGGGAGCCGCTCGGCGCTTCGGTTCGACTGTCGCCGGGCATCGAGCAAGGCGAGGACCATGACGGTCTTGCCGAGGCCCATGTCGTCGGCAAGACATCCGCCGAACTGGAATCGCCGCAGGAAGGAGAACCAGCCAAGCGCCTCGCGCTGGTACTCGCGGAGCGTGCCGCGAAACGAGCGCGGCGGATCTTCCGGCTGGACGCCGCCAAAGGTGTGAAGCTCCGAACGCACGCGCGCGAACGTCTCGTCGTAGGCGATCGCGGGCTGCGCCGCGAGCAGGGCGTCGAGCAGCGCCACTTGGGATCGGCCAAACCGGATGCTGTCCCCATCCGCGCTCCCGAATCCGGCAATGGCCGCGTACCGGCGCAGCCACTCTTCAGGAAGGAGCCCGACGCTGCCATCATCGAGGACCACCACATCCTCGCCTCGCGCCACCGCGGCAAGCAGCTGCGGGAACGGGGCCGACCGACCATCCCCGAAATCAACCGCGCCGTGAAGATCGAACCAGTCGATCCCCGATGTGACCTCGAGCCGCATGCTGACGGCCGGGCGGAACGGTCGTCCCTCCGCCTCCACTCGCCAGCCGTCCTGCACCAGCGTGTGCACGACGCGCGGAAATTGTTCCGGCGAAATCCCAAGCAGCTGTCGCGATTCGAAGTGACTCCAGGTGTACCGGAATCCGAGCTCGTGGAGACGATCGATCGCCGCCTGTTCCGCGGCGCGATCCCGCTTGATCAACCGCCGATTCTCCCGGTCGTAGGCCGCGGCGCCGGCTGGCCCCTCAACGACTGCGCCACCGTAGTCGAATTGCACCGTCGCGCGGAGATCCTGGCGCAAGGCGTACGGGTTGTTCCGTTCAGGACGCGCGACCCGAACACGCGGTCGCGGCGTTCCCTCCACGACGTCGTACCGAAGCCCCGCAGGCAGCGAGTAGGGTTCGAGACCGGATCGGGCAATCGTTTCCACCAGCGAGTCGGCTTGCGTGCTCGGCATCGAGAGAGGCCCGAAGGCACGTAGGCGAGCAATCCACGCGAACCCGTCGTCGACCTGAAGACGCGCGACCGAGTGACGCGTGAACAGAAAGCCCCGGCTCAACAGAAGAACCGGCTCCTGCAGTGACAGCCATTCGCCGTCGCGCACGAAGCGTCCGTCTACCTTGATCGACTCGTCTCCGTTCGACGAAATCCTCACGTCGAACCGCCACGGCTTCCCGTCGTCCCACGCGAACTGAAAGAAGCCGGTCTCTTCGCCGATTCGATCGAGGCCGCCACGGCCCGTCATCGCAACCTTGGGAAGAATCACATCTTCGAGCGGACCGTTGAGCACGTAACGCGAGCGCGAGAATCCCGGTTCGTAGGTCGTCCCGTAGTTCCAGGGGTTGCTGGCGCCGAGAAGCAGCGAGAGTATCTCGCGATCCGCGGGATCAGCCAGGTGTTCGGCTTCGCTGGGTGTGACGCTTGCCGGACGAGGCTTGCTCCACGTCCCGCTCTTTCGCCGCTGCCGGAAGAGCACGTTGAGAACCGTGCCATAGCCAGTGAGCGTCCCGCGGACGTCAATCGAGTAGACGATTTCGCCGTTCGAGAATCGCGGCGCGGGACGGGAGCGTTCCGCCGCGATCGCATCGTGCCGGACCTCGTTCAGGAACCGTTCCCACGCGGGAGTCTTCGCCGTCCTGGCAGCGGATTCGTCCGTCGTGTCAGGCAGCTCCGTGGGCGCACGGTACTCGGGTTCGAGCGCCGCGCCTGGAAGGATCGCCCCCTCCCCGCCCAGCAATCCGCGCTTCTCGGCTTCCAGAAGGGACGCCCAGATATGTTTGCAGATCTCCCCGCGGTCTGCGTAGTACGGGCACTCGCACGATGCGGTAAAGAGATCCGTTCCGCTCTCGCGCCGCAGCTCGACCCGGTAATCGTCCATGCCGCGGACGACCGCGTGCGCGCTCCACTGGCCGCCGGCCATCTCGATGACACTGCCGGACTCGAAGTAGTCAGTGCCTTTCACGCGAGTGCGCGCGTTGACGTACGAGCTGAGCGGCTTGATGAACATCGGGGCGGAGCCCTCCAGTATAAACCGCGGAAGGCCGCCAGAAATGCTGAATCCTGAACGCTGATTGCTGAATGACCGGGGGCCTGACTGGCAGTTGGATTAGAATTGCTGACTTTTGATTGCTGATTGCACAGTCTTTCGTTCATTCAGCATTCAGCATTCAGCGCTCAGCATTTCATTGCCTCACCTCTCCCCAGCTCAGTGGGCTCTGGCGGTCATCGCCGCGGCCGGCATCGGCATCGGTAAGTCGGGGCTCGCGGGCATGAGCCTCGTCCACGTGCTGATCTTCGCGTTCCTCTTTGGCGCGCGCGAGTCGACGGGGGTCGTCCTGCCGATGCTGCTCGTCGGCGACGTATTCGCGGTCCGCATCTTTCATCAGCACGCCCGGTGGGTTTACGTGCGCCGCATGCTCCCGCCAGCGTGCGTCGGCGTCATCATCGCGGCGATCATCATGCGGGGCCTGAGTGAAGCGGTTTACAAGCCAATCATCGGCGTGACGATTCTCGCGCTCACCGCGCTGCAGGTGGCCCGCATGTACAAGCCGGAATGGTTTGGCAACGTGCCGCATTCAACGTGGTTCGCCTGGACGATCGGTCTGGTGGCCGGAGGGGCCACGATGCTGGCCAACGCCGCGGGGCCGATCTTCACGATCTATTGCCTGGCGGTCGCGCTCCCCAAGTTCGAGCTCGTTGGCACGAGCGCGTGGTTTTTCTTCATCATCAATGCGTTCAAGGTCCCGTTCAGCATCGCGCTCGGGCTGATTCACGGGCAAACGCTGGCCATGAACGCAATCCTCAGCCCCGCGATCTTCGTCGGCCTGTTCATCGGTCGCTGGCTGACCGCGCACATCCCGCAGCGGCTCTTCGACGGTTTGCTGCTGACCTTCGCCGCGGTGGCGGCGCTGCGTCTGATTGGGGTGTTGTGACGAGCCGCAGGCGCTGCTGCCTTCTGTCTCTGGCGCTGTGCGCCTTGCTCGGTGTCCGAGCGGTCGCGCAGCAATCCGACCTGCGCTGGGCGGGGGACCTTGAAGGCGGCGCGCCGTTCGTCGAGGCGGATCCAAATGACCCGAACAAGCTGACCGGATTCGATGTCGAGATCGCGGAGCTCATCGCGCGGGGACTGAAACGGACGCCACACTTCCAGTTCGTGCCGTACGGGTCAATCGATCAGGCCATCGAACGCGGAACCGCTGAAATCGGCCTCAGCGGCATGGAGGACACTCCGACTCGCCGCGCGGCGATGGCGACGACGATTCCGTACTATGCCTTCCGTGAAGTGCTCGCGGTGCGCGACGCCGACGCCGGGAGATTTCGCACCCTTGCCGATCTTCGCGGCCGCCGCGTCGGCACGTTGGGCGGAACGATGGCCTATGAAATCCTGCTGCAGGGCGAGCGCCAACACGGACTCGAGGCCGTGTCGTACGACGACGATGTGCATCCGTACAGCGATTTGTTGCTGGGCAGGATTGACGGGGTGCTGCTCGACAACGTGCTCGCGGAACGACGCCGGAAGACCATGGCCGGAATCACGATTCAGCCGCAGGCCGTCGCCACGAGCCACTACGTCGGAGTGCTTGCGCCGAGAAACGCGCCGCTCCGTGATTCCATCGACGAGATCCTCCGCGCCGCGATGCGTGACGGGACGCTCGAAACGATCTTTCGGAAGTGGGGCGTGTGGAACGGTGACCAGCGCGCGCTCTACGACAACCTGATCGCCAGGAAGGCCGTGCCGGCTGTGACGATTTCTGGGTCGGACGCGCAGATTGGCGTCGCCCTGAGCCGCCGCGAGGCGACCCTGCGGTATGTGCCGTCGCTCATCAAGGCCGCGGGCGTGACGCTGATTCTTTCGTGCCTCGCGATGGCAATCGCGGTCACGCTCGGGGTCCTGATCGCGAGCGGCCGGGTGTACGGCCGAGCGCCGCTGCGGCTTGCGCTGACGGGCTACGTCGAGCTGATGCGCGGAACTCCGGTGCTGCTTCAGTTGTTCGTCATCTACTACGGGCTCGCCTCGATTGTGAAGCTGCCGGCGTTTCTGGCAGCACTCGCCGGGCTGGCGCTGAACTACGCCGCCTACGAAAGCGAGATCTACCGCGGTGCGCTGGAAGCGGTTCCCGGCGGCCAGCTCGAAGCCGCACGGACGCTCGGGTTGACCGAACGCCAGGTGCTGCGGCTCGTTCGCGGCCCGCAGGCATTCCGCATTGCTCTCGCGCCGATGACAAACGACTTCGTCGCCCTTTTGAAGGACTCGTCGCTGGTCTCGGTGCTGACCGTGGTCGAATTGACGAAGCAGACCCAGATCTTCGCCACCAATCTCGGCAGCTGGGTGATCCCCGGCACACTCTGCGCGGCTATGTATCTCGTGATGTCGCTGCCCCTCGGCGCGCTCGCGCGCCGGCTCGAAGAGCGGTGGAAGGCGCCCACGGTATGAGCGCCATCCTCGACGTACACGACTTGCACTTGCGGCGGGGAGACCGCACGATTCTCGCCGGGGCGACGTTCACCGTCACGCACGGCGGCATCGTGGCGCTGATGGGGCCGTCCGGATCCGGCAAGACGACGATTCTTCGCGTCATTGCCGGGCTCGAACGGTTCGATCGCGGCGCGATCGATGTCGAAGGTGTCCGGCTCAAGGGTGGAGAGAAAGCGAACGCAGCCCTCCTCAGGAACCTGCGGCGCAAGGTCGGCCTCGTCTTTCAGTTCCATCACCTCTTCGATCACCTGTCGGCGCTGCGGAACATCACCCTCGCCCCAACCCACGTCCTCGGTGTGCCGATGCCGGCCGCCGAAGCCCGGGCCAGGGAACTGCTCGCCGCGCTCGGCGTCGAGCATCGAGCGTCGGCGCTCCCGAGAGAATTGTCGGGCGGCGAGGCGCAACGCGTCGCGATCGCCAGAGCCCTCGCCGTCGATCCACCGCTGCTGATGATGGACGAACCCACCGCGTCGCTCGACCCGTCACGCCGTAATGAACTGGGCGAACTGCTGGCCCGCCTCGCCACCCAGAAGCGCACGATCCTGCTCTCAACGCACGACGACGACTTCGCCCGCCGTTGGGCAACGACGATCTTGAGAATGGATGGCGGAGTCGTGGTTTAAATCTCCCAGCTTCCAGCTCCCAGCTTCAGGCGAATCGCGAATCGCGAGCCGCGATAATCGTCAGTTCCCTTATCGCAGGACGCTGTACTTCTCAAACAACTGTCGCTGTCGCGTCTCCTTCGACATCTCGCGTCCGGCGATGAAGACACGTTCAGGCCCCGTGGTCAGCTCGAACGGGTCGCCGGACCAGATGACGACGTCGGCGTCCTTGCCCGCCTCGAGGGAACCCAGACGATCCGCGACCCCCCAGATGCGGGCGGGCTCGAGCGTCACGGCCCGCAGCGCGATGTCGCGATCGAGACCGTACGAAATCGCGTTGCCTGCCTCCTGACGCAGATTGCGGGCGTTGTGCGTATCGAACGATGAGAGGACGAGCGTTACGCCTGCCTTCGCCAGCCGCGCGGGGTTCTCGAGGGTCGCGCCGAGAGCATCGAACGTTGGAATATCGGTCAGCGGCTTCACAACGACGGGGACCTTGTGAACCGCCAGATCCGCGGCGACCCGCCAACCCTCCCCTGCGCCCATGAGGATCAGTTTTAGGTGGAATTCATCAGCCAGGCGCATCGCCGCGAGCAGGTCGCTCGCCCGATTGGCGTTGATCGCCAGCGGCAGCTCGCCGCGAACGACTGGACCAAGCGCCTCCATGTCGAGCCGGCCGCGCGCGTACGGCCGGCGCTGCGCATTGCTCCAGGCGACATGGTTCCTGGAAAAATCGAGCGCATCCTGGAGCGCCTCGCGGAGCCGAAGCATGGCCGACGCGCGAGATCCGCCCTCCGACGCCGCGCCAGCCTCGCCGAGATTGGCAAACATCGCGACCGGCGCCTTGACGATCGCGTCAGGAACCTGCGCACCGGTCAGATCGAACATCGCGCCCTGACCGAGGATGACGTGACCGGACCCCGTAGGCGCCACGACGGCACGCGTGATCCCCTCCACACGGGTCACCGGAATCACGGTGGAGTCGCCGTTGAACGAATCGACGACGTTGAAGGCCGCGCTCAGCTCCTTGTCGGTCGACGCCTGATCGTCGGTACCGTCTGCGCCAAGCGGGATTTCGACGATGCCAATCTGAGTGGCCGATTCGAGAAACCCTGGCGTCACGATCTTGCCCGCGGCGTCGATCACGCGCCCGCCCGCAGGCACCGTCACGCTGGCACCGACCGCCACAATCTTCCCACCGCGGATCAGCACCGTGCCCTTCTCGATTGGCTGACCGGAAACAGGGAACACGCGGCCGTTCGTAATCGCAATCGTCTCTCCCGGAGCAGCCGACGCGACCGGCCGGGGAGCCGCAGGGCGCTGCGGCGTCCGAGTCGGACTGGATCCGGGACTCTGCGCAGTAATCGAAGCCGCGAGCCCGCACGACACGAGCACGCCGAGGGTGATTCTCATCGCGCACCTCCCGTCGGAATCAGGCCGGTCTCGAAGTCCCGCCGTGGTTGTTTGTTGGGATCGGTGCGGTCGTACATCAGCGCGCCATCGATGAAGACGCGCTCCGCGCGGCTATAGACGCTGAAGGGGTCCGCGGTCCAGATCACCACGTCGGCGTTCTTGCCCGGCTCCAGCGAACCGGTCACGTTGTCGATGCCGAGCGCTCTCGCCGGGTTGAGGGTGAACCACTTCACCGCATCCGCCCGCTCGATCTTGAATCCTGCCTCGATCCCCGCGCGCAGCGCTTTTGCCGCCTCCTGGTTCAGCCGCTGAATCCCATTCGCATCGTCTGAATGAACGATGGCGCAGCCCTTCGCCTGGTCGACGAGCGCGATATTCTCGCGGATGCCGTCGTAGGCTTCGAGCTTGAATCCCCACCAATCCGCCCACATGCTCGCGCAGATGTTGTTCTCCGCGAGGAGATCACGGATCTTGTAGGCTTCGACGGCGTGGTGGAAGGAGGCGATCTTGTAGCCGAATTCCCTGGCAATGTTGATCATCGTGGCCATCTCGTCGGCACGATAACAGTGGTTGTGGACGAGGATTTCGCCGTCGAGCACACCGGCGAGCGTTTCAAGCTGCAGGTTGCGCGCGGGACGCTTCTCCGGGTCGGAGCCGGCGGCCTTCCAGCGGCGGAGGCTGTCGCGATATTCGCTCGCCGCCTGCCACGCGCGCCGGTAGCCGGCGACGTTGCCCATGCGTGTCTGAGGCGCGCTGTTTCGCGTCCCATACACCCGCTTGGGATTTTCGCCGCACGCCATCTTCAGGGCGTACGGCGCGCCGGGAAACTTCATCCCCTCGGCGGTGCGCGATGGCACGTTTTTCACCGTCACGCCGCGGCCGCCGAACAGATTCGCCGAGCCCGGCAGGATCTGCAGCGTCGTCACCCCGCCGGCCAACGCCAACCCAAACTGCGGATCCTGGGGCCACAGTGAGTGTTCGGCCGACACTTCGGCGGTATTCGGGCTGGTCGCCTCGTTTCCGTCACTGACCGACTCGATGCCCGGCGCCGCGTAGACCCCGAGATGCGAGTGGGTGTCGATCACCCCTGGCGTGACCCACTTGCCGGTCGCGTCGATGATTAGCGCGTGAGGCGGTGCGGACACCGTTGGTCCCACCGCCGCAATCTTTCCTTCCAGGAGGAGGACCGATCCGTGCTCGATTGCGGGTCCACTCGCGGTGAAGATGGTGGCGTTGCGGATCAGCGTCGTCCTCGACGGGAGCGGCTTGTACGTCGAGGCAAACGGGTTCGGCACTGTGGCGGCGGCATCGACTTGCGGCTGCGTCGACTGTGGCGTGTTTGCCGATCGTTGTGGCGTTTCGGGCGGTGTGGACGTTCTCTGGCCGGGCGTCGTCGAAGCCGGCGCGCCCGAACGCGACGTTTGCTGAGCAGACGCCGGCTGGTCGGCGCGCATGATCGAAATCGACCCAACCATCGCCAGCGCCGTAATTCCGGCCCAGATGAGCCGTCGAGCGGTTGCCATGAGCGTCACTCGAGATCCTCCGCGAGCGGCCGGCGGAGGGTACTCCCCCGGGTCGCCGCTCGTTAATCGTTCATGAGTCCGGATTTTGCATCATCACGTGGCGTTTGAGGACGTCAGGCCCCTTGAAATACCACACCTTCCTTCGCACGCGAGTGGCGCACATGAGGCGATGCGCGGCTGTGGCGCTCTGTTGCATTTTCGCGCTCGTCGTTCCGGCGTCCGCGGGAGCCGAAACACTGCGGGCCGATCTCGACGGAGACGGCGTCCACGATCGCATCGAGGTCAGTCGCCGTCCGGGACTGGTCGCGGTTCGCCTCTCTGGCACCGGCCACTGGTTGTGCTTCGGCACAAATGATCTCATCGTCAGGGTTGTCGTCGCGGACGTCGATCGGGACGGCGATTCAGATGTGGTGGCAGAGACTCGCGGCTCCGGTCTGCGATTCTGGATAAACAAGGGAAGCGGCCGCTTCGCGCTTCGAATGCCGCACCCCCGATCCCGCACACTGCGCGCACATCATTCCAGGCGGATCGTACGCGGTGTCCAGGTCCTTCACGATGACAACAGTGCGCTGAACGATCCCAACCGGCTGCTCGCTGTACTGCCATCGCCACTTGGCGATGCGCTGATTGCGGCCGCCCCTGTTCCGCTGGCCGCTGACGCACCACCCGCGAAGTTTACGCATTGCCGCAGCGATGCGCGCGGTCCCCCGCCTCTCCTCGCGCCCTGATCCAAGTCATTCCGCCATCGCGGCGGCGAACATTCGGAACTCGGTGATCGCTAACTCGGTCGTCACGGGCGTGGCATGCCACGTGGCCCGTCGACCTCGGTGCAGGCAGACAGCAGGCAGGAGACTCAATATGCGGATTGTTCTGGCCGACCTGGCGTCGGTCGACGGCTTTGTCAGCAAGGACACGGTCGCTGGTGGATACGGGTCGCGGCTCAGACCCTTCAACAAGGTCACGCAGATCATCTCGGCAGTGAAACGGCACCTGCACAGCCTGCCCAGCGTGCAGTTGGGTTACATCGCGGCACTCTGTGCGAGGGCGGGCCACGACGTGGTGTTCACCGACGGACCGTCCGTCGATGGGGACGTCGCCATCGTGCTCAGCTCGCTCGTCGACTATCGCCGCGAGTGCGCCTGGGCCGAGGAACAGCGCGCGCGCGGGTTGCGAACCGGATTCGTCGGCCTGGCGGCCTCGAAACTGCCGGACCTGTTCGAGCAATCCGCCGACTTCGTCGTCATCGGCGAGCCAGAAGAGGCGCTCACGCGGTTTGCCGCCGGCGCGAGTCTGTCCGGCCGGGTGCAGAGCGCCCCAATCGAGAATCTCGCGAGGCTTCCATTTCCACGCTGGGATCTCGTTGGCGCGGGCACCCGGCGAGGAATATCGGTGCCATTCGCCGGTCGTCCGGCCGGGGGATCGTTTCCGCTGCTCGCGAGCCGCGGCTGTCCCGAGTTCTGCACCTACTGCCCTCATCGGATCCTTGCCTCGTACCGCGACCGCCCTGCCGCGAACATCGTCGATGAGATTGAGTACCTCTGCGACCTCAAACGCGAGCCGTACGTCGTTTTTCGCGATCCGCTGTTCTCCGAGGATCGCGATCGATGCCTCGCGCTGTGCGATGAGATCCGTTCTCGGGGGTTACGTCTGCGTTTCGAATGCGAAACCCGTCTCGATCGACTCGACGCCGAACTGCTGCAGACGCTGCGGCAGGCAGGGCTCGCCGCCATCAGTTTCGGCGTCGAGAGCATGTCCCCCGAAACGTTGAAGCGATCCGGGCGTCGCCCGATTCCCCCCGAGCATCAGCAGAAAATCATCGCGGAGTGCCGCAAGCTCGGGATCGTGACCGCCGCGTTCTACGTGCTCGGATTCTTGCAGGATGACTGGTCGTCGATCGCGGCGACGATTGACTACGCCATCGCGCTGGGCTCGACTGCGGCGCAATTCAAGGTGCTGACCCCGTATCCGGCAACGCCGATGTGGCGACAGCTCCAGCCGCGCGTTTACGAGACGGACTGGCAGCGGTTCGATGGGTTCACGCCCACGTTCTCCCACCCGTCGCTTTCGGCCGACGAGTTGCAGTTCCTGCTCGAAGCCGCGTACAACCGGTTCTACTTGCGGCCCTCTTACCTCGCTCAATTCCTGCGGCTGCGCGGCCGCGGCCTGCGTGCTCTGAGGCGCTTCGACTCGCCCGTCTTCGCTCAGCACGAACGGCGTGAGCGCGCCCTCATGGCCAAGGCGGTCACCTGTTGAACATTCATCGACGCCTTCCCCTCGCACGACGATAAGTGAGGCACTCGCGACGTGAGCTTCACCGGACCCCTCGCGTACGCCGCGGTCTTCGTCGCGGCAATTATCGAGGGAGAGGTGATGTTCATTGCGGCATCGGTTCTGGTGGCCGCCGGGAAACTCAATGCGATTGAAGTGATGACGTTCGGCGCCCTGGGAGCCGCGACCGGCGATCAGTTGTACTTCTACGCGTTTCGCGGACGGATAGCCGGGTGGCTGACGCGATCCCGCACGATCGCCGCGCGTCATGCGGCGATCGTCTCTCGCGTCCGGCGTCATCAGTCGCTGATGGTTCTCGCGATCCGCTTCCTGCCAGGGCTGCGTATCGCGATTACGGCCGCCTGCGCCTACGGCGACGTCTCGCCAATCCGCTTCAGCACGCTCAATCTGATTGCCGCGTTCGTATGGGCGATCGTGTTGATGACGCTGGTCTCACGCGCAGGCCCGCACGTGCTCGCCTACGTCGGCGTTCGAGGAGTCTGGGGCGCCGTGCTCCCGGCAGCCCTCATCATCCTGTTTGTGTGGTGGATCGGTCGTGAGCTTCCAGCTTCCCAGCTTCCAGGCAGTGAGGACCAGAAGCCAGGAGCCGACACCCAGGCGCCAGACTAAAACCCGATCAAAAAGTAGGCGCCGGCCCCGAGGATCCCGCCGACGATGGGCGCGACGACGGGAATCCACCCGTATTCCCAGTCGGAGGTTCCTTTGCCGGGAATCGGAAGAATTGCGTGAGCGAGACGAGGTGCGAGATCGCGTGCCGGGTTGATCGCGTAGCCCGTCGTGCCGCCGAGTGACAGGCCGATCCCCAGGACGAGTACGCCAACCAGCAGCGGCATGAGGCCACGGCTGAACACAAACGACAGGTCGACGTCACCCGGTTTCGACAACGTCTGCGCGTTCGCTGCGATGGCGAGAATGCCGAACACCAGGACGGCCGTGCCAATGACCTCGCCGATGAAGTTGGAACCCGGGTTACGAATGGCGGGACCGGTTGCAAACGCGGCCAGCTTCAGACCTGGATCAGCGGTGACCTTCCAGTGGGGCAGATACATCAACCAGACGAGAATGGCGCCGGCGAACGCTCCGACCAGCTGCGCAACGAGGTAACCAGGCACCTGGGACCAGGGAAAACTTCCGATCGAGGCGAGGCCGATTGTCACGGCAGGGTTGAGATGCGCGCCGCTGATGCGTCCGACCGCGTAGACGGCCATCGCCACCGCCGTGCCCCAGCCCACCGTGATGACGATCCAGCCCGAGTTTTGTCCTTTTGTTCGATTGAGCACGACATTGGCGACCACTCCGTCGCCCAAAAGGACGAGCAGCATCGTGCCAATCGCTTCCGCCAGAAGTGTTTGCATGCGCGTAGACGTTAGAGGCGATGCGCCTGCTGAGTCAAGCGCGCGTCGACGGTCAGCCGTCGATGGCTGGCGTGAAAATGGGGATCGGGGCCCGGCCGGGATCCGGATTCGATCACGGATCCCGGAGAGCGATCGTGAAGGATTAGCTACAGCCGGGGTGACGGCAACCGCAGCGCAGCTCCGTCATATTCTTGGCTTCCTTACAGTGTTCTGAACAGTACTTGCCGAACTCACCGTTTGGCGGGACCGTGCAGGAACAACCGGGGTGAGCGCACTGCTGAGGCTGATTCATAGCGCCTCCCTGCTCGCAGGTTTCTCGGACGATTGTCGCACAGCAACGCCCAGCCGGAGCAGCCGGCTGGGGAATTCCTGGAGCCCGGTGGCTCCGCGATCAGGCCCGTTCGGCGGTGGCCTGTGTGCGACGAGCGTCCATTTCGCGCTGAGTCCGGAAAATGCTGCACCAGTCCTTGTGCTCGGCGACGGGCATCCCGCATTCGACGCAAATCCGCACGCGCTGCCGCGGCTCGGTATTCCGGGAAAAGAGCTTTTTCAGGAAAGACATGGGTTCTCCGTTTCCGCTTCTACCCTGAGACGGATATCGGCCCCAGAAGGTTTGCTCAATGTTCAAATTCTCCGCCATTGGGCCCACGGACGGCGACGAAGGTATAATTTGCGACTGCTCGACCGCCGCACGGGTCTCGGCGCATCAGTGTACTGTCTATGCCGACGAGGATCACGGAACGCCGGATCGGTGACGTCACCGTCCTACACGTCGTGGGCCGGGTCGTCCTCGGCGATGGCGCCGCCGAACTCCGGTCGCGGATCAACGACCTCATGGACGAAGCCCGCCTCAAATTTCTGCTGGATCTGACTGACGTCACCTACATCGACAGTTTCGGAGTTGGGGTGATCGCCGCGAAGTATGTGAGCCTCCGCCGGAAGGGCGGAGACGTGCGGCTCTTGCGGCTCTCGCCGCGCTCGCGGCGCGTGATGCGGATCAGTGGCCTGCTGAAAATCTTCCAGTCGTTCGACACCGAAGAAGACGGGCTCAAGAGCTTTGCGCAGGTGCCGTAATCAGGCAGCGGGCTGCGCGAACATCGCGGTGATGGCGTCTTCTTCAGAGAACCGCTCGACCTTGGTGTCGAAGCGTTCGAGGTCATCCTCGGTGGCCAGCACACGCAGCTTGCGATCAGCGGCGTCGAGCACCACTGGCGTATCGGCCGGCAGAATGTAACGCCGCGGCAGCAGCGCCGTTCGTCGTTCAACGACAAAATAACGCACGCGTCGGCTGGCGGGTTCGAGCAGCACGCCTGAGATCGCGCCGAGCCTGTGGTCGTCAGAGCTGCACAGCGTCAGCCCCGCAAATGTTCCGGAAGGATGTTTGACGTGCTCAGCATCGAGGTAACGCAGCGCGTCGGCCTGGCTCAGTTCGCTTGTCATCAATCCTCCTGGTGATATCAGGAGCAAGCGAGATGCCAGCCGGGTGATGCCAAAAACCCAGCAAATAACAGCCCAGGTTGTACGGTTTTTGTGTGGTTGACGAAAAAACTGCCGACCATCTGACGCTGATGTGTCGTCAGTGCCCTGGCGATTTGGCGATGAGTCCGTCTTGGCGCGACGCGACCGGCAGCTGACAATCAGCCCGCTCCGGAGTGTTTGGTGCGTTCGCCGCGTTGAGCGCAGGCCGCTTTCCTGACGGATCCGGAACTCCGAGTTGCTTGTTGACGAACAGCACTTCGTACGCCCACGCCGGAAACGGCGCCGTGCGCGTACTGCAGCTGTAGTTGTTGAAGTGCAGGTTGGCGATGTAGAAGAGCCGCTTCAACTTTCTCACCGTATCAACGTAGCGCGGCTGGTCGACGCCATGAAACTCGACCGCAAGCTGATCGATGTGTTCGAGGACCGAATCAGGAGTTTCAAGGAAGGTGTTCCACTCAGCTCCTTCTACATCGATCTTCATGACCAGATGACGGCTCGCATCTCCGTTCTTCCTGAACTGATGCTCCGGGGTCTCGAACCTGCGACCGGCGCCGTCGGTTGACGGCTCGCCGGCGACGCACTCGCCATGAAAGATTGTCGTCCCCCCGCGACAAACCGGCTCCTGCAGGTTGAAGCAATCGTACTGGTGGACCTGCACCTTCAGCGTTCGGGATATCTCGCAGCCCCATCCGTCGTAGCCCGAGATTCCGTACGAGTAACCGGACTGCACGTTCTTCAGCAGGTTGGCGCAAAGAAGGTATCCGCCATCATGCCGTTCGCCAAATCGCTTCACTGTGCAGTTGGTCAGCGCCACCGGCTGCAGTTCCGCAAGAAGCAGATCGCGCACCTGCATCGCAGTCGGTACCGGAACGGGGGAAGGTGGACTTTCCGGATGAGCGACGACCGGCGGCAGAGAGTGCCGGGCGTAATAGACACGCCACCCGGCGACAGCTGCGGCGATGGCGGCGACAAGCACGATGAGCGACCAGGATCTCGAACGCTTCATGAAGTGCGAACGAACAATCGAAGGATACCTCGATCAACGGCGACCGTCCAGACGACGAGCGAAGGCGACGGGTGGCAGAAACGGCAATGGAGATCGAATGAGGCGGGTGGCGGATTCTGGGGCACTCGGCTGGAGCTCGGATGAAAACGAAGAGGAGTTCGCCGCGTTCAGAGATGGCACGAGTCGCGCAGTGCGCGGCGGATGGAGGTGCCGTGTCCGACGAACCGCTCCGCGAAGAAGCAATCGAGCGATTCAATCAGGTCGAGCGCAGGATCGACAGCGCGGTCGCGTCAGTCACCGACCAGCTCGTCGAGCAACGATCGTACTCGGGATTCGGAGACGAACGGCTCGAGAAGGCGTTCACCGCGCTCAGCGCCGGTATCGTGCGGCTCGAACGCAAGCTCGATCGCATCCTCGCGCTCGTCGTTGAATCCCGCGGGCGGCGGTGATCTTCAGTAATTGGCAACTGGCAACTGGAAACTGGCCACCGTCACTGGATTCCAAACGCCATGATGTTCCCGCCGGCCGCGACGCCGATGTACTGTTTGCCGTCGAACATGTAGGTCATCGGTGAGGCCTTCCACGTCTGGTTCGTCTGGAACATCCACAGCGGCTTTCCGGTCACCGCGTCGGCGGCCATCAGCGCGCCGCCGTCTTCGCCAAAGATGACCAGGCCGGTCGCCGTCGAGAGCGTGCCGCCCCAGGAAAACGCGGGGCCGCGCTGCGGAAGTTCCCACCGAATCGCTCCGGTCGCGATGTCGAGAGCCCGAAGGATACGTTCCGGCTTCGGGTCCGACGCCGTTCGCTGTGTGCCGCCGAGATAGGTCTTCCCCGATTCCCAGTCTCCCTGATCCCGCTTGGTGTAGACGCTGCACTTCTCGAATGTCTGAATGTAGTAGAGACGCGTCGCCGGGTTGAACGACGGCGAGTACCAGTTGGTCGCGCCATCCTGCGAAGGACACACCGTGGTGCCCTGGGGCGACGGTTCCTGTCCTGCAACCTTGATTGGCCGGCCGTCGCTGCCGATGCCGCTCGCCCAGGTCAGCGTCTTGATGAACTGTTTGGTGAGCAACAGCTTGCCATCCACTCGATCGAACACGTAGAAGAAACCATTGCGGTTTGCGTGCAGCATCAGCTTCCGCGGCTGTCCCTGCCAGGTGGTGTCGACGAGCACGGAGGTTTCCGTTGCGTCCCAGTCCCACAGATCGTGCGGCGTGAACTGGTAGTGCCACTTCAACTGTCCCGTCTTGCGATCGAGTGCGAGGATGCTGTCGGAGTAGAGATTGTCCCCTTTTCGATGGTCGCCGTTGTATTCCTTGGTTGGATTTCCCGTCGGCCAGTAGACGACGTCAAGCTCCGGATCGTAGCTGCCGGTAAACCAGGTGGGCGCGCCACCGTGCTCAATGTCTTTCCCTTGCCAGGTTTCTGATCCGGGCTCGCCAGGCTTCGGCACAGTCCAGAACCGCCAGACTTCCTTGCCGGTCTCCTGGTCGAGCGCGGCAACGAAACCATTCGCGCCATGTTCACCGCCGGTGACGCCGGCGATGAGCAGGTTGCCGGCGGGCAACGGCGCAGACGAGGCCGCGTAGTTCTTCTTCCAGTCTTCCAGCACGCTTTCCCACATCACCTCACCGGTAAAGCGATTGAGCGCCAGGACGTGCGCATTATCGGTCTCGAAAAAGAGGCGGTCGCCGGCAACACCGGCACCACGATTCGCGCTGCCGGCCGTAATCCCGGTTGTGCGCGGACGCTTGAATTGCCAGATCATCCGGCCGGTTCCCGCATCGAGCGCGATGCACTCGTTGGGGGCCGTCACGTACATGATTCCGGAAACCACGATCGGCGTTCCCTGCAGCTGACCGCCGCCTGGAAACGCAAATATCCACTTCGGCGCCAGCCGCTGGATCGTCGTCTTGTCGATCTGCGTCATCGTCGTATAGCGATTTCCGCGCGGGTCGCCGTTGTAGGTCGGCCAGTCGACGCTCGATGTCACCTCGCGCACGTTGTCGCCCCCGCGGCGGAGCAAATGCACACGCTTGTCGTCGGTCAGCAGCTGGAGATCGTCGAACCCCTCCGCGAGCACCTGCCCGTCGAGCGTGGCGCCGGCCGTCGTCTGAACCTTGAGGCGAACAACGGGCTTCGCTTCCGGACGCTTCTCGATGGAACGCAGAAACTTGACGAGATCGGACAGTTCAGAACCGGCGACATCCTGCGGCGGCATGCCGCGCGCGGGAAGGCCCTGATGAATCAACTCCACCAGCCCGCCGTCGTCTCGCGTCGAGATCCGAAGCACGATCGGCGGCCCCATCTCTCCGCCATTGCCGTCGGCGCCATGACATCTGGCGCAGCGGCTCTCGAAGACTTTCCGTCCGGCGTCGGCGTCCTGACGCGCGACGAGCCCGGCGAGCGGAATGACTGACAACAGAGCGACGGCGAGGATCTTTGAGCGCATGAGCTGGATCTTACTCGGGAACGTGTCATCGCGTGCCGTGATCCGTGGTTCGGCGGTACTGCCAGGTCGCTAGCGAATCACCACCGACAGATCCCTGTCCCATGCGCACCAGGACGGTGACGTCAACCAATCCATGCCTGCATCTCCAATCGGCGCTCCAGGGGGCGCGTCGTACGTCGCCGGCGCACGGATCGGATCGATGGGACGTTCCAGGAACCGTTTGATATCGGCGGCCATCAACTCTTGAGCCGGGCCATCGGATTGTCCCTTCAGAGCCACAGCACCGGCCTGAATTCTTGCCAGCACTTTCGACGCTTCGGCGCGGACCTGCGGCATCGGTGCACCGCCGGCGAGCCACATCAATCGTTCGACCAGCGAGCGCGTGGTCGCACGACGAATCTCTTCTTCGTACGCGGTGGCCGCGTCCGCCTTGAAGGTGGCGGAAGCGAGGGCGTCGATCACCTCGGTCAGTCCGGGCAGCGACGGATCAATCGCGTGCTGCGCGACCATGCGCGCGGCGCGATCGGGCTGCAAGGTAAACCCGATCGTGACATCCGCCGCGATTGACGCCGGGCTGATCGGATCGAACGCATCGCCGGTGTAACGGGCAAACAACTCGCGATGTCTGGCCCACCCTGAGGGTCGAGGCGGAATCTTGTCGAGGGCGGTCTTCGGCAGCGCCAGTTCAGAGGGCTTCAGAGTGGCCGACAGCGCCTGCAGCGCCGACCGCTGGTCGGCCGCCGGCACCCATTTGGTCGGCGTCCGCCCGTCGCCGCGGAATGCGTAGATGTAATCCTGACCGCCTACCGCGGAGGCCGCCGCTTCAACCGCGTAGCGGTGATACATGTAAATCGGAACCAGCGCCTCCTCCATCGTCGCCATGGGCTGGTCCTTCCGGATGACCGTCTCATCGAATCGATCGAGTGCCGCTCGCCGGACCTTCATGATTCGGTTCAATTCGGCAGCCATGTCGGTGCCGTTGTTCCATTGGTCGGAGCGCGGCGTGGCGTCGGTGTCCTGATTCGTCAGGTATCGCAGATCCTGGGCCCAGGCGTCGTCGAGGATCTTCTTCAGAGCGGCTGCTTCATCGGTGCCCTTCGGAAAGTCCTGATAGCCGTAGGCGATTGCCACCTTGTCCCATTCGCCGATTCCGACGGCGTACGCATCAGACAGATCAATCGTCCCGTCAGCATTGAATTTCTCAAGTGGATGCGGATAGTCCATGACTGAAATCCGTCCCTTCGAGCTGTTGTAGTACTCGTGCCCGAGGCCCAGGGTATGACCGACTTCGTGCGCGGCGAGCTGCCGGATCCGTGCGAGTGCCGTTTGGGCCAGAACCTGCGGATTCTCGGTCCCGGTCTTGTATGGCGCGAGCAAACCTTCGGCGATGAGGTAGTCCTGTCGATCGCGAAGCGAGCCAAGCGTGACGGTGGCTTTGATGATCTCGCCGGTGCGCGGATCCGAAATCGTGGCGCCGGAGCTCCAGCCGCGTGTGGACCGGTGTACCCAGTTGATCATGTTGTAGCGGATGTCCATCGGATCCGCCCCTTCCGGCAGCAGCTCGACGCGGAACGCGTTGCGATAGCCGGCAGCCGTGAAGGCCTGATTCCACCAGCCCGCGCCTTCGAGCAGCGCCGATCGGATGGGTTCGGGTGTGCCGCGATCGACGTAGTACACGATCGGCTTCTTCGCGTCGGAGACTCGCGCCGTCGGATCGGTCTTCTCGAGACGATGGCGCCGGACGAAACGCTGAACCATTGGCGTGCCCAGCGGCGACGCGTAGTCGACGTACTGAAGTCCGCCATAGCCGGCGCGCGGATCGTCCACGCGCGGCTTGTAATCGGCGTCGGGCAGTTCGGCAAAGGTGTGATGCTCGCGAAGCGTCACGGCATCCGGCGTCGGTGTAACGCTGCCGACGGTTCCCGAGAACATCCCGCCGCCGAACCCGCCACCTCCCGGAATCACCGAACCGACTTGCGGCGGTCCTTGCGCCGGACCAGCCCCGCCCCCGCGACCGCCACCCCCGCCGTCGCTCGCGAACGTGAGAATCGCATCAACCTCGGTGTTTTTCGGAAACCCCTTCGTCCACGGCAGGTCAATCGCGCTGCGCGTGCGGTCCACCCGATAGGTGCCGGGTCGCAACTGCGGTATGACGTTGTGGGCGTCGCGCAGGAAGAAGTCGGTCGCGTCGACAAGCACGCGACTGTCCGACTCGGCGCCGACGGTGAATCCCCAGAGAATCGACGTCGCGAAGGCGTCTTCGACCGCTCGCCGTTCATCGAGGTTTCTGCTGTTGGCGCGAAAGGTGTAGTTGGGCTGCACCATCAACACACGTGGGCCGATGCGTTGGAACTTCACCACGCGTCCCTGCCCCGACTGACCGCGGTCGAGCCCGATATCATTCGAGCCAAGCCCTGCGCTCAACCCCGTCGAGTACAGCATTTCCGTGTCGAACTTGTTGATTTCCATGAACAACGATCCGGTCTTCTGATCCCAATACAGCGGCAGGTAGCCATCCAGCTTCTGAAAGCCGGCGGTGCGGGCCTCAATGGTTTGAACCGGGCTGGATTGGCCCGCCGGACGCTCCGCAGGCGCCTGGGCGTCAAGACCAATCGCACGAAGCATCAGAACCAAACCGACTGCGATGAGCGATGAGTTGGTGCGCATGAGGCGGATTCTAGCGCCTTCCCGGTTCGCGGGTCGCGGTTCGCGGCTCGGCGGCTGCCTTCTAATGGCTGGACTGCTGGGCTGCCTGCAGCTGGGTTCTCCACAACTCACGGATTCAAAGGATTCAGAGGATTCAGGGATTCAGGGGGATTCAGGGATTCGAAGGATGAGCGATTCACGATTAGTGATGAGTGATTAGTGATTAGTGATTAGTGATTCGATGGTCCTCCGCTTGCACTCGGATCAGGAAAGGAGGTTTTCGTATGGCGGAACAACTGCGCGGTAAGCGCATCGCGGCACTCGTGGACGATGGATTCGAGCAGTCCGAGTTGCTGGAACCGAAGAAAGCGCTCGAAGAAGCGGGCGCCACAGTGGATATCGTGTCGCCTCAGGCGTTCAGGGTAAAGGGGTGGCAGCACAGCGACTGGGGCCAGGGAGTCACGGTCGATCACCAGGTAGACGCGGCAAACGCCGACGAGTACGACGCGCTGCTGCTGCCAGGCGGCGTCATGAATCCTGACAAGCTCCGGGCGAACCCGGGAGCGGTCCGTTTCGTGAAATCGTTCGTCGATGCGGGCAAGCCGATCGCGGCAATTTGCCACGGCCCGTGGACGCTGATCGAGACCGGCGCGACAAAAGGGCGGCGAATGACGTCGTGGCCGTCGTTGGCGACCGATCTGCGGAACAGCGGTGCACAGTGGGTCGATGAGGAGTGCGTGGTCGATAACGGTCTGGTTACCGCGCGCAAGCCCGACGATATTCCCGCGTTCAACGAGAAGATGATTGAAGAGTTTACCGAGGGGCCTCATCCGTCGAACAGACGATCCCGTGAGATGACCGGATCGGCACGGTAGGGCTCGCTTGTGCGCCGTGATTTGTTGGAGCGGCGTTCGACGCCGCTCACTTTTTTGTCAGCGGGTGATCGAGAGACCGGGGAGGTGAGCGTGGCCAAGCGAGCATCGGTCGGACGCCGCGAACGAACGAAAGAGACCGCGAAGCGTTCGGCGACAACGCGGTCGAAAAGAACGCGATCCGCACGAGGAAAAGCGTCGAGCAAGGCGTCCAGCCGTCGGCCGGCGGCGACGTCGAAAGGTGGAGTGCGGAAGCGCACGTCAACCCAATCGGCCACCGCAAGAAAAAAGACGGCCGCGCGCGCGACCGCCGCCCGCAAGATCCGGACAGAAAACGTGGCCGAACCTTCCCGTCTCGCCTCGGCAGCGACGGTCGTCGGCGGAGCCGTGGCTGGCGCGGTCGCCGCGGTGACGAAGCGGCTGCCGTGGACAAAGAGCGACGACGACGCGATCGCGCTCCTCGAACGCGATCATCGGCGATTCGAAGACTTGCTGAAGCAGGGTGAAGAGACGACCGAACGCGCCGTGAAAGGCCGCACCGAACTTCTGAAGACGTTGACCACGGAACTCAATCTGCATGAACTCGTCGAGGAAAAGATCTTGTATCCGGCGTTGAAGTCCCACCCGGAAGCGAGAGACATCGTGCTCGAGGGCTATCAGGAGCATCACGTCGCCGACGTCCTCACCGGGGAGCTGCACGACCTGCCGCCTTCCGACGAGCAGTGGGGCGCAAAGTTCAAGGTCCTCAAGGAAAGCCTGGAACACCACATCAAGGAAGAAGAAAACGACATGTTTCGTCGCGCGCGAGGTATTTTCAGCCGGGATGACTTGCGGCGACTCGGCGCTGAGATCGCCAGGATGAAAGCGGAGTCGACCTAGCCGTGGAGAGTGCGCAATGAACGCAGTGAAGTTGACTGAATTGTTTCTCGGTGAGCTCAATCGCGAAGCGCCGCTGACGCGCCGGGTCCTCGAACGCGTGCCCGAAGGGCGGAACGAGTGGCGGCCGCACGAGAAGTCGATGCCGCTCGGGCGGCTCGCCGCGCTGGTCGCCGGCATGCCGGCATGGCTGGCGATGATGATCGACAAGTCCGAATTCGATCTCAATCCGCCGGGCGGCCCGTCTGGATCCTTTCAAACCAACATCCAGACAAACGCGGCTCTGCTCAAGACGATGGACGATGGCGTCGCCGCATCGCGGGCGGCGCTTCAGAAGACGAGCGACGAGCACCTCATGAAGCCGTGGCGCCTGCTCGTTTCAGGCAAGACGGTGGTGGAACAGCCGCGACACATCATGATGCGGGACTCGATCAGTCACCTGGCGCATCATCGCGGCCAGATGACCGTCTATCTCCGTCTGAACGATGTGGCGGTGCCGGCGGTCTACGGACCGTCAGCCGACGATCAACGATTTAGTTGAGGGTCAGAACAGTTCGCGTGAGCCCCGGTCGGGCCCGGGAGCGTCGATGATCTGGTTCAACTCGCCGTAGTCGAGCCACACCAGATCGCAGCTGACGCACCGGTCGATAATGACGTTGCCGGGCCCGTAATACCAGTCGGTCGTCATCTGTGTTCCGCACTTGGCGCAGCTAATCTTGCGGCGCAGTTCCGCCGTCTTGGCCGGTGTCGGTGTCACCGACGCGGTTTCCGCCCAGGCACGACCGCGACGCACCAGCTCCGCGAAGTCCTGCCGGTCGAGAAGAATGCCGTGGCACCTTTCGCAGTAGTCCACCTGAGACTCTCCGACGAGTCCACGTACGAATGGCGCCCGGCACAGCGCGCAGGACAGTCCCGAATCGCTCTGACCCAGAAGTCGGATCCCGTCTCGCTCGACCGCCTGCGGCAACGCGCTGGTGCCGCAATGGGCGCACACGTAGAGGCTCTTCGCGTTCAGAGCCATGGCGGCGCCGCAATTGGGACAGTTCATGGGAATTGCTGATTGTCGGTTGCTGATTGTAGATTGATAGTTCCCAACAATCAGCACTCAACAATCGACAATCAGCAATATCATTAGGCATATGCGTTTTCGAGCTCTATCGGGTCTTTTTGTCGGTGCTCTTTTCCTCGCAGGCGGCTGCGGAAGCACGATTACCGCCCCATCGTCTGCCCCTTACAGTCAGACCGAATTACATTTCGGGTCCGGTACGGAGGCCACTGCCGGAGCGGTCGTGACGGTCAACTACACCGGTTGGCTCTACGACACGACGAAGACGGACAATAAGGGGATCCAGTTCGATTCCTCGGCGAATTCCACGCCGTTTTCGTTCACGCTGGGTCAGGGTCAGGTCATCGCCGGATGGGATCGGGGCGTTCCCGGGATGAAGGTCGGCGGAATACGGCGGCTGGTGGTTCCCCCATCGCTGGCGTATGGGTCGGCGCGATACGGTCCGATTCCTCCAGACGCCACGCTGGTCTTCGATATCGAACTGGTGGACGTGCAGACGACCGCGGTGCCCTGAGGCACCGCATGCCCGCCTCGGCGCGACATGAATGCTATGTCGCGAATCGCAAGCCGCGAATCACTTTTTCCCGAGACGTACGCGAACGCCGCCGCTGATATAACGGAGACGATCGTCGAGGCGCGCTTCGCCGCCGCCGGTTGGCTCGCCCTTGAGCGAGGCAAGACCGCCGTCGATCGAGATGGCGATTCTGGTGGATACCCAGATCTCCATGCCGGCTCCCCACGCGAGGCCCCAGCCTTTGGTCTCGACCTCGGTGTTCTGCGTGGCGCCGTCGATCGTGTTACTGGTCTTCAGCACCGAATCCTGATAGTTCATGCCGATCAATCCCGAGATCCTGACCGGTCCTGCGGGAATTCCCGCGCGGCCTGCCACCATCAGGAGATTCGTATCGAGCGAGCTGTTGAAGGAGAAGTTCGAACCGCTGCCATCGGTTTTCGCCTCCGATGGCTTGAAGTAGCTGGCCTCGGCGCCGAGAAAACGCGTCAGCCAGAATGTCAGCCCGCCGCTGAAGATTAACCCCGCCTTGTCGCTGTGGCAGGTGGGCGCATTGCCGCACGACAGCAGCGCGGCGTCGCGGTAGTCAGCGCGACCGAGTCCGCCAAACGCGAGGAGACCGGTCGGGACGGTGGACTTCCAGTTTCGTATCCTGTTCGGCTGATAGCTGCCCTTGATCAGCATCATCGTCGGATTCGCGCCGCCGACGTCGACGACCAGCGTGTTGACCTGGCGGACGAAGTACAACCCGGGGATGTCGCGACGTTCGCAGCCGGGCTCCTGGGTTGCGGCGGGCTGGCCGCGTTCGACCACGATGATGCGGCGAATCTTGTTCTCGCAGACGTCGATGAAGACGTTCGCGTCGATTTCCAGTTTGCCGGCGTTATGTTCGCGAAGGCTCAGCGGAAGCGTTGTCTGGCCATCGGCTGGGACCGTCGCGGTGCCCACTTTCGCAGCGTTCAGAAAAACTTCAATCGTTTCACCCGGCGGCGCGTTCCGCACCAGGACCGTTTGAGCTCTCGCGACGCCGGTTCCAATTACCACAAACAGCGCGGCCGCGACGAGCAGCCGCATCGGTTTTGTCATCCGCACTCCTCGAAACCTGAAGTCCTTAAATTATGGTTCAGAACTGGAACAGCACCAACTTGGCGCTGTTTGAGGCAGCGTCTTGGCACGCGATCAGCACTCAGGGCGCGAAATACGCTCGAAACCGGTCAACTGATTACAGATATGTCCAGGCGTGTGCTATTTCGGCGGTTCGTTGCAACGGCACTGGCCGCATCAGCGTTCGTGTTCGCCCGACCCACGCCGAGTCGCGCTGCGCGCGCGTACGGACGCATTACCGGTGTGGTGCACCTCGTTGCACTGACTGGCACGGCGCTGCGCTCGGGTGCATATCCCTCGCGGCAGGTCAATCGGAAGACGCCCGACGCCGCCGAAATCGCCAACGTCGTCGTCTTCGTCAAGGATGCCCCGACCGATTCGGCGCTGCCGGTCACTCGCGCGTCGATCAGCCAGCGCGACGAAGCGTTCGTCCCGCGGGTCACGGCGATCACCCGGGGATCGACGGTCGAGTTTCCCAATTTCGATCCCTACTTCCACAACGTCTTCTCGCTGTCGCGCGCGTTGACGTTCGATCTGGGTCGATTCCGAAAAGGCGACAAGCGGGAGCGAGCGTTCCCGCGCGCCGGCGTGATCAAGGTTTACTGCCACATTCACTCCGAGATGGCGGCGACCATCCTCGTCTTCGATCATCGTCTCTACACCACGCCCGCCAACGACGGCACGTTCACCATCGATGCAGTCCCTCCCGGCACCTACCAACTGAGCGCGTGGCACGAGCGGATCGGCGAGACGATCAAGCCGCTCAAGGTGGTCGCAGGCGAGGATGCCAGTGTGGAGTTCGCGTTGCCGGTGGTCGAGAAGTAACTGATGTCCCGCACGCCTCCGCGGTTCGTCACTCGCACCCTCATCGCGACACTGGCAACCGTGGCGTTCGTGTTGTCGGCGGTCCTGTTCGTGGTCACGCTGAGCGTCCGCAAGAGCGCTCGCGACGGGGTCATGGAGCGACTCGCGACCGGTCAGAAGCTGCTCAGCGCGCTGGAGGAACGGCGAGCGCAGGAACTCCAGTCACAAGTTGGTACGCTTGCTGAGAACTCGACCTTGAAAGCCGCGCTGGACACATATCAGGGCGAACTGCGTACGACGAATCCGGCTGGACGACAGGATCTTGTCGCGACCATTGCGCGAGAACTCGACAAGCTGGCGACACGGATTCACCCGGATGTGCTCGAAGTGCGCAATCTCTCCGGGGAAGTCCTGGCTATTGCCGGCCGGCGCGCCGGTGACTGGCCCGCGTATGCCCGGGTGACGGCGCCGCGCCAGGCGACGACGTCATTCGTGACGACATCATCGGGCGCCGTCTTCCGCGTCGCCTCGGTCACGATTCTTCTTCAAGGCACGGAACTCGGAACCCTGAGCCTGGCCAGCGCACTCGACCAGGGCTACGCGGACGAGATTGCGACGTTGGCTCGTGCGCAGACGCTGATTCTGTCCGGCAATCGGGTCGTCGTCTCCGCGTCGCCCTCCGGGCCGCGCCTGGCGCTCAAGCCCGAGCGCATCCACGATTTGGACGGCCCGGGCGTTCTCGCACTGGACGATTCCGAGTACGTCGTGCAACCCCTGCTCGAGCAGAAAGACCCGCAGGTCTACGTGCTCGATTCAATCAACGCATCGGCCGGCCCTGCGATCCAGGGGGCGCTGCGCACGATGGGATGGATTGCGCTGGGCGCTTTTCTGCTGGCGGCACTGGCCAGCGTGTGGTTGTCTCGCAAGATCGCACGTCCAATCGACACGCTCTCTGCCTCGCTCACCAGCATGACCGCGGCGCGCGCGTTCGACGAAGCGCTCAAGCCCGGGGGCCAGAGTCTCGAAGTCGACGTGCTGACGGTCACTTTCAATACGATGATCCAGTCGGTCAAGGCCGCCGAGGCCGAGCGGCTGAGCGCGTATGTCGGCACGATCAAGGCCCTCGCGGTGGCGCTCGACGCCCGGGATCCCTACACCGCCGGCCATTCGGAGCGCGTGAGCACCGTGTCGCTCGCGATCGGCCGCGCGATGGCGATGAACGACGCGGACCTCGAAGTGCTGCGGCTCGGCGCGCTGCTCCACGACATCGGCAAGATCGGCATTGCCGATCAGGTGCTGATGAAACCCGGAGCGCTCACAGACGACGAGTACGAGACGATCAAGCAGCACCCCGTCCTCGGTGCCCGGATCCTTCGCAGCGTGCCGTTCCTCGAACCGCACATTCCCATCGTCGAGCTGCACCACGAGCGGCCCGACGGCAAGGGGTATCCGCACGGGCTCCGCGGCTCGGAGATTCCGCTCGTCGCCAGCATCGTCCACGTCGCCGACGCGTTCGACGCGATGACCAGCGCGCGCGCCTACCGGCCGGGCCGCGCCGCATCCGAGGGTCTGCGCGAATTGTGGCGGTGCGCAGGCACACAGTTCGATGCCGAAGTCGTCCATGCGCTGGCCAAGGCGCTGCCGGCGCTCGATCGTTCTCCCGCTCCGGGCGGCGTGCCGCCGTATCCATCGCCGGTTCCAGTCGCGTTGAGGCCTCGACGAGCATGAAGCGCCACGACATTCGACGCGCGATGATCGCGGCCTCGGCGGCCTTGCCACTCGTCTTGCACGCGACGAAGGTTCACGCGCAGGACGTGACCGGCCGGGTCGCCATGGAGGCCGTGGCCTCCATCTCGATGTCGTCGGCAGACGATGGCAAGCCGTTCTTGATGTTCGATCAGATCAGCACCGTCGGCGTCGGACGGGGATGGGATGTGATCGTGCGTCCCTGGGCGCGGCGGATGCCGGCCGGTGACTGGAGCGCACAGATGTACCAGCTCCAGATGCGCTACACGTCGTCGACGCGGATCCCATTTCGTTTCGACGCCGGAGTGATCTCCTCGCCACTTGGTTTGACCACGCTCGAGCTGAAGGCCGACCAGAACCCGACGATCGGCGCGCCCTTCTATTACTTCGTACCGCTTCCGCCGTTCGACGGCAATTTCGATCGCGTGACGATCATGTCGGGTGGGTATCCACTCGGGGCGATTTTCACCACGTCCGGCGCGCATTGGGATCTCCGCGGCGGCATGACCGACGCCACGCCGGCGCGGGCTCGAAGCGTTTTCAGCAGCACGAAGGCTCCGGCGGCGCCGCAGTTCGTCATGGGCGGCGGCGTCACGCCGACGACGGGGTTGCGTTTCGGCGGGGGCGTGGCGGTCGGACGCTACCGCGTGGATGCGGTGGCGCAGAAGAACCTGACGATTCCCGACGATAGCTACTACCCATCGGCACCCGCGACCGGCGTCATCCCCAGAGGCACACCGATCCCGGACGAAACAGCAACCGTCTTCAACGTGGAAGGGGAATACGCCGTCGGCTACACGCGCGTGAGCGGCGAACTGATCGTCGATCGGTTCGAAACACTGATCTCGCCCGCAGTGGCCCGCGGCTTCAACCTCGTGGCGGTGCGCACGCTGACGCCACGCTGGTTCACCGCCGGGCGGATCGTCGGCGCGTCCACGCCCATTCTCACGACGCCAACGCCGGTGCGCCGCGTTGGCAAGAGTGCCGAGGCAACCATCGGGTACCGTTTGACGCCGACGATCACGCTCCGAGCGGCCTACCAGGGATCGCGTGGGTTCAGCGCCGCGACGTGGACGAACGCCGTTGCCGTGTCCACGGTGTGGGCGCAGCGATGGTGGTAACTCAATCACCCATCACTGATCACTAATCACGCATCGAGAAGGTTTCAAAACCCGGCAAACACGTGAACGGGTTTGAAACCGCGTCTCATCATTTGCAATCAACAATCGACAATCAACAATCAACCCATCCGCATTCGATCTTGACACCGGCGGCGGCGGGGTTCATGCTGCTTGCGATCGCCTTCGTCAAGGAGGCACGATGGATACGCCACCGGACTGAGAATGGCGTCACGGGGTTCTGCCGCACGCGCACCGCGCGGCTTTTGGATGCTCATCCAGGCGCGCGGCCTCACTCACAAGCGCGACAGAACCCCGCGGCGACGCACCCCTTCATATCGAATCGTCCCTTGCACCCCGATTAGCTCACTTCCTGACGCTCGCGCTTGCGCCTTCGAGTCGTCCCGCTGATCTCTGGATCAGACGAGACCTCATCCTTCAGCTTGCGTCGGAGGCAACGACTGCGCGAAAGTAGTGCTCATGCGTAGCGGCACGGCGTTGAGAATCAAGGGCGAGTTGATTGCCGGCGAGGACGTGATGATTGATGGCTTCTTCGAGGGCATCATCAATCTGCAGGGGCATCATCTCGTCGCCGCCGAAGGTTCGCGGGTGGTCGCATCGGTCACGGCGCGAACCGTCACAGTGGATGGACATCTGGAAGGCCACATCACGGCCGACAGCGTCGACATCGGGCCCAAGGCCACGGTCGAGGCCAACGTCATCGCCAAGCGTTTCGCGCTCGAGGAAGGCGCGCACTTCAAGGGGGCGGTGAATACCGAGCGTGCGCGGGCCGCGGGAAACATTGCACGGCACCGCCAGCTGAGCGGCAAGACCCTATAGCGACGAAATCTCTCTTCGTCTCCTACCGCCGGCTTTTTGCGGATCGCTTCCCGGCAAATCGAGATCAGTCGGCGCTAAACAGGCTTCGATAGCGCGACGGCTGAGAACGCAAGTATTGATTGGGTGCCTTGACGTTCGCGCCCAGATGCGCGGCCGCGTGCCAGGGCCAGCGTGGGTTGTAGAGAATTGCGCGCGCGATCGCCACGAAGTCGGCATCGCCGGTGCCGATGATCGCTTCGGCCTGATCGAAGTCGGTGATGAGCCCGACGGCGATCACCGGCAGGTTGGTCGCTGCCTTCACCGCCCGTGCGAGCGGCACCTGATAACTCGGACCAATCGGAATCTGCTGCGCGGGTGTGAGCCCTCCGCTCGACACGTGAATCGCGCTGCACCCGTGCGCCTGCAGTGCTTCCGCGAACGCGATCGTCTGTTCGATGTCCCACCCTCCGGCCGCCCAGTCGGTTCCGGAGACGCGCATCGAGACGGGTCGTTCCGGAAATGCTGCCCTGACGGCATCGAACACCTCGAGCGGAAAGCGCATGCGATTCTCGAGGCTTCCTCCGTACTCATCGTGTCGACGATTCGATAAGGGCGACAGAAACTCGTGCAGTAAGTATCCGTGTGCGCCGTGAATCTGGACGGCGTCCAGACCGAGTCGAGCGGCACGGCGCGCCGCCGCGGCAAACGCGTCTCGGACGCCGGCGAGGCCCTGACGATCGAGCTCAACGGGCGGATGCTGTCCTTCGGCAAATGGAATCGGCGATGCCGCAACCGTTTGCCATCCTCCGGGCGCGCCAGGTGGAATCTGCGCGCCACCTTCCCACGGAACCCGCGAGGAAGCCTTGCGTCCCGCATGCGCCAGCTGAATCCCGATCGGCATGTCGGACCATCGGCGGACGCTCTCGAGCGTGTTCGCCAGCGCAATCTCCGTGTCGTCCGACCACAATCCGAGATCGCGCGGAGAAATTCGTCCCTCCGGGTGGACGGCAGTCGCCTCGATGGTCAGCAGCCCAGCGCCCGATAGAGCCAGATGGCCGAGGTGAATGACGTGCCAGTCGGTTGCTCGTCCCTCCTCGGCGGAATACTGACACATCGGCGCGATCACAATTCTGTTGCGAAGCTCCAGGCCGGCGACACGAAACGAGGTGAAGAGACGCGGGTGGCTGCTCATCCCTCCATTATTGAGCCTTATGGATGGACGTAATTAGGGCGATTACACGATTCGTCGTTGCACGGCTGGATAAGTCGATGGTAGCTTCCCGCCCTCGGGTCTGAGTATCCAGACCGGGAACAGAGATTTAGCAAGGGGGACATATGCAGAACACCGCAGGGCGGGCCGCTGGAGTACTGGCGGTCGCCGCAATGCTGGGATCGTCCGCCACTTTGGCCGCTCAGAAGCCGGACAAACAGAAACCGCATCAGGTCAGGCAGACCGACGCTGAGCCGCCGGCACCGGCCAGCGCTGACGCCATCGCAGCCGAAGCATTGCTCGAGGAAATGACGAGCCAGGTTTCCGATGACCTCGTGGCCATTGCCCATCCCGATGGAACGATCTCCATGGATCTGCAGGGCCGCTTCATGAGCGTGATGGTCGTGAAGACGAACAAGGACGGAAGCCAGACCACCGCCTGTGAAACGGGCCATGACGCGTTCGTCGACGCGCTGGCGAAGCACGCGCCGACCGCGCCAGTGTCGAAGCCTCAAACGAAGACGACGGAGACGCCCACTCCCGCGCGGGAGATCAGGTAATGCGCCGCCACCTCATCGGCCTGACCGTCGCGGCAGTGCTCGGTATCAGTGGTTCGGCATCGGCGCAGGGCCACATCATCATCTTCAAGAACAACGCGCCCGGTGTCGGCTTCAACGACCCGACGCCGGCTGCGCCCGTCGGAGGAAACCCCGGCACCACGCTCGGCGAACAGCGCACCAACGTGTTCCTGCGCGCCGCCGCCATCTGGGAAGCGAAACTCCACCCGAAGCAGGACATACGCGTCCTCGCCGCTTTCAGCCCGCTGGGCACGAACGTGCTCGGATCGGCAGGGGCGATCCAGATCTTTTCCAATTTCCAGGGAGCGGAGCTTCCGAACACGTGGTACCCGGTCGCGCTCGCGAAGCATCTCGCGAACACCGATCTCAACCCGTGCGGCACCCCGCTGACGGTCCTCTGCTTCGACATCAATGCGCGGTTCGCCACGACCTTCAACTTCTACATGGGGTTCGACAACAACGAAGGAGCGGGCCAGCAGGATTTGTTGGTGGTGATCCTCCACGAGCTGGCGCATGGCCTCGGCTTCGCCAACTTCGTGAACGTGTCGAACGGAACACGCCCGTCGGATATGGCTGACGTGTACTCGGAGTACACCCTCGACGTCACCAGCAATCAGGTCTGGAACCACATGACCAACGCCGAACGTCAGGCTTCGGCGATCAATGTGCGCCACGTTTCCTGGAACGGCGTGAACGTCAACGCCGCGGTGCCGACGGTCTTGAAACCTGGCGAACCGTCGCTGCTCGTGCTCACCGCGAATCCGGTTCTGGCGCTGCCGGTTGGCGACGCCTCATTTGGCGCGCCGCTGACCAGCACCGGCATCACCGGCGAGGTCGTCGTCGCGCTCGATGCGGCCAACGTTGACGGGCCGCTGACCACCGACGGCTGCTCGCCGATTCAGAACGACGTCGCCAGCAAGATCGCGTTGATCGATCGCGGCACGTGCGGGTTCGTCGTCAAGGTGAAGAACGCCCAGAACGCGGGCGCCAAGGCGGTGCTCATCGCCGACAACGTCCAGAGTTCTCCCCCGCAGGGCCTGGGCGGCACCGACCCGACGATCACCATCACATCGGTTCGAATTGCCCTGTCCGATGCGAATGCGATCAGAGCCAGTCTGCCAGGCGTGACGGTGAAGATGGCAATCGACGAATCGGTGCTGGCCGGCACCGACCGGGTGAAGGGCCTGATGATGCTCGCCGCCTTCAATCCGGTGATCACCGGATCGTCAATTTCTCACTTCGAGGGGGTCGCGTCTCCCAATCAGCTGATGGAACCCGCGATCAATCCCGACCTGACCACGGCCGTCGACACGCCGCGCGATCTGACGACGAAGCTCTTGACCGATATCGGGTGGTTCTCGGATAAGGACGGAGTGCCGGACGGGGCCGATCGCTGCCTCGCATCCGACATTCGTCCGACCGTCGTGATTCAAGATTGCGACACCGGCGTAACCAACGTCGTGCAAGCCGACGGCTGCACGGTGTCCGACGTGGTGTCACAGTGCACGGCGAACGCCAAGAATCATGGCGACTACGTGAGCTGCGTCGCCCAGACGAGCGACGGGCTGCGAAGCCTGGGCGTCATCAACGTCACCGATCACGGCAAGATTCAGAGCTGTGCGGCACGGGCCAGATAGCCAAAAAGGAGGCTGGCACCTTCCCGGGGAAGGTGCCAGCCTCCTTT
>Ga0207701_10000600_pt1 | contig 37650 bp, 29 predicted proteins | sample KBSSwiSSwithPhiX_FD_184294 | JGI IMG/M metagenome (GOLD analysis project Ga0207701, IMG submission 184294) | Switchgrass rhizosphere bulk soil microbial communities from Kellogg Biological Station, Michigan, USA, with PhiX - S5 (SPAdes) (version 2) | ecosystem: Environmental > Terrestrial >... | reverse complement strand
GCCCAGGGCTACGAGAAGCCCACGATCGACGACCTCGTGCGCGCCGGCCAGCGCGGCGTCGATCCCGACTTCGTGCACGGCATGGGCCAGCTCGGATACCACGTCGGCACCGTGGCCGCCCTCATCAACATGCGCGACCACGGCGTCTCGCCGGACTACGTGCAGGGCTTGATGGCGCAGGGGATTCCCAAGCTTTCCGCCGAAGAACTTGTCCGCGCCCGCGACCATGGCGTCGATCCCGGCTACGTCAAAGCGATGCGCGAGGCCGGCTACGGCTCGGTGGGCATCGACGGGCTCGTCAATGCCCGCGATCACGGCGTCGATCCCGAGTACGTGAAGGCCATGAGCGCCTTCGGCTACTCGAAGCTGCCGCTCGACAACCTGGTAAACGCCCGCGATCACGGCATCTCGGCCGACTACATCAAGGGCATGGCCGACCTGGGCTTCACGTCGCTTCCAATTGACGCGTTGATCAACGCGCGCGATCACGGCATCACGCCCGACTACACCCGCGCCCTGCGCGACCTCGGTTACCGCCTGGAGATCCAGGATCTCGTCCGTGCGCGGGATCACGGAGTGACGCCCGACTACGTCAAGGAGCTGAAGTCACTCGGCTACGACCAGCTGTCGATCGACGACCTGATCGCGCTGCGCGACCACGGCGTGACGCCCGACAAGGTCAAGCGCGCCAACGCGCGCGCCGGCAGCAAGCTGCCGCCCGACATGCTGCGCTCGCTCGCCGACGGCGGGTCGTTGTAACAGCGCGGCAGTGCGGCACTGCGGCACCGTAGCAATGCGGCACCATAGCACTGCATCAGACCGACTGTATGAGTGCCTTGATGTACCCGTACCCGAAGGCGAACGCCTGATCCTGCCGTGGATCATCCTCGTGCCGCGGCATGTGATCGGGCATCACCATGTACGAATAGCCGACCTGCTTGAGCGTGCGCATGACGTCGGGCATGTGCATGTCGCCTTCGTCCGGGAACACTTCCTGGAAGTCGTCGCGATGGCCGCGGATGTTGCGGAAGTGGATGTTGAAGATCTTCCCCCGCGACCCGAAGTAGCGGATCACCTCGTGAATCCCGGTCGCCGGATGCTGCAGCATCTCGGCCGTCGATCCCAGGCACAGGTTGAGCCCGTGATACGGGCTGGCTTTGATTTCGACGAACCGCTTCATGCCCTCGACCGTCCCGAGCACGCGCGCGACACCGCGGAAACCCGCCGCCGGCACGCCGGGATCGTGCGGGTGGCATGCGAGGCGAACCTTGTGCTCCTCTGCGACCGGCACGACGCGCTCGAGAAAGTACGTGATGCGCTCCCAGACGAGATCGCCAGGGACTCGGCCGGCCGCCGTCAGCGGGGGATCCTCTTTCGCCTCCGCCAGCCGCCACGTGCTGTAGCGTGATCCGCCGCGGCCGGGCGTATCGGCCGTGCGCAGCACGCCCAGCAGGTTCATGTTGTACTTCGCCGCCGGGATGCCGACCGTCGCGCAATTGCGGATGATGGTGCAGACCTGATCGATCTCGCGTTGCCGGTCGGGCTCTCTGCCGAGCATGATGCCCTTCCCGTCGCCGGCCGCGCCCTTCGGGTTCGCGGCGTGCTGCGGCGAGAGCGCGTCGATCGACGCCGACGACAACGTCGGGAACTGCACCATGTCCAGCGCCACGCCATGCGCCTCGCACAGCTCGCGCAGCTTCGACAGCGACTCGACGCTCCAGCTCGCCGAGTCCTGGTCGTTGGGCGGATACCCGCAGATGTGCTCGACGCCATGGCGCTTGAAGTAGTCCAGGCGCGGCGCGTCGGTGGGCGACCGCTGGCAGCCGACGACCATCGACGAAGAGGCGATGGCGGGTTCACTCGCGCTGACCGGCGATGGACGAACCAGCGAGCCGAGACCGGCGAGGCCGGCACGTGACACGAAGTCGCGACGGTTCATGCGACAGGTCTTAGCAGGAAACGCGTGGAGAGGTAAAGCGCCGGAACACGGCGCTCGCCGCGAAGACTACCCCACCAGACGGATGGGCAGCACGCGGGCGAATCGTTCGAAGTCACGATCCGTCGTCAGGATATCGAGGTCGTACCGCTCGCTGATGGCGGTGATGACAAAGTCCGTGCTCGAACCCTGGATGCCGCGTGCACGGCACGTGTTCGCGTGCTCGGCCGCCCGAACGAAGTCATCGGTCTGAAGGGGGAGGTCCGGAAAGCTCGCCAGGTGATCGCGCAGCCGGACGAACTGCGCCCGGTTGCGGATCCCAGACAGGATCTCCTGCCGGATGGGACCAATCAGCACAATTTCGCCATCGCGAACGAGGTCGGCGAGTCTGGCAGCGTAGGGTGAGCTGGTTGCGCGCGCACGGCGGAGCGCAAGCGACCAGACCGATGTGTCCACCAAAACGCTCATCGGCGCCGGGCGGCCTTGTAGTTGTAGTTCGGGTCGAAATCGATCTGGCCGAAGAGCCTCAACACGCGCTGCTGGCGACGTCGTGCGATGTACTCCCGCAGGGCCTCTGTAACGGTCGCTTTCTTCGTGCGGTGCCCGCCAATGCGCAGCGCCTCTTCTAGCAGCGAGTCGTCGATGGCGAGATTGGTGGCCATGTCTACACATTGTGCCACACACTGATGGTTTCCTACCAGCCAGCCCCTCGCCTCGTCCCGCCTTTCATATGCCTTGACACGTATATACTCTGTAGAGTATATCAGGAGCGTGGAATCCGTGTTCGACATCATCGCGGAGCCGAACCGCCGGGCGATATTGAGCCTCCTGGTCTCCTCACAACAGTCGGTTGGAGAGATCGAGCGTCAACTTCGGATGCCGCAGCCGACCGTGTCCAAGCACCTGCGTGTGCTGCGGGAGGCCGGTTTCGTGGAGTCCACCGTGGACGCACAGCGCCGTGTGTACCGGCTGAAACCTGGACCACTGCAGGAGGTGGATGCGTGGCTCGCTCCGTTCCGTCGGGTCTGGTCGGTCCACCTGGATGCTCTCGAACGCCACCTCGATCGCATGGATCACTCAACTCGAACCAAAAGGAAGACAAGGAGCTCGACGCGCGCACGCCGCGATCGTGACAAGGGAGAAGGGAAATGAAGATCAGACTGACCAGCATCTACGTGGACGACCAGGACAAGGCCTTGAGCTTTTACACGAAGGTAATGGGCTTTGCGAAGAAGGCCGACTTCAGTCAGGGCCCATTTCGCTGGCTGACCGTGGCCTCGCCCGAGGATCCCGACGGCACAGAACTGCAGCTGGCGCTGAACGACAACCCCGCAGCAAAAGCGTATCAGCAGGCGATGTTTCAACAGGGCCAGCCCGCCACCATGTTCTTCACCGACGACGTCAAAGGCGACTACGAACGGATCAAGCCGCTCGGCGGCGAGTTCACGATGCCGCCCACCGACGTGACGGCCTCGACTATTGCGATGCTGAACGACACCTGCGGCAACCTCATTCAGCTGACACAGCTCAGGTATTGAGGGCGGCCACGAACAGGAAAAAACAAGGAGAACAGGGTGACTCCTCGCGAGCAGTACGCACCGGGTCCCGCCAGCGGAGCCGAGGTAAGAAAAGAGGGTGAGAAGTGGACGCTCATTCTCGTCAGGGAACTGCGCCACTCGCCCGAAAAAGTCTGGCAGGCGCTGACCGACCCAGCGCACCTGCGCGAGTGGGCGCCCTTCGACGCCGATGGGAGCCTGGGGACTGTTGGAAGCACGGTGAAGCTCACCACGGTGGGTGCGCCCACGCTCCACGTGACCGAAACCACGGTGACGCGGGCCGATGAACCCGATCTGCTCGAGTACAACTGGGGTGGCTTCGACATGCGGTGGAAACTCGAAGCCTCCGGCGGCGGCACGCGCCTGACGCTGTGGACCAACATCGATCGCCGCTACATCGCCATGGGCGCTGCCGGGTGGCACATCTGCTTCGATGTGCTGGATCGGCTTCTCGCCGGTCAGCCCATTGGACGCATGGTCGGTCCCGATGCGATGAAGTTCGGCGGCTTTCAGCGGCTCCACGCCGAGTACGCAAAGCAGTTCGGCATCGAACCGCCCAACTGGCCGTCCAAGGCCGGCCGAGAACCGTGAAGGAGGTCGCAGTGAAGTGGAACGAATGGGTTCGGCAGACCCACCGCTGGTTGTCCATTGCCTTTACGGTGACCGTCATTGCCAACTTCGTCGCCCTGGCACGGGGAGGTGGGGCGCCTCCGCCCTGGGTCACCTACTCGCCGCTGCTGCCGCTCGCCTTGCTCCTGTTCAGCGGTCTGTATTTGTTCGTGTTGCCATATGCCGCCAGGTGGCGCCGTGGGAGGAGAGCATGAAGAAGTCAGGCGCGAGCCAGGGCCAGCCGGCATCGGAGCTCATCTCGAAGCGGATAGCCGAGCTCGGGGACTGGCGCGGGGAAACCCTCAGCAGAATGCGCGCGCTCATCAAGCAGGCAGACCCGGACGTCGTCGAGGAGTGGAAGTGGATGGGCACTCCGATCTGGTCGCACGACGGCATCATCTGCACGGGCGAGTCGTACAAGAAGATCGTGAAGCTCACCTTCGCCAAGGGCGCGTCTCTGAAGGATCCGGCTCGTCTCTTCAACTCGAGTCTCGACGGCAACGTGCGGCGCGCGATCGACATCCACGAGGGAGAACAGGTCGACGCGTCCGCTTTCAAGGCGCTCGTTCGGCAGGCCGTCGCCCTCAATGGTTCCGGCAAGTCGAAATCTACGAAGAAGGCGAAGTCGTAAGCAGGCCAAGAACACAACGGGCGGGCCCTTTCGAGGCCCGCCCGTTGTGAATCATCCAGTCGGCCGAACTAAAGTTCGGCCCCACGTCAGCCTTTCATTCGCCTCATTCGTCATTCGCAATCCGTCATGCGCACCCGCTCGTCGTGCCGCAGTTGGCGCACTTGTAGCAGCTGCCGCTGCGGATCATGATCGACCCGCACGTCGAGCACGGCGGCGCGTCTTCCTGGCTCTGGATGGCCGCGCCGGCATACCCGGCCTTGGGCTCGGCCTTCGCCGCCGCGACGGGCTGATCGACCGCGCCAAGCTCCGGCTGGCTGGGCTCGGCCACGTTCACGCCGGCGTCGAACTGCGCCTGCTTCGACAGGAACTTCGTGGCCATCCACCGGAAGATGTAGTCCACGATCGACTTGGCGAAGCGCACTTCGGGGTTGCGCGTCATGCCCGACGGCTCGAACCGCGCGTGGCTGAACTTGTCGACCAGCACCTGCAGCGGCACGCCGTACTGGAGCGCGTAGGAGATCGCCTGCGCGAAGGCATCCGCGAAGCCCGAGATCGTCGAGCCCTCCTTTGCCATCACCAGGAAGATCTCGCCCGGCTGCCCGTCGTCGAACAACCCGACGGTGATGTAGCCCTCGTGCCCGGCGATGTCGAACTTGTGCGTGATCGAGTGGCGCTCGTCTGGAAGCTTCCGGCGGATCGGCTGCTTCATGGCCGCCACGGCCGCCTCGGCCACTGCCTTGACGTCGACGCTCTTGTCCCTCGACGTGTTCAGCGGCTGCGTCCGCTTGCTGCCGTCGCGGTAGATCGAGATCGCCTTGGCGCCGAGCTTCCAGCTCTCGAGATACGCCTGCAGGATCTCGTCGACCGTGGCTTCCTTCGGGACGTTGACGGTCTTGCTGATCGCGCCGGAGATGAAGGGCTGCGTTGCGCCCATCATCTTGATGTGGCCCATGTAGTGGATCGAGCGCTGGCCCTCGGCGGCCTTGAACGCGCAGTCGAACACGGGCAGGTGCTGGTCCTTCAAGTACGGCGCACCCTCGATTGTCTCGTGCTCGTCGATGTAGGCCACGATTTCGGCCACCTGCTCGCCGTTGTACCCCAGCTTGGTCAGCGCCATCGGCACGGTGGTGTTGACGATCTTCATCAACCCGCCGCCAACCAGCTTCTTGTACTTCACGAGCGCGATGTCAGGCTCGACGCCCGTCGTGTCGCAGTCCATCATGAAGCCGATGGTGCCGGTCGGCGCCAGGACGGTCGCCTGCGCGTTGCGGTAGCCGAACTGTTCACCGAGCTCCACAGCCTCGTCCCACGACATCCGCGCGCCCTGGTAGAGGTCACTCGGCACCAGCTTGGCGTTCACGCCCCGCATCGCGTCGCGGTGCTTCCGCATGACGCGGAGGAACGGCTCGCGGTTGGCAAGGTAGCCCGCAAACGCGCCACCGTGGTCGCGCGCGACCCGCGCCGACTGCGCGTAGGCCTCGCCCGTCATAAGCGCTGTGATGGCGCCCGCGTAGTCGCGGCCCTGGTCGCTGTCGTACGGCAGGCCGCGCGACATCAGCAGCGCGCCGAGGTTCGCGTAGCCGAGCCCGAGCGGCCGGTAGGCGTGGCTGTTCTTCTCAATCGCCTTGGTCGGATAGCTCGAGTTGTCGACCAGGATCTCCTGCGCGGTGATGAACGTGCGCACCGCCGCCTTGAACCCGGGGACGTCGAACTCGCCGGCGTCCGTGACGAACTTCATCAGGTTGATCGACGCCAGGTTGCACGCCGAGTCGTCGAGGAACATGTATTCCGAGCAGGGATTGCTGGCGTTGATGCGATCCGTGTTCGGGCAGGTGTGCCACTCGTTGACGGTCGTGTCGAACTGCATGCCCGGGTCGCCGCACACCCACGTGCCTTCGGCAATGAGGCGCATCATCTCGCGCGCCTTGTACGTGTCCACGATCTCGGCGGATGTGACGGCATGCGTCTGCCACGTCCCATCGTCGAGGACGGCGCGCATGAATTCGTCGGTCACGCGGACCGAGTTATTCGAGTTCTGGAAGAAGACCGACGAGTACGCCGTGCCCGTGAACGAGCCGTCGTAGCCGGCGTCGATCAGCGCCCACGCCTTTTTCTCTTCCTCGACCTTGCAGTTGATGAACTCGATGATGTCGGGGTGATCGGCGTTGAGGATCACCATCTTCGCCGCGCGGCGCGTCTTGCCGCCCGACTTGATGACGCCCGCAAACGCGTCGTACCCCTTCATGAAGGAGACCGGCCCGGACGCCGTCCCGCCCCCTGCGAGCAGCTCACGCGACGAGCGGATCTGCGAGAGGTTCGAGCCGGTGCCCGAGCCGAACTTGAACAGCATGCCTTCGGTCCGCGCCAGCGTGAGGATGGAATCCATCGTGTCGCTGACCGAGTTGATGAAGCAGGCCGAGCACTGCGGCGCGGCTTCGAACCCGCAGTTGAACCACACGGGGCTGTTGAAGGCGCCCTTCTGGTAGACCAACAGGTGCTTCAGGTCGTCCGAGAAGCCCTGCAGATCGGCCTCGGACCGGAAGTAGTTCTGCCTGCGCGCCCACATCGTGATGGTGTTGACGACGCGCCCGACGAGCTGCCGGACGGAGCTCTCACGCTCGACAGTCCCCATCTGCCCGCGGAAGTACTTCGAGACGACGATGTTGGTGGCCTGCTGTGACCAGAAGCGGGGGATCTCGACGTCCCGTTGCTCGAAGACCACATGGCCCTTCTCGTTGCCGATGACGGCCGATCGCAGTTCCCAGTCGACCTCGTCGAAGGGGTCAACGCCTGGACGCGTGAAGTACCGCGGGAACTCCAGTCCGGTCACGGTCGTGCGCTCAACCGACTCTTCAGATGACACCCGCGGGGCGGTAATCGCGTCCTGGGCAGCGCTCGTCTGCATCATCTCCCTCCACCCGAAAAAGACGGCACGTTCCTACGCCCCTGGTAGGGGTGCCACAACTCACAAGTTTGTTACTTGGCGCGATCAGGCTGTCGTGGCGGGACTTACCGTCTCGTCAATCCAGACAGGATGCTGGGATCACCCTGCGTTCGCCTGGCCTCGCGCAACGAGCACCGACTATGCGCCTCAGGGCTTTCGGCTGTCAAGCAGGAACTACCAGATATTGTGGCTGGTTTTTAGGGCACTCGCAAGATATCGCGAATTCACGCCGAATTTTCAGAAACCTCAGGCAGTCGTCACACGGGCACGATGTAACGGACTTGTGAAGCCGAAGAACAATGTCGGCCTGGCCCGCCGACGCGCGACATCGGTGATGCTCGAATCCCCGCTCGCACGCTCCCCACGCGAGCCCGGCCCCATCGTGGCTGCTCGTCGCGCCGCCGGGGAACATCGGCAGGTCCTTGTGCACGACCGACTTGCGCTCCCGGCGGAAGTCAGCGCACGATACCGGAGAAGATGCGGTCTTCCCTGCCGTCCCTCTGGTCCGTGCCGCTGGTGCTGATGCTGGCGTCGGCCGGGGCGGCCTGCGCCCAGAAGACGCATGCGCAGACGCGCGCCGAGCCGCCTGCCACGCTGGACGTGCCGCAGCCGCCGCCGAGAGTCGTGGTGCCACCTCAACCTGAAGCACCGGAGGTCGTCGAAGAGGCCCAGCCGCCCAGCCCGGTGCGCCCGAGGCCGGCGCGCCCGCCACAGAGACCGGAGGCCAAGCCCGACACGGCGCGACAGGATGCCGCCGCCAGCGAACCTGCTCCGGCTGCAGAGCCGCCGCCCGTGCCCGAGACCAAGCCTGCGCATCCTGCGAACGCCGCGGGCGTCGCCGCCGTGCGCCAGCAGATGGCCCGCGCGTCCCAGAATCTTGGACATGTCAACTACGCCGGTTTGTCGAACGACATGAAGGCGCAGTACGACACCGCGAACCGCTTCCTTGCCCTCGCCGATCAGGCCCTCAAGGAAGGCAACCTGCTCTTCGCGTCCACGCTCGTCGACAAGGCCGGCGCGATTGCGTCCCTCATCACGGGACAATAGATCTAGGTCTGCGGCAGCAGAATCCTGAACGTCGTCCCCGTGCCGACGGTGGACTGCACTTCGATGTCCCCGTCGTGCATCTGCACGGTGCGATACACCATCGACAGTCCGATGCCGCTACCCCCGTTCTTCGTCGTGAAGTACAGATCGAAGATCCGGGGCATCTCCGTCGGCTTGATGCCGGGGCCCGTGTCCTCCACGACGATCTCGACGCGGCGGCGCGACGCGGCGCGCGCCGCGAGGCGCAGCGTTCCGCCGTGCGTCATCGCCTGGCAGGCGTTGATCGACAGGTTCAGCAGCGCCTGACGAAGTGAGCCGGGATCGCCGTGCACATCGGGCACGCTCGCCGGGCACTCCACCTGCACGCGCACGCCGTTGCCCGCGGCATCGGGCTCGACGACTTTCGCGATTTCCTGCAGCAGCCCGTCCACCGCCACTGGCTGAAGCCGCAGGTCCTCGGGCCGCATGAACTTCAGGAACCCCTGCACCACCTGGTCGAGGCGCTTGATCTCGTTGCCGATGATCGCCACGTGGTCGAGCGCGGGCTCGCCACCCTCGCCAGGCCTGGCCCGCGCCATCAGCTTGCCCTTCAGCAGCTCGAGGTGAATCGTCATCGCATTCAGCGGGTTCTTCACCTCGTGGGCGACGCCGGAGGTGAGCCGGCCGAGCGCTGCGAGCTTGCGCGAGTACTTGATCGTCGACTCCACGGCGCCGAGCGCGCCGACGTCGCGAGCCACGATCATCACGCCCAGCAGCCGCTCGTCCGGGCCCTCGACAGGATGCGCGGTGACCAGCCAGTCACGGGTGCCGCCCTCGCTCTCGCCTGACGGCAGCGACAGCGTGACCGGCTCGGCCGACTCGCGCGTGTCGTGCGTGCGATCCACGAGCGCGTCGAACGGCTTCTTGCCTTCGTGCTTGCACGCGGCCAGCAGCGCGCGCAACGCGGGGTTGGCGAACAGCACGTCTCCGTTCGGACCGAAGATGCCCACCGCATCGGCCAGGTGCTCGACGATCGAGTCGAGGCCGGCTTCGGGCCCCGTCGCTTCGCGACCGGCGAGCAGCTTCTCGCTCACCGCGCGAATCTCCTGGCCCATCTCGCCGAACTCGTCCTGCGGCAGGTCGAGCGCCGCCGCGGGCTCGCCGCGTTCCAGTCGCCGAAGTCCACTGCGCAGCACGTGGATGGGCCGGAGCAGCCACTGCGACAGCAGCAAGGCGCCCAGCGTGGCGCCGATGAGCAGATAGCCGGCCGTGACGAGCACCGGGTAGAGCGACTTCTGCAGCTCGCTCCGCACGAGAAGCGTGGAGACGCCGATGCGGGTGACGGCGTTCACGCCGCCGATCTTCAGGTCCTCGCGGACCTCGAACGTGCGGCCGTCGCCGAAGAAAATCTCCCGGAGCTGCGCGATCGCGCCCTGCTTGACGAAGTCGCCCAGCAGCGGCACGGCTTCCCGCATCGGGCTCGAGATCTGCTCGGGCGGATACTGCGCGATCACGCTGCCGGTGGCGTCGACGATCGCCGCGTAGGTGACGCCCTTCGAGTAGATGGAAGACTCGAGGATCGCGCGCACACCGCCGTCGTCTCGGAGCGCCGCGTAGGGATCCAGGGCGTCCGGGATCACGGCGAAGGCGCGCTGATAGATCGCGCGGGCGAGTAACTGCCCGCGCGCATCGCTTTCTTCCAGCCTGACGCGCGCCTGCGCGGCCAGGTCGTGCACGCTGAGCCCGACCACCACGGCGCCCACAAGGGCGGTGACGCCGAGAACCTGCTTGGTGCGAAGGGAAACGCGCATGTCAGGGGGCCGGGGAGCCTCGGGCCGCCAGCGCCGCGCGCTTGGCGATCAGTGGGTTCGCTCGGCGCTCAGAGACCCTTCCTGAGGCCCAGCCTGTTCAGCTTGTTGTGCAGCGTCTTCAGGCTGATCCCGAGAATCTCGGCCGCCCGCGTCTTGTTGTCGCGCGTGTGCTCGAGCGTCAGCACGATCAGGCGCCGCTCGGCCTCTTCGACCGTGATGCCGGCCTCGAGCGTCATGCCGCTGCCAACAGCCGCCACGGGCACGACCCCGAGAGGCGGCAGGTGCTTCAACTCGATGAACTCGCCCTCGGCCAGGATCGTCGCGCGCTCGATGACGTTCCTCAGCTCGCGCACGTTGCCGGGCCAATGATACTGCTCCAGCTTGCGCATCGCCTCGCCGCTGATCGCCTTCACGGCCTTCCCGTTGCGATCGGCGAACTCGGCGATGAAGGCCTGCGTGAGCAGCGGCAAATCCTCCTTGCGGTCGCGCAGCGGCGGCAGCGCGATGGCAAAGACGTTGAGCCGATAGAACAGGTCTTCGCGCAGCTTGTTGTCGCGGACGGCCTGCAGCGGATCCTGGTTGGTGGCCGCAACCACGCGCACGTCCACCGGCGTTTCGACGCGGCCGCCGAGGCGCCGGAAGCGGCGTTCCTGCAGCACGCGAAGCAGCTTCACCTGGGTCTGCGGCGTCATCTCCGCAATTTCGTCCAGGAAGATCGTGCCGCGATCGGCCAGCTCGAAGACGCCCTGCCGCCGCTCCATCGCGCCGGTGAACGCGCCCTTCTCGTGCCCGAAGATCTCGCTCTCCAGGAGCGTTTCTGGAATCGCAGCGCAGTTGATCGGCACGTACGGCATCTGCCCGCGCGGGCTCAGCGCGTGAATGGTCTGCGCCACCAGCTCCTTGCCCGTGCCCGACTCGCCCGTGATCAGCACGGACGCGGTGGTCGGCGCCGCCTGTTCCACCACCTGGTAGATCTTCCGCATCTCGGGGCTGGCGCCGATCATGCCGCCGAAGGCGCCGCGATCGCGGAGCTGGCGGCGCAGCGCCCTCACTTCGCGCAGCGCGTGCTGGCGTTCGGCAGCCTTGTCGAGCAGAATGCGAAGACGCTGCGGGTCGACCGGCTTGGTGAGGTAGTCGTACGCGCCGTTGCGAATGGCTTCCACCGCCGACTCGACTGTCCCTTGCGCCGTCAGCAGGATCACCGCAATGGCAGAATCCATATCGCGCACGACTTCGAGCAGCTCGAGCCCGGTCTTGCGAGGCATCACCAGGTCGGTGACCACGATGCTGGGCCGGAAGCTGCTGATCTTCTCGAGCCCTTCGTCGCCGTCGGCAGCCGCTTCCGCCATGAAGCCCCACGTGCGCACCAGTTCTGTCAGGCCGCTCCGCGTTGCGCCGTCGTCTTCGACGATCAGGACGCGCTCAGCAGCTGTGCTGGACGTGCGCTCGGACTCCGTCGCGATCGAATGGGCAGTCATGAAAGACCCTCAGGGAAGTAAATTTTACACCCTTCATCATCGAACGGCAACTGCCGCTCGACGTGCATTACGTCTAACCATTGCATACGCTTTAATTTAGCAATGGTGCAGAGCTTGCTATCCAGTAGCCCCATCATGGGTCACATCAAAATGCGAACCACTCAGACGACTGCGCTTGCCCTCTCTCTCTCTCTGCTGGCAGGGGCCTGTACGAAGACCGCGGAAACACCGGCACAGCCACCCGCGGCCCCGGCGTCGAGCGCGCCCGCTCCACAGTCGGCCCCCGGCGACGCGCAGCCGGGCACCGCTGCTGCCCCTCATCCGGCCACAGCCCCCGGCGGCGCGGAAACCGGGACCCCCGCAACGCCTGCATCGGCCGCCGCGACGGCGGACCAGCCTGCTGCCCCCGCGCCACCACCTCCTCCGAAGTACAGAGAGGTCACGCTTGCGGAAGGGACGACGCTGGGCCTGCAGCTCGATACGGCGGTGGCGTCCGACACGAGCAACGTGGAGGACCCCGTGCGGGCCACACTGCGGAAGTCCATCATCAGCAACGGCCTGACCGTGCTGCCTGAAGGCACGCACATCACCGGCGTCGTGACCGACGTCGCGCGATCGGGCAAGGTGAAAGGCCTCGCGCGTCTCTCGATGCGCTTCACGTCGCTGACCGTGGACGACGAGCGGTACGAGATCAGGACGCACACCGTCTCGCGCGAGGCGAAGTCGACGAAGAAGAAGGACGCGACCAAGGTCGGCGTCGGCACTGGCGCCGGCGCGCTCATCGGCGCGATCGCGGGCGGCGGCAAGGGCGCGGCCATCGGCGCCGGCGTCGGCGCGGCGGCCGGCACTGGCGTGGTGATGGCCACGCGCGGCGACGAAGTGCGGCTGGCGGAAGGCACGTCGCTGACCGTCGCGCTGGCCTCGCCGCTCAAGGTGCGCGTGCTGCTGCCACGATGACGACGGTGCCCGAGACGCCGGCGGTCGCCCCTGCGCCGCCGGACGTCGGCCGGCTGCAGGCGCGTGCACGTTCGCTGCTCGACGTGTTCCTGTGCTCGGGCATCCCGACGCAGTTGCTGATCGCGAAGCTCCTCGCGGTGGCCGGCGTGAAGCCGATGGTTGGTGACGGTCAGCTCGACGCCACGTGGGTGTTCGTGGTGGCGATGGGTGACACGGTTTTGCTCCTCATCCTCGCCACCATGCTCCTTCGCGCCAACGGCGAATCGCCGCGCGAGGTGTTCCTTGGCCCACGGCCGCCGCTCAGGGAAGGGCTGATCGGGCTCGCGTTGATCGGGCCGCTGCTGCTCGGAGTCGGCGTGGTCCTGCTCGCCGCGCGCCAGGCGTGGCCCTCGCTGCACAACGTGGCCGACAACCCGCTGACCGGCCTGCTGAAGAACCCGCGGGAGGCGGTGATGTTCGCGTGCGTCGCGCTGTTGGCGGGCGGCGTGCGTGAGGAGGTGCAGCGCGCCTTCATCCTGACGAGATTCGAGCGCGACCTCGGCGGCCCCATCGTCGGCCTGGCGGTGACGAGCATCGCGTTCGGCGCGGGACATGCGCTCCAGGGGTGGGACGCGGCGCTGGCCACCGGGCTGCTGGGCGCGGTCTGGGGCGTCATCTACGTGCGCCGCCGCAGCGCCATCGCGCCGATGGTGAGCCACGCGGGCTTCAACAGCCTGGAGATCGTGCGGTACCTGGTGAGCGGCGGCGTATAGTGAGAGGCCGATGCCGCCTGCCGCGCCGCCTGTCTCCGGGCGGCGGATGCCGATCTCGCCGCGACTGCTGGTCCTCCTCTTTCTCGTGCTGCTCCCCGCGGTGACCACGCGCATCTACGCGTCCGACGAAGTGCAGTATTTCGCGTACTTGCGCTCGCTCTGGTTCGACGGCGACGTGTCGTTCGAGAACGAGTACCAGCACTTCTACGACAAGGGCATCGCCGCGTCGCGGGGGTTCCACGAGACCTTCCTCGAGCGAACGACCGAGACGGGCCGGCGCATCAACTTCGGGACGATCGGCTGCGCCCTGCTGTGGGCGCCTTTCTACGCAGTCGGCGACGTCGCGGCGCGCTTGTCACGGGCCCTGGGAGCGAGCGTCGCCGTCGACGGCTACTCCAGACCGTACATAGCGGCCGTGTCGTACGCGTCGGCGTGCTACGGACTGCTCGCGCTGCTGGCGTCGGTGGCGATCGTGCGCCGGCTCGGTCGATGGTGGCCCGGGCTGGGGGACCTGGGCGGGCTCTCGGCGCTGATCGTGTGGCTGGGCACGCCCCTGCTGTTCTACATGTACATCGCGCCGCCGATGTCGCACGCGACGTCGGCCTTCGCCGTTGCCGTGTTCATTCTCGCGTGGCTGATCGTCCGCGACACGTGGAGCATCGGCGGGATGGCCGCGCTCGGGGCGCTCGCCGCCGTGATGGCCATGGTGCGCGAGCAGGACGCGTTCTTCATCGCGGGCCCGGCAATCGACTTCGGCTGGTCGCTGCTCCGCGCCGGTGGCCAGGATCGAACGCGGCGGCTCGGCGCCGCGGCGGTGGGCGCGGCAACCTTCGCGGTGACGTTCATGCCGCAGGCGCTTGCCTACCTCGCGCTCAACGGCCGCGTCGGCCCGTCGCACCTCGTCGCACGGAAGATGTACTGGTTTTCGCCCCACGCGCTCCAGGTCGTCGGCTCGCCCTCGCACGGCTTCCTCATATGGACGCCGTTGGCGGCCATCGCGTGCGTGGGGCTGCTCGTTCTGGTGCGCCGTCTGCCGGCTGACGCGCGAATCGTCGGCATCGCGTTCGTCGTGATGGCAGCGATTCAGATCTACATCGCGGGGAGCGTCGACTCGTGGACGGTCGCCGGCGCGTTCGGCCAGCGGCGGTTCGTGGCGCTGACCTCGGTGCTCGTGGTCGGCCTGGCCGCTGTGGCGGCTGTCGCGCGGGAAGTTCGATGGCAGCGTGTCGCGCTCGGAGTGACCCTTGCCGCAGCGACGTGGTGGAACGTGGCGCTGATCGTGCAGTTCGGCGCGGGCATGATGGATCGCCAGCGGCTCGAGCCCGCGCGTATCGCCTACAATACGTTCATCGTCGTGCCGCGCGCGCTGCCCTGGCTGGCATGGCGGTACGTGACCGACCGCGCCAGCTTCTACGAGTCCGCGCGCTCGCTCGGCGCGTACTGAGCCGATCGCGCCAGAGACGTGCGCCTCCTCTACCTGGCTGACATCCGGTTCCCGCTCGAGCGGGCCAACGGAATCCAGACGTTCGAGACCTGCCGCGCGCTGGCCGCGCGCGGCCACGAGGTCACGCTGCTCGTCCGCCCCGACACCAGCATGCCGGCGCGGGATCCCTGGTTCTTCTACGGAGCCGAACGCGTACCCGGCTTCACCATCGATCGGATCGCCTCGGTACCTGAATCGATGCGGCGGGCATGCTACGTGACGACGGCTCTGGGCCGGGTCATCGCGCGCAGCGCGGACGTGGTCTTCACGCGCGACCTCGGCCTGGCATCGCTCGCCCTCGGCGTCCCGCGGAGGCGCCGGCCCGCGCTGGTCTACGAGGCGCATGGCTATGCGCCGGCCGTCAGCCAGGAGCTGCCGCGTCTGCTGGGCACTTCGGCCCGGCCCTCGCCGCGCAAACTCGCGCGGCTGGCGCGACGCGAGGGCCGCGTGTGGCGCCGAGCGGAGGGCTACGTGACGCTGACGAGCGCCCATCGCAGCGAGCTCGTCGCGCGCTTCGGGCCGCGCGACGCCGCGGTAGTACCGGACGGGACGCGCCTGCCGCGTGTCCGGCGTTTCGAGCCGCCGCCAGCCGGACCGCCAACGGTCGGATACGCGGGGCACCTGTATCCGTGGAAAGGCGTGGATGTCCTGATCGACGCCATCGCCAGGCGCCAGGATCTTCGCGGGCTCGTGGTCGGCGGCCAGCCCGGAGAACGTGACCTCGCCCGGCTCCAGGCCCTGGCGCACGCGCGCGGCGTGGCAGATCGCGTGGAGTTCACCGGCTGGCGGCCGCCCCAGGACGTCGCGGCCTCGCTCGCCAGGTGTCACGCGCTGGCGCTCCCCAACGTGCGCAGCACGATCTCGGAGCGCTACACGTCGCCGCTCAAGCTGTTCGATTACCTCGCCGCGGGCCGGCCCATCGTCGCGTCCGATCTGCCGGCGATTCGTGAGGTGCTGACCGATCAGGTGAACGGGCTGCTCGTCGAGCCCGGTCGCGCAGATGTGCTCGCCGACGCGCTGGGCCGTGTCATAGACGATCGCGCGCTCGCGGAGCGATTGTCGCGCAAGGCATTCGACGACGCGGATCGATACAGCTGGGATGCGCGCGCCGGACGGCTCGAACCGGTCCTGCAGGCTGCCGAGGCCGCCGCGTGATCTCGGCGCGCCTGCTGACGCTCGTCCGCTGCCCTGACTGCCGTGGGCCGCTGGTCGCGAGCGGCGACGCGCTCGTCTGTACGTCGTGCGGACATCGTGCCGCGCGCGGGCCCGGGTACCTCGACCTGCGGCCGTCAGCGTCGTTCACCGAGCAGACGAGGTACCTCGATGAGGCGCTGCACGGCGACGCACGCCACGAGACCGTGTCGCCGCCGCTGTTGCAGGCCGGTGTCCGGCAGTGGATGCTGCGGCGCTTCCTGAAGCCGGGTCCCGAAGATGTGATCGTCGACCTCGGATGCGGCAGCGGCCGATCGGTGGTCTGGAACCACGAGAGCGGCGCCGCGCTCGTCGGCATCGACGTGGCGCCGTATTTCGCCTCGGAAGCGCTGGCGCAGGGAGACCTCGTGCTCGGCGATCTGAGGCGGCTGCCGTTTGCCGACGGGGCCTTCCCGAAGGGCTACGCGCTCGACGTGTTCGAGCATCTGTCGCCGCAGGCATTGGCGGACGTGCTCGGAGAGATCGCGCGAGTCACTGCGCCCGGCGGGCAGATCTTCGTCTACTCGCACGTGCGGAAGAACTCGTGGCTCGCCGGGGGGCTCAAGGGCGTCAACGCGCTCGCGCGCGGCCTCGAGCGCATCGGGCTGGTGGACCTGCGGCAGGAACGCCTTCGCAAGAGCGATCACCTGAACCCGCTCGCCGACATTCCCGATCTCGAGCGCGCCGTGGGCCAGGCCGGGTTCCGCATCGCCCGGATCCGCTACTACACGCCGCTCATTGGCGCCTTCGTCGAGAACATCGCGATGCGGATGGCGGAGCGCGCGATCGGCTTGTGGGCGGCGCGCTCGACGACGGGAGGGACCGCCCCGCCGCAGGATCTTGATCAGCGGCGCACCGAAGAAGCACGTCTGGCGCGGACGGCGGCGAAGCGTACCCTTGCCGCGAAAGGCTCGCTGTATCGCCTGCTGCGGATGGTTACGGCACTGATGACGCTGGACGTCTGGATCTTCGGGCGCATCCGCACAGGTCCCTTCTTCGTACTGCTGGAGCGCAACCGCGATGCGACCGCGGCTGCACCTCGAGGAACGGCATGACTGGCAGGACCTCACACCCCGTCCGCAGGGCTGCCTGGCAGTTGCTGGCGCCCGCGATCATCGCGGCGCTCACGGCGGGCATCGAGCTGGCCGGGCGCTCTGTGGCACGCTCGTCGCTGATCAAGACCATCGTCGGCGCGGATGTCAGCCCGACGACACTCATGTTGTCGGTGGCAGCGCTTGCGGTCGTAAGCGTGGCGGGACTCGCCCTCAGCCGACGTCTGACGACGACGCACGTGGTGGCGGTCATGCTGGTGTGCGCGTTTCCCGCCGGGATGGCGGCCCAGCTGCGTCTCGGCGCACGGCTGCAGAGCGATGGCTTCTATTACTTCGCGCACCTGCGGTCGCTCTGGTTCGACGGAGACCAGGACCTGACCAACGACTACCGCCTGCTCGGTATGGGCGACAAGGTCCACTTGTTCACGCCGACGGTGACCGGAGCAGCGCAGTCCGCATGGACGATCGGTCCGGCCATCGTCTGGAGCCCGTTCTTCGCCGTTGGCGATCGAGTCGCCTCGATGCTGCACGCGTCGGGGCGAGACGTGGCCGTGGACGGCACGTCGTATCCGTACAGGCAGTCAGTGTGCGTTGCCGGCCTCTGCTGGGGGCTGACGGGCTTGTTCTTCTGCTACCTGCTTGCCGCCCGTTTCACCGCTCGGTCGTGGGCGGCCTTCGCCATGGTGCTCGTGGCGACAGGCTCGTTCCTGATCTGGTATCTGGTGAAGGAACCCACGATGACGCACGCGCCGTCGATGGCGGCTGTGGCGGTGTTCACGTGGGCATGGGCATCGACGCGCGGCGCGCGGCCGCGGTGGCAATGGGCGGCGCTGGGCCTGCTCGCGGGCTTCATGAGCACGATTCGATGGCAGAACGCGATCTTCGCCCTGCTGCCGGCCATCGAGTGGATGACGGCGCTGATTCCGCCGGTGTCGGCGCGCACACGCCGGGAGCTGCTCGATCACGCCGCCAACGGCGTGCTGTTCACCGTCGCCGCCGTGGTTGGCTTCGTGCCGCAGATGCTGGTCTGGAAAGCCATCTACGGGCACTTGCTTGCCGTGTCGCCGATCGGGCCCCAGATCCGATGGTGGGACCCCCATGTAGCGGACGTCCTCTGGTCCGCGCGCAACGGATTGTTCGCCACATCGCCCGTGCTCTATGTCGGCGCCCTCGGGCTCCTGCTCTGCTGGCGCCGGGATCGGCTCTTTACGGGCGCGGCGCTCGCGACCTTCGGCGCGATGGTGTACTTCAACGCGTCGATACAGGACTGGTGGGGCAGCGCGGCATTTGGAGGGCGGCGCTTCGACGGGACGCTGCCCCTGCTCGTCGTGGGGACCGCCGTTGCCGCCGAGTCCGCGGCCGCCTTCGTCGCGCGCGCTCCGCAGGTGGCCGTGGCGCTGGCGGGGATGGCACTGGTGATCTGGAACCTGACGTTCATGGGCGCGGCGCTCGACGGGTTCGTCCGGATTGGCGAGCCAATCGGGTTCACGCCGCTGGCCTCCCGCCAGGCCGGGGCGATCGTGCGCATCGTGGGACACCCCTTCTCGTGGCCGGCGAATCTGTGGTTCGCCTGGCGAACCGGGCTGGCGCCGTCCGACTACGACCTGGTCTGGGGCCTTCGATTCCTGGCCGATCCGGCGCAACCATACGGGCGCGTCGATCTCGGCCCGACCGATGCCATGTGGCTCGGCGATGGCTGGCACGATCCAGAGCGGCTCCCCGATGGTCCCACGTTCCGTTGGGCTCGCGAGTCGTCAACGCTGCGACTCGTGCTCGATCATCCGGCAACCCTGCGCGTACAGATCCGCGCGCGGGCGTTCTCGTGGCCGTCAGCTCCTTCGCAGCACCTGAGGCTCTCGGTCAACGGGCAGGCACAGGAGCCCATGGAAGTTCCCGCCGACTGGGCCGTGCTCGAGCGCGTCGTGCCCGCCGCCGCATGGCGGACGGGCGCGAACGCCGTGGTGCTGACCTTCGATCGCGCGACCCGTCCGTCGGATGTTGGCCAGGGCAGCGACACGCGCCCGCTCGCCGCGGCGGTGGACTACGTGCGCATCGTCGTCGAAGGATCCTGAGGTGCGCATCCTCTACTGCGCACTGGATCAGCGAGTGCCGGGGACGCTGGGCGGATCCGTACACGTCCAGGCCGTCGCCGAAGGACTGGCCGCGCTCGGGCACGACGTCCACGCGATCACTGGCGGGGGCGACGGGCCTCGTCCCCACGGGTCCGTGCACTGGCACACGATGCGCCCGCCGGCCGGCCGATCGCAGCTGAGGCTGTTGCGCGCTCGCGCGGTGCGCCGGCTTGCCCGCACGGTCAGGCCGGACGTCGTCATCGAGCGGTACCACAACTTCGGTGGCGAAGGCGCATTGGCGGCGAAAGCCACCGGCGCCCGATTCGCGCTCGAAGTCAACGCGCCCGTCATCGACTACCCGGGCTCGCCCAAGGCCGCGCTCGATCGCGCGCTCATCGCGCAGCCGATGCGGCGCTGGCGCGACTGGCAGGTGAGCCAGGCGGATTTGATCGTCACGCCAAGCGCAAAGATCCTGCCCGACGGCGTGCCGGCCGATCGCGTGCTGGAGATCGAATGGGGCGCGGACACGACGCGTTTCCATCCAGGCGCGACCGGCGCCGTGCCGTGGCCCCGCGATCCGTCCACGATCGTCGCGGTGTTCGCGGGCGCCTTTCGCACATGGCATGGCGCCATCCAGCTCGTCGAGGCCATCAAGCGGCTGCACGCGCTCGGCCACACGCAGTATCAGGCGGTCCTGATCGGCGAAGGCCCCGAACGTGGAGCTGCCGAGCAGGCCGCCCGCGGCGTACGAGGCATCACGTTTGCCGGTCGCGTTGCGCACACCGACATGCCGCCGGCGCTCGCGGCCGCGGACATCGGCGTCGCGCCGTTCGACGTCGGCCGGCATCCACCGCTGGCGCTGGCGTTCTACTGGTCGCCGCTGAAGGTGTTCGAGTACATGGCATCCGGGCTGCCCGTGGTGGCGCCGGGTCTCCCCCGGCTGCGAGGGCTCGTCGAGCACGGTGTGGAGGGGGCGCTCTACGAGCCGGCCACGCCGGCCGCTCTGGCCGAGGCCATGGCCACCCTTGCCGATCCAGCGGTTCGCTCGCGGATGGGCCAGGCCGCGCGTGACCGGGCCGTGCGCGACTACGGATGGGACGCCCACTGCCGCGCGCTCGACGCCGCCCTCCGGGCGCGGATATAACTGCTGCCGGCTGTGCGCCTGCTCATCGCGACCGATTCGTTTCCTCCCAACTGCGGCGGCAGCGGCTGGAGCACGTACGAGCTGGTCCGCGGGCTTCGCGCGCGCGGGCACACGATCGACATCGTGCGCCCCCGGCCCGGCGCACACACGACAGGCGAGACGGAGTACGACGGGTTCACGGTCCGAGAGATCGCCGCGACCGCGCCCGCCATTCCATATTTACGCAACTACTTGAAGAACGAACGGCTCTGGACGCTGGTCGAGCGCGACCTTGCACTGCGCCTCGAGTCCGCACGTTACGATCTGGTGCACGCGCAGCACGTGCTCACTAGCGTGCCAGCGATTCGTGCCGGACAGCGACACCGCGTGCCCGTCGTCGCCACCGTGCGCGACTACTGGCCAGTCTGCTACTGGTCGGATCTCATCATCGACCCTGGATCCGATGCGTTGTGCCCAGCGTGCACGGCATCGAACATGACACGGTGCATCAGGCCGCGTGGCGGCGCCGCCTGGCCGTTGGCGCTGCCGATGATTCCCTACATGCGCGCCAACCTGTCGCGGAAGCGATCGGGACTTGCGGGGGCCAGCGCGGTGATCGCCGTCAGCCGCGCGATCGCCGGCGACCTGGCGGCGCGCGCACCGGAGCTGGCGGGAACACGGCTGGAGCGGATTCCGAACCCGGTGGACATCGGCGCGATCCGGCTCGCCGCCGAAGCCAGCACCGCCCCTCTCTCCGGCCGCTACGTGCTGTACTGCGGCAAGCTCGAGATCAACAAGGGCGCCGATCTGCTCGTGCCCGTCGCGACGGCCGCGAGGCTGTCGTGTCCGCTCGTGATTGTCGGCGACGGAAAGCTGCGCGGCCGGATCGAAACAGACGCGCGAGCGGCCGGGCTCGACGTGCGAGTGGCGGGCTGGCAGCCGCGCCCGCAGGCACTCGCCTGGATGCGCCATGCGGCTGCGCTCGTGTTTCCGTCGCGCGGTCCCGAGTCGCTCAGCCGCGTCTTGCTCGAAGCCGGCGCGCTCGGGGTGCCCATGGCGGCCATGGACACCGGCGGAACGCGCGACATCATCGAGCACGAGCGCACCGGCCTGCTGTCGTCCACGGCCGAGGGCCTGGCGACGGATCTCAGCCGGCTGCTCGGCGATCCCGCGCTGGCGTCGCGGCTCGGCGCCGGAGCGCAGGTGCACGTCACCTCCGCGTTCGACGCGCCTGCCGTTGTCTCGAAAATCGAAGCGTTGTACCAGGACGTGATAGCGAGCCAGCGGAGCGGCGCGGACCGTGGCTGATCGCGCCCTACGGGTCGCCGTCGTGGGCCGCTCGGTCTACGGCCTCCATGGGTTCGGCGGCCTCGAGCGCCACATGTACGACCTGGTCCGCTACCACCTCGCCGACGGCTGGTACGTGACGCTGATTACGCGCACGCCGGAACGGACCCAAGGCGTCGATCCGAACCGCTGGCGCGAGATCGCCGATCACCCGCGCTGCACCGTGCGCTACGTGCCTTACCTCACCTTCCCGTTCGCCGGGCGTCGCGGCACGACGATCATCGACCGAAGCACCGCGTATCCGTGGTTCGGGGCGCGGGCGGGCGACGTGGCGCTGCGACTCGTACGGTCGGGTCACATCGATGTGGTCTACGGCGTCGGCGCGAGCGTGTACGGATACGCGCGTGCTCGCGCCAGGCGTGCCGCGTCGGCGCCGCTCGTGTTCAACCCCCAGGGCCTCGAGGAGTTCGGCGGTATCGACGGCAGCTACGGTGGGCAACGCCTGAAGGCACTCGGCTATCTGCCGCTGCGGAGGATAGTCCGCACGACGGCGGCTGGTGCCGATGCCGTGATCGCGACCGATGCCGCCATCGAGCCGGCCGTGCTCGCACACCTTCCAGTGCCGCGATCACGCGTCAGGCTCGTGCCAAACGGCCTGGACGTGTCGGATGGCGATCGGTTCGTCTCGCACGATGCCGGGCTCACGCACCGGATCACTCACCACATCGGCACGAACGAGGTGCTGCTGCTCAGCGTCGGCCGACTCGAGGCCAACAAGGGTTTCACGGACCTCGCAGACGCGCTCGCTGGCATGCAGTCATCGACGGCATGGCGATGGGTCGTCGTAGGGGACGGCCCGACGCGCGCGGCGCTCGAGCGCCGGATCGCCGAGCGCGGGCTGAGCGGGCGCACCATCCTTGCCGGTCGTACCAACGATGCGGCTCTGCACGGCTGGTACGAGGCGGCAGACCTGTTCGTGCACCCGACCCGATACGAGGGCAGCTCGCTCGTCACGCTGGAGGCGATGCTGCACGCACGGCCTGTTGTCGCGACCCGCGCCGGGGGCCTGCCCGACAAGGTGATCCACGGCCGGACCGGATGGCTGGCGCCGCCCTCGGATCCAGGGGCGCTCAGCACGGCGCTCTCCGACGCCATCGCCGAGCGCGCACGCTGGCCCGACATGGGCCGCGCCGGACGTGAACTGCTCGAGCAGCGCTTCGATTGGCGTGTGATTCAGGGGAAGTTCCGGGAGCTCTATGAAGAATTGATCAACGCGCGGCCGGCCTGACGATCGTCGCGCGGCGGCGCAGGCCCGTCAGCCAGTCGTCGACGAGCACTTGCCGCCGAGTGGCCATCACGCGCGTCCGCGCGATCTGGCGCGCGGAGGCCTCGTTCATCTCCTGCCCGTTCCGCGTGAACTCGTCAGGGTGCTGCCGGAAGTAGTTCTCCAGTTCGTCATCGGTCGGCTCCGCGGCGCCGGCGAAGCGCTGGTCGATGTAGGCGCGCATGCGCAGGTCGTCGCGGACCCATTGCCGCAACCACGCTTCGCTGGCGTCGACGTCCGACAGCGCCGACACCAGATTGCCGTTCCCGAGGCGGCGCTCGACGTCACTCACTTGTTTGTCGAGGGCCGCGCGCTCCGGCTCCGGCGGCGCGTACCGCTCGACCTCCTGAAGAATGAGCATGCGGTCGATCAGCCGCTCGAGCGCGACCGCTTCCCCCGCCGGTGCGCCGTCGCGGTCCACCAGGTGCAGCGTCATCGCCCGCCTCACGTCGGAGAGCGTGATCAGATGGCCGTCGACGATGGCCATTACGCGGTCGATGACCTCGGCAGACGCTGCCGCAGCAGCCATGAGGATCAGGACCAGCAGCGCCCGCCTGACGCGCCGCATCAGAAGGCCTGCCCCAGGCTGATGTGCAGCGCCGTCAGCCGCTCGAAGCTGCCGTCGGGCAGCGTCTGGCGATCGAGCTTGAAGCCAAGGTCCACGCGAATCGGTCCGATGGGCGACTTGTAACGAAAGCCGAAGCCCGTCGTCGGCCGGATCTCGCCGAAGTCGAAGTCGCCGACGCGATTGAAGACGTTGCCGGCGTCGACGAAGCCCACCACGCCGATGTCCTTCCAGACCGGCACGCGCAGCTCGGCGTTCAGCACGATGACCGCATTGCCGCCGAGCGGGAAGCCGTTGCGATCGATGGTTTCCGGCGTGCCCAGCCGGTCGAGGGCATAGCCGCGCACGGACGTGTCGCCACCGGCGAAGAACCGCTCGCTCGCGGGCAGGTCATTCACGATTTCGACGATCGGCTGGCCGTCGGGGCCGAGGACGGGATTGCCGTCCTCGTCCACCTGCGTGACGCCGCGATCGAAGCCCGTGGCCAACCCGACCCGCGCGCCGCCGGCGAAGATGACACCGCGGCGCCCGGGAAGGCGCCGGTAGAGGAAGCCCTGCGTGAAGAGCTTCGTGAAGCCCACTTCCGATCCGATGAAGCGCGCGGCGATGTCGCCGTCCACGCCGACGAGCTCTCCGCGAGACGGCCCGAGCGGGTCATCTCTCGTGTCGCGGATGACCGAGCCGGAGAGGGTCGACAGGCGCACCTGCGGGAACAGCCGATCGATGAGCGGCTGATCGGCCGGGTCGTATCGCTCGTCGAAGACCTTGTCGCGCTCGATCACGTAGCGACCCGACACGCTGAGCTGCCGGCTCAGGCGGCGCGCCAGCTCGAATCGCGCGCCGCGCCGCGTGTAGTCGAAGCTCGAACGGACGCCCTGCTCGAGGAACCCCGTCATCAGCAGGTCCGACTCGGTGCCCGCGACACGAGGGGTTCGGTACGTGCCGACGAAGCGATAGTCCTTGAACGCGTAGCCCGAGGGCGGCGGCTCGCCCTCGACCGGCGCCGTGGTGGTCGAGCGTGACCGCAGCGTGGCCCGGGCGAACACGTTGATCGACTGGTTCTTTCCGAACAGGTTGCGCCGCCCGAACTCCACGAAGCCGCGAGGCGCCACCTCGAACACTTCCGTCGCGGCTCCCCCAGGCTCTTCCTGCCGGAGCACGCGGCCGCCCTCGACTCCGCCGCCATAGCCCATCGTGGTTGTCGGCGCTTCCTCGATCGACACGAGCACGTCGCGGTGGTTCGGCACGCCGTGATCGAGTTCCGTCACGCGCACGCGGCGGAACAGCCCGAGCGCGCTCAGCCGCTTCTGGGTCTCCGCCACTTGGGAGTAGCTCAGCGGCGCGCCCGGCACCAGCGTCAGCTCGCGGCGGATGGTCTCGGTGCTGGTCCGGACGTTGCCCACGACGAGGACGTGACCCACGAAGACCTGCGGGCCTTCGTTGACGGAAAACGCGAGGTCGGCGCGCGTGCGGTCGGCCGTGAACCGCACGCGGGCCTCGACGGTGGCCGACTGATACCCGCGATTGAGGAGGAGCAGCAGGATGCCATCCCGGTCGAGGGCCACCTGGGGCTGGTAATACGCCTGGCCTTCACGCGAGCCCACGCCGGTGCGCAGGTCCGCCGCCGGAACAGCCACGCTGCCTGTGATGGCGATTGTGCCCACCACCGAGTGCGGGCCTTCCCCGACCTCGAACCGCACATCCATCGGCACCGGCGCGCCACCGCCTGGCACGGTGGCGACGACAGGCGTGACCTTCACTTCCGTGTAGCCGCGCCGGTGGTACGCCTCGGCGATGGCGGACGTGTCGGCGTCCACGGTGCTCGAGATGAACAGGGCCCCCGGGCGCGTCTTCAGGATCGCCTGCAGGTCGGCCTCCGCGATCGCCGCGGTGCCGGTGATCGACACTTTCTCGGTCCGGAACTGTGCGCCCCTGGTCACGCGGAACACGACGGCGAGCTCACCGTTGCGTGGGGTCTTCGTGTACGGCGCCTGCGCATCGCGATAGCCGTGGCCGCGCAGGTACTCGCTGATGCGGTTCGAGGAATCCTCGAGCAGGTCCTCGTCGAGCGATCCTTCACGCTCGATGGGGACCAGATCGCGGCGTACCTTGGAGGGGAGTTCGTCGCCCTCGAACACGATGCTGACGTGCGGCCCGGCATCGACGCTGATAACCACGTCGCCGGTCAGCTTGTCGGCGGCGGGACGGAGCTCGTGCTCGGCGCGTGCCTCGTAGAAGCCCTTGCCTCGCAGGTCGGTCACCAGGTCGTCGAGACGCCGATCGATCTCGGCCTTCCGGTACGGCTCCCCCGTTGTCAGGCCCAGCCTCGACGGGATGCCGTTCAGGGGTTCCGGCGCGTTGCCGTCAACCGTGATCTTGCCGATGCGAAGGCGAGGCCCCGCTTTCACGTCGATGACCAGCGTGCTGCCAGAGGGTCCCGACAGGCTCGGCGCCGGCGCGATGACCGGCGAGAGGTATCCCTCGTCGTGGTACACGACGCCGAGGTAGGTGACGATGTCGGTGAGCCGTGAGAGCGACAGCGTGCTGCCGAAATGCTCGCGCACGCGCTCGCGCAGGTCGCGCTCCGAGAGGCTGACATCTCCCGAGAACGAGATCTCGCGGATGACGCGCGTCGGCGTGAGCTCGTAGTGAAGTGCGATGCCGCCGGCCGCCTCTTCTCGCGACACCACCACATCGTCGAACCGGCCGAGGCTGATGAGGTGTGCGATGCTCTCGCGAACATCCGACGGCCCCAGCGGCTGGCCGACGCGTGTCTCGATCAGCGCCAGCACGCCAGGCTCGGTCAGCGGACGCCCGTCGAGCGTGACCGCCTGGCTCACGATCGGCGGTCCCGACTGGGCCAGCGCCGCTGGAGGCGCAGTCAGCAGGGCGGTCAGCACGACCGCGCGACCCACGCGCATCAGAACGCGTGCCTCACGCGGACATCGAGCGCGTAGGTGCGGTCCTCGTTCTGCGACAGGACCCACGACAACCGCTCGTTCTGGTCGTACTCGAGCAGGATCACCTGATCGCGGGTCGTCGACGAGGCCGAGAGGGACTGGGAGAAGGTCAGGTATACGCGGTTGGAGATGCGCTTGCCAATCGTGAGCCGCGCGCCGGGCACCAGCCGCGCCGACTGCGCGGCCGGATCCACGAGCGATGGCGTGATCTGGAACGTGTCGATCGCGAACGTCTGCTCGACCACGCGCGTGACCTCGGAGGAGATCGGGCTCACCAGAAGCTGCGCGGCGCGCGCCTGGAGCAGCTGCTGCTTGGCGGCGTCGGGCCGCTCGAGCGCGGCGAGCTCGGGATCGGTCGGCGCCGTGTCGCTCAGCAGCAGCGAGAGCACGTCGACCGTCGGCAGCGGCGGATCGGCGTTCACGCTCCACGACATCCGTGCAAACGTGCCCGTGGCGTTCAGGGTCACGACGTAGTTCTGGCCAGGCACGCGCACATGCGTCTGCGCCTCGACGTCGACGAACGGCTCGATCCGGCTGGGGTTGCTGAAGTCGATCGTGCCGTGCGTGACGACGTAACGCTTGCCCTCGAAGGTGACCTCGCCGCGCTCGATGTCCGCTCGGCCGAATACCAAGGGCCGGTCGTATGTCCCTCGCAGCGCCAGGTCGGCGCTCGACACGATGCGCGCCACGTTGTTGTCGATCCGCAGCGACGAGGGCGCGACGAGCCGCACGTCGAAATGCAGCGGGAACGAAGTCGTGGCGGCCGGCGGACCGACGGGAGTGGTGCGCCCGACGAACTCGAGCAGGTTGATCGAGGTTTCGAAGCGCCTCTCCCAGACGGAGCTGCGGACGGTCACCGTGCCGCCCAGGGTCGGCTCGTCGAAGGGTCCGCGCAGGGACAGGTCGGCGTCCACGAGCGAGCGGAAGCCTTCCGGGTACCGCAGACGCATGCCCTCGCCGCTGGCGGTGAGGTTGAACTCGCCGGGCCGGTAGCCGTTCATCGCGATGCGGCCGCCAAAGCGGACGAGCCCGCCGCCGAGCCGCGCGGTGAGCCCGTCCATGCGCAGGCCCGTGGCGTCAAAGCTGATCTTGCCGTTGATGGCCTCGAGGGCGTGCGGCAGCGAGAAGTGGCGGACCCGGCCGCCCGCGACGTTGGCTTCGCCCGAAAAGACGGGCTTGTCCAGCGGCCCGGTGATCTCGGCCGCAAGATCGGCCTGGCCGGAGCTGCGGAGATCGCGCATGAAACCCTGCAGGATGCTGAGGTTGGCATCGCCCGTCGCGCGCACGGCGATACGGTTGTTCGCGAGGTCCACGGTGCCGCCGACCTCGAGCCGGGTGTCTTCGCCCACGAGCCGGAATTGCGACAGACGGACGTTCTGCTGCTCGTAGGCGACGCGAATCGGGCCGTCGTTGCGAACGACATAGTCGAAGAGGTGAAGCGTCAGCGAGTCCACGCGCGCATCGACCAGAACGTGCGCGGGGTCGCGCAGCTCGCCGGCGATACGCACCGTGCCGCTCGCGACAGCCGTCGTGAACGGCGACAGATTGGGCTGGAGGGCGCGCACGTACGGATCGAGCGACGTATCGGTCACGCGGAAGGTCAGCTCGGCGTCGGCTTCCGGCGTCAGCGCGACGCGACCGGAGCCTGAGACGACGAGCCGTGGCGACGCGGCGTCGAGCTCGACGGTGAGCGTGTTGTTGCGGACTCCGAGACGCGCCGTCAGCGCACCGACGCCTTCGTCCTTCAGGTAAAGGTCGGCGACGCTGAGGCGCACGTCGTAGCGCGGCGATTCGAACAATCCGCTGCCGCTGCTGGTGAAGTCCAGCAGGCCCGACGGCTGGGCCTCGGGATAGTTCAGCGCGTTGAGCGTTTCGACGGGAATCCGGCGGCCCGTGACGTTGAACGAGTACGTGCCGTCCCACCCGACGTAGGCCGCCCCGGTCATCGCCCCGCCGGCCTTGGTGCCTTCGATCCCGTCGAGCCGCACGCCGCCGCCCTCGAACCGCAGCGAGGCCGTCGCGGTTTCGAAGACCTCCTGCCACGCGGCCCCTTCGTCGATCTGCAGCTTGCCAAAGCCGAATGGTGTCTCGTACTTGCCGTACAGGTGAAACTCGCCGGACATCCTGCCGTCAAGGGGCCAGTCGTCGAGCACGAACGCATGGCGCAGGTCGGTCAGCGGCCAGCGCGTCGCGCGGATGCGCGCGTTGATCTCCTCGCCGCCGTCCTTGCGCGGGTAGCCGAGCGCGAACCGCCCGTCGGTTTCGATGAGCGCGGTACCGTCGGTGACTCTCGTGTCGGTGACCGACACGTAGCTGTCCTCGATGATCAGGTCGCCGGTGGCGCGGCCCCACGTGACGTCCCACGCGCGCATGGCGTCGCCGCGGAAGTGACCTTCGATGCGCGGCTTCTTGAACGACAGCGTCATCACGCCATCGAAGTCGCCCGTGCCGCCAACGGCGACCCCGGTGGTGCTGGAGCCGAACGCCGTCATGATGCCGGCGAGCACCAGATCGCTCTCCTGCCAGTCGGCGCTGGTCACGTGGAACGGGATCGTCGACCGGTCGCCGTAGGCCGTGCGCCCCTCGAAGGCGACGAATGTGGTTTGCGTCGCCATGGTCGAGGGTGCGATCGTGATCCACTCCGGCGAGAGCTTGAAATGCAGGTCGCCGCCGATGGGCACGTCGCCGAGGATCCGCGGATCGTTGTTGAAGGGACCCCACGGGCGGTGTCGCGCGGCCTGCGCCGCAAGCATCGACGGCGGAATGGCTCGCGGGAGCACGGCGATGCCGGCCGGCGGCGTGACCGTCAGGTCGCCGTCTCCCGTCCGATCGACGAAGCGGCCGAGCGGCCAGTCGAGCGACGTGCGGCCTGAAAGCAGCCCCGCGACGCGGATGCCGGCCCAACCCGTCGTGTTGCTGAAATTGGCGAGGTCGACGTCCTGGTACCGTGTGTCGAATTTCGCACGCGTCCGCTGACCTTTGCCGAGCGGCGAAATCGAGTAGCCGAAGCGCATCACCCCACCGTAGAACCTGGACTGCGCGTTGGTGACTTCGAAGAGGTCAGGCGTCCAGCGGAGCGAGCCCGTCAGCTCCGGAAAACTCAGGCCGTTCACGCGCGCTTCCTCGCTCCTGAAGCGCCCCGACAGATCGCGGCCGCCCTTGTACAGGTGGAACACGCCGTCGAAACGGCCCTCGCCGCCCAGTTGCCAGTTCTCCTTCGCGAAGAAGATCTCGCGCATCCGCGGAAAGTTCACCGCCGACTTCACGTTCCACGTCTGCTCGGGCCAGTGCGCCATGTCGATCGTGCCGGTGACGTCGGAGCGGGCACCATCCGACAGCAGGTCGAGGCGCGTCAGCCGCAGGTTGGGGCCATCGATCGTGAACCAGCCGCGCATGTCCGTGCGCATCGGCTGGTAATGCTGGATAGTGACGACGCCGTCCGTGAATCTCGCCGTGCCACCGTAGCCGCGGCTCCTGGCTACAACCACCTCGATGTTTCGCGCAACGGTGCTCCAGGGGACGTCGTGATCCTCGAAGGTGAACTGGCCGCGCTGCGCCAGCACGTAAGCCACCGTCGTGGTGAAGCGCTTCGGACCCGGCGGTTGCTTGCTGTCGCGCGTAAACTTCGGGAAGCTGTGCTTTCCGCCCGCCCACGTCTCCACCACCATCTGCCAGTCGCTCATCACGACCGAGTCGACGAAGACTTCGCGATGCAGGAGCGCCGGGAACGACATCGACACTTCGATCGTCTTCGCGACCAGGAACGGCCGATCCGCCGTCTCCAATCCGCCGATGCGCAGGTCTTCGACGACGAAGGTGCCGGTGAGGAGACGAATGGACAGCCGGCCGATCGTGAAGTCGCGCTTCAGATATGCGGCGCCGCCCTTCTCGGCCAGTTGGCGGAGCGACGGCCCGAGGTCGATGGTGACCGTCGTGACGAAGGCCACCGCGAGGATGATCGCGGCGATCGCCAGAATCCGGCGCACAGCCCGGCCGATGCGGCGGAAGATACCGGGTGCGACAGGTGCGACGGGTGCGACGGGTGCGTCGGGAGCGTCGTCCGTCATTCGATCACCAGCAGCGGCGTCCCCGCCTCGACCGAGGCCCCTTCCGCGACGAGCACCTCCCGCACGATGCCGGCCCGGCCCGCGCGGAGCTCGTTTTCCATCTTCATCGCTTCGACGACCACTACTCCCTGCCGCGCGGTCACCTGATCACCCGCGCTCACCAGCAGCTTCACGACCTTACCGGGCATCGGCGCCGTGACGCGATCGGGCCCCTCACCGTGCGCCCCCGCCTTCTTCGCGACCGCAGTGCCGCTGCTGACGCGTACCGGCACGCTCAGGCCATCGACGAGCGCCTCGAGACCGCCCCCGTCGGGCCGCGAGACGATGACGACCTCATGCTGGCGGCCCGAACCGGGCAGTCGGAGCGACCATCGGCCGCCAGGGAGCACCGTCGCTTCGACGCCGACCTGCTGCCCGTCCAACCGCACCGTGAGGCGATCGTCGCGGCGCTCGATCTCGACCAGTCGGCGGCGGCCCGCGACCTCCAGCTCCACGCGCATGCGCCTACCGCAGCGCCCCGAGCCTGGCGCTTCGCGTCCAGGCAGACGGCGACGCCTGGGTCAGCGGGTGGGCCGCGCGGCCCGAGCCCAGCGTGTGGAGCGCGGCGGCAATCGCCGCGACGTCTTCCGATTCGGCTGTGGCCGCGGCGAACGGCGTGCCGTTTCGGGCGACGAGCGCGCGATCGAGGAACGTCGTGTCCACACGCGCCTCGAGAAAGGCCGGCTCGGCCAGCAACCATCGGAAGAACGGCAGCGTTGTCCGGATGCCGCCGACCTCGTACTCGGCAATCGCGCGGCGCAGGCGCGCAATCGCGGCGTCGCGGGTTTCGCCCCATGCGATCAGCTTCGACACGAGCGAGTCGTAGAAGATCGGCACCTCGTCGAACGCATCGTACCCGCCGTCGTCGCGAACGCCGGGACCAGACGGCGCCCGCAGGTGCAGGATGCGGCCGGGCGAGGGCATGAACCCCTCGTCCGGATCCTCGGCGTAGACGCGCGCTTCGATGGCGTGACCGCGCGGCGTGAGTGCGAATGCCGGATCGATGGTGACGCGATCGCCGGCGGCGATGCGAAACTGCCACTGCACCAGATCGAGGCCCGTCACCGCTTCGGTGATCGGGTGCTCCACCTGCAGGCGCGTGTTCATCTCGAGGAAGTAGAACCGGCCATCGGCGTCGAGCAGGAACTCGATGGTCCCCGCGTTGGTGTAGCCGACCGATTGCGCCACGCGCTGCGCGGCAGAGGCCAGCGCCCGACGAAGCTCCGGACTGACGGCCGGCGAGGGGCTCTCCTCGACCACTTTCTGGTGGCGCCGCTGCACGGAACACTCCCGCTCGACGAACGGGATGACGGTGCCGTGCCGATCGCCGAGCAACTGAATCTCGATGTGTCGAGGCGCGTCGAGCCGCCGCTCGAGGTACACCTCGGCGCTGCCGAAAGCTGACTGCGCCTCGGATCGTGCCGCCCGCAATGCGCCCGCGAGCGACGCGGCGTCGCGGACCAGCCGCATGCCCTTTCCGCCGCCGCCGGCGACTGCCTTGAGCATCACCGGGTAGCCGATCTCATCGGCACTTCGCAGGACGTCGGTGTCGGGCGCATCGCCCGGCACCGGCCGGTCCGTGCCTGGGACCACAGACACGCCGGCCGCGATGGCGGCCTGGCGCGCCGCGGTCTTGCTGCCCATCAGCCTGATCGCGTCCGGCGTCGGGCCGACGAAAATCAGCCCGGCGCCGTGGCACGCGGAGGCGAACGCGGCGTTCTCCGCAAGGAACCCGTAGCCGGGGTGCACGGCATCGGCCCGCGAGGCTCGCGCGATCGCGACCAGCTTGTCGATGCGCAGGTAGGTGTCGGCCGGACGGTTGCCGTCGAGCGGCCAGGCCTCGTCGGCCATCCGCACGTGCCGGGCCTGGCGGTCGCAGTCTGAATAGACGGCGACCGTGGTGAGACCGGCCTCCCGGGCCGCCCGCATGATCCGGACGGCAATCTCGCCCCGGTTGGCCACCAACAGCTTGCGCACGAAGGGGAATTGTACTTCGCGAGGGTCCGGGGGTTCAGGGGTTCATGGGTGAGGAGGGTTCTGTGCGGAGGGTTCGAGGGTTCGAGGGTTCGGGGGGTTCGCTGCGGGGGTTCAATCTGCCAGCGTGGATTCAGAACCCTCGAACCCTCGAACCTTCGAACCCCCGAACCGCACCCTCCGAACCCTCCACCCCATGAACCCCCGAACCCTCAGAGTGGAATATTCCCGTGCTTCTTCGGCGGATTCCGATCGCGCTTGGTGGACAGGCGCGCGAGGGCGTCAATCAGCTTGGCGCGCGTGTGACGGGGCTGGATGACTTCGTCGACGAAGCCACGGCTGGCCGCGACGAAAGGATTCGCAAACTTCTCCCGGAACTCGGCCACCTTCTCCGCCCTGAGCGCCGCGGGGTCGTCGGCCGACTCCAGCTCGCGGCGATAGAGGATGTTCACCGCGCCTTCGGGCCCCATCACGGCAATCTCCGCCGACGGCCATGCGAAGTTCACGTCGGTGCGAATGTGCTTGCTCGCCATCACGCAGTAGGCGCCGCCGTAGGCCTTGCGCGTGATGACCGTCACTTTCGGCACGGTGGCCTCGGCGTACGCGTAGAGCAGCTTCGCGCCGTGACGGATGATCCCGCCGTACTCCTGGGCGGTCCCCGGCAGGAAGCCCGGGACGTCCTCGAAGGTCACCAGCGGGATGTTGAACGCGTCGCAGAAGCGGACGAACCGCGCGCCCTTCACGGACGCGTCGATGTCCAGCGTGCCGGCGAGGTGCACCGGCTGGTTCGCGACGAGCCCCACCGGGCGGCCCGCGAGCCGCGCGAAACCGACGAGGAGGTTGCGCGCGAATTGCGCGTGGACCTCGAGGAACGTGCCCTCGTCGACCACGGCGCCGATCAGGTCGTGCATGTCGTACGGCTGCGTCGCCGACGCCGGCACCAGCGTGTCGAGCTCCGGCGACTCGCGGTCCGTCGGATCGTTCGACACGACGACGGGCGGATCGTCGACGTTGTTGCCCGGCATGTAGGAGAGCAGCGTTCGCAGGAGCACGAGGCACTCCCGGTCGTCGTCGACGGCAAAGTGCGCGACGCCGCTGGTCTCGTTGTGCGTGCGCGCCCCGCCGAGCTGCTCCTTGGTGACGGTCTCGTGCGTCACCGTCTTCACCACGTCGGGCCCGGTCACGAACATGTAGCTCGTGTCGCGGACCATGATCGTGAAGTCGGTGATCGCCGGCGAGTAGACGGCGCCGCCGGCACAGGGGCCCATGATGGCCGAGATCTGCGGCACGACGCCGCTCGCCAGCGTGTTGCGGAGGAAGATGTCGGCGTAGCCGCCGAGCGAGATGACGCCCTCCTGGATACGCGCGCCGCCGCTGTCGTTCAGGCCCACGATCGGCGCGCCCATCTTCATCGCCAGGTCCATGACCTTGACGATCTTCTGGGCGTTGGTTTCCGAGAGAGATCCGCCGAAGACCGTGAAATCCTGCGCGAACGCGAAGACCAGGCGGCCGTCGACACGGCCCGATCCGCAGACCACGCCATCGCCCGGGATGATCTGGTCCGCCATCCCGAAGTCCTGGCAGCGATGCGTGACGAGCGCGTCGATCTCGTCGAACGTGCCGGGATCGAACAGGAGCGCGATCCGCTCGCGCACCGTCAGCTTGCCGGCCTCGTGCTGGCGGCGAAGGCGCTCCTCGCCGCCCCCGAGCTCGGCACCACGCAGCAGCTCGGCGAGCTTATCGGAGGCGGACATCAGGCCCGTTCGTCATTCTTCATTCGTCATTCGTCACCGTGCCACCGCCTGCGACTTCTCCCAGTCCTTCAGGAACTTCTCCAGCCCGATGTCGGTCAGCGGGTGCTTGAACAGCTGATCGAGCACCGCGGGCGGGCACGTGCAGATGTCGGCGCCCAGCCTCGCCGCGGTGACGATGTGAATCGGGTGGCGGCAGCTGGCGACGAGCACTTCGGTGCCGAACTCGTAGTTGTCGAAGATCTCGACGATCTCCTCGATGAGGTGCATGCCGTCGGTGGCGATGTCGTCGAGGCGCCCGACGAACGGGCTCACGTAGCTCGCCCCGACCTTCGCGGCCAGCAGCGCCTGCGTCGCGGAGAAGATCAGCGTGACGTTGACCGGCGTGCCTTCGCTCGACAGCGTCTTGCACGCCTTCACGCCTTCGCGGGTGAACGGCACCTTGACGACGACGTGCTCGTCGAGCGCCGCCAGCTCGCGGCCCTCGCGGACCATGCCCTCGGCGTCGGTGGCGACCACTTCTCCGCTCACCGGGCCCTGCACGATGCGACAGATCTCCTTCAGGATCTGGCGCGGGTCGCCGCCTTCCTTCGCCATCAGCGACGGGTTCGTCGTGACGCCGTCGATGATGCCCAGCTCGGCCAGGGCCTTGATGTCCTTCACGCTGCTAGTGTCGACAAACAGCTTCATGGTGACTCTCCCTCGACCGGGTTGACCAGGTCGCCGACCCCGCCGACCGTCACGCGTACGGTGTCGCCGGGCGCGAGCGGCCCGATGCCGGCCGGCGTGCCTGTAGAGATGATATCCCCGGGCAGCAGCGTCATGATCGACGAGATGAACGCCACCAGCTCGGACACCGGAAAGATGAGGTCCCGCGTGCTCGAGGCCTGCCGCGGCTCGTCGTTCACCCGGCATTCGACGGCCAGATCCGACGGATCCAGGCCGATTGCGATGCACGGCCCCACCGGCGCGAAAGTGTCGAATCCCTTCGGACGGGTGTACTGGCCCTCGCGCCGCTGAATCTCCCGCGCCGTCACATCGTTCACACATGTGACGCCGAGGATGAAATCGCCCGCGCGCGCGGCGGGCACCCGATACGCCGTCCGGCCGATGACGATGCCGGCCTCGCCTTCGTGGTCGACACGCCCGGCGCCGGGAGGAATCCGGATCGCGTCGCCGGGTCCGATCACCGAGGTGGACGGCTTGATGAAGATGAGCGGCTCGGCCGGCAGGGGCTTCCCCTGCTCGGCGGCGTGCGCCTTGTAGTTCAGTCCCACCGCGACGATTTTGCTCGGCACGACGGGCGCGAGAATCCGCGCTCCCGCGAGGCCCTGCGGCCGGAGCGCGCCGTCCGTCCACGATCCGTAGATGTCGCCGTCGACTGTGCACACGCGGCCGTCGCGCTCGACGAGATATTCGCTCCCGTTGTCAGTCGCCACGCGGAAGAGGCGCGCGGGCATGCTACCTCGCCGTCTCCTCGACCCTGTTCGACTGCGCCGAGACGTTCTGCGGGGTCGCCGTGTCGACGGCGACGACGACGTACGCGTAGCGGACGCCGGCACGCACCTTCGTGTCGCGGAACGTCGTCTCCTTGATCGGCGCCGGCGTGATCGGCACGAGCTTGCCGCCCTCGACGGCCGGGGCACGCAGCACCATGTAGCCGGCGAGATCGCCCTCCGTGTTCGCCTCCCAGATCAGATTGATCGCGCCCTCGCTGGCCACCGCGGCGAGGTTCTTCGGCGCCGCCGGGGCGAAGACGTCCCGCGTCTTCACGCACGCGGATGGTGACAGCGCGCTCTCCACGATCAGCGTCCCGGTGGTCGCGACGGTTCGCAGCGCGTAGCAGTGCTCCACGCCGACTTCGAACCGCGCATCGCTCCACTTCAGCGTCGTCACCGGGGGCGTCGTGAGCTGCACAGGGTACGGAGGTAGGGCGCCCGGTTGCAGGACTGGCGGCGTGAAGCCGGCCGGTGGCATCTCGTACACCGCATAGGCGTAGACCGTCGTGGGGTATGGGCTGAGCGTCCGCGCCGGCAGCGTCTTCGGCGTCTCGTCGGCCGTGCCCGTCGCCGCGCCGGGATTCTGCGCCGCAGCCGCCGTCTGCCCTTCACCGGCAGGCGGCTGCGCGGCCGGCGCTGAGGGCTGTTGTGGCGCCGGTGTCGCGGCGGGGCGAGCCCCCGGTTCCGGCACGGCGCTCGCGGTAGCGTCGGTTGGGGGCGGAGCCGCCGGCTCCTGCTCCTCCGGCTTCGGCGTCTCGTCCTCGTCCTCCGGCGGCGGCTGCTCGTCCGGCGTCGCGGGCGCGGCGACCGTGGGGACCGGGGCCGTCGCCGGCGCCAGCGTCACCTTGATGACGGGCCTGCGCAGGCCGTCGGGCGCCTCCCAATTCAGATCGATCCGCCCTTCGGCGACGGTCACCGTCGGCGCAGCCGGCGCTGGCGGCGGATCGTCTACCGGCACCGGGACGAGCGCCGACATCGTGCCCTTCCGCTTGCCGTTCAGGCCGGCGACGGCGTAGTAACGGAATGTCGGCACGGGGAGCGGGGGACCAAAGTCGGGCGGCGTCACGACGAGCGGCTTCGGCGGGTTCTTCTTCTTCGCCTCCTCGTCCGCCTTCTTCAGCTTGTCGAGGTCCGGCAACACTGCCGGCGTGAAGCTGTCGGCCGTCAACTGGTCGACGATGATGGCCGGCTGGCTCTGATCGAGACCAGGATCCGTGCGCGGAGGCGGCGGAGGCGGCGGCGGATCGCCTTCCTTCACGTCGGGTGGCGGCGGCGGAGGCTCGCGCACGAACACGCCGTCGTTCACCGGCGTGGCGTACTTCCGGAAGAGTGGCGCCGTGATCCCCTTTCCTGGTCCTGTCAAGGCGAACGCCTGGACGTGATCGATGCGCGCGGGGCCCCGGCCGTCGCTGTTGACGCCGGGCACCTTGAAGCGAATCTCCACCTGGTCGCCCCTGCGGCGGATGACGACCTCGGGCGGCGCGCTCGGCACCTTCGAATACGGCGCGAGCGGCGGGGCTTTCTTTCCACACCCGCCGAGGACGAGCAAGCCCAGCGCCACCC
>Ga0207701_10000599_pt1 | contig 37668 bp, 30 predicted proteins | sample KBSSwiSSwithPhiX_FD_184294 | JGI IMG/M metagenome (GOLD analysis project Ga0207701, IMG submission 184294) | Switchgrass rhizosphere bulk soil microbial communities from Kellogg Biological Station, Michigan, USA, with PhiX - S5 (SPAdes) (version 2) | ecosystem: Environmental > Terrestrial >... | reverse complement strand
TTCGTTCTAGGTTCTGCGAAGTTTCTTCTGGGCTCTGCAAGTTCGCGCCTGCGGTACGCCGTCGAACCAGCGAACCTTGTGGAACCCGAGAACGAACCCTGTAGAACCTTGTAGACCGTGGAGAACCCAGCAGAACCTTATGACTTCATTCCTGATTGCCACAACCAATCCGGGTAAGTTGAAAGAAATTGCCGGAATCCTGGAAGGCGTGCCAGTGAAACTGGTGACCCTTCGCGATCGCGATCCGATCGTCGAGCCTGAGGAAACCGGGACTACGTTTGCCGAGAATGCGCGGCTGAAGGCGCGGTATTACTCGAAAGCCACCGGCCTGGTGAGCGTGGCCGATGATTCCGGAATCGAGATCGATGCGCTCGACAGGGCGCCAGGAGTTCATTCCGCGCGGTGGCAGGGCACCGACTATCCAACCAAGTTCAGAAAGATCCAGCAGCTATTCCGAGAGCGCGGCGTCACGGGAGGCACGGCCCGATTCGTGTGCGCGGTCGCGGTCGCCGACGGTGACGCGATTCTCTTCGAAGCCAATGGCACGGTCGAGGGCGAGATCGCATCGGAGCCGCGCGGCACCAACGGATTCGGATACGACCCGATCTTCTTTTATCCACCGTTCGGCTGCACCCTGGCCGAACTCGATCGTGATCGCAAGGCCCAAGTCAGCCACAGGGGGAAGGCGTTCCGCCAGTTGCGGGAGCACTTGCTGAAACGTGCCCTGTGATCCGGGATCGGGCTGCTGGAACCAAGACTGGAAACTGGAAACTGGGAACTGGGAACTGGCAACTGGCAACTATTTCCCAAACAAGAATTCAATCGCCTGCGGAAATCTCCCCGCCCACGCCGCTTCCGAGTGTGTCGCTCCCTCCTCGACCACCACGCGGAGTCGACGCGCGCGGAGGCCGGCTTCACCCAGAATCGACCCCAGTTGGAGGACGTTGGCCACTGTTTCTCGGTTGCGCTCCGGATTCCTCGTCTCGCTGGTGCCGACGCCGAGATAGATCCGTCCGGGCCACCGCTTCACATCAGACGATCTCGCAAGCAAGTACTCGTCGCCAACATACAGCGACGGGCTCTCGATGAGCAGCCGGCCGAACAGGCCGGGCTTGATCATCACGGTATTCAGCGCCGCCACCGCCCCGTACGAGGAACCGCCGAAGCCCGTCTGCGATGCGCCACGCGCAATCGGGTAATGCCTCGCGACGAACGGCATCACCTCGCGGGTCACAAACTCCGCGTATTCGCGCCCGAGCGGGTGTTTCGCCGTTGGATTGGTCGCGTCCTCCACCGGCAAGTACTCGCGGTTCCGCCGTACTCCGCCATGATCGATGCCGACGATGATCAGCGGCGGAATTCGCCGCTCGCGCACGAGACGCGTCGCCGTTTCGGCAACCTGCCACGTGTTGCCGGCAAAGGCGCGCGCCGGATCGAAGAGGTTCTGCCCGTCATTCAAATAGAGCACGGGGTATCTGACGGCGCCGGGGGCGCGCACGCGCGGAGACGTCCACACGGTGATCTTGCGGGTCAGCCCAAGATAGAGGCTGGGAATCTCGTGACTGTGAAACATGCGGACTAGTTCTTCCGCGCCGGCGTTCTCTCGACGCCCTCAACGTCGCTCGGGCCCATCCCCGGCCACGGACGTGCTGCGATTCCGACATCGAGCGGATTGCCCCGGCGACTCAGCTGAAGATCCGAGTGCTGCTCCCACTCTCCCACGTCGTCCTCGCGATTGGCTCCCACGCTGTACACCTTGTAGCCGGATGGGCCGTGGAGATAATGGAACGCCTTACCGTTGTATGGATCGATCAGTGAAGCGGCGAGATAGGCAGGTATCAGTTCCTGAAGTGTTGCGGGCAAGACACCAGCGTGATCGTGGGAATACCGTGCAACCGCAACGGCTGCGACGCCGGCGCGGGCGGTTGCAAGCCTCTCCGCGATCCCGTTGACGTAGCTCGTAAGCAGCGTCGCTGAAAGATCGGCACCCCACGGGCGCGTCAGCATGTCGAGCGTTCCCGAAGGCGTTGACTGAGACCGCTGGCGTGGGTGTGCCTTCGCAAATGCAGTGACGGCATCAAAGGTTGACGGCCACGGCTGCTTCGCCACCTCGATGGCCTCAGCAAACTCGTGAAGTTCGGCGACGATGCGATGGTCGCGGAGCGGCCGTGACAGTCTGGTCGCAATCGCCTCGAGTGGCGTGATTCGGCGATTGCCAGAGCCCGACGACGGGTCGCCGTAAGCGCCGGGCAAGGAGTAAGACAGCCAGGTCGCGCGTTCGCGGCGCATCAACTCTTCAAATGTCCGGTCGCCCGCTGTCGCCGCGTACTCATCCTGGATTTGTCGCAGCAAGTCCGGAGACGCAGCCCCTCCGGTCAGTACCAGCTGAAGACTGTGCGCGGTCGGGATCGAAATGGACCTGAAATTCACGAATCGCTGTAGGCGCAAACTCGCCAGAAGCGCGGCCGCAGCCCCATCAGCGTCTCCGGTGCAGGCGCGCCGTGCGATTCGCGCCACGTTGGCTCGTGCCAGCGTGATGGGCCGGATCTGGTCAACAAACCGCGGCGGTCGATCGCCATCCGCCCATCCCACGCCCTTGAGCGGGCTCGCGCGATCCATGAGATCTAATGCTTTGGCGTAGGGGTCCTCGAACGCCTTGAGAGCCTGGCTGCTGCTGCCCTGCGCAGGCGCGCCGGCAGGGGTTGTACATAATTCATCGATGAGCAGCGAGACCCGTGCGCCTTCGGCTGTGGCGAACGAGCGGTCACCAACAAGATTTACAGCCTCGCGGTACAGATGCGAAGCCTCTCTCTGATCGCCCGTCGTTGGCTTCGTGTCGAATCCAGCGACGTCGAGGGGTTCGTTCCGCGCCTCGAGCGCATCGAGCGCGCGATCGAGACGCCCGGACTCGACCCAACCCCAGACGGCCCAGACGATGACGGGCAAGGCAACGCATCCGGCAACGAAGAGGAAGGCGTAACGGAGTGGCCAGCGCCGGCGCGGAATCTTGGGTGAAGTCTCCAGATCGTTTGGCATCAGCAGACGACTTGCGCGATTATGCATGGGTCATGACAACCGCACCAAATCCGTACGCTGCCGACCTTGGCACCCGCGATGCGCTTGACGCGCTCTCGGACACGCCGCAGCGCATCCGCGCCATCGTCGAGACGTGGTCGGACAACGACTTCGAACGAAGTTATGCCGCGGGCAAATGGAGCATTCGCAAGGTGCTCATCCATCTCACGCAGACCGAACTGGCACTGCCGACGCGCGTCCGGTTCGCGCTTGCGCAGGTGGGATACATCGCCCAGTCGTTTGCGCAGGATGATTGGATGCCGATCGATGAGACGGCCGACGCTCGCACCGCGCTCGACGCCTACACGGCGCTTCGCAGATTCAATCTCGCGATGTTTCGGAACTTGACGCCTGAGCAGCGTGCCCGCGAGTTCTCACACCCTGAATACGGCACGCTGGACGTGTGGTGGGTCGCCAACCAGCTGGCCGGACACGACCTCCACCATCTGAAACAGATAGAGTCGGTGAAATAGGTTCTACGGGTTCTACGAGGTTCTACTGGGTTCTACAAGGTTCGTTCGAGGTTCCGCTGGGTTCACAGCCCAGCGTCGTGGAGCCCTTGAACGAACCCGGCAGAACCTTGAACGAACCCGGCAGAACCTAGTAGAACCCCGTAGAACCAAGTAGAACCTGATCCCTTTCAGAATCCCGGACTGAAATTAAACTGCCAGACCCACCCGCGTCCTGGGCGGTCGAGCGGATGCGCGTAATCGAACTCGGCGATGGCGAAGCCGAAAAGATTGACGCGCGCGACGGCGCCGACGCTCGAGACCGGCTTGTGATCCCCGTTGAAGGCCAGCGAGTTGGCCTGGTTCCACGCGACGCCGGCGTCCCCAAATACGCCGACTTCGATCGGCAGAGGGCCATAGAAACTGTCGCGCCTGAATGCGCCCCAGAGCGGAAAACGGAACTCCGCGTTGGCGACGGCCACGCGACTGCCGATCAGCCGATCGAACACCGGGCAGGATCCATTGGCCTGCACGCCGCACTCGCCGGCCTGGAACGAGCCATAGTCGTAGCCGCGCACCAGGCCGGGATAGCCGAGGAAGAGCGTCGGCAGCCGCGGATCCTCCGCGTCCGCGCCGAAGCGTCCGAAATACACGCCGCGCAGCGCGAGCGTGTAGGGTCGAACCGGCATCAGGTACGTCCGGTAGTCGAGCAGCGCACCGGTGTACGTCAACGATCCCGCGCTTTGCGAGAGCTCGAGACGGTACCGCGTTCCCTTGATCGGGCTGGTCACGCCGCTGATCGCCGTGTCGTAGACGTATGCGGCGGACCCTTGCCCGAGATTCAAGGTGGGCATTGACGCGATCGTGCTTTGATCCTGCCCCACCTGATTGCCGAACTGATCGAATATGCGATCGGTGACGTCCTCGCTGAGCGTGATCTGTCGCACGCCACCCGAGAACTCGACACGGCGTGCGGAGTCGAACGGATACGACGCCACACCGTTCACGCCGCGATCGATCTGCTTGATCCGCAGCTCGCTCTCGACGAGCACTGGCTGACCGCCGGAGGTATCGACGCCAGTGGTAAAGGCGCTGGCGATATACGGCGTTTGATCGATGCCAAGCCCCCAGTTCCAGCGGTGCGTGCGATTCAGGTAGAACAGGCTTCCGCCGAACTCATCGAGCCGATTGGTGACCTGAACGGACGTGGCGAGGACGTGGTTTCCAAGCGTGTCGCTGAACAAGAACGACACGCCGCCTGACGCATACGTGCCAAACGAACTGGTACCGATCCCGATCGTCGGCTGACCCATGTAGTCGAGCGAGAACTTCGGCTTGTATGGCTGGGCCTCGGCAGGCGCCGCCTGCGGAAGACCAGTGGTTTGATCTTCGATGGCGGCGAATACGGGTCCTTCTCCGGTCCGCCGGGGCGGCAGGACGCCGGCATTGGTCGGCAACTGGATCGGCTGCGTCTCCGCCAGCACCTTGTCGCCGTCCAGCGCGTAAATGTTGTACCCATCGTTTTCATAGGCGCTGAATACGATCCGGCCGTTGCCGGCCGACAAGGCCGGACTGAGCGACGTGATGCCGCTGACGCCGGTGAGAATGTTGGTCAACTGCTTCGTCTCGCCGCCATCAAGCGGGAGACGGTAGACGTTCGTGATCCCCTGGCGATCCGACAGGAAATACAGCGACCTGCCGTCCCGCGACCACTGCGGATCGATGTTCTTCGCATCGTCGAAGCCGCCGGCTTCATGGACCGCCTTCGAGGCCACGTCCATAATCGCCAGCTTCATGTGCCCCGCTGCGAGCTGCGGCAGTTTGGTCGAGAAACGATCGGTGCTGAACGCGAGCTGCCGTCCGTCGGGAGACCATGCCGGATCCAACTCAGAGTACGCATCGCTCGTCAACCGTTCCAGCGCGTTGGTGGACAGGTTGTAGACGAAGAGATCGTTGTATCCGCCGACGAGCCCGGAGAACGCAATCTGGTTACCGTCTGGCGACCACGCCGGGTTCAGCACTTCGTCGAGCTCTTTCAGCTTGATCTCGCGCAGCTTCTTACCGCTGTCGGCATCCACGATCTCGAGGATGGGACTCCCCTCGCTGATGCCGGGAAACACGAACCGTTTGCTCGCGGAATCCCAGGCGCCGGCCGACGTCAGGAACTGCAGGCTTTCAAAGTGGGCATTCGTTGCTGTATCAGTGATCTTGCGAATGATCTTCCCGGTCTGGGCGTCGGCCAGATACAAATCGATCGAGAAGAGGTCACGCTCGGAAAAGAACATCAGTTTTGAACCATCCGGGCTGACTTCGGGGCTCACGTTCATCTGACCGCCGCTGTGCTGCTTCGTGATGACCGGACGCGCGAACGACGCCGGCATCTGCGTCACTTCAGCAACAGGCCGAAACGCAGTGACTTCCGCGTCGTGCCACTCCTTCGACAACTCTTTCGAGTCCACGCCGAGGACGCGCTTGAATGCGGCGTCGTATCCGTCGCGCACCGCAGCGAACCGGAGCAGGTTGCCTATCGTGCGGTCGCCGTACTTGCCGCCGATGAAGGCCCAGAACGCCTCACCGTAGCGGTAAGGGAAGTACTTCGGATCGTTGAGCTGATCGATGTCGGGGAGCTTTTCACGACGAGTGGCCTCGCGCATCCACATCGCCGTATGCGGATCGACCGGGCCGATGGACAGATACTCGGCCATCCCTTCGATGAACCACAGCGGCAGCGACAACGCACTGTTCGGTCCGGAGTTCGCGTTCGTGTTGGTGATGTCGTACTGGAACGCATGAACGAGCTCGTGACCGAGCACGTGGTCTGTCGACTCAATCGGTCCGGCGAACGGAATGACGATGCGGCGCTTGGCGGCTTCGGTAACGCCACCGGTGCCCTCGCCGAGCTCGCCTTCGATGACGTTCGTCTGCCGGAAGTGCGGACCGCTGGCGTAGAGGACGAGCGGCTGACGACCATGCAGCTGATGATCGAATATGTTGGCAAGCCGTGCATACCAGCGCTCGGCGAGTCGCGACGCCATATGAGCGGCGTCCTCTTCTTCCGGGTAGTAATAGATGTCGAAGTGATCCGTTTTCAGGACCTTGAAGTTGAACTCCTGGTACTGGACCTTGTTGCGGCCGAAGTAGGCGCCCTGCGCGGACGCCATCACGGGAATTGCAAGGCTGATGATCGAGAGTGCCAGAAGAGAGATCGTGAGGCGGCTTGGCGATCGCATGATGTTTCCTGATACCCCAGGGTTCGCGTAACACAGGACGCTGACAAAGACCTCTCGAGTGCAACTGATGTACCCGAGCTCCCCGCGCACTGAGGCGGTTCTGCTAAACTCCGAAAACACATGCGCGCGCTGTACCTCATCCTTCCGATCCTGGGCATCCTCGCGATTGCGTATCGCTATTACAGCGCCTTCATCGCGGCGCGCCTGATGGTGCTCGACGACACGCGCGTCACTCCCGCTCATGAGCTGAATGACGGGCGTAACTACCACCCCACGCACCGCCTTGTTCTCTTCGGTCACCACTTCGCCGCGATCGCCGGAGCTGGTCCGCTGATTGGGCCCGTGCTGGCAGCGCAGTTCGGCTATGCGCCCGGCCTCATCTGGCTCGTGGCCGGCGTTTGCCTCGCGGGCGCGGTGCACGATTACGTGATCTTGTGGGCATCAGTGCGGCGAAAAGGCCGGTCGCTCGCCGAAATCGCGCGCATGGAGATTGGTCCCACCGCCGGCATCACCGCCGCCATCGCGATCCTCTTCATCATCGTCATCGCCCTGGCGGGGCTGGGATTCGCGGTGGTGAATGCGCTTCAGGAAAGCGCATGGGGCACGTTCACGATCGGCGTCTCCATTCCGTTGGCGATCGCGATGGGCCTCTACATGCACCGGCTGCGGCCAGACCGGATTGCAGAGGCCACTGTCATCGGCGTCATTGGCATGGTGCTTGCCGTTGTGCTCGGAAAACCGGTCGCTGCGTCCTCGATTGGCCACTGGTTCCTGCTGTCGCGGCAGGGGATCATCATCGCCATGGCCGCCTACGGCTTCGTCGCTGCGGTGCTGCCGGTCTGGCTGCTGCTCGTCCCACGTGATTATCTGAGCGCGTACATGAAGATTGGGACGATCGCCTTTCTCGTTCTGGCCGTTGTCATCGTCAATCCGCCGCTGCAGATGCCGGCGTTCAGCCAGTTCGTCGGCGGCGGTGGTCCCATCATCCCTGGCCCGCTGTTTCCGTTCGCCTTCATCACGATTGCGTGCGGCGCGATCTCGGGCTTCCACTCGCTCGTCTCATCCGGCACCACGCCGAAGATGATCGACCGCGAATCCGACATCAGACCCATTGGCTACGGCGCCATGTTGATGGAGGGACTGGTCGGCATCGTTGCATTGCTCGCGGCTGCTGCGATGCATCCGGGGGACTACTTCGCCATCAACACAGCGCCCCCAGTGTTCGCGCGACTGGGAATTCCGCCGGTCAATCTTCCGGATCTTCAGCTGGCTGTCGGTGAGAACGTCGCCGGACGTCCCGGAGGGGCCGTGTCGCTCGCGGTCGGCATCGCACAGATGTTCAGTGGTCTCCCGGGTATGCGCCACCTGATGGACTACTGGTATCACTTCGCGATCATGTTCGAAGCGCTGTTCATCCTCACGACGATCGATGCCGGCACACGCATCGGGCGATTTCTGCTGCAGGAATTCCTGGGGCGCTTCTACGAACCGTTCGGGCGACGCGAGTGGCTGCCCGGTTCGCTGCTCTCGACGCTCGCCATCGTCGTCTCGTGGTCGTATTTCATCTGGACCGGCAGCATCAACACGATCTGGCCGATGTTCGGAATTGCCAATCAACTGCTCGCCGCGGTCGCGCTCGCCGTGGGGACGACCATCATCATTAACATGGGCCGCGCGAGATACGCGTGGGTGACGGCGGTTCCGCTGGCATTCGTATCGATCACGACGCTGAGCGCCGGCGCCCTCAGCTTGCGCGACAATTTCTGGCCGATGGCCACCGGCCCCGATCCGTCGCGCCATTTCCAGGGATACCTCAATACGGCGCTCACGATCATCATGATGGTCTGCGTGCTGGTGATCCTGGCGAACGCCATGTGGCGCTGCACGCAGGTGCTGCGAGGGCGACTGGCCATCATGCCCGAGCCTGCGGCGTCAAATCGCTAACCCTCAATAGAAGACTTCGCGCGTCGCGCGAGTCCGAGGTCGCTGCGAACAAGATGCACGCCGCTGACGGAATCGCGCGTCGCTCGCGGCCGGCGACTGCGTCCGTCTGCCGCCGCGCCGACGGGGGTTGCGTCGCCGCGACCTTTGAGCGCCGTGACGATCCGTAGCGCGGCGCTGTAACGTGGCGTCAAGACGCTCCCATCTCTATTCGCTCTTGACCCATCCCGCATCGGTGTGTCGATAGCGGCTCTCTGCAGTCTCTGAAAAAGCGCCAGCACTCTGATCCCATACGAGCCGGGCGACCGAGATGTATGGCCGCTCAATCCGCAACACATTGAAGGACGGCTGCTCGCCGCGAGAGCGGGTCGAAACCGTACCAGCCTGCACCACAAGTGCGGAGTGACCCGCGATCTGATACCGCTCCGCGGTGTGACCAATGTGGCTGATGTGAAGATGTCCTGCGAGAAACAGATCGGCGCCGGCGGCCGACAGTTTCTCCATCGCCATCCTCGCCCGCCCCAGCAGCCGGTCCTCTCGGACTCCGTCGGGCAAATCAAACGGATGATGCGTCACCACGACACGGATCACGTCGCGGGGCACGCCCGACAGCTGTGAGACGACGTCGTCGACCTGCCGAACGTTGATGCGGCCCTCGCCCCACGTCCAGGACCGGGCGGTATTCACGCCGACGGCAATGACTTCTTCATCGCGATGTACCGGCGAAAGATCGTTCGTGATCGCGTTCTGGTAGCGCGCCAGCGGCGTAACGAATCTCGTGAAGACGTTGTAGAGAGGCACGTCGTGGTTACCTGGAACCACCAGTCTGTGGAACGGCAAACTCTCGAGGAACAACTTGGCCGCCGCAAACTCTCCTCGACGCGCGCGTTGCGTGAGATCGCCCGACACCGCGAGCAAATCGGGACGCAGGCGAGTGATTGCGCCGTGGAGCGGCGGCACGGTGGCTGGATCGAGGCGTCCGAAATGAATGTCGGAAAGATGGACGACGGTGCGCATGGCGTAGGCCTTATTCCGACGTCTCTGGCACGAGCCCCTTCAGCGATCGTCGGCGGACGCGATAGACCAGGGGTGGCGTCATCGTGACGACTTCCCCGTCGACCGCGACGCTGACGCGCCGGTGAGTTACATCCACCTGCACCGTTTCTGCCTGGAATCCGACGAACGGCGCCCGGTCGGCCCGGAGTCTCCCCGCTAGAGCCCGGACCGGCAGGCCGAGGATCTCGAAGCGGCCGCATTCCGGCGCGGCGAATATCGAGAGCGTCCCTTCGTCGAGCCTCGATCGGCCGCCCAGCCTGAATCCTTCTGCCGTGTAGACATTGTTACCGACGAAGATGAACGGCGTTCGCACCACCGCCGTTGAATCGTCGATATTGAGCCTGGCCGTAATCATGCGGTAGTCGCGCCAGGTATTCAGCAGCGCAATGCCGAACGCCGTCCACTTACGACGGCCACGCCGCTGCTCCGCTTCGCGGTGCCAGACCATCTGGGGATAAAGGCCAACGCTCGAGTTGTTGACAAAGATTCGCTCGTTGACGTCGCCGACGTCGAGCGTTCGAACATGGCCGGCCAGGATGACGCTCACGGCGCCTTCCAGATCGAGTGGGAGTGCGACGTCCTTCGCGAAATGATTGAGGGTGCCCATCGGCAAGACGCCGAGGGTCGCACCCGTGGCAACGGCGACGCTGGCAACGGCGCTGACCGTACCGTCCCCACCGGCGGCAACGAGCACGTCTTGCCGGGATGCCGCCTGCCTCGCGCGGGCGGCGAGGTCACCAGGGTCGCGCACGCGTTCCAGGCGAACCCGCGTGCCATGCTTCTCGAAGACTGACTGGATCTCCACGCCAGCGTCAGGCTTCGTAGCCGCGCCTGCCCGCTCGTTGATGATCACGCTAATGCCGCACGGCACTGCCATCGCCTCCGACGGACGCAAGCTATGTGCCCGCGAACCTGGGTTCCACCACCGTCCTTGAACCTTGTGGAACCTCGAACGAACCCTGCAGAACCTTGTAGAACCCTGTAGAACCTAATTGATAAGATGAGGCCGCTTTTCACCAAGAGAGTGGAACTCATGACAGAGATCACGAGACGTCACTTGCTCACGACGATGGGCGTCGCGGCGGGCGCGGCGCTGACGGTGCCGCGCAATTCGTTCGCGCAGGGAGCGCAGAGCAAGGGTGTGCCGACGCCAGGCTCAGCCCCGACAGTCATTTCCAATCCACCGCGGGATTTTGGGCCGGATGCGCCGCCGACAACTTACTTCGCCGACCCGGACGTCCTGACGATCGATCCAGCATTCGACGGCCTGATTCAGGCGAATACGCCAATCAAGCGGCTGTGGACAGGCGCGCTGTGGGCGGAAGGGCCGGCATGGAGCAGTCAGGGGCGCTACCTTGTCTGGAGCGACATCCCGAACAACCGTCAGATGCGGTGGCTCGAAGACGATGGGCGTGTGACGGTGTTCAGGAGCCCTTCGAACAACAGCAACGGCAACACGTTCGACGTCGAGGGACGGCAGCTGTCGTGCGAGCATCTGACTCGCCGCGTCGTTCGATACGAGCACGATGGATCCATGACCGTCATCGCCGACTCATTTCAGGGCAAACGGCTCAATTCGCCAAACGATGTGGCGGTGCATCGTGACGGCAGCATCTGGTTCACCGATCCGCCGTATGGCGGTCAGATGTACGAAGGTGCGCCAGACGAGAACGGAGGACCGAGCAACCTCGCGGGTCGGCTGAACTCGAAAGCAGGCCAGCCGGCCGGCATGGGCAGGTTCAAGCGTGAACTGCCGACCAGCGTCTACCGGGTCGATCCGTCGGGCCGGATGGATCTCGTGGTCACGGAAGATCAAGTGCCCGATCCTAACGGGATCACGTTCTCTCCTGATTTCAAGAAACTCTACGTCGCAAGCACCGGAAAAGGGCCCGGCGACACGATCGCCGGCGGGAAGAGCGAGATCTATTCCTTCGACGTAGGCGCAGACAACAAGCTATCCAACCGAAAGCTGTTCAGTGACTGCATGATCGATGGTGTCAAGTGCGGGCCCGACGGATTGCGGTGTGACGTCGAAGGGAATCTCTGGTCGTCGAGCAATGCGGGGCGCGCGCTCGGCTACAGCGGCGTCACCGTCTGGAATCCGGCCGGCAAGCTGCTCGGACGAATTCGTCTTCCCGAGGTCTGCGGCAATATCACTTTCGGCGGTCCGAAACGAAATCGTCTCTTCATGGCCGCGAGCCAGTCGATCTACGCGCTCTATGTCGGCACACAGGGGGCGGCGGCAGGCTGAAGTTTCCAGTCGCCAGTCTCAGTTGCCAGTTTCCCCTTCGCAACAGGACTTTCAGGCGAAGTCTGTCCCGCCGCAGCGGCGGAGCCGCGAAGGCGGACCGCGGGATATCGTGTCATACTGACTATTCCTGCGAATCCGCGGAGTTATGCCTGTAGACCTGCGCAAGCTCGTGGGAGAAGCTCGTCCGTTTTCCTACGCGGCAGCTGTCTGCCTCGTGGCGATAGCGCTGTGTATCGAGCTCTTCCTTTCGAAACTCACGGGCGCGCCGCCGTCAATGACGTTCTTTGCCGTGAGCATCGCGGTGAGCGCGTGGTATGGCGGTGCGGGCCCGGGCATTCTCGCGCTGATCCTCTCCGCCGCCGCGATCGACTATCTCGTCGTGGTTCCCGGCTCGTTCCTCCGCTTCACCAATCTCGGCGAGCCAGTCCTCTTCTTCTGCTACATCGCCGGGTGGTTCGGCTTCTGCCTGTTGACGGAACGGACCTACCGCATCCTTCGACGCGATCGCAATCTGCGACGCATGGCGGAGGAGACGGCACGGCAGTCGGATCGGGTCGCCCAGCTGACGGCAGCGCTCGGTCAGGCGCGCACGCCGGGCGCCGTGATTGAAGCCGCCGTGCAGGAGCCGCTGCATGCGCTCGAAGCGGATGCCGGCGTCATGGCGCTCACCGGCAGCGACGGTCAAACGGCCGAGATCGTCCGCATCGTTGGACAGCATCAGGATGCACCGGATCTCACCGCAATCAATCTGTCGGAAAAGAGCCCGATCGCGGACGCAGTCGGGCGGGGCGCGCCCGTGCTCGTGGAATCTCGCGACGTGTTGAGCTCCGAGTATCGCGGCGCGCATGGGGCGACCGGCGCGACGACGTATCACTCGGTAGCGGCCGTGCCGCTCGTCATCGGCAGCCGCGTGGTGGCGGTCGTCCAGCTCGAATTCGCACGACCGCGCACGTTCAGCGCCGACGATCGCAATTACCTGTTCGTCCTCGGCCCTCGCGCGGCGCAGGCGCTCGACCGCACGTGGCAATACGAGTCTGCCCAACGTGCCCGCGCTGAAGCGGAGACGCTCCGCGCCCGCGCCGACGAGGAACTCGAAGGTCACCAGCAGACGGAATTGGCTCTGCGCGCGAGCGAGGCACGGCATCGAACGCTCGCCGCGCGCACGAACCGGCTGCACGGCCTGACCGCCGCGCTGTCGGAAGCGGTCACCGTGAAGGCGGTGGCGGAGGCGGTCATCAAGCAGGGCAAGATCGCCGCCGGCGCAACCTCCGGCGAAGTGGCGGTGATCACGGACGACGGTGAGGCATTCGAGACGGTGCACTCCGACGTCGGCGGCGAACACTCGTGGTCCGGCGCGCGCTTTCCTGCCGAGGTTGGCCTGTGCGCGACGCACGTCGTCCAGACACGCCAGCCCGTATTCATCGGATCGTTCGCCGAGTGGCAGCGGCGCTACTGGCGATCGGCGTCGATTGCCGCCGATGGCGGCTATGTGTCGTCAGCGACGCTGCCGCTCCTCGTGAGCGGCAAAGCTAGTGGCGTGCTCGCCTTTCATTTCACTGCGCCGGTGAAGTTCGACGAAGAGTATCAGACGTTTCTCGTCTCGATCGCCCAGCATTGCGCCCAGGCGCTCGACCGTGCGACGTTGTACGAAGCCGCGCAGAAGGCGCGGACCGAGGCGGAGGCGGCCAACCGCCTCAAGGACGAATTCGTCTCGATCGTGTCGCACGACCTCCGCACGCCGTTGAACGCGATGCTCGGCTGGACGGCGCTCCTTCAGAAGGGCACGCTGGCGCCGTCGATCACGGCGCGCGCGCTGCGCTCGATTCACGACAACGCCACCCGGCAGGCGAAGCTCATCGACGACCTCCTCGATTTTTCACGAATCATCGGCGGACGAATGGCGCTCGAACGCGAGGAGATCGACCTGCGGGATCTCCTGCGAAACGTCATCGAGTCGATGGTGCCGGCCACCGCAGCCAAGCGAATCGAACTGCAGTTCTCGGCCGCTCCCGACGCCATCGTGATGGGCGATCTCCATCGCCTGGAGCAGGTGTTCTTCAATCTTCTCGGCAACGCGGTGAAGTTCACCGATGAAGGCGGACAGGTCGACGTCGCGGTGCGATGCCGCGACGGCAACGTCGAAGCCAGCGTCACCGATACCGGCGTCGGCATCGAACCGGATTTCCTCCCGCACGTGTTCGATCGTTTCCGTCAGGCGGACAGCACCACGACCCGCATCCACGGGGGCGTCGGCCTGGGGTTGTCAATCGCGCGGCAGCTGGTGGAAGCGCACCAGGGCGTCATTACGGTACAGAGCGAGGGAAAGAACCGGGGTTCGAGATTCACTGTCAGGCTGCCGATGGCCATGCGGCAGACCGAAGACGCCACCACTGGTGCCGTCCCGGAAGCGAAGGCGCCGAGTGGCATTCGTCTCGATGGCATTCGCGTGCTCGTTGTCGACGACGAGCACGACAGCCGGGAAGTGATGGCTCACACGCTGGAGGATTGCGGCGCGAGCGTCAGCCTCGCTGGAAACGCACGCGAGGCCCTGGAGATTCTCGAGCAGTCGGAGATGGACGTCCTGCTTGCCGATATCGCGATGCCCGATCAGGATGGCTATGCGCTGATCCGCCAGATCCGCTCGTCCGGAGCGGGACGCATCGCGACGATTCCCGCGGCCGCCGTCACTGCCCATGCGCGCGACGAGGAGCGCCGGCAGGCGCTCGCCGCCGGTTTCCACCTGCATCTCGCCAAGCCGTTCGAGCCAGGACAGCTGATGCGCACCGTCCAGGCGCTGGCGCGTGGAAATTCTCTGATCCACTGACGCTCGTCAGCGTCCAGCCGTCAGCGCCCAGCTGACAGCTCGGGTCTAGTTCCCAGTTTCCAGTTTCCAGTTTCCAGTTTCCAGCTTATGTCGAGCTGCAAACACGATGGTAAAGCCGTCGCGTGCGTATGCCGATAGGCGGGTTAAGGGGGGGACGTGTCGGAAGTACCCGTTCTTGATCAGCTGCGGCAGGCGAGGATGGCTCGCGGCGAATCGTGTCAGAACCTGTCAAAACGGACAGGCGTCCGGATCGAATGGCTCCGTGCGATCGAAGCCGGACAGTTTCAGGAACTGCCGCCAGGGATTTACGGACGCTCGGCAATCCGCGCTCATGCAAACGCGCTCGGTCTCGATCCGGCAGAGGTTCTGACTGCATGCGCCGAGCTTCTTGCGCCGGTCGAGGACCCAATCTCGGCGATGCGACGACTCAACCAACTCACCCCAGCCCATCCGGAACCTGCGATCACTGAGCGGCCGGTTGGGGCGTTGCCGGACTGGCGGCTCGTTGGTGCATCGATCGTGGACGCGGGCGCAATGGCCTTCACGCTTCTTGTTGTGCTCACGGGCACTGTCGCGATGGGCCTCCCAATCTCGGCGCTCGATCGGTCAGCCGGTGGTCCCATCTTCATCGTCACCTTCGTGCTGACCGCCTGCTACTTCGTCTTCTTCGGCGGGATTGTCGGACGAACCGCTGGAGAGTACTTGACCGGTATGCCGCCAGCGTCTCCCGAACCGGAGCGACTCGACCTCCGCGCCGTGGCGATCCGCACTCGCCAATCGATCTTTCGCGATTCCTATTTCATCGAACTTCTGGGCGAATGGATTGGGCGGCGAACCGTAGGCGGTTGGCACTGGCTCATCGCTCACGCGCAGAAATAACTCGCGACCGGCGGTTCGCGGTTCGACATGAGCGAGCAGCGGGAAGCTGGCAGCTATTTCGAATCCCCCGCTAGGTTTTTATTCGCCCTGTCGAGCATCATCAGCGTTCCGGCCGCGGCTGACGCGGCGTTCAGCATCGTGGTTGGATCGCTCGGCCGGGTGGCATCCTGACGCATACGCACGGCACGCGCGCCCATCGTGGCTGCCCTTTGCAGGAGCGCATGAGTTCCCTCGCATGATCGAGGCGGCTTGATGGCGCTGAGCAGTTTTCCGATCGCTTCGAATTCACCCACAGCGGCGTCCAGATTCGACGGCAGTGGATCCGCCTGGCGATCGATTGATTCGAGCAACGGCCGCAGCGCGTACATCCTGACGAGTGCGGCCGATACGCGCACCCCGTACGCATGCTCAGCGGCCAGGCGCTGTGCCGATGCCGAGGCCGCTGGCGCAGGCGCCTGTGCAGTCGCCGCCGGGGTTGAGCGCGCAGGTGACGCCACCGTCGAAGGAGATTGTGACGGTACCGGCGGCTTCGCCGAGGGCGGTTGACCGGCGCGCGGCGCCTGACCCGGTGTGTTTGATACCAGGACGACGATGCGGCCGCGAGTAGCGGTCGAAGAATCGACCCGGTAGTCGGTCGAGCGGGTCAGATCGATTACGACTCTCGTGACAAGCGGGCTCGCACTGTGTTCCGCCACGCGGATCCGTCTCACCAGCGGATTCTCTGGCGGCGCCGCGACTGGCACGGTCTGGCCTGGCAGCACATCAGTGAAATCGAGATAGATGCGCGGCGGACTCAGCGCAGATCCACTGCTCGGCTCAGGCAACGGAGCGCTCGCCTCGATGACGACCGTCACACCATCGGTCGACGGTACAACTGAGACTGCACGGAGTGTCGCCGGCACGCGGCCGGCCGACTGTTCTGGTGACGCAGCCACCGGCGTCAACCAACATGCCAGCGCGATGATCAGGATCGCCGTACGGGATTGATGATTGTCGATTGCTGATTGTCGATTGATATGGGCGCAACAATCAACAATCAGCGATCAACAATCAACAATAGATACATTCAGCATTCAGCATTCAGCATTTCTGAGGCTCCCGATGTCCTTTACCACTATCAACCCGACCACCGGCAAACCGATGCAGACGTACGACGAACTGACGCCCGACTCGGCGGCGGCGGTCATCGTCAAAGCGAACGAGGCATGGCTGTCCTGGCGAGGCACTTCTTTCGCGATGCGAGCCGCGCTGATGAAGAAGGCCGCGACAATGCTGCGCGAGCGCAACCGCGAGCTCGCGCTGTTGATGGCCGACGAGATGGGCAAACCGCTCGCTCAGGGCAACGCCGAAGTCGAGAAGTGTGCGTGGGCGTGTGACTACTACGCGGACAACGCCGAACAGCACCTCGCGCCAGACGTCGTCAGGACCGAAAGCCACAAGTCCTACGTCGCCTTCGAACCGCTCGGCGTCGTCCTGGCAATCATGCCGTGGAACTTCCCGTTCTGGCAGGTCTACCGTTTTGCCGCGCCAGCGCTGATGGCCGGCAATGTCGCGATACTGAAGCACGCGTCGAACGTGCCCGGCTGTGCCCTCGCTATCGAGCGTCTCTTTCAAGAAGCGGGCTTCCCCGCTGATGCGTTTCGCACGTTGCTGATTGGAAGCAAGCACGTGCAGGCGGTGATCGAGCATCCTCTCGTTCGTGCCGTGACGTTGACCGGCAGCACGCCAGCGGGAAAAGCCGTCGCCGCGCAGGCCGGCTCGGTCCTGAAAAAGACCGTTCTCGAGCTCGGCGGCTCCGACCCTTACCTCGTCCTCGAGGATGCTGATCTCGAAGCAGCCGTCATGACGTCCGTGAACTCCCGTTTGATCAACGCCGGCCAAAGCTGCATTGCGGCGAAGCGTTTCATCGTCGCGCGACCGGTGATCGACGAGTTCACGACGCGTTTCGTCGCGCTGATGAAATCAAAGACCGTCGGCGACCCCTTGGCCGAGGGAACCGAGGTCGGACCACAGGCACGCCACGACCTGCGCGACGCCTTGCACCAGCAGGTTCGTTCGTCGATCGAGCGCGGTGCATCCTTGCTGCTGGGCGGAGAAATCCCTCCCGGCGACGGTGCGTTCTATCCGCCAACGGTTCTGACGAAGGTCAAACCGGGTATGCCCGCGTACGACGAGGAGCTGTTCGGACCTGTTGCTGCGATCATCGAAGCACAGGATGAGGACGACGCGGTTCGCATCGCGAACGACAGCATCTTCGGGCTTGGCGCCGCGGTGTTCACGCGCGATCTCGCGCGAGGAGAACGCGTCGCCAGACGCCTCGAAGCCGGCGCCACCTTCGTCAACGCGCTCGTCGCCTCCGATCCGCGACTGCCTTTCGGCGGAATCAAGGAGTCCGGCTACGGACGCGAGCTCGGACCGTACGGAATCCGGGAGTTTGTGAATGTGAAGACGGTGGTGGTCAGATAAATGCTAAATGTTGATTGCTGAATGCTGAATTGGCCGAACGCTTCGCGTTCGGCTTCTCATTCAGAATTCACCACGCGGCATTTCAGAGTGCCATAATCCCGTCATTCGAGCGCGCCATGCACTTCAATCCACGCTTCGCTCTCGTCATCGGGATCCTCGCCGGCACGGTAGCGCTGGGGCGTGCATCGCTGGAACTGCGGCACACCGATCAAGCACGCTCCGGGACGACGACACCCAGAGGCCTGACAGCTCGTCAGGATCCGCGGGCCGGAACCATCTCCGTCTTCCGAACTGGCAATCGTCAACCGATTCTCACGCAGAACGCCGGGCCCGGGACTCGTCCGAATATCCATCCGATCGCGGCTCCCGATGGCAGAACGGTGCTGACGGATCCCGCCGGACTGTTCTGGGGATTCACGAACCTCAACGGACGCGACTTCTTCCACAATACGCAGGCAGCGTTCTGGCGTCGTCAGTCTGCGACGATCACGCAAGCATCTGGAGAGCAGGTTGGATGGGAAACCGTGTACGACCTGCTCGATGCTTCGGGCACTCCACTCCTGACCGAAACGGCTCGCTGGACGATGCGTGAGGCGAAGGGACGGTACGTACTGAGCCTGGAATGGCGCGGACAGGCGCGAACAGACGTCACGATCGGGTCGGCCGCCGCGGGGCAAAGCGGCACGGCGGAGAACGCCGGGGTGTTTCTGCAACTCTGGCGCGGTGGTCGCACGGGCGACATCGTCAACGCGGCTCGTCAGCGCAACGACCGCGCCGCCGGCCAGCGCGCCATGTGGATCGACGTCGCCGCGCCCGGGGCGAACGCTGCCGCGGCAGCGCACGTCGCCATCTTCGACTATCCCGACAACGCCGGGTATCCGCAAACATGGCAAGTCGATCGGCAGTCTGGCGTCGGCGCGCTGCGAGCGCCGGGTGGCGCATGGACCATCAAGAAGGGGAACACGGAGATCGTCCGCTATCAGTTTCTCATCTACAACGGCGCGCTGAACGATGTGGCAATGGATGCCGCGTGGGCCGAGTACACCGGCAACCGATCCGCGTATGCGACGTCGGCCCTCTGGACGGTTGCCCAGAGAGAAGGACGCCAGGCAAAGTTTTTGACCGCCGACGAGGCGGTTGCCGAGATGTCGCTGGTTGACGGTTATCGCGTGAACGCGTGGGCCGCCGAACCGATGATCGTTCAACCGATGGCGTTCTGCTGGGACGATCGCGGCCGCCTGTGGGTCGCCGAGAACCGCGACTACGAGTCCCGGGTGCAGGGATTCTCAGCCGCGGGCAACAGCCGCATTGTCATTCTCGAGGATACCAACCACGACGGCATCGCCGACACGCGCAAGGTTTTCATGGACGGGATCGTCTTTCCATCGGCACTCGCCGTTGGATTCGGCGGTGTCTTCGTCGCCGCACCGCCCAACCTGCTGTTCATCCCCGATCGAGACGGCGACGACAAGGCGGATGTCGCCAACATCGAGGTCCGTCTGACCGGATGGGGCATACGCGATCGACACGAGGTCGTGAACAGCCTGCACTGGGGCCCTGATGGCTGGCTCTACGGCCTTCAGGGCTACGCCACCTCGTCGAAAGTAAGGAAACCTGAAGGCAAAGGTCGGCTCTACAATCGCGACGAACCGTTTCCGGAAGACGTGTTATCGGGCGACGGCGTCGAAATCAACGGCGGTGTCTGGCGCTATCACCCGACCAAAGATGTGTTCGAGGTCGTCGCCCATGGATTCAGCAACCCGTGGGGCATCGACTACGACGCGAAAGGACAGCTCTTCATCACGGCGTGCGTCATCCCGCATCTGTTCCACGTCATTCCCGGCGGGATCTACCAGCGGCAGGGCGGTCAGCACTTCAACCCATACGTCTACAGCGATATTCAGACAATTGCGGATCATCGCCACCGATCGGCACACGGCGGCGCCCGCATCTATCAGTCCGATGCTTTCCCGTCTTCGCAGCAGGGCCGCATCTTCATGGCCAACATCCACGAGCACGCGGTGCTGTCGGACGTGCTCGAGCGCCAGGGATCCGGATTCATCGCTCATCACGGCGACGACTTTCTTCTTGCCAACAACGCGCAATGGATCGGGTTCAGCATGGAAGTCGGCCCGGACGGCGCCGTGTACGTGCTCGATTGGCACGACAGCGACATCTGCGGCATGGAAGTCCGACAGAAGGAAACCGGCCGGATCTTCAGAATCGCGCCGCAGCACTCCCTCGCCGAAGACTTGCCGGGACGATACGGCGACCTTTCGAAGCTGACCGACGCGGAGCTCGTCGGGCTGCAAACCAGCCGGAGCGACTGGCACGCGCGGCGCGCGCGCACGATTCTTCAGGCTCGCGCGGCAACCGGTTCGCTGAAGCCGGAGGCGTCGGCCGAACTGCACCGCCTTTTCCAGTCGAGTGCCAATCCCGATCATCGCCTGCGCGCGATGTGGGCACTGCACGTGACCCACGGGTGGACGCCGGACGCGCTCGTCGTCGCGTTGAACGATCGAGACGAGTACGTGCGTGCGTGGGCGATACAGCTGCTATGTGAGGATCGATCGCCGCCGGACTCGGCGATGCAGAGATTCTCACAGCTCGCCCGAGACGATCGCTCCCCTGTTGTCCGTCTCTACCTGGCTTCGGCGCTTCAGCGGCTGAGCACCGACGTCCGATGGACTGTCGCCACCGGGCTCATGACCCACGCCGAAGATGTCGCCGATCAAAACCTTTCGCGAATGATCTGGTTTGGCGTCGAGCCGCTGGTCGCGGCCAATCCAGGATTCGCGCTCGAACGAGCCGCGAGTAGCCGGATTCCCATGCTTGCGCGGTTCATCGCGCGGCGCACCGTGGACGCCGACGCCATCGACGCATCGGTGCGGGCGCTCGCAAGAGCCCCGGCCACCGAACGCGACATGCTCGAGGGGATACGCGATGGACTCGACGGCCGCTATGACGTCGCCGCTCCCACGGAATGGCCAACCGTGTACGCGCGACTCAGGCGCGGCGACGCAGCGCTGGCGCGCCTCGCGTCCGACGTAAATCAAAAATTCAACGACGCGGATGCGACGATCGGCCAGATCCAGATGGTTCGCGACCCGGCTGCGCCGGTTGACGAGCGGCGGAAGGCGCTCCAGACGCTGACGCTCCAGCGGCGGCCCCAGCTCGCCCCGATTCTGCCGTCATTGATTGACGATCCAGCGCTTCGCCTCGACGCCATCCGATCGGCAGCATCGTTCGACGACGAGTCACTCGGGAAGTTGCTGATCTCCCGCTATCAGACGTTCACTGCCGCAGAGAAGACCGAGGCGGTGCAAACGCTCGCATCACGCGGCCGATACGCGCGGATGCTGACCGATGCGCTCGCGGCCGGCAGCATCCCGCGTCAGGACGTTCCGCCGCATCTCGCCCGCCAGGTACGAAGAGTCGTCGGCACGAGATTCGCCGATGTGTGGGGCCCGATTCCTGACGACGCCGTGGAGGACCGGGCGTATTCGAGATACAAGGGCCTGGTCAACGACACGGCGATGAAGAGTGCGAATGCGCAAAACGGCCACTCCGTCTTCATGCGGACCTGTGGCCCATGTCACAAGATGTACGGCGAAGGCGGTGTCGTCGGCCCGGACCTGACCGGCTCGAATCGCGCCAACTTCGAGTACCTCCTCGCCAACGTGCTCAATCCGAATGCCGATGTGCCCGAGGCGTATCGGATGGTGCTCGTCACCACGCGCGATGGCCGTACTTTTTCGGGCAATGTCGTCGGCGAGACCGATCGTCAGCTGACGCTTCGAGTTGTCGGCCGCGACAACGCGATCATCACCAAGTCCGACATCCAGTCGCGCGAAGCGACAACCGTTTCGATGATGCCCACCGGGCTCTTCGACTCGCTGACCGATCACGAGGTGCTGGACCTGGTCGCGTTTCTACGTACGACCGGCCCGCAAGCCAAATAAGGTGGCTGGCACTTTCCCGGCAAAGGTGCCAGCCACCTTTTGTGTCCGCGGCCTGCATTTTCAGCACTATCGGAGCCGTCAAGTGAAACGAAGCCGGGCCAGCTTCGTCATCAGAAAGTCTCGCTCAGGGACGCTCGTCGTTCCTGATGCCGCGCGGGTATAGCACTCGATCGCCGCCTCGCGATGCCCGGACCGCTCGTAAAGATGCGCGCGCACCGCGGCGAGGCGGTAGTGTCCACCCAACCGCTCGTCTGCGCCCAACGTCGCCAGCAGCTCGAGGCCTGCCTCTGGTCCGTGAACCATGGCGTGGGCGATCGCGTGATTCAAGGCGACCATTGGGTTGTCGGACATCCGTTTCAACAGGCCATAGAGCGCGAGGATTTGCGGCCAGTCGGTATCTTCGGGTCGCGCCGCCTCGTCGTGCAGCGCGGCGATTGCCGCCTGCAGCTGATACGCGCCAACCACTCCCCGCGATAGCGTCTTCGAGATGAGCGCCGTGCCCTCGGCGATCGCTGATTGATCCCACGCGCCGCGATCCTGCTCCTCGAGGGGAATCAGCTCGCCGTTCTTCCCGCTCCGGGCAAGACGACGGGCGTCGGTGAGGAGCATCAGCGCGAGGAGTCCTGCCACCTCTGTGTCGGCTGGCAGCAGGGCATGGACGGCACGGGTCAACCGTATCGCCTCGTTCGCAAGATCGGACCGCTGCAGCCTCGGTCCGCTGCTGCTCGAATAACCTTCATTGAAGATCAAATAGAGCCCATGCAGCACCGAGCCGAGGCGATCCGCACGCTCCAGCTCGGTCGGCATCTCGAACGGCACGCCGGACGACTTGATGCGCTGCTTGGCGCGACTGATCCGCTGCGCCATCGTCGCTTCAGGGACGAGGAACGCTGCCGCGATCTCCGCGGTGGTGAGGCCACCAACGGCACGCAGCGTGAGCGCGATCGCTGATGAACGGGTGAGAGCCGGATGGCAGCACATGAAGAGCAGAATGAGCGTGTCGTCTCCGGCGGCATCGACGCGGCCTGCGCGCCCGAACGTCGATCCAAGTTCGAACGGCATCTCATCCGGAGTCGGCACGACCTGCTCATCGACCGTCGCCTGCAGCACGACCGTCGTTTCGCGGCGCCGTCTGGCCGATTCGGAGCGGATGTGATCCGTCATGCGACGCGCGGCGACATGGATCAGCCACGCGCGAGGGTTGTCGGGAAGCCCTTCCTTCGGCCACTGCGTCGTCGCGTCCAATAGCGCTTCCTGCACCGCGTCCTCCGCGGCTGCAAAGTCACCGAAGCGCCGAACCACCGCGCCAACCACCGAAGGGGTCAGCTCGCGCAGGAGGTTCTCGATGACCGGATCGAGTGGAATCACCGCGATGATTGTAGAGCCTCCGGGCGTCATAGAATGAGGGGGTCCGCCTGCCGAGAGGAACGCATGAGCACGACACCTCTTGTATTCGCCGCCATCGCGATCACACTCTGCATATCGCCATTACAGAAGCCCGAGGAAGGCGGAATACCTCCGTCTGGTAAGGGTGACACCGTCGTGATCAGAGGGTGTGTATCGGGCTCGCTGCTTCGGGATCTGCGTGCGCAGAAGACGGATGCGTTGACCGGAGCAGAAACCCCGGTCGTATACCGACTCACCGGCCAGAAGAATCTGCTTCAGACCATCCAGAAGGAACATCAAGACGAAGTGCTCGACGTGTCCGGAGTGCTGGCGTCGAATCCAAACAGCGCCAGCACCGTCCGCAGCAAGAGCATGGGAAAGGCGCGAGTGTTCGTCGGTGCAGGACGGCAGGAGACCTCCGAGCCAACGAAGCCTCCTTCCTATCCGACACTCAGGGTCACGTCGTTCGAGGCTGTGGGCCCGAATTGCCACCAGTGAACGGATCCCGGACCACGGATCCCGGATCCCGGATAACGGATCCGGGCATGGATCATTCAATTGGCGGCGGTCCGCTCATCACCTCCCGCACTTCGATCGGCATGTTCAAGGGCTTGCCGCCCGGTCCTGGAGCAGCCGACGCGCGCGCGGCGATGTCGTAGGCCTCCTGCGGACTGTCGACGTCAACGATCCAGTAGCCAGCGAGGAACTCTTTCGATTCCGCGAAAGGACCGTCGGTGACTTCCGGTCCGCCGTTACTTCCAGCTCGAACAATCTTCGCCTGCGACGGCACCGCCAGTCCCTCCGCGCCAACCAGGTTTCCCGACTGCTTCAGCTCGCCACTGAATTTGATCATGAAGCCGATGTGCGCCTTGATGTCCTCCGGCGCCCAATTCATGATCTGCCAGTCGCCCGCCTTCTCGCGCTTCGCATTCATCATCAGCATGTATTTCACGGTTGTCTCCTTTTGTCTGTAAGTCGGAGCGGTCGGAGCGTTCTCGACACCATCTTATTAAGGGGGATTCGTGCCGGGGTCCGGGATCCGTGGTCCGGGAGCCGAAATGCGAGAGGCCTTGACATATTCCGATATAGGAATATGATTGGTTTCATGGCCAGGGCGGCAACCAGTTCCGACGTCTTCAACGCCATCGCGGAACCTCAACGACGGGCGATCCTGCAGTTTCTCGCCGGCGACGAGCGTCCGGTGGGCGACATCGTTGATGCGCTCGAACTCGCGCAGCCGTCAGTCTCGAAGCATCTGCGGGTCTTGCGCGATGTCGGGCTCGTTCAGGCCCGTCGGGAGGGGAAACGCGTGATGTATCGCACCAACGCTACCGGTCTGATCCCATTGCACGAGTGGGCCGGCACCTTCGAGCGGTACTGGCGGGCTCAACTCACTCAAATCAAGGAACGCGCCGAGCGCGAGTAGCGCAACGGCCGTCGACATCAGAGGAGGCAGTATGGTCGCAGTGGCTCACGAGATCGAGAACCTGACGCTCAGCATCACACAGGAGATACACGTTCGAGCATCGCTCGAGAAGACGTTCGCGTCGATTCTCGAACAGATGGGCCGCGCCAACACCGGACCTGATGGCAGGCCGATGCCCATGACGATCGAGCCGTGGCCGGGCGGTCGGTGGTTCCGCGACCTCGGCAACAACAATGGTCACTTCTGGGGTGTGGTCCAGGCGATCAAGAAACCGACGCTGCTCGAAATCTGCGGCCCTCTCTTCATGTCGAGCCCGGTCATGTCGAACGTCCAATACCGGCTTACCGAAGTCGACGGCGGAACCCTGATGGCGTTCCGTCACACCGCCTTTGGACTCATTCCAGACGATCATCGCGCCGGGCTAACGCAGGGCTGGAATCATCTGCACGAAGCAGTGCGAACGCAGGCAGAAACGCTGTAATAGAAGGAGATCGCACATGGCAATCATTGACGGCATGCTGCAGGAACTCGAGCAGGAAGCACAGACCACCAGACGCGTGCTCGAGCGCGTTCCTGGCGATCAACTCGGGTGGCGACCGCACAAGAAGGCGCGAACCCTTGGAGAACTGGCGCTGCACGTGGCGAGTACACCCGGCGCGGTCGCGACCCTTGCCAGCCAGTCCGAAATTCAGGCCCCTGACTTCAGGGATGCGTCACCGACAAGCGCGGCGGAACTGATCCCGGCATTGGATGAGAGCATCGCGACCGCCAAGCGAGTGCTCGGAGGCATGGACGATACAACGGTGAACGGGATGTGGCGAATGAAACGCAATGGCCACGACGTCGTCGCGATGCCGCGCGCTGCGCTGCTGCGATCGATCATGCTGAACCACTGGTATCACCACCGTGGTCAGCTGTCGGTGTACCTGCGTGAGCTGGGTGTGCCGATCCCATCCATCTATGGGCCGAGCGCCGACGAGAATCCCTTCACTGCATAACGTCGCGACTTGCGACTGGCGGCTAGCGACTCGGCGAGCCCGGTCGATTGCGTGAGCCGGGGTCGAAAGACCCCGGCTTTTTTGGGGCACTCACCGCCTTGGCTTCCCTCTTCAGTCGGAAGAGGAACAAATCATCGGCAGCACTTCGCCGATCGGGTGCGTGAACACCGCGTCTGCCAGATGATCGAAGGGGGTGGGCTCAGCGTTGACGATGATCACGCGCGCGCCGGCGTTGCTGGCAAGCGGCACCAGCCCTGCTACCGGGTACACCTGCAGGCTGGTGCCAATCGCCATGAGCACATCCGCCTCGGCCGCCGCGCGCACCGCGCGATCGATTACCTCTGGTACCAGCGACTGACCGAACGAAATCGTCGCGCTCTTCAGGATGCCGCCGCATTCGAGACACGGAGGATCCTCTTCTCCGCCGCGCAGGCGCTCGAGCACTTCCTGCATCGGGCCACGCCAGCCGCACTGCATGCAGACAACGTCGTGGACCGTGCCGTGTACTTCAATCACCCGATTCGATGAATTGCCAGCGCGCTGATGCAATCCGTCGATGTTCTGCGTTACGAGCGCGTGCAGCTTCCCCCGGCGCTCGAGTTCCACCAGCGCACGGTGTCCCGCGTTTGGCACGGCGGTCCAGGCCGGATGCTCGGCGCGGCCCCGCCATGCCAGCTTCCGGACTTCCGGATCCGACATGTAGTAATGAATGTTGGACAGCTTCTCAGCCTTCGGGTTCTTCGTCCAGACGCCTTGCGGTCCGCGAAAGTCGGGAATCCCCGACTCCGTGGAGATGCCCGCGCCGGTCAATGCGACGACACGTGTCGCGTCCTCGACCCAGTGTCGAACCTCTATGATTCCGTCTTGCTCGTGCCTGGTGGTTCCTGCCATCACGAACCGATATTACCCCTGACCATTTAGGCACCGGGACCTGGCGCATGGCCCGGCTCGGATTCCAGACCGGGGATTCGGTTTCCCGAACGGCACCCCGGATCCGAGCTTTCACGAGACGGCGGGGTGTCGTGGGAGACGCTCGGCGCGCCGATGCACAACATCACCGCGAGCGACGGAATGGTCGACTGGCAGGTCACCGGTCCGCCGACGGCAAACGCGTCGCGGCAACGATCCGCGTCGCCACGCCGTCTTCGAACGTCAACTGGCAGGTTGGCTCGAGCCACTCGATTTACTGGACGCACAATCTCGGGTCGACCCTGTTGAACCGGTTCGACATCGCGGTCAGCTACGACAGCGGTCACACCTGGGCCGGCATCGCCAACCGGGTCAACAACGGCTACAACTTCTATAGCTGGGTCGTTACCGGCGCAGTCACGGACCGCGCGCGCGTACGCGTCCGCTGGACGGACGGCACGGCCTCGGCCGAGGACATCAGCGACGTCGACTTCCGGCGCGGCTGGTCCGCAGTGCCGGCGGACAGCGCAACCACCGGAAGTTTCGTCATCGTGACGCCCGGCTATGTCACAAATCAGGCGCTCGTCCGCGTCACCGCGAGCGGGCAAACGCGGGCGTCCGACAGCGACACGAGCGATGTGCCGTTCACGATCCTGCCCGCGCGGATCATTCTGCCGTAGAGGCAATGCTGAATGCTGAGGGTTGAATGCTGAGTGCTGAATGCTGAATGACGGCGGCTGATTGCCGCAGCTGAGAAGCGGCAATCGGCAACTCAGCACTCAGAAATCAGCATTCAGCATTTCAACATTCATCGTCCAAGGACTTCTTTGACGGCCTCGATCACCGCCTCCGGTTGATCGAGAGGAATCCAGTGGCCGCTGTTCGACGCCATGATGTGACGCCCGCGCGTCGACAACGCCGCCAGCTTGTCTTGCTGGCGCAACCGGTAGTCGCCAGGGTTGGTCGAGGAAATCGTCACCAGCGGTAGATCGCCGAAGCCCTGAGCGGTGGCGTCGAGCACTTCGGCGGCGCTCACACAAATGGATTCGATCTGGCTGCCCAGCGCTTCGAAGAACTGCGGCCTCGTCCAGAATTGCGCGAGCATGGGACGCACTTCGGGTGGCAGTTTCCAGGCGGGCGCGAGAATCGCCTCGTCCTGCCGTGACAGGCGACCGCGACTGACGACCTTGACCAGCCCGCGCGCGAGGGTCAGCTGGCCGAGCCCAACGAGCGCCGCAACCGCGCGCGCGAGACCGACACGGGCCGTAACCGCTCCGTAGCGGCACAGACGCACCCCACGGTCAATCAGCACCTGCTCTTTCGGCGCGGGCTTCACCCAGTCTTCAGCGTGCGCCGGATCGACCAGCACCATGCCCGCCGTCTCGCTGCGGAATTTGCTCGCAAAGATCAAGGCGACAAGGCCGCCGAAGGAATGCCCGACCAGCAGGTACGGTGGAGGAACGCGCGCGCGGTCGAGCAGCGTTCGCAGTTCATCCGCGATGCGCCCGGCGCTGCGTGGCTTTGGACCCGCGTCGCTCCAACCAAACCCCGCGCGATCATAGCTGCACACGCGCGACAGCGTTGCGAGAGTCGGCTGCACCATCGACCAGCTCAGTGAGGAACCACCGAGCGCGGCATCGAGCACGATGGACGGAGAACCCTCACCGCTGCAGTGAATGTGCAGCCGACAACCGCCAACGTCGATGAGCTGGCCGGGAGGAGCGATCGCACCCACGAGATCAGGATACGACCGGATCCTGCTCGCGAGCTTTGAATTCGAAATCGGGATCCGGATCCGGGTTTCGGATACCGGATCCCGGATCCCGAAAGCACTGCCTCCCCTCTCAGCTCGAGCGGGGAGCTACTTCCACTCGTCGTCTTCGAGGTCGCGAGACTTCACTTTGAAGCCGGAGATCTTCACCAATGCGCCATGGCTGCCGGCGCCGAGACTGTCATTGACGGATCGATGCTGGATACTGACAAGCGCCTCTTCACCAGATCCAAAGAAGATGAACCCGGTCGGTTCAGCCGAGGTGTCGCGAATCGACGCAAAGCGCACGCATCCGTCGGTCAACGCGTCGTCATCAGCCCCGTCCGGGAGGCAGATCCAGAGGTCGTTGCCGCGAAGCTCGGTCACAAGTGGATTTGCAGTTGTGACGGTCTCTACCGGCCCGTCTTCCAGCACGACGAGATTCCCGGTGTGTGGCTGGAATGCGACGTTGTCGTACATCGCCCGCTCTTCGCTGCCGGTAATGAACCGCTCAACCGTCGGGATGGTTCCGGTGACGGGCGTCGGATCGTTGACGCTTGGCGGGTTCTCAGTGATGCACATAACCTCGCTCTCGACGCCGCTGTTCTCGACCAGGCTGCTGTCGTTGTGACTCTTCCGGCCGGTGTTGGCCCAGCACGCTCTCAGCACGCCCCCTTTCGCGGCGATCGGATCGATGTCCATGTCTTCGGGCCGGTAGTAGCCGGTGAAGCGTTGAAGCGCCTGCGCGGTTCTCAAGATGATGTTCATGTTGGCGTCGAGGACGTTCATGCCCTGGAGATTGACCTGCACCCATGAGCCGGCACCCGTTTCCGCACCCTGTCCCCAGTTCGACGACTTCGAGGCGGCGACGCGCAAGCCATAGACCGTTCCGGTCGCGAGCGGCGACTGCGCGGGTACGGTGATTGGGCCGGCGCCCGTGAAGGGAATCGCCGGGACGAACTTGTAAACGCCGCCGCCAGCAATGCCACCGCTCGGCGCGAGTTCGTCACCGTAGATGATCGTGCCATCCTCCTCGACCGCAAGGCTCTCGAACGACAGGCTGCCAACCGCCTTCCGCTTCACGAAGTGGAGTGGATCAGTGGTTGTGCCTGCGCCGCGGTCGCTCACGTTGATTGCCGAGGTGATGCTGATCGGATCGATGATTTCGTAGAGGCCGCCTGTGTTTCCGGCTTCTTCTCCGACGAGAATGGTGCCCCACGCCGTGCGGCGCACCGGGTCGCACGACGACAGGCCCGTGACGATAGTAGTGGCGTTGGAGCTCGGCGGACCCGACAAGTCCACTCGCTGGACCGCGGGAGTGCTGGTCTCTTCGTCACACAGGAACACGTGCGTCGGATGCTCATCGTTGGGCCAGAACGCGATCTGGTCGGCTGCCGACGCTACGGAACTCGACACCAGCGAGACACGAAGGCCGTCAGCGACCTGGATCGCCTGAGTGTTGTCCGCACCGGTATACGGGCCGAGCGCGCTCTTGTCGAGTGGATGACGGAGCCCGAACAGCTGTTCGGAATGATCTCTGAGCTGGTCCTGGACGAATGAACCGAAATCAATGCGCGGGTTTTTTGCTCCCGCGCGTGCCGTCATCAGCACGGCTGCGATCACAACGATGAACACACTGAAACGAATCAACGGTCGATGCATGGGACGTCCTCCTGAACATCACTTTTGAAGTCTTGTGAAGCCAGGCAATCGTTATCGACGGACGTGACCGGGCTGTAACGCTGCAGTCAATTCGAGGATCATTTCGCGGGCCGGCCGTTGCTGACGGAAGAGCTAGCAGACACGATGGAATTGGACGTCCACAGAAGTCCGGTACAAGATTGACTTCGCGTCCGCGTTCTCCACGCACTCGCGAAATCAACCGGATCCCGGACCCGGATCCCGGATCCCGGATAAAAGTACCAACCGCGAGACGCGCATATCCGCCACGTCTCACCCCATCAGAATTTAACCAACGAACAACTTGACCTTCGTCGTGGGATCGGTCAGTCTGGCGTTCCTTCCGTCGTTTCTGTTGTTGCCTGAGATCGACGATCGTGAGCGCGCAACCTCTCATCCTGATTGCCACGGACCACGGTCGTCACGACCTTCGTCCCGCGCTCCAGCAGGCTGGCTTTGCCGTTGCCGAGGCTGACTGCAGCGAACACGCGGAGCGCCTGCGCGAATGGCACGCGTCGGTCTTCGTGGTGTGTTGCCGTCCCAACGACGCGGCGGGCAGCATCGCCTCGGTATCGCGACTGCGCACCATCGAGCCGCTGCTGCCGGTCGTCATGGTCGCTGAACAGAGCACTGAGGCGCTGGCGATTGCGGCGCTCAAGGCAGGCGTCAACGACTACTTTGTGGCACCGATTGACAGTGCGGCACTCGTCGCCGCACTGCGGAATTTGAGCGGCACGAAAACCAAGGGCGATGACGAGTTCGCCGCGTTTTCGGCTCTGATCGGCGTCAGTGAAGCCATTCGACAGGTAAAGGTCCTGCTCTCACGCATTGCCGCGTCGGATACCAGCGTGCTGATCACGGGCGAAACGGGAACCGGCAAGGAGCTGGTCGCGCAGCTCCTCCATCAGAATAGCCGCCGTCGCCAGCGCGCATTCGTCTCGATCAACTGCGCCGCCATCCCGGACAGCCTGCTCGAAAGCGAGCTCTTCGGCTGCGAACGAGGCGCATTCACCGGCGCCGACAGCGCTCGCGCCGGCCATCTTACGGCCGCGGCAGGCGGCACGGTGCTGCTCGACGAGATCGGCGAGATGACGCCGTATGCGCAGGCGAAGATTCTGCGCGCGCTCGACACGCGGGAGATCTATCGGCTCGGCAGCACACAGCGAACGCGACTCGACATCCGCGTCACCGCGGCGACCAACCAGGATCTCGAACGCCGAATCGAAGACGGCGGATTTCGTCGCGACCTGTACTACCGCCTGAACGTTTCGCGCATCTCGCTGCCGCCGGTTCGCGAACGCCGTGAGGACATCCCGGCGCTCGTCGATCACTGCATCGGCGAGATGAATCGCGTCTTTCATCGCAATGTGCAGGGCTTCACCGCTCAGGCGCTGCAACAGCTGTTCGATTACACGTGGCCCGGAAACGTACGCGAGATCAAGAACGTCGTCGAAAGCGCGTTCGTCGAGTTGCCGCCGAGGCCGGTGGCGTTCCTGGATGCACCCGAATCGATCCGCACTCGCGTGGCCCTGGCAAAAGCGGCACGCACAGAGGAGCGCGACCGGCTGATCTCTGCGCTTGCGGCCACGAAATGGAACGTGAGTCGCGCTGCGCGACAGCTGCATTGGTCGCGGATGACGCTGTACCGCAAACTCGCCCAGTATCACCTCTCACGCGAATCGTAACCGCGCGCGACGCCGTCACCTGTCTCATGTGACTGTCACATCCCATGTGACAGTCACACGGTCGTCGTAACCCGCGCTTCCGCTGCGATTTCTCCGGCAACGTCCCTTCACGTTGTCACATCGCGCTGCGACAGCCTCTCCGCAACTGCTCGAATCTCGCGCGCTGTATCGCCTGTTTTCGTGGACTCTGGTCCGGCACGACTTCTGCGAGGTGCGGACCAGTGATTGAAGCCCGCTACGCCAACCACTTTGAAGTGGGTCACAACGAGTACGAATTCATATTCGACTTCGACCAGTTTCACTTCGAACGGCTGGGCAGCGGATCGTCCGAGTCCGGACCACAGGTTCGCATCATCCGCATCGTGATGGGACCACCGTTTGCGAAGTCGCTGCTCGACACCTTGATGCGCGCGATACACGAGTATGAGCAACTGCACGGGACGATCGAGCAGGGCTAGCGCTGTCGCGATCCAGCTCGTGACGAGGATCTGACCGTGGCAAGTTTTCGTGCGGTCGCGGCGGTCAGCCGTGCGGTGTTGCGCCTCATTGAAGACAGTTGTCCGCGTACCGAGTTTCCCGATGCCCAGTTCGCGTTGCAGCAAGCCATCGACATTGCGAAAGCGCCGATTCCAGAAGGGATTTCCCTCTACCTCTATCGCGTCGGCGTCAACACCACCCGGCGCAACCTTCCGCCGCGCATCGAACCGGATGGGCGGCAGTTCCGTCCGCCGATTCCGCTCGACCTCTTTTACGCCCTGTGCGTCTGGGGCCGCAGCGTCGAGATCCAACAGCGGCTGCTCGGCTTCAGCATGCGCGCCCTCGAAGACTCGCCGATATTCCCGGCTGGTGTTCTCAATCAGCCGGGTCCGGAGCCAGGCACGTTCCGTGGTCATGAGACGGTCCAGATCGTCTGCGACTCGCTGTCGCTTCAAGACCTGCAGCTGCTCTGGGATGCGCTCAAGCCCAACGTGCCGCTCATCGTCGGCTACGTCGCACGGATGGTACCGATTGATTCGGAGATCTCGATCATCGAAGGCCCGGCGGTGCAGACGCGCGTGTTCGAGATGCGAGGAGCACCGGCGTGAGCGGGCCAGACACGGTTCTCGAACGTCTCGCGCGGGTCACGCCGCTCGGCGTCCGCTTCTGGGACGAGGCTACGCATGCTGCGATCGCCGAAGGCCTGATGGTTTCGGTTTATCCATCCGGCGAGCCGCTGCGCCGCACGAGCGCCAGGCCAAACAGCATCAACACGTTCGTGCTGCCGCAATTGCCGGGCCCGCGCATCGTGGAGGAAGAGTTCGGCGAGGGAGACGACGAGTTCTGGAAGCAGGTCCATCCGCGACCCTTTGTCATCGAGGTCATCGATCAGCGCGGTTCGTACCAGCCATTCGTGATGACCGTGTCGCTGCCGTTCCGCGGCCACGCGGTTCCACCGTTCGTGGCCACTGGGTCGCCGCCGTCGGAGGTGGTGCCACTCTTTCCGACAGCCAGCCGTCCGATTCCTGCGGGGATTGCCGTCGTGCGCGCTGATCTGCAAACGCCACTTCCGCCGCGACCTGGCGAACCCCGTCGTCTGCGGCCTGCGTCGTGGGCGGTGCTGGAAGCGCAGGTCGGCACGCTGCCGCCCGTGCGTGGGGTCGCGGATCGCGAGGGACGCGTCGCGGTCTTGTTCCCGTATCCCGAACCACGGCCGAGTCCGGCGCGGCCCGCCTCGCCACCGTACCCGGGCGGAACCTCGCTCCAGGAGCAGAAGTGGCCGGTTCGTCTGACCGTGTTCTACGAGCCTGAGACGCCGACACCCGACATTCCTGATTTGCGCCGCACACTCGATCAGCTCCCGGCCGTTGCCTCGATCGAAGACGGAGGGACGCGACCGCTGGGCGATGAAGAGTTGCGATACGGACAAGAACTAATCGTGCGATCCGTGGTGGTCACGCCCGCGGGCTCACCGCCGTAGGAGGAGTGCATGCCAGAGTATCTCGCACCCGGAGTTTACGTCGAGGAAACGTCGTATCGCTCGAAGTCCATCGAAGGCGTGAGCACGACGACGACCGGCATGGTCGGTCCTGCGCGGTACGGTCCGGACGACCTCGTTCCGGATCTCATCACCAGCCTCGGCGAGTTCGAACGAACCTACGGCGACGGAAAGGCACTCGCGTTCGGCAATACCGCCAAGCCCGTTGCCAACTTCCTCTGGCAAGGCGTGCGATCGTTCTTCGAGGAGGGCGGCAAGCGGTTGTACGTCGTGCGCGTATTTCGCGCGAGCGCCGGCAGTGATGGCCGCGCGCACGCGTACTTGCCGACCAACAACCAATCGCAGAAGAACGATCCGGGCACGCTGACGCTGGAGGCGCGCTTTCCTGGCGCCGCCGGCAAGATGCGCGTCCGCCTGACCGTTGCTCTTGGCCAGAACGTGCTTGGCATGAATGAAGGGCAGACCACTCTCGGCGCGGTTCAGGCTGGCGACATTGTCTGGGTGAGCAAGCCAGGCGCGGCGGGCAAGGCGTATCGGGCCGAGTCGTACTTCGATCAGACCCGCGCTGCGGACATGGTGCGCTTCTCCGATCTGACCAGCGCGCCGCCGCTAACGATCAATCCAGGCTCACCGCCAGACCTTGTCCCCGGCACGGATCGCGTGCAGGTGGTGACCTTGACCGTCTCGGCGTTCTCAGACGACCCCGCGGCGCTGCCGCAGGTCTGGAGTGATCTGCCGCTGGATCCTGACCACGAACGGTTTCGCGTGCGCGACAGTTTCTCCGAGCGCTTCGGCGTCCGGCCTCCGACTCTGGCGCTGGCCCGATCGCTCCCGATCATCGTCAAGCTCGGAAGCAATCTCACGGATGGTCTGGACGTGCTTGACGTACTCGACACCTACTCCGCGGGAAGGCTGTCGGCGGCTCTCGACAGGACGGCGTCCACCGATGCCGACCGATCAATCGACATCCTGCTCGATGGTGGCGACGACGGTGATCGTCCGACGTCGAACGAGTACCGCGGCAAGGCGGATCCGGGCTCGACGACGAAGACGGGGCTCAAAGCGCTCGAGGACATCGACGATATCTCGATCATCGCGGCGCCGGGCTCGACTTACCTCCCTGATAGCAACGATGCGTACAAGAGCGAGGTCGCAGCCAATATCAATCTGCTGATCAACCACGCGCAACAGATGCGGTATCGCATCGCCGTGCTCGACTCCACCAACGATCAGAGTATCCAGGAGGTGCGCGCTCAGCGCGCGAAGATCGACTCCACATATGCCGCCTTCTATTACCCGTGGGTACGGGTCATGGATCCAATCACCGGGAAGGAAGCCGACATGCCGCCGAGCGGCTTCGTCACCGGCATCTATGCGCGGAACGACATCGAACGCGCGGTCTACAAAGCGCCAGCCAATGAAGTGGTAGGCGGCGCGATCGGTTTCGAGCAGCTCTTGAACAAAGCGCAACAGGATGTCCTCAATCCTGAAGGCATCAACTGCTTCCGCTTCTTCGAGGGACGCGGGTTCCGTCTGTGGGGAGCTCGAACCGCGAGCTCCGACCCCGAGTGGAAGTACGTGAACCTGCGCCGCTACTTCATCTATCTCGAACACTCGATCGACAAGGGCACCCAGTGGGCGGTGTTCGAGCCAAACGGGGAGCGGCTGTGGGCAAACGTCCGCCGCACCGTCGAGGACTTTCTGTTCAACGAATGGTCGATGGGCGCGCTGCTCGGCGACAAGCCGGAGAAGGCCTACTTCGTCAAGTGCGATCGCACGACCATGACCCAGAACGACCTCGACAATGGCCGACTGGTGTGCCAGGTAGGCGTGGCTGCGTTGCGGCCCGCGGAATACGTCATCTTTCGCATCGGCCAATGGACGGCTGATCGCAAGGTCTAGGGAGGACAGACATGGCCGTTTTGCGAGACCGTCCGTACGTCCAGTTCAACTTCCTGGTCGATCTCGGCACCGGGAACACCGATGGTGCCGACGCCGGTTTCCAGGAAGTGAGCGGTATCGGCATGGAGGTGACCGTCGCGGAGTACCGCAACGGCAATGAAAAGGACAACAGCGTCCGCAAGATCACCGGGCTCAACAAAGCGACCGACGTCACGATGAAGCGTGGCGTCATCGGCTCGTTGACGCTCTACAACTGGCTCAATCAGATTCGCAACGGCGATCAGAACGCGCTTCGGAACATCGTCGTGCAGCTGCAGAACGAAGACCACACTGCGGTTGTGCAGACCTGGAAGCTGTTGCGGGCGCGCATCATCAAGCACACGAGCGGCCCGATGAACGCGAAAGGCACAGACGTCGCGATGGAGGAGCTCGTGGTCGCCTACGAACGGTTGGAGATGGAGTAAATGGCCGTTCGCGGTGAACGCCGTCTGCCCGGCATTCAATTCGAAGCCCAGGCGCCCCCCTCCGACGAGATTCTGCCGCGAATGGATATCGCGGCCTTCGTCGGTTTCGCGGCGTCAGGGCCGGTGAATCTGCCTGTCGCGGTCGAGAGCACGCTCGAGTTCGAGGCACTCTTTGGCCCCCGGGCGCCGCTCGCCTGGAACCCAGTGCGCGGCGAAACCGTCACGGGCCAGCTCGCGCCAGCGGTGCATGCCTTTTTCACGGGCGGTGGACGGCGGGCGTGGGTCGTCCGGGTCGCTGACGAGCCCACCTACAACTTTTTTCCACTTGCCGGCCTGATCCGCGTCACTGATGGCGCGATGTCACCGGCGTTTGCGCGATCACGCGCGGCCGGAAGCTGGTCGGACGCGGTGCGCGTCGCAACCGCCATCGTCCCGGCGCCGATGACGGTTCAAAACTTCTCGCGCCACGACAGTCGAGCCGTCGTCGATTTGGCGCTTGCCGCGACGGACGACGTGGTTGTTGGCGACCTGCTGCGCGTCGAATTCGAGTCGGGCTCGGTTGCGCTCGTCGCTGTAGAAACGCTTACGCCACGTCTGGGATCTCCCCCATCAACACGCCCGCAGGCGGCCGCTGAGGGGCGTGCATGGTGGTTCAGCCCAGATCTGTCGCCACAGCCACCGTCGTCGTCTCGTGTGCTGGTCTATACCGCGTCGACCGATGCTATCACTCGAAACGAAACGTTTACGAGCACGCCGGTGATTGACTGGCGGCTCGCCGGCTCGTCAGGGTCGTTCGAGCTGGAGTTGCAAATGCAGCTCGAAGACGCGCCGGCCCCTGGATCGCTTGTCTCAGTCGATACCGGCGCCGATCAGTTGTGGATTACCGTTTGCGAGGTCGGCATTCTCGCGCAGAGCGCGGGTCTGGATCGGCTGAAAATCACGGGACGAGGCCTCTGGTGGCGACGCACGCCTCCGGCTGACCCGCTCGCATCCGTCCGCCGGTGCGAGCGCCTGTCGCTCGAACTGGCCGTCCGTTCGACGACGGGAGACTTGATGCGTCTGCCTGATCTCGGCCTCGTGTCCACCCACGATCGCTACTGGGCTGATCTCAGAGACGACGACTCGCGCTACGCGCCGCTGGGCAACGCGATCATTGCACGCAGGCCTCTCTGGGACGTGTCGTTTCCGCTTGCCGGCGCTGGACCCTCTGATGCCACCTACTTGCCGATCGACGTGACGCTCGCCCCGGAGCGCTGGCTTGCTGCCGCGCGTCAACCGCGGACTTCGCTCGAGCGCGACGGCCTTGACGTGTTCTCGCCAGCCCTGTTTCTCGACAGGGATTTGACTCGAGCGAACACCG
>Ga0207701_10000597_pt1 | contig 37682 bp, 33 predicted proteins | sample KBSSwiSSwithPhiX_FD_184294 | JGI IMG/M metagenome (GOLD analysis project Ga0207701, IMG submission 184294) | Switchgrass rhizosphere bulk soil microbial communities from Kellogg Biological Station, Michigan, USA, with PhiX - S5 (SPAdes) (version 2) | ecosystem: Environmental > Terrestrial >... | reverse complement strand
AAATCCCGAAACCCAAATCCCAAGTCCCAATCCCGCAAGCTCGATGTGGGATTTGGGACTTGGTATTTGGGATTTCTTACCGCGAGACTCGCTGAGTTCCCGAGATCTTCGTCATGTCGAGCAGGCGCTGCGCCTCGGGGAAGAGCGTTACCGCGAACTGCAGCTGCGGATCGCTCTTCACCAGATCCTTGCGCGCCGCCTCGACGCCAAAGAGATCGAGATCGATCTCGTAGCGGATCATCGCCTTGATGAACGGAAGATCCTTCTGCCAGTCGGCTTCGTCAAACTTGATCTTTGACTTCTCGACCAGCTCGCGGAACTCGCCGACCATCGCATCGGTCACTTCAAAGCCGGCCGACAACTCGCGCGGCGCCGCCGTCGGCGCCAGCGTAATGCGGGTGTCCCCTTTCCGCGTGAAGCGCTGCGCGTACATGTCGAAGATGTTGCGCGCGTTGAGGGTGCGGCCGAACCGGGTCGGGTTGAATCCCTCGATCGGTCCATCGAAGCGGCGATCCGGTTCAATTCCGCCACCGCTGTACACCTTGCGGCCCGCATCAGTCAGCTTCAGGTCCTCGGCGCTGTGCACCTTGTTGGGGTCCTGATCGCGCATCGTGTAGGTGAGGTATTCGTCGAAGCTGTCGTCCCAGGGGCGCTGGATCAGTCGTCCGCTCGGCGTGTAGTAATGGGCCGTCGTCACCGCGACCCCTGCACCTTCGCTCACGCGATAAACCGACTGCACGAGCGCCTTACCGAACGTCGTCTCGCCCACGATCAGCGAGCGATCGTGATCCTGCAGCGCACCGGACACAATTTCCGACGCGCTGGCGCTGCTGCGATTGGTCAGCGTAACCATCGGGACATTCAGGTAATCGCTCGATTCCGTGGCGCGGTAATCCTGATCGGAGTTCGGCACGCGGCCTCGCGTGTACACGACCATCGCGCCGCGCGGCAGGAATCGGTTCGCAACCTTGATGGCCTGATCCAGCGCGCCGCCCGGATTGTTCCGCAGATCCAGCACGAGTCGCTTCATTCCCTGGCGCTGCAACGCGCGCAGAGCCTGTCCGAGTTCCTGATCCGTGTTCTCGCCGAACTCGGAGAGACGCACATAACCCGTCTGCGCGTCGAGCATGAACGAAGCGGGGACGGTCGGAATGTGAATCTCGTCGCGGATCACCGCAAGATCGATCAGCTGATCGAACCCGCTGCGCTTCAGCGAAATGCGAACCGGCGTTCCCTTCGGCCCGCGCAGCTTTCTCACCGCGTCGTCGCTCGTCCACCCCTTCGTCTCTTCGCCTTCAATCTTTCCAATAATGTCGCCGCGACGCAGACCCTTCTGATACGCTGGAGAGCCTTCAAACAGCGACACGACGGTGATCTCGCCATCGACGACCGCGATCGTGATGCCGAGACCGTAGTACCGTCCCTCCTGACGCTCGCGCATCTGCGCGTAGGTGCGCGGGTCCATGAAACTGGAGTGCGGATCCAGCGTCTGGAGCATCCCCGTGATGGCGCCGTACACCAGCCGGTCGGATTCGACCGTGCCGACGTAATTCGCCTCAATGGCGTTCAAGGCTGCCGTAAAGACCTTGTATTGGTCGGGAACCTGGTCCTCGACGGCAAGGGCGCTGCGGCCGTAGAACCCGCCCACGAGGGCGCAAAAGGCGACCGCAAACACGGCGATGGAGACGGAACGGTAGCGACGCATATAAGAGAAATGTTAAACCGTGTCCTTGACCCCGTCCAGAAGGGATTTCTATAATCCGATCAACCATTTAGCGGAGATTTCCCATGTTTGGTTCTATTGGCATGCCAGAGCTCATCATCATTCTCGTGCTGGCGCTCATTATTTTCGGTCCGCGGAAGCTGCCCGAGCTGGGCCGCTCGCTCGGCCGGAGCATCAACGAGTTCAAAAAAGCCTCGAACGAGTTGCGGAGCACGCTCGAGGAGGAAATCCGCGTCGAAGAGACGCGCGAGCATACGACGGCTGCCGCGTCGGCCACTCCGCCGGCTGCCGCGCCGCCTCCCGTTGATGCCGCAACGGTAAGCCGCACGACGAGCGCGCCGGGCACAGGCACTCACTCCGCCTAGGCCACAGCATGGCCCTGGTGCCCTTCCCGGGGTCAAGTTCCCCGCACGATCTCGATCCCGATCCGGATTTTCGTACGCAGACCAACCGCGTCCTCCGACGCGATCCCGGTGCGGACGGTGATCGCGACGATGACGAGCAGGAGGACGGCGAAGCGAAGATGTCGTTTCTGGAGCATCTCGACGAGCTCCGGAAGCGCATCATCTATTCCGCGATCTCCATCTTCGTCGGCTTCCTCATCGCGTTCATCTTCGTCACGCAGCTCTTCGACTTCGTCATGCGCCCGCTGCAGGCGGGACTGCCGGCCGGCCAGCACCTGGTCTACACGGAACCAACGGAAGCGTTCGTCCTCTACCTGACCATCGCGGGCATTGCGGGAGCGATCATTGCGCTGCCGCTCGTGATGACGCAGGTATGGCTGTTCATCGCGCCGGGGCTGTACGCGCACGAAAAGAAGATGGCGATTCCGTTCGTGGTGCTGTCTAGTATCTGCTTCGTTGGCGGCGCGGCGTTCTCACACTACGTCGTCTTTCCGCTCACCTGGAAGTTCTTCGTCAGCTTCACCAGCGACTACCTGACGTTCATGCCGCGCATCGCGCCGGCATTCGCGCTCTACATCAAGATGATCCTGGCGTTCGGCCTGGTCTTCCAGATGCCGACGATCGTACTGTTCCTCGCGCGAATGGGCGTCGTCACCGCCGGTTTCATGTGGCGGCACACGAAGTACGCGCTCCTGGTGATCGTGATCGTTTCGGCGATCGTGACGCCCGATGGCGGCGGCGTCTCGCTGGTGGCGATGTCGGTTCCGCTGTTCTTCCTATACATGTTCAGCATCGCCCTCGCGTGGATCTTCGGGAAGAAACGATCCAAGGAACTCGTCGAAGAAGAGGCGTGACCCGTCGTTAGTCGCTGCGAGCCACGCCGATGTCGGTCGCGACTAGTACGACTTCGCAAACCAGGCGTGCGTCGTCGCAGGGGCGTCGCACCTCAGGCACTTCTTCCCCGTCGCGGGCTTTGCCGTGAACGGGATGTTGCGAATGGTCGCCTGCGTCTCGGCCTTGATAGCCGCTTCGCATTGCGCGGAGCCACACCACGGCGCGATGACGAAGCCTGGACGGCCGTCCATGATCTGCTTGAACTCCGCGTAGCTGTCGGTTTCCGTCGTGTGCTCGGTGCGGAACTGCACGGCGCGGTCGTAGAGCGCCTTCTGGATCGCCGCAAGCATCTCCTCAACCTGTGCGGAGAGTCCGTCCATCGGGACGAACGATTTTTCGCGCGTATCGCGTCGCGCGAGTACGACCTGCGCCTTCTCGAGGTCCTTCGGCCCGATTTCCATCCGCAGGGGTACGCCGCGCATCTCCCACTCGTTGTATTTCCAGCCGGGCGTTTGCGAATCGCGGTCGTCGAGCATCACGCGGACGCCGCGCGCCACGAGCTGGTCCTGGATTTCGCGTGCCTTCGGCACGATCGTTTCCTTCCAGTTCCCGCGGGGAATCGGAATGATCACAACCTGATACGGCGCGATTCGCGGCGGGAGTATCAATCCGCCATCGTCGCCATGCGTCATGATCACGCCGCCGATCATGCGCGTGGAAACGCCCCAGGACGTCCCGTAGACGTACTGGACTGACTTGTCGCGCGCCTGGAACTTGATGTCGAACACCCTGGCGAAGTTCTGCCCGAGATTGTGCGAGGTGCCGGCCTGCAGCGCGCGACCGTCGCGCATCAGCGCTTCAATCGAGTAGGTCCGCTCGGCGCCCGCGAACTTCTCGCTGTCGGTCTTCTGGCCGTCGACGACCGGCATCGCGAGCTCGGTTTCGGCGAAATCCTTGTAGACGCCAAGCATCTTCAGCGTTTCTTCCTGCGCCTCCTCGGCCGTTTCGTGCGCGGTATGCCCCTCCTGCCAGAGGAACTCGGTCGTGCGCAGGAACAGCCGCGTCACCTTCTCCCAGCGGACGACGTTCGCCCACTGGTTGATGAGGATCGGGAGGTCGCGCCATGACTGGACCCACTTCGCGTACATCGTCCCGATGATGGTTTCCGACGTTGGGCGGACGACAAGACGTTCCTCGAGCGGTTCGTTGCCGCCTTGCGTCACCCATGCCACCTGTGGCGCAAATCCCTCGACGTGCTCGCTCTCTTTCATGAGCAGGCTCTCGGGGATGAAGAGCGGGAAGTACGCGTTGACGTGGCCGGTCGCCTTGAATCGGCGGTCGAGCCCCTGCTGAATCAGCTCCCAGATGGCATAGCCGTACGGCCGGATGACCATGCACCCTTTGACCGGAGAGTAGTCAGCGAGCTCCGCGCGCCGCACGACATCGATGTACCAGCGCCCGAAGTCTTCAGATTGCTTGGTGATCTCGGTTGGGAGATCGGGGATCTCGGTCTCAGCCATTCAGTAAGTCCCAGATCCCAAATCCCAAATTCCAAATCCCACGATCCCGGGCTACGTCGCATTGGGATGTGGGTTTTCGGATTTGGGTTTTGGGATTTCAAGCACGTCAACAACGTGCTTCCGCCATTTTATGTCGTCGCGATTCGGAAAATCCGAACGAAAGTGGCCGCCGCGGCTTTCCTCGCGGCGAAGCGCTGCGCGCGCAATCATCAGCCCCACCGTGACGATGGTGCGCGCGCGCCTGCACTCGTCGTCGGCAGACTTTGGCGAGGCGAGGACAGCCGCTCGCCACGCTTCGAGCTGCGCGACGGCGTGCTGCAGACCGAGCCCGCTGCGGATCAGCCCGCAGCAGCGCCACATCAGATCGCGCACGGCATCGACCGCGGGCCGATCGCCGTTCGGCTGACCGCGAGCCTCGCCGCGCCATCCGACGACGCACGAATGCGGCCATTCCGCCCTGCTCATCAGAGCTGTCATCGCCGTGGCTGCACGGGCCCCGAAGACGAGTCCTTCAAGCAACGAGTTGCTGGCGAGCCGATTGGCGCCATGCACGCCGGTACATGCGACTTCGCCGGCGGCAAACAATCCGTTGATCGATGTGCGCCCGTCGAGATCTGTTTCGACGCCGCCCATCATGTAATGCGCGGCGGGGCTTACGGGAATCCGATCGCGCGCCAGATCGAGACCGGCGGTTGCGCACGCCTCGGCGATCGTCGGAAAGCGCGCGCGTACGAACGCGGCGTCGAGATGCGCAAGTGAGAGATATACCGGCGCCCGCGTCCGCTCCATCTCGCGGATAATCGCTCGCGACACCAGGTCACGGGACGCGAGATCTCCGGCCGGCTCATAGCGGGTCATGAACGGTTCGCCTGCCTCGGTGATCAGGCGCGCGCCCTCGCCGCGGAGCGCTTCCGACAGCAGGAAACGCGGTGTGCCTGTCACGTTCAGCACGGTCGGATGGAACTGAATAAATTCCAGGTCGGCCAGACGTGCGCCCGCCTCCGCTGCCATCGCAATCCCGTCCGCGGTCGCAATCGGCGGATTGGTGGTCTCGCGGAAGATCTGCCCGGCACCGCCGGTTGCAAGCAGCGTCCGCGACGCGTTGATGGTTCCGCCCTCGCCCGGGCGTCCGACAAACCTGGCGCCCACACAGACATCGTCCCGCACCCTCAACTCGGTGGCTCGAGCGTCCTGCAGCACGCGGATACGGCCGATCGCGCTCACCCGTGACCACAGCAGGCGCGCAATTTCGCGCCCCGTTGCATCGCGCGCATGCAGGACGCGCCTGACGCTGTGGGCGGCCTCACGCGCAAGCGCGGGGTGCCCGGCGCTATCACGGTCGAACGCCGCCCCCCACGCAAGCAACTCCATCACGTATGTCGGTCCCTCGCGCGTCAGCACGTCAACCGCGGCCGGATCGCACAGGCCGTCACCGGCAGCGACCGTGTCTCGTGCATGCAGCTCTGGTGAATCGTCGTGCCCGAGTGCCGCCGCGATCCCACCCTGTGCGTAACCGGTGTTGCTTTCACCGGGATCGGCTTTGGTGAGAACAACGACGTGGCCAGATTCCGCAAGCGTCAGCGCCGCGCGAAGCCCTGCGATGCCACTGCCGATGACGAGGAAGTCGGCGCTCACATCCACTGCGTTATGCTAACAATGCGCAATGCGCAAAGCTCAATGCACACAGCTCAATCAATGTTCAAGGCGCAATGCGCAATGCTCAGCCCGCATTGAACATTCGCATCGAGCAGTGGCATTCGGCGTTGCGCATTGATTGAGCATCGAGCATTGAGCACAAATACCCGCACGGCAATCCGCGTCGATGTCGACACCGGCTCATGCCGTTCAGCAATCTGGATCGGAGACGGGATCGCGGAGCAGCTTCCGGCGCTCCTCGATACGCACGACGTCGGCAGGCGACGATTCGTTGTTTCGAGTCCGGTGATCTGGCGACTCCATGGCGCGCGCCTGCAGCACATCGCCGCCGGCACCGAGCCGATCCTGATTCCCGACGGCGAGCGTTTCAAGAACCTGCAGTCGGTCTCACGTATTTACGAAGCGCTCATTCGCGCCGGCGCCGATCGCGGCAGTGCGATTGTCGCTGTCGGCGGCGGTGTCATCGGGGACACGGCGGGGTTTGCGGCGGCGACGTTCTTACGTGGCATCGGCCTGGCGCATGTGCCGACGACGCTGCTGGCCCAGGTGGACAGCTCGATCGGCGGCAAGGTCGGCGTGAATCACGCGCTTGGCAAGAACCTGATCGGCGCGTTTCACCAACCCGCGGTGGTCGCCATCGATCCTCTCCTGCTCGACACGCTTCCCCGCCGGGAGTTTCGATCGGGCCTGTACGAAGTCGTGAAATACGGCGTCATTGCGAACCGGGAACTATTCGATCGTGTCGCTCGCGAAACAAAACGAATCTTCGCGCGCGAGTCCGACGTCCTGTTGCCCGCGATCGTCGAGTCGTGCCGGATCAAGGCGCGTGTGGTGTCCGCAGACGAACGCGAAGGAGGGTTGCGACGCATCCTGAACTTCGGCCATACCGTGGGACACGCGCTCGAAGCGGTAACCAAATACCGGCGTTACCGCCATGGGGAAGCGATTGCGCTTGGCATGCTCGCCGCGGCAGATCTGAGCGTGGCCCGTGGCGCGCTCGCCGAACGCGAACGACAGGCACTGGCGCAGCTCATCGCGCAGCTTGGGCCTCTGCCGGCGGTCTCGGATCTGACGACGAGCGAAATCCTCGAGGCGATCCGCCGCGATAAGAAAGTTGTGAACGGCAGGTTGCACTTCGTCCTCGCGATCGAGATTGGCGCGACGATGACGGTCGATGATGTGACGGAAGAGGAACTGCGCGCAGTCTTGAAGCGGCTGGGGCTGAAGCGGTAGTTGGCGGATTGTACCGATCACAGGAACTGATTGAGTGAGGCGCCGATGATCACCACCACGGGGCTCCAGCGGATTCACCAGATTTCCATCCGGACGCAGAACACTGCGCGGGCGGTCGCGTTCTACCGCGATGCGCTCGGGATGAAGCTGCTCTTCGAAGCACCTCCGCAGCTCGCGTTCTTCGATTGCGGCGGCGTGCGGTTGATGTTGAGCCCGGCCGAGCCCGAATTCGATCACCAGGGATCAGTGATCTACTTTGCCGCCGACGATATCAAGGCCACGCATGCCGCATTGGCAGCCGCCGGCGTCAAGTTCCGGAGCGAACCGCACATGATTGCCAAGCTGCCGGATCGGGAGGTCTGGCTGGCCGATTTCCTCGACTCCGAAGGAAACGTGCTTGCGTTGATGTCGGAGCCGCGCGTCTAGCGCGTCTAGCTTTCTGCGAGGCCGTATTCGCGAAGCTTGCTCGTCAGCGCCTTGAACGAGATCTGAAGCGCCTCGGCCGCGCGCTGCTTGTTGCCGGCGGCGTCCTGCATCGCTTTCCCAATCTTCCGCCGCTCGACTTCCCCGGCCACGCGCCGGGTCGCCTCCAGCATGGTTCCGGAGATATCGATCTGATCCCACGGGCTTGCGGGCGGCGGAGCAGCCCCTGGCCGGAATGACAGATTCAGATGGCGCGGCTGAATCGTATCGTCGTCGCACAGGATCACCGCGCGCTCAATGCAGTTCTGCAGCTCGCGCACGTTCCCTGGCCATGGATAGTCCTGCAGCTCCTGGAGTGCATTCGATGCGAGCCGGAGCTGCTTGTTGAGATCGCGGGAAAACTTTTCGACGAAATGCCGCGCGAGCGTCGCAATGTCTCCGGGACGTTCCCGCAGTGGCGGGATGCCGATCGGGAACACGGATAAACGGAAATACAGATCTTCGCGGAACTGCTTCGCGCCGACCGCGACCTTCAGCTGGCGGTTCGTTGCGGCGACGACGCGGACGTCGACATGCAGCGACTGCGTCCCACCGACACGTTCGAACCGCTTTTCCTCGAGCGCTCGCAGAATCTTTGCCTGGAGCCCCAGCGGGAGATCGCCAATCTCGTCGAGAAACAGCGTGCCGCGGTGCGCGAGTTCGAATCGACCAGGTTTGCGGGCCGCTGCCCCGGTAAATGCGCCCTTTTCATGGCCGAACAGCTCCGTCTCGAGCAGTGTTTCGGGAATGGCGGCGCAGTTGATGGCGACAAACGGTCCTTCGGACCGGCCGCTGAGCGCGTGCAGCGCCCGCGCGAACAGCTCTTTACCGGTGCCGCTCTCGCCTTCCAGCAGCACGGTCGTGTCGGTGCCGGCCGCCCGATGGAGCTGCTGCGAGACCTGCCGCAGCTTGGGATCGTCTCCGATGATGCGCGGAGCGCCCCGGCGCTCAGCGAGTTCCTGCTTGAGCAGGAAGTAATCGGTCAGCATTCGCCGCTGGGAAATGGCGCGCTGCACCATCAGCAGGAGGTGATCCGGGTCTACGGGCTTGGCAAGGAAGTCCATGGCGCCTTCCTTCATGGCCGTCACGGCATCCTGGATGCTGCCGTACGCCGTCATCACGACGACGGGCAGTTCCGGGTCGAGCTCCGCGGCGGCCCGCAGCACACCAAACCCGTCCCCCTCCGGCAGCTTCAGGTCGGTCAGCACCACCACCGGACGTGCCTGCTGCATTCGCTGGATTGCCGATGGTTCGTCCATCGCCTCAACGACGGTGTGGCCCTGCGCCTCGAGCGCGTGCCGCAGCATCGTCCGCAGCGAGTCTTTGTCTTCGACGAGAAGGACTGGAGAAGTGGACAGCGGGAGGCTCCGTGACGCGTATTGTTTCGGCTGAAGCCGCGCACTCCTGCACTCGATGGCGCGGCGATCCTCAGCGTTCCCGCCAGGAAATCGTGCGGATGTTGCGCACCGTTGCACTCAATGTGGCCGGTGCCCCGCGGATCGTCACCTGAACTGCGCGACCAAGCCCGCCACCGCCCGAGGCGACCGCCTGCAGGATGAGAACGTCCGGATCGCCGTTCGGATCCGGAAACACCCACGCCGTCACGCTCAGACGCGGATCGACCCCGGTGACCTGCAGGAGATCCGTGAGCCTTCCCTGGACCAGCGTTGTCCCTCGCGGGTCCGGCGCGGCGGCGCCCCAGTCGGCATTCGTACGGAGCCGGCTGATACCGAGATCGATGCCCGCCTCCGCCGAATAGAGCAGCTGCAGCGCGTCGCGATGATTGGCGGCGATGGTTGTCTCGGTCATCATGTTCAGCGCAGCGCTGCCGCCAATCGCGAGCATCATCAGCACCGCTGTCAAAGCTGTGACAAGCGCCACGGCTACTCGCTCTCTGGAATATTGCGCATCGCGATATGCAGGACGATCTCTTCGTCAGGCACCAGGCGGCGCAGCCATGGATCGGTGCTCTCCAGGCGCAACGACGCGCGGACTTCCCGCACGCGCAGTAAATCGGCGTCAAACGTTCTCTGCTCCGCGTCCTCTATCCACGGACCATCGACGAGCGTCGCTGGTTCGAGCCTGACAAGTGGACCACCGCTGGCCGCGGGGCCGAAGTAGTCGAACGAGAGCCGGACCACATGGTCGAGCATCGGCAGATCGCTGAGGCCGCCGTCATACTGCATCAACTGAAACGTTCCGGGCGCGGCGCTTCTCAGGTAGTACGTTCGCGACGCGCTGCCATCGAGCGACAGCGGCGTCGAGGGCACACCGAGGACGGTCAGCGTATCGGTCCGGTAATAGACGCCGATGGCCGCATCGTCGCGCATCGCACCAACGCGGTACGGCCGGACAGCCATCGCCGCGCGTACATCGGCGCTCACCGTATCGGCGGCGGCGCGGAGCCGCTGATGAAGATCCGCTGCATCACCCTGTGCGCGAAACATCAACTGTGCGGGATTGACGACCGCAAGGACGGCGCCGACCACCGCCATCGTGATGGCGCTGGCAATCAACAGCTCGACGATCGAGAACCCCGTGTTTCTCACGGCTCCGGCGGCTTCGTCTTCAACGCAACCATCCGAGTCTGCCCACCGGGCGCCCCGACGAGGACCTCCAGGACTGCGACGTAATCGGGATCGGTGGCAAGCGGCATGACCGTCCAGGCTCGTGTGAATCCCGCAGCAGGCGAATCGGTGCCGGACTGAAGCTCGCCCCACGAAGCCGCGCGTAGTTCCTCAACCTTCTGCGACGCAAGCAATGCCGCATCTGTCATCCGCCCTGCGGCGGCCGTCGTCTTGATCGCGAATGCGATTAAGTGAGCAAGCGAGACGAGAGCCGACGCCAGAATCGCAGCGGCGAGCAGCGCGTCAAGCAGTGAGAAACCACGAGTATCGCGCAGCCTGCGAAGAGGCACGCCAATCTAAATAGGCAATGTCACTGCCCGAATGGGACGAACGGAAATCAGCGGGCAGACGCGGGAGAGCTATTCGATGCTGGCGTTTTCTGCTACAGCGCGAGATCGGTTACCGATCAATTTTTGCGTGGCGTGCGCCGCCGCCTCGGCGACATCGGGGTGCGCTTACCGGACCCAACCGGCGGGTACGCCGGCTTTGCGTGCTTCTTCCTGAATGTCGGCGATCGCTTTCGTATTCGCCTCGATCTCCTTTTTCACACGATCGAGTTCAGCGAGCGCCTTCTGCCGGTCGTTGCCGATTTGGGCACGCTGTGCGGGATCCGAGCGTGCCGCAAAGTCGGTCGTCAGCGCGTTGATGCGGCTCTGCAAGGCGTCCGCGAATGTCTTCGCGCGGTCTAGATCGGCACGTGCCTTCGCAACGCGGTCCCTCCAGTATGCTTCGGTTTTTTTGGCGTCGTCGGCCGCCGCCTGTTGGTCGTCCTTTGGCTGGCCGCCTGCCGGTGACGCCGCCGGTGGCGCGGCATTGGGTGCCGCCCCCTGGCTGACAGGCGCCGGCGCCGGTGCGGCTGACCCGGTGTCGGCGCGGAGGTCATCGTTGGTGTAGACCTTCGCCGGCGCTTTGACCTGCTTGCGGCGCGCTTCTTCGCGCTTCGCCACATCCCCCAGCGCCTGGGCTGACGCCGAGCTAAAGCCCAAAGCCCAAAGCCCAAATCCCAAACCCCACATACGGAGTGATTGGTTTCTCATATCTTCAGCCCCGCGAGGTGCGCTCGTACTTTTTCGGCCTGAGGCGAATCGGGCTCTAGTTCGAGGTAGCGCCGGTACGCCGCAGCGGCGTCCTGCGGCCGATTCGCGGTTTCGAGCGCCAGCCCGTAGGAGAGTTGGAAATCCGATTGGCCGGGCGCCAGCTCGATCGCCTTTTCATAGGCGGCAAGAGCCGAGCCGAGATCGCCCGACGCCTGTAGTGCCTTCGCGAGGTTGTAGTGGGTTGCGTAGTCATCCGGGAACAACCGCGCCGCCGCACGGTACCCGTCGACGGCCTGTCCCCATTGCTGCAGTTGCCCGTACGCACGTGCGCGGTTGAACTGATATGCCCACGAATCCGGCTTCAGCGAGACAGCCTTATCGAGGTAGGCGACGGCTTCGCGAGCGCGGCCGGTGCGGACCAGTACCTGACCCAGATCGCTGAGGGCACGCGGGTCGTTCGGATTCGCGTCCACGGCCGCCTGCAGTTGCTGCACCGACGCATCGATGTTGCCGGACACGTACGCCTGCTGGCCACCGATCAAGTCAGAAACCGCAGTGCTTGCCGGATCTGGAGCGGCAGCCTTGCTCGAAGAGCTCGTCGATCGAGTCGGCCCATTAGGTACGCGGGAGGCATCGACCACCGTGGACGTCGTCGACTGTGACGACTGCGTGCGGTCCGTCAACATGACCGTAAGACCGACGAGGACCACGCATCCGGTGGCAACTCCTACCATCTTCCAGGGAATTGGTCGGGACGGCGGCGCCGCAGCCTCCTGTCTGGCAACGAGCGGTGCACCGCATCGAAGGCACTTGATGCGCCCGCTCTTCACTTTGGCGCCGCATGCGGCGCAAATGACGGCTGCAGCAGCCAACTATCGCACCTCTCGCCAGGAGAGGATGCGCACACCTACCTGCCCGACGCCGTTGTTGTAGTCATTGGGATCACCAAACATCTCGACCTTGTCGCCCGCGGCGAAAACCAGATGCTGGTCGACGACGAACGGTGCGGTCGCGCGGGCACCCGTTATCGTGCTGACCTTGGTTGAATCGTTATTCTTGACGGTGCCGTCGCCGGTCGTGTCGTACGCCGCCCCTCCGATGTAGGTCAACGCATAGAGGTTCGCATCGGGCAGCAGACACGGGGTCGACGGCTTGAACGTCGTCGTCGTGAAGAACACGATGTCGCCCGCGACCGCCGGAAAGGCGGTGACCTTTTCCTCGTTCGCGGTCGAGTTGTTTACCGCCGTGAGCGAGTAGGTAAAGCTCTCGACACCCAACCCGGCGTTATCGAGGAAGCCAATCAACTGATACGCCTGGCTGACGCCGTTTGACGGCAGTAGATCGCTGCCGGTTCCGAAAAAGATGTACTGCTGCGTACCGCCGACGGTGACGCTTGCCATTGACGAGAACAACGGCTGGGTCGCGCCAGCTTTCTTGGAACTCCCATGCCCGCCCGTCAGGCTGGCGTTGTAAAGGAGCGTCGGATCGTCGCTAAAGTATGGCGCTCCCACACCATCGGTGGCGATGTTGAACCGCCAGACACGACCGTCCAGGTCGCCGATGTACGCGCGGTTGATGTAGCGCGAATCAGCCGGTCCGGTTGCGACCGGGTCGGCCTGAAGCGCATTCTTCATGATCTGGCAGTTGTTCGCGGCAGCACAGTCGTCGACGTTCTCCGCGGCGCCGTCGCTGCCGACGTCCTTGCTCGACACGGGAAGGCCTGTCTCGGCATCGAGAATGTACAGCGTGGTGCCGGCGACGACGTTGGAGCGGTTGCTGCCCTGTTGTTGCGAATACGGCAGGAAACCCGAGCCGGCGATCACCATGAACTTGCCGCTGGCATTCACGGCCTCGCCCACCGCGGGATCCGACCACGACTGGCCGACAGACTTCTCCACCGCCGTCGCCCCGACCGCGATGTCGCCGTACGGCGCCGCCGTTGTCGAAATCGTGTAGTCGAACATCGACATTCGCGGGAAGCTCCACTTCAACTGGACGCGGCTGATGTCCGCAAAGTAGTTCAACGAAGATGCGATGCTGTTCTCCGTCGGCGAGGCAAAGGAATTCATATTCGGCAGCGTGACGTCGAACGCCTGATAGAAGGTCCCCGCAGACCCTTGGCCGATGATCAAGTACGTCTTCCAGTCGCCGCCGACCTTCACATCCGCAACCTTCGGCGAGCCGTCCATGAGGTAATCGAATTTGCCGACCGGCTGGCCGTCGGCGAGGGTCTTCAGCTTCGGCAGAATGTTGAAGGGGATATACGCCCACACCTCGATGCCGAGCCTGCCATCAATGGCATGCAGCATCCCGTCGTTGGCCGCGAGCCACACAATCGTGCGGCGATGCTTGTTGGCCTCCTTGAAACCGGGGTAGTCCGCATCGGGCGGCGGATCGAGCGACGGCGGATCCATCACCGCCGGCGTCGACGACACGATCGCGCCGAGCGGCATCGCACGCACTTTGCTGATCAATGCCGCGGCGTCGAAGCTCGAGGGTGCGACCGCCTTGCCGCTCAAGTACGGCGCGAGCGTCGTTGCGTTTGTCGCATCGAAGGTAACGAGAGTGCCGTCTGGCAGCGACGTGTAGATGTTCCTTGCCGACGCCGACAGCGACGCGCACGAGCCGCTGCTCGTCGTCCCAGGCGCACAGGCGATCCAGAGCCGCGTTCCATCCTGCGAAAACTTGTACCCGGACGTCTTGGTTGAATCCGCGACCGGCCTGTAGACGCGGAATGCGCGCAGACGCGCTTCGAATCCGGGCAGTTCGAACCCGCTGGTGAGCATCACGTTGGTCCGCTGCGGGATGACGTTCCCTTCCTTGTCGACGACGTTCGTGTTCGCCAGCGTCGCGCCGTCGATGTCCAGAGCGCCATCCAGATTCACGGTGCCGATAATCGGACTCGTGACCTGGAATTCGCTTTCAGTCGCGCCTGCATTGCATTCGGCGTAGCGCTGGAAGCCGCCCTGAATCGCTTTGTTCACCGCTGCGACGACTTCTGGGACCGCAGTTCCGGCTGTAACGGCGTCGATCTGCGCTTTCGTAATCTCGGTGTACCTACCCCCGCTGTTGGTCGCGATCAGCTGCAGGTTGGCGACTTCGGACGCAGCAGGGGCAATTGCGATCACATGGATCGGCACACGCCGGCTGGAGATGCTGGTAAACGCGCTCGCCTTTGCCGCCGTCGTCGCGCCCGTCGCGCCCGAGACCGTCGTCCCTTCGCCGCCGGCGACGACCATCACGACAACAGTGTTGCGGCACACCGTATCGGCATTGATCAACCGTGTGACTTCGGTCTTCGTGTCGTCGATCATCAGGCCCAGCGGCCGATCCGTCTGTGTGCTATTCGTGTTGTTCGAGGGGATGAGCGCCCCTCCTGTTAGCCCGGCGGCCGGATCGATTGCGCTGCGCACCGTCGTGTTCGAGCCAGAGTCGTCCGCATGCCAACCACTGGTGATGGCCGACGATGCCGCGGCCGATCCGTTATTGGAGCAACCGGTTGACGTGCATGGCTTCATGTAGTACCAGACGCCGGTCTTGTTCGTGTCGGTGTTGGTCTGCTGCGCGGCGCCGGCGCCCGCGTTGGCGATCTTTGCAGCGTCGTTGGCCAGCTTGTTCGAAGGCGGCGTTCCCCACGAAGGGTTCAACTGGCGTGTCTTAATCAAACCGAGCCGCACCACGCTGGTGTTTTCGTCGATCGCCTGCGTCAGCCCGCGCCGCGCCACCATGAAGCGCGTCTTGTCGTAAAACGTGCCGTAACCAGAATCGAGGTTGCCAACGGCGGTAATCGAATCGGCGGCGAAGTTGTAGGTCTGGCCACTGACGACGCCGCTCGAGTACGTGCGGTTCATGAACTTGCGGTAGTACGGCGCGTTGTTCTGGTTCTGGATGTTGACGCCCGCCACGAGTCCGAGCGCCGTCTGCCACGCGGCATCGCCACCCGAGTTGCTCCACCTGTATTGATACGGGTCGTAGTAGTTGCCGTCAGCGTCCGAGAGCATCCCCGGACCGAGATCGACGACGAACACGATGTTCGGCGCGACACGCTTGAGGAACAACAGCGGGTCGAGCTGTGCCGAGGCCTTCGTCGTCCACAGGGCGAGTGCCGCGGCAACGATCAGCATCCACTGCCGCGGCCGCCCGATCCGCGTCCGCCGCGGATGCTCGTTGGTCGTGGTCGCGTGTCTGCTCATTGAATGGCTCCCGTTGTCAGGCTCAATTCGTTCTTTGTCAGTGCCTTGCCAGGCGTCTGGACCGCGGCCTTTCGTGCGCGCCGGTTCTGTTCGTCCTGTCCGCGCTGCCCCGTGTAGCCGCGTTCGATTTCCGTGGTGTCGGTTCGCGCCATCGTGACCTCGATGGTCCGCTTGGCCCCGAACGGTCCGTACGCTTCCGCGTGCATCGCCAGAACGCCGAGGCCTGGATTCGGCGCGGGCTGGCCGTTCACGGGCGGGTCTCCGTCCCGTAACGGGTTGTTGTCGGTCTCCGACGGATCGTCCGCAATCCAGACGACAACGTAGTCATTCGAATTGATCGTGTCGGTCGGCAGCATTTCGCTGACCGGCCCGTACGCATACAGCTTCCAACGCGGGTTATTCATGCCCCACGGCCGCTCTTCGGTCACGACGTTCAGATCGCCGTCGTTGCACGTCGTCGTCTTGCCGCAATCGAGCATGTTGGTCGCCTTGTCGAGGTCGAGGACGCTGCCGTCCGGCAGTGTCCGCGTGCCGCCGGCGGCACCGTCGACGAATGCCGACTGGCGGACACCCGAGAGGATGTCGTTCCAGTCAGGAACGGTGAGGATGTCGTCCATCACACGCTCGACAGCTGCGTCGGCTGCATACAGCGCCTCGGTCCCTTCGCGGTAATTGGCGGAGATGCGAGTCTCGGTCGTGGTCGTGAGGACGAGTGCGATCCCAAGCGCCATCAGCAACATCATCGACATGAGCGCGATGATGAGTGCGACACCGTCTTCGTCACGCAGCCGCCGCGAGAGTGGTCGAGGCATGATCAGCGTCCCAGCGTCATGTTGCGCGGCGTGACGGAGAACTTGATTTCTTGATCCGGCACGTATCGCTGCGAACTCGTGGAGGTGCCGCCACGCATGAACAGCAGCCCCGCAGGACCGCGCAACGCGGCAAGCGCGGCCTGTACTCGCAGTGTGACGACGACCCGCCGGATGCGCAGCAGATCGGCGTCATAGCGGTTGTCGAACGTCGGATCCGGACACCACGGACCGTCGGTCAACATCGCTTGGGTCAATTCGACTTCGCCTGTTGTCGCGGCGAGCGGCGGCAGCCGCGGCGCGTGAACGCCACCTGCAACGACAAACGCGCAGTTCTCGCCAGTTGGGTAGGTGCCCTTCGGCGCGAGTCCGATACACGGCGGCCGCGGGCCGTATGTGGTGAACGGACCTTTGACACCGACATCGCAGAGCGACTTGCCGGGAATCAGCATCGGCGGCTGCGGATCGCCGAAATACGCGAAGTTCAGTTTGACGACGTTGTCGACGACGGGCAGATCGGTTTGCGCGCCGTCGTAGTGCATCAGCTGGAACGTATTCGTATTGAGATCGGTCTTGAGGTAGTAGGTGTGCGTCGCGACCTCCACGATAACGGCCCGGCCAGAGTCATAGGCGCTCGAGAGTTTCCCGCTATGCTGCAGGTGCAGCGCCTCGTCCTGAATGTTGGTGAGCGTCATCGTGTCCCAGCTTCCGTCGTCGTCGTAAATCAGCGCACGCGTTCCGTCATGAAAGCCGCACAGTTGATCGTGCTGATCGAGGCCGCAATTGAGCTGCGGTTTGACAACGAGCTCCTGACTGTTGCCGTTACCGAGATTCTGGATAACGCCCGTCTGCGCGGCTGATGGCGGAACGTACAAGAGGCTGAGCGTGTCGCTGCGGTAGAACAGATTCGGCGGATCCGGATTCAAATCGCCGGAGCGATACGGCATGATCGGCGCGAAGTAGTTGTAGAGCGCTCCGGCCGACGATCCCATGTACGAACCCGCCCCCGCCATGATGAGGTCCTTGGTCAGCGTGTCGACGCTGACGCGCATCCGCTGCTGAAGGTCCGACACTTCCGGCTGCGCCTGGTTGATGCCCTGGGCCGGATTCAGCAGGGTGAACACCGCTCCGGTCACCGCCACCATGACGAGGGTGGCGACGAGCATCTCGATGATCGTGAACCCGCCAACTCGACCGCGACTGCGACTCATTACTGCGCCTTCCGTGTCTTGACGGTGATCATTCGAGCCTCTTCGGGGAGACGAAGGACCGCGCCCTGATCCGCGGAGCCGCGATTCCGGTTGCGGGTGACGAGCACCTGGAGGACGAGCGTGTTGTTCGGGTTCGTCGGCAGCGGCGTAATCGACCATCGTCGGGTGTAAATCGCCTGCTGAGGAGGATTCGCGCCGGTGCCCAGCTTGTTGCCAAACTGATCGACGTAGTCAACGTAGCCGGTCGTGTTCGACTGGAGCGAGGTCGACGGCGACGGCGACAATCCGGTTCCGCCGGTCGGCGTTTCCGGACTGATCGCGGTATTCGTTGTCGTGTCGCTCAACGGGAGGCCCTGCGTGTCGTATCCCCACGCGAGCGCCCGAAGTTCTTCGAGCTTCTGCTCCGCAAGGACGGAGGCATACGTCGTGTTGTGCGATCCGAGATTCGATCGAGTGGAGATCACAAACAGTTGCGCCAGCGTCACCAGTGCCGTGACGAGCAGGCCGGTCGCGACCATCACCTCGATCAACGAGAAGCCGGATTCGCCGTTATTGGACGAGTTGGATTTTTCCAAGACCATTCACCGTTACGGTTTTCACACTGGTGCCCTTGACGACCGTCACCGCCGTGCCGCCCGCGTCAACGCCACTCCACGGGTTCTCCGCCGCGACCTGCTTGTGCACGGTGCCGTTCGGCCAGAACTCCAGCGTCGGCGCCGTTCCGAATGTCACCCCTCTCGGCAGGTAACGGATGGGACCGTCGTGATTGGGACGGGTGGCCGGATCGTTGTCGTTCGCCGGGTACCTCCACTTGGTTTCGCTGCACCGATCGTTCGCCGTGTCGTCCACGTCAGGAACGCTCGGCGATCCAATCCGCTCGGTAATCCGGTACTCGCCCACCGTGGGGCAGTTGAAGCGGACGAGAATCGGACGATTCGCGCTCACCGCGCGCAGGCGCGCCTGATTCAGCTCGATGTTGACGTCGCGCTGTGCCTGCCCGAGCTTCATGCTGTCCGCCACATTGACCAGTTGCGGAACGGCCGCCGCAGCGAGGATCGCCATGATTGAGATGGCGACCATCATGTCGATCAGTGAAAAGCCGTCACGCGGCAGAAACCGTTGCGTATCCATGTGCATTTCAGGGCTCGCGGCAGGTGCCGACAGGCCGTATGCGACGGTTGCGGCAACGGCTCTGCCACGCGCGATTCGGCCTGACGCGCGTCGCCGCAAAACACTGACTCGCTGCTAGTTGCAGTGAGAAAGAGACCCTTGGGTCTGATCGCCCCGAAGGGCGCCCATGTCCCTATTCGGAACGCGAAATCACAGACTCGAAATCCCAAATCCCAAATCCGAAGCTGAAAACTCAAATGCTGAAAGTGGGAAACGAACCACGGAGGGACGTGTCTCCGTGGTTCGCGATCGTGGGGGTTTGGATTTGGGGGCTTGGGCTTTGGGCTTTGGGGTCTTCTCAAGCCAACCGGAAGGTCATTTCGACGGCCGCGCCGCCGCCGCGCGCAGTGTTGATCGCAACGCGTCCCTGGTGCGTCAACACAATCTTCTGGACGATGGCGAGGCCAAGGCCGGTTCCCCGCGATCGCGAGGTGAAGAACGGATGGAAGACCTTTTCACGCTGGCCTGCAGGGATGCCGGGACCGTTGTCTTCGACAGAGACCCGGCACGTGCGATGCGCGCGATCGACTCGTCCTTCGATGACGATCGCCGGGGTGCGTCCAACCGCCTCGCAGGCTTCGGCCGCATTTCGCAGCAGATTACCGAACACCTTGCGCAGAAGAATTTCGTCGCCTTCAATGTTCGCGAAGTCGCCGGCCATGTTGATGGTCGTTCCCGAGGGTAGCTCGTGGTGAAGATCGTCGGCCGCGCGCTGCGCAATTCTTCCCAGATCGACCGATGCGAGCGACAGCTGCTCAGGCCGCGCGAAGTTCAGAAAATTCGTGACGACCTGACCGAGTGCTTCCGCCTCCTGACGGATGCCCTCGATGTAAGGACGGTACTGCGCGGGAACCGCCTGAGGATCGAGCAGTCGGCTGTAGCCGTGGATGGTTGCCAGGCCGTTGCGGAACTCGTGTGCAATACCGGCCGTCAACTCGCCCAGTCTCGCCAGCGTTTCCTTCACGCGCAGCTGCTCTTCCAGTTCGACGACGTCGGTGAGGTCGGCGAAGAGGCAGATGACTCCGGGCGGATCTGCGGCTTCGGCCAGCGGCGAGACCGTCACGCCAAGGTGCGTCGCCTTCATGTCCTGCGACATCTCCACCGATCGACGCACGATCGGCTGGCCGGTCTTCAGACACTGATCAATCACGGCGACGAGTGACGGCGCCACCGCCAGCGCATCCCGGAAGCGCATGCCGAGCGGTTCCGAGTCCAGTTCGAGGAGTCGCCGCCCCGCGGGGTTGAGTACCTGAACGCATCCTCCTGTATCAACCACCAGGAGTCCGGCCGTCAGGCTGTCGGCGATCTGGCCACGGAGATGATCCGAGGCGTCGGCGCGGGCGCTCATCGCCTGCTCCTGCGCCTTCAACTTGCTCACCGCTTCCTGAAGCGCAGCCGACATCATCAGCGCGTCGGCACTGTTGTCTCGGAGATGACGGCGCGCATCGCGGGCTCCGGCGGCGATCCGAAGCAACGCAAACGTGAGGACACCCACCAGCATCGCCGTGAGTGCCGTCAGGCCAAGTAGCGCGTAGCCGGCCTGCGTCACGTGAGTCCCGCCCAGGTCAGGTACGCCTGCACGGCGTGTTCGTACGCGTCGCGCACCGGCTCCGACGCCAGGGCCGCGGTCAGCGCCGCCACAGCGATGAACGTGCCGAACGGGATCCGGGTTCCCATGCCTCGACGCGAAATCAACAACGCGCCGCCGCCAATGACGACCCCGAGGATGCACGCCAGGATGAGCGTGACCCAAACGAGCGGCCAGCCGAGAAACGCCCCCACCATCGCGAGCATCTTGAAATCACCCATCCCCATCCCTTCGCGGCCGCGGATGCGCAGGTAGGCTTCGGCAATCAGAAACGGGAACAGACCGCCGACGAGCAACCCAATCAGCGAGCTTGTCCACCCGGGCGGAAGGGCAAGGCTGAAGAGGAACCCGATGACGATTCCTGGCAATGTGATCTCGTTCGGGAGAATCTGATGTTCGAGGTCGATGGCAAACAGGACGACCATCGCGCAGGCGAAGAGAAGTCGCACAGCGAGCAGCGGCGTCAAGCCGAACGCGAAATAGCCGGCAAGAAACAACGCGCCCGTCGTCAGTTCGACGATCGGATAACGCGGCGAAATGCGGGAACCGCACGTCCGGCATCGGCCGCGAAGAAGGGCCCAACTGAGAATGGGCACGTTCTCATACCAGCTCAAGGTGCGGTCGCACGTCGTGCAATGCGAGGCGGGCCACGCGATCGATTCTTCGCGCGGGAGGCGGTAGATGCACACGTTGAGGAAACTGCCGACCACGAGACCAAGGCCGAACAGAACGACAGCGGCGGCAATCATCAGAGGGGGTGTCCGCCGCTCGGCAGTGGATTGAGCGTGGAACTCGGATCGAGCGTCACCTTCGCCGTGCCGGGATCCAGCCTGAAGGGAACCCCCGTCGGATCGAAAGGGACGCCGCGCAGCAATCCGGCGCGCATCATGTCGTTCCACGACGCAGGCGGCGCACCGATCCGCGCGCGGTATTCATCCACGATCCGTTGGATGAAGTCGATCCCGTCGAGCGCGTCCAGCTGCTTCAGGCGGAAGCTTGCCTGGTCGCGCAGCCAGTCGGCGTCCGCGTTGCGTGCGAGCTCGGTCCAGAGCACTCGCGAAGATGCTCGATTGCCGCCTTGTGCCAGCGTCACCGCGGCCAGCGGCCGCAGCCAGTCAGGCGCGGCCGGCATGTCGGCCGCGCGGTTGAACCACATCGCTGCGTTCTGGTAGTCAGCAAGCCACCAGTAGTAGACGAAGCCGATTCCCTGGGCGAGCTCCCACCGGTCGGGTCTCGTGCGCAGCCCCTTTTGCAGCAGCGCAATCGCCTGATCAGGCCTTCCCGCGCCAGCAGGATACGGCTCGGCGAGAAAAACGGAGCCGAATTTGTAGACCACGTCGAAGTACGGGTCGAGTGACGTCGTCAAGTCGAGCAACGGATAGAGGACGTCGTACTGTTTGTTCGGATCGTCGGACAGCTTCGTCCCACCGTAGTGCTGGACGGCGCGTATCCAGTAGACGTCCGCCATGATCGCCTGGAATGACAGCGTCGCGCGCCTCAGGGCTTGCGGAGAGCGGACATACAACAGGTTCGGGCTGACGCCTTCCGGCGTCGCAAGCGGCGGCTGGGCGGCCTGAATCATCTGCAGTCCGATTACGGCAGCGAGCAGAACCACGAGCGCCGCCCACGCGGCCGGATGCACCTTCACTTGAAATCCCGCTTCGAAAACACGATGACGGCGGTAACCAGCACGAGGGCGATGTACGTAAGACCGTATGCCGTCGTGAAGCCGATGTAGCCAAGAGGAACGGCCTGGGCGTGCACCACTTGAAGCTTCACGTCGAAGGCCGAGAAATTCGGGATGACGTAATAGATGCCACGCGCGATCGACGCGGCCAGCGGCGACGGGATCGTCGCGCCGTAGTCGCGCAGGTCCTGGTTGAAGTGTCCGATGACCCACACGGCCGTGGTGAGCATCGCCGAGAGAAATGGACTGGAAAAGGTCGAAAACAGCAGGGCAATCGCGGTCACCAGCATCAGCTCCAGCATGATGAGTCCGATCGCCTTCAGAAGCGCCGGATCGGTCGCCGGAGCGGGCCACGAGGCGCGGAGGTTCGGCGGAGAGATGACCTGCATGTAGGCCAGGACAGCGTAGTACGCGGCCGTCATCACCGCGATGTTGATAACGAGCGTCAGGACGAGGCCGAAGTACTTCCCGAGCAGGAAGTCCTGCCGCCGCATCGGCTTGGACAGCAGCGTGTAGATGCTCCGCTTCTCGACTTCCTTCCACACGAGGCCGATGCCGATGAAGACGGCGATAAGCAGGCCGAAGACGGAAATGGACGCGAGCCCGAGGTCCTTGATGATCTTGACGTCCTGCCCTGCCGTCAGCTCTCCAATCAGGTACGACGCCGACATGAGCAGCACAGCGAACACGACGAGGTTGTACAGGACCTTGTCGCGTACCGACTCCTTGAACACGCTCACCGCAACGTGCGCGATGACTCTCATGCGGTCTCGGAAAACCGGGAAGGCTGTGCGCCGCTGACCTGACGCACGAAGAAATCCTCGAGCGTGTCGCGCACCGGTGTCAGCGACACGAGCGCCGCTCCCTGACCCACGAGGTCCGCCAGCGTGCGCTCGGGCGGCGGCGTCAACGGCAGCTCCAGCGCGTACCGCCCCTCAGCGAGTCGTGTGGCGCGAACGACCTGACGGCACTGCTGCGCGCGCGCTAACACGTCTTCCTTCAGGCCGCTGACCACGAGCTCCCATCCGCGTACGTGAAACGCGAGCATGTCCGACAGCCGCCCCGCGGTCATCAGCCGGCCTTTCGCGAGAATCGCCACGCGGCTGCACAGCGTTTCTGCATCCGCCAAAACATGTGAGCTGAAGAACACGGTACATCCACGATCGCGCAGCCGGAGGATCAATTGGCGGATCTCGCGGCGGCCGAGTGGATCGAGTCCGGACATCGGTTCGTCGAGGAACACGACCTCGGGCTCGTTGATCAGGGCCTGGGCAATGCCGACGCGCTGCAGCATGCCCTTCGAAAACTTGCGCAGCGCCAGCCGCCGCTCGGCGCCGATGCCGACTTCGTCGAGCAGCGCCGCGGCACGACGCCGCCGTTCGGCCGGCGCGTAACCGAAGATCGACGCGAAGTAGCGGAGCAGCTCCTCGGCGGTCAGGTAATCGTAGAAATACGGCTGTTCAGGAAGGTAGCCGATGCGCCGCTTGACGCCGACGTCCCCCACCGGCTTGCCGAGTATCTCGGCGCGTCCCGACGTCGGATAAATCAGCTGCATCAGCAGCTTGAGCGTGGTGGTTTTTCCCGCGCCGTTGGGCCCGAGGAAGCCGAACACCTCCCCGGCCCCAACCTGCATGGTCAGGCCGTCGAGCGCGAGATAGGGACGCGGACGCCAGAAACCGACTGTGTAGGATTTGGTGAGAGCTTCGGTCCTGATCGCGTCCATCACATCAGGAGGCGCTCCCCTTCTTGAGCTCGTGCTCGATGACGGCTTCGAAGAACACGGGGCGGAACCCTCCGTTGATCTTCAGGCCGTTGATGAAGAAGGTCGGCGTTGCCTGCACATCCAGCTGTCGGCCGAGCGCCGCGTCTGCTTTAACCTGTTCCAGCACCTTCGGGTACTCGGCGTCGAAATCGGTGATGTCCGCGACCCGCTTGGCGGCGTCCTTGATAAAGGTAGGCGTGAACTTCTCCTGGTTCGCGAAGAGGTATTCCTCCATCTCGCCGCCCTTGCCCTTGGCCTTTGCCATGCGGACCGCGGCCGCCGCCTCGCACGCGGCAGCATGGATGCCTCCCCCTGCGTTGCACTCCGAATCAAGTGGGAAATCCATCGTCACGAAGCGCACTTTCGGGTTGTTCTGGTACTTGGCGAGGATGTACTTGTACTCCATGTACGTTTGACGACAGGACGGGCACTGATAGTCGTTGAACTTGACGATCAGGACTTGCGCGCCGTTGGCCGAAACCGGCACGTTCACACGCGGCTGCGCGTCAATCCACTTGTTGAACTCGGCGAGCTGGTCGGGATCGATCGTTTCTGTCGGCGGGGTATAGACTTCGCCTGCCGATGCGACAGTCTGCTCCTCGGCACGCGGAAAGAACGCAACCAGCGACACGGAGCCAACGACGAACAGCAGGGCGACAACCGCAAGCGCCGGGCTCTTCACAACGGAGCGAAGGTCGCTGGACAACCGCGACGGCAGCGCGCTGAGCGCCATCGAGGCTCCGCCCGACACCAGGAAGATGCCAATTACCGACACGTACATCGTCATGCAGATTGGGCACATCTTCCCGATGACGAAAAACGAGGCATAACCGAGATATAGAACTGCGGAAAGACCTATCGTCGCGAGCACGAAGATGTAGCCTGCGGCCGCCGCATACGCGTCGGTGTTGTCGCGCCGAAGACCGAACGCGGCGATCAACAGCACGAGCGTCGACCAGATGGCTCCTCCGGCCGCAACCGGCACCCCTCGGACCGTCGCGTACGGGCTCTCGAGCACCGCCTCGCAGCTGACGGCTTCGTTGATGTCGCAGAAGCTCGTATAGGTCGGATCTTCGATGATCCGGTAGTGGACGTACAAGGCGGTAATCGACGCCCCAAGGGCGAGGACCGCCAGTGCGAGTATCAACGGACGTGCGTATTTAGTCATGATGCGTGCCTGCGCGAATCCTACTGGACTCCGGGCAAAAGGCAAAGGGGCTGCCCGAAGGATTCAGGAAGCCAGGGGGTATAGGGGTGCTGGGGGCCTAATGAACCCTATTGCAGGATCTGCGTGCCGGCCATGGTGACCGCGATGGCCGTGCCGGTGAAATTCTGAAAAATCGCACCGCTGTTGTTGGTGGCAAACGCGCGCGTGCCGGATTGACCGACCGTCGCCGGGGTTGCCGTGGCGTGATAGGTCGAAAACGAGTTCGTCCCGTTACAGGTGTTGGCCGAGGTCCGGACGGCGATGGAATTCGCCCCGGCTTCGAGCGCAATGTTGTAGCCGCTCTTCGTTACGCCATTGGCGTTCAAATCGGGGCCGATGAACGCGTCGCCCCCTGTCGTCGGGGGTGTGGCCAAGGTCGCCAGGTCCTCGGCGTAGCCGTCGCCGCCGCATGTGGCCGCGTAGGTCACCTGGGCGCTGTTGATGGCCCGCATCGACCCGATGGCGGAGGCTTCGTTGCCCGACATCCGCGCCCGAAGCAGACCTGGGACGGCGATCGCCGCAAGGATGCCGATGATCGCCACCACGATGAGCAGTTCGATAAGGGTGAAACCCTCGTTGTTCCGCATCTCGTCAGTACGTTTCAGAGGCGCTGTCATACAGAATACAGGGAGAAGTGCCCCGGAGGGCACCTCTCGTCCAGCCTATGGGAGCCAGGCGTTACTGCAGGATCTGCGTGCCCGCCATGTTCACGCCGATCGCGGTGCCCGTGAAGTTCTGGTAGATCGTTCCGCTGTTGTTGGTCGCAAACGCGCGCGTGCCCGTCTGACCAAGGCTCGCCGGCGTCGCCGTCGCGTGATACGTCGACTGCGAAGCGGTGTTGTTGCACGTATTGGCCGCCGCGAGCACCGCCACCGCGTTGGCGCCCGCCACGAGCCCGATCGTGTAGCCGCTCTTCACGACGCCGTTCGTATTCAGGTCGGGGCTGATGAACGGGTCGCCGCCCGCCGTCGGCGCCGTCGCCAGGTCGGTCAAGCTGACCGCATACCCGCCGCCGCCGCAGCTGGCCGCGTAGGTCACCTGCGAGCTGTTGACCGCGCGCATCGACCCGATCGCCGAGGCTTCGTTACCCGACATCCGGGCGCGCAGCAGGCCAGGAACCGCGATCGCCGCAATGATTCCGATGATCGCGACAACAATCAGCAGCTCGATCAGGGTGAAACCCTCGTTCTTCTGCATTCTTTTCACGTTCAATCTCCTTGACAGCGTCGGGCCGAAGCCCGGCGGCTCGTTACCATATCGCCGCCTCGTCCACGGCGCCTTGTGTCGTATAGCCGAGCCGACTTCAACGGCGATGCCAGGTTGAACGGCGCTCGACGAAAGTCCTGAAATCACTTGGTTACTATGACTTACAAACCGCTGACGCGCATCGACAATTATACGGGGTGGCAAAAACTGTCAACGAAATGCTGCCAAAATTTTGCTGATGTGACAGCGCCCGTCAGCAGGGTCGCGTGTCTGAAACCGCTCATCGGACGTTGAATTTCTTGGCGTAATACCGGAACGAGCGGAAGCTCATACCAAGCATCTCGGCCGCTTTCACCTGCACGCCGCCTGCGCGCTCGAGGGCCAGGGCGATGTAATAGCGATAGAAATCTTCGCCGCGAGCTTCGAGATCGAACCCCTCGCCGAGGTCCGGCAGCATCAGACCGGGATCCGGGATCCGGGATCCGGGATCCAGATCGGATTTCATTGCTCCCGGGGTGCGGATCTGCGACGGGAGCGACTCGGGAAGAATCGACGGCGACTGCTCGAGCGCCACGGCGCGCTCGATGACGTTTTCCAGCTCACGCACATTGCCCGGCCATCCGTACATCTGCAGAAGAGGCAGCGAAGCCTGCGCTACGCTGCGCACCGGCTTCTTCATCTGCTCCGCGTATTTCGACAGGAAGTGCTCCGCCAGCAGCGGAATATCGTCTTTGCGCTCGCGCAGCGGCGGAAGATGCATCCGGATGACATTGATCCGGTAGAAGAGATCCTCGCGAAACCGTCCGTTGGCCACGGCCTTCTCGAGATCCTGATTCGTCGCCGCGATCACGCGGATGTCGGCCTGCACTTCTTCGGTTCCACCGAGACGTCGAAACCGGCGGTCCTGCAACACGCGCAGCAGCTTGATCTGCATCGTCGTGGTCATCTCGCCGATTTCGTCGAGGAAGACCGTCCCGCCTTCAGCGACCTCGATCAGACCCTTCTTGTTGGTGTCGGCGCCAGTAAAGGCGCCACGCATGTGGCCGAACAGCTCCGACTCCAGAAGCGTTTCCGGGACGCCGCCGCAATTCAATGCGACGAATGGGCGTTCGCGTCGCAACGAGTTGTAGTGAATCGCGCGCGCCACAAGGTCCTTGCCGGTCCCCGACTCGCCGGTGATGAGGACCGTGCTGGTCGTCTTCGCGATGGTTTCGACCATGCGGAACACTTCGAGCATCGACTCACTGCGGCCGATGATGTTCGAGAACTCGTAGCGCGTCTTGAGCGCCTTCTTCAGGAGCACGTTCTCCTGCTTCAGCCGATGCGATTCGAGGTGCTGCCGGATCTTGAGGCGGAGCTCGTCCATGCTGAACGGCTTGGTGAAGTAATCGACGGCGCCAAGCCGCATCGCCTCGACGGCGGTGCTCGTGGACGCGTAGGCGGTCATCATGAACGCCACGACGTCGCGATTGATTTCCTTCGCCGCCCGCAGCACGTCAACACCGCTGACGTCGGGCATCTTGATGTCCGACAGGAGCAGGTCGAAATTGTTCTGGCGCAGCTGATCGATCGCCTCCCGGCCGCTGTCTGCCAGCTGCACATCGTAGCCGTCGCGGCGGAGGACGATCCGGAGCATTTCCCGCATCGATGGCTCGTCGTCGACGATGAGGATGCGGACTTTGCCGTCGGTCGCCGGTTTCTCGACGTCCGCCGACGCGACTTTCGCCTGAGTCGAAGCTGGAGTCATACGGCGGCAGCCCCGGCCGTCATGACGGGCGCGTCATCGGTGGTAGCCGACTTTGGTAAACGCATCGGCAGCCGCACGCGCACGGTCGTGCCGTTACCGACGGTCGACGACACCTGGATCGTGCCGTTGTAGTCGGTGACGATGCGGTGAACGATGGCGAGCCCGAGTCCTGTGCCCTTGTCGAACGTGCTCCGGAACGGCTGGAACAGCTGGTCCAGTTCGGATGGCGGGATCCCGCGTCCTTCGTCGCTGATCGTGATCGTCAGCTCGTCGACGCCGCTTTCCTGCTGGACTTTCGCGGACATGAGCAGGCGGCCGCCGGAAGGCATCGCGCGCAAACCATTGGTCGCGAGGTTCCAGAGGATTTGGCGGACCTGATTTTCGTCCGCATCGAACCAGAGCGATTCCGGCGGCAGATCGACGGCGACGACATGGTCCTCACGCACGTCGGCACTGTTGCGCAGCAACGTGGCCGTATCCTGCACGACGCGGCGAATATCGAGGCGGGTCAACGTCACACGTTGTGGACGTGCGTAGGCGAGAAACGATTTGATTGTGTCGTTGAGCCGCTCCGACTCGCGCAGCACAATGTCCATCAACTGTGCCTGCTCTTCGGTGAGCGGCAGCTCCTCCCGGAGCACCTGAATCGACCCCGACATCGAGGCGAGCGGGTTTCGGATCTCATGGGCGATGCCAGCGGCCATTTCACCCACGGCGGCGAGCCGCTGCTGGATGCGGGCGCCGCGCTCGAGACGGCGCACGTCCGTGACGTCCTGAAAGGTAAACAAATACCCGCTGCGTCCGTCGGGCAGCGAGAGGGTCGTCACCGTCAGCCCGATTTCCAGCAACCGTCCATCCGGCGAGCGGTACTGATGATCCGCACGTTGACTGCGGGTCGTCCCGAGCGTCTGCAGCCGGCCTCGGAAGTGTGCGGGCAGCTGCAGCAACTCCGTGATGTCGCGGCCGATGGCCTGGCCTGCCGGCAGACCGGTGATGCTGGCTGCGGCGCGGTTGAACGTCAGGATGCGGCCATTCATGTCCGCGGTGACCAGGCCGCTCAACATGCTGTCGATCACGTATTGATTGAATGCGCGGAGGTCGGCGATCTGGTTCGATGCACGTTCGAGTCGCGCACCAGCGGACCGCAGGTTCTCGGCGAGCGAGCCTGAGAGCAACGCGACGGCGAAAAATCCGAACAGATTGATGGCGACCGTGTACTGCGCAAAGCGCCGGCTCGGCAGCTCCAGCCGTCCGAGCGCCTGCCACGAGGCCGGAAACAACGCGGTCGGCTCGAGGTACTGGGCGGTGACCAGCGCGAGGTACAGGACCGCGCTCAACGCAGCGACCTGCAGCGCGCCGCGACGGAATCGAACGGTGCTCGCCGCCATGATCGGCAGCAGATACAGAGATGAGAAGTAGCTCGTGATGCCGCCGGTCACCTCGATGAAGGCCGATACGAGGATCGCATCGGCGCCGAGCTGCGCATCCGCCAGCCACGGATATCGATCGACGTAGCGCAGCGACCCCAGGTAGATGACGCTCAACGCGTAGGTGAGGCCGATGAGAAAGAAGAATGGATCGATCAGGAACGATCCAGGTCGACTGAGCTGGACGAGGATCGCCGAGCCGAGCAGCACGGTGCTGACGATGACCCGGACGGCGATCAGTGTGGAGAGGCGGGATCTCAGATCCACCACTCACCACTAACCAGTCAGCTTGCTGATCAGGCTGAAGATCGGCATGTACATCGCGATGACAATGCCGCCGACAATGCCGCCGAGCAGCGCAATCATCAACGGCTCCATCAGCGTCAGCAGACCGGCCACCGCGACGTCAACTTCCTCTTCGTAGAAGTCGGCGATTTTCGACAACATCGTGTCGAGCGCACCGGTTGCCTCGCCGACGCCGATCATCTGCACGACCATCGGCGGGAACACCGCCGTTTCCTTCAACGGCTGCGCGATCGTTTCGCCGCGTTCGATGCTCTTGCGCGTGGTCAGAATGGCTTCCTCGACGATGGCGTTGCCTGCGGTTCTAGCGGTGATGTCGAGCGCCTCGAGAATCGACACGCCTGATGCGAGCAGCGTCGACAGGGTGCGGCAGAAGCGCGCCACGGCAATCTTCCGCATCAGGTTGCCGAGGATCGGCATCTTCAGCATGACCGCGTCGACGACTCTCCGGCCGTTCACGCTCGCGTAGTACTGCTTGAAACCGTAGCCGGCCGCACAGATGGCGACGATGATGATCGGGCCGAAACGCACCAGGCCGTTGCTGGCCGCGATGACGACGCGCGTCGGCAGCGGCAGTTCGGCGCCAAGGCCGGCGAACAGGTTCGCGAACGTCGGAATGACCTTCCAGAGAATGACGCCGACGACGAGAGTGGCAATCACGACGACGGCCACCGGATAGATCATCGCGGACTTGATCTGTCCCTTCAGCTTGACGGCCTTTTCGATGTAGGTCGCAAGCCGCTTGAGAATCGTGTCGAGAATGCCGCCCGCCTCGCCCGCGGCAATCATGTTGGTGAACAGCGGATCGAACACCTTCGGATGCTTCTTCATCGCGTCGGCCAGCGACGCACCGCTTTCGACATCACCACGCGTCGCGAGAATGACCCAGGCGAAGTTCTTGTCCTCTTCCTGGCTGCCCAGGATTTCCAGACACTGCACCAGCGGAAGGCCGGCATCGATCATCACGGAGAACTGGCGCGTGAACACGGCCAGGTTCTTCGCCGCGACGCCCTTGGCGCGCTTCGGGCGGGTCGTCTTGGCCGCCGCCCTTTCCTTGACCGGATTGATCTGCGTGACGAGCACCTGCTCGCGACGCAGCGCCGCGACCACCGCATCCATCGTGTCGGCGGCACGTTCGCCCGTCACGGTCTCACCCGACCGCGTACGTCCGGCGTAGGCAAAAGTGGGCATATATGTGTGTGCGAACCGTTCGGCTACAGGCTTGAGGCTTCAGACTCCCGCGCTTTACCTGAAGCCGGAAGGCTGGAGCCGGAAACCCCGTGTACTTATCGGCCGACGACTGGCCGTGCTGGCATCCCGGCCCTTCCCAGACCTGCACCCGCGACCACGCCCACGCCACGGTTGATCATTTCCTGCAACTCCTCCTTGTTCGACGAGGAGCCGAGCGCGGTTTCGAGGCTGATCATCTTTTTCATGTAGAGGGAGGCCAGCGACTGATTGCCGGTCTGCATCCCGAGCTTTTCCTGACCGGTCTGCATGGCCGAGTAGATCTGGTGGACCTTGTCTTCGCGAATCAGGTTCCGGATGCCGGGTGTCGGAAGCATGATTTCGAGCGAACAGACGCGGCCGCCGCCAATCTTTGGCAGCAACGCCTGACAGACGATCCCTTCGAGCACCAGCGAAAGCTGGGTGCGGATTTGACTCTGCTGGTGCGCCGGAAAGACGTCGATGATGCGGTTGATCGTCTGGGCGGCGGAATTGGTGTGCAGCGTGCCGAACGTCAGGTGGCCGGTTTCGGCGATTCGCAGTGCCGCCTCGACGGTCTCCAGATCGCGCAGCTCGCCAATGAGAACGATGTCGGGATCTTCACGCAGCGCCGCGCGAAGCGCCATCGAGAAACTCTGCGTATCGCTATGCACTTCTCGCTGGTTGACGAGACACCCTTTGTGCGGATGGATGTATTCGATCGGATCCTCGATGGTGAGGATGTGATCCTTTCGCTCCTGGTTGATCTTGTCGATCATCGCGGCCAGCGTGGTCGATTTGCCGCTGCCGGTAGGACCGGTGACAAGCACGAGGCCGCGCGGCCGCTCGGCAAGCGCCGCCAGCACCGGCGGGAGTCCGAGCTCCTGGAACGTGCGGATTTTCTCCGGAATCAACCGGTACACAGCGGCCACGGCGCCGCGCTGGTTGAACATGTTGCACCGAAAGCGCGCCAGCCCTTTGATGCCGAACGAAAAGTCCAGCTCGAGGCTTTCCTCGAACCGTTTCTTCTGCGAGTCGGTGAGCACGCTGTAGGTGAGCGCTTTGGTGTCGGACGGCGCCAGTTCCGCCCCCTCCAGCCGCTGCAGATGCCCGTGCACACGCACCTGCGGTGGCGTGCTGATAGTGATGTGCAGGTCCGATCCCTGCAATTCAACCGTCTTCTTCAGGAGTTCAGGTAAGGTCACTTGACTGTCTCCCTCACGACTTCGTCGATCGTCGTCACGCCTTCCTTCACCTTCCGAAGGCCGCTGCCGCGCAGCGTGATCATTCCTTCGTCAACCGCCTTGCGCCGCAATTCGAGCGCCGAGGCGCCCACTAGCACCAGTTCGCGCAGGTCCTCGGTGACTTCCATCACTTCATACAAGCCGACACGACCCTTGTAGCCGGTGCTGTTGCACTTCTCGCAACCCTTGCCCTTGTTGGGAACCACCGTCTTGGCATCTTCGGCGTTGAACCCGGCGTTCATCAGAGCCTGGGGTGGCGTGGGGTGCGGTTCCGAGCAGTTCTTACAAATGCGGCGCACGAGACGCTGCGCGCACACCAGGTTCAACGAACTCGCGACGAGGAACGGCTCGATACCCATGTTCATCAGACGGTTGACGGTGCTCGGCGCGTCGTTGGTGTGCAGCGTTGACAACACCAGGTGGCCCGTGAGCGCGGCTTTCACCGCGATTTCCGCCGTCTCGAAGTCGCGGATTTCGCCGACGAGGATGATGTTCGGGTCCTGACGCAGGAAGCTGCGGAGCGCCGCCGCAAAGTTGAGGCCGATGCTCTCGCGTACCAGGACCTGGTTCACGCCCACCAGGTTGAACTCGACCGGGTCCTCCGCCGTCATGATGTTGGTTTCGGACGTGTTGATACGGGAGATCGACGAATAGAGCGTGTTCGTCTTACCGGATCCAGTCGGCCCGGTGACGAGCACCATCCCCCACGGACGCATGATCGCCGACTCGAATTTCGTGAGCGATTCCTGCTCGAAGCCAAGCTTGGTCATGTCGAGCATCAGCTTGTCCTTGTCGAGCAGACGCATGACGATCTTCTCGCCGAAGAGCGTCGGCAGGCACGAGACGCGGAAGTCGATTTCCTTCATCACGCCGTGGTCCTGGAAGCGCACCTTGATGCGGCCGTCCTGCGGCAGCCGCTTTTCGGCGATGTCGAGCCGCGACATGATCTTGATGCGCGAGGTGATCGCGTCGCGGAACTTCATCGGCGGCTGCATGATGTTGTAGAGAATGCCGTCGATGCGGTAGCGGACGCGCAGCTCCTTCTCGTACGGCTCGATGTGAATGTCGCTCGCCCCTTTCTGGATCGCGGAAAGGAGGATGACGTTGACCAGCTTGATGACCGGCGCTTCCTCGCCCTGCTGCGCGAGCGCTTCGGCGCTGATCTCCTCGATCTCCTCGACGACGTCGACGACCGCATCGTCGACGGTCGGCATCTCCTGCAGCGCCTTGCTGGCGACTTCGAGTGCCGTAGGGCCGACCGCGCCGTTGCCATTGCCGTTGCCCGCCGCCTTGCCGTAATACTTGTGAATCGCGTCGACGACCGCCGTTTCAGACGCGACGACCGGCTCGACGTTGTAGCCCGTCATGAACTTGAGATCGTCCATGGCGAACACGTTCGTCGGGTCCGTCATCGCGATCGTCAGCGTCGCGCCCGCGCGCGACAACGGCACGATCTGGTACTTCAGCGCGGTTTCGGCGGGAACCAGCTTGACAACCGACGGATCGATCTCGAACTGGGTGAGCGCGATGGAGGGGACACCGTACTGCTTGCTGAGGAGCGCTGTGATCTCCTCGTCCTTGACGTAGCCGAGCTTGATCAGGTTGTACCCGAGTTTCCCCCCGTTCTGGCGCTGATAGTTCAGCGCCTCCTGGAGCTGCTCGGGCGTGATGCGCTTCTCCTTGAGAAGAAGCTCACCGATGCGTACGGCCATGGTATGAAATCAGTCGGCCCAGGGCTCAAGGCTTCGGCTTGAGCACTCTTGCAAACGCTTTTGCATAAGCCTTCAGCCCTGAGTCATGAGCCTAAAAACTCACTCGCGTACCGAGACCCCATCCCCGCTCGGCTTCCGAGCCGCCGCGTACGATGTAGCCTTCGAGGTACAAACCGTTGCGCACCGCGACGCTCCCGCCGGCCGTCGCCGCGCGCTCGTTGGCGCCGACCGTGTTGAACCGCCCGCCGCCGCGGACCGCGATCCGTTTGCTCCAGAGCCATCGCTCGGCGCCAAGCGCCACAACGCGCCGATCGCCTGTCCCGGTCGCGTACGTCATCACATCGGCGTCAATCGAGAAGATGAACGGCGGTCCCCCGACTTGCTCCGTATCGATCGCCGCTCCGAGTCGTACCTGCCTGGGCAACACGAAGGGCGTCACCTCACTCCCAAAGTCCGGCTTCAGGATGTTGCGCATCACCGCGCCGAGACGTACCGGACCGGCGACAGCCATCAACCCCGCGTCGAGATCGAACTGGTTGCTCGCGTTCCCTCCCTCGAGGTCTTCACCCGCATCGAGGAGATCACTGTCCGAACGCGAGCCGTCGTCTGTGCCGACACGCACCGTCCCGCGCTCGTATTTCAATGTGGCTCCGGCATGCACTCCAGGCAGCAGCGATTGAACAACCGTCAGACCGAACTGCCTGGCAGAGAGCGATCGCATAGACACTCCGGTCCGTGTATCTTGTCGGTCCACGGATGGCTGTCCTGTAGGCCCGAATCCCCGTATGTCGGTGATTCTTAAGCGGTAATAGCTAAATCCAACAACTGTGGCAGTTGCTGCGAACCACGACACGCGATCACGGCGTGCAGAGGACGTCTCGTCGTTATCCAGATCGGCGATCGATCTGCCGAGCGAGATGTCCGAATATGGACCAGTCGCCAGCCCCGCTGGGTTCCACCACGTCGCCGTGCTGTCCGCGGCGACGGCGGTATAGGCGCCCGCCATGCCGAGCGCGCGATTACCTACGCCTTCAACAATCTGCGCGGAACTGTCGGTTGCGGTGATGATCAGAACGGCTGCACAGAGAAATAGACGCATAGTGGCTGTAGTGGGAAAACCGTCATCGTATCGCAGGAGTTGCCAGTGAGTTCGCTTGCCGCGCGAATCTACGGCGTGATCCGCCGCCCTCGCGTGACTTTCAGCGCGATCGTGCAGGCGCCGTCATGGGCGCCGGTTCTCGCCGCAACGACCGCGGTGGTGTTTCTCTGTGGAATCGCGTTTCTGCGAACCGACGTAGGTCAGCAGGCGCTCGTGGATCAATGGGAGCGCACCGCGACCGCGTTCGGCCAGCCGGTTGATGATGCGGGCTATGCGCAACTGGAACAAACGGCGCGCAGTGGTGGTTTCGAGATCGTCTACGCTGCGGCAACCACGCTGGCCAGCGGGCCCGTTCTGGTCTTTGCGATCTCCGGCCTGTTGTTCGTCCTTCTGAAGCGTCGCGACCCGGCGAGTTCACGACCGTCGTTCGTGCAGGTGCTCGCGGTCGCGTCGTACGCGAGCGTCATTCTGGCGCTGCGGCAGATTGTCGCCACGCCAATCGACTACGTGCGCGAGTCGATTGCCAGTCCGACAACGCTCGTCCAGTTCTTCTCCATGCTGGACGAAGCATCCCCGCTCGCCAGGTTTCTTGGAATCATGGACCTGTTCGTGATCTGGTGGATTGTCGTGCTCGCAATCGGTGTGTCGGTGTTGTACCAGCGCTCGACGCGAAGTCTCGCGCTGGTCTTCACGGGTGCGTACGTCGTGCTGGCCCTGCTTGCGGCGTTGGTAATGGCGGTTTCCGGAGGAACCGCATAAGAGGACGACTCAGCTTTCCATTTCTCCGGTTCGGATCTTGTAGCTCTCCGCCACCGGCAGCACGAAGACGCGACCATCGCCGATCTCGCCGGTGCGCGCCGCCTGCACGATCGCCTTGATCGCGTCTTCCGCAATCGAATCGGGAACGACGACCTCGATTTCCATCTTCGGCAGGAGGCTGACGTTGTACTCCTTGCCGCGATAAATGGCGGTGTGCCCTTTCTGCTTGCCGTGGCCGCGCACTTCGGTGACGGTCATGCCGGCGATATTGAGTTTCGCCAGGGCATCCTTCACTTCGTCGACCTTGTTGGGCCGGACGATACTCTTCAACAGCTTCATACGCTTCCCTCCAATGTGCGTTGCAGATCGGAGGTCAGCGCGACCTGCTCCGCCTCCGTGAGTTTGGCTCCCGCCTTGGTGATGTGGAACACGTCGATCGCCTTCTCACCTTCGGTCGCAATGAGGACGAGATCGACGTCGCACCCGTGCTGCGAAATGACCCGGCTGATGCGATAGAGCAGACCGAGCGCGTTGCCGGCGACGATGTCCAGAATCGTGTAGCGTCCGGACGCCTTGTTGTCGGTATGGACGACGGGCGCAAAACGCTGGGCGCTGCGCGCCTGGAGAATCGACTGCTCACGACCGCGCAGCCTCGCGGTCACCTCGGCGCGGCCAGACACCACATCCTGCATCACGTGCAGCAGCTGGTTGTGCGCGTCCCGATTGAGCTCGAGAAAGCGCTCATCGTCGGTGAATTCGAAGGCATCGAGCACGAGACCATTCGGGTTGGTGAACGCATGCCCGCGCCGGATGTTCATGCCGAACGACGACAGCACTCCGCAGATGTTCGAAAAGAGGAACGGCTTGTCGAGCGTGGCGACGGCGAGGCTCCAGACGGCACCCTTGCGTTCGAGCGAGAGGTGCACTTCGTCGGGCTTGATATCGCGGGCGAGCCAGATGTGGCGATAGATTGCCTCGCGAGGGAAGACGTTCAGGTACCGTTGCGGCAGCCCTTCGAGGAATCTGGTGATCTCGCCCGCCGTCACATCGCCGGGTCTGTTGGCGAGCAGCTCGTTGAGGCCAGCCTCATTCCGTTCGATGCGCTCGTCGCCGTATCGCTGCGTCAGATGGTTGTACGTGTCGACATAGAGACGCCACAGCAGCTCCGCCTTCCACGGCGTCAGCGTCTCGGGGCTGACGGCTTCGACGTCGACGAGTGTCATCAGACACAACATCTTCAGACGTTCTTCGGTTCCGACGAGCGACGCGAACTGCCTGACGATGTCGGGATCCTCGGTGTCACGGCGGAACGCGGCGATCGACATCCGGAGATGATGGCGGATGAGAAAGAGGACCACTTCACGCTGTTCTTCACTGACGTGCAGCCGGTCGAGCACGTGCTCCGCCATCCGCTCGCTCTCCACCGCGTGGTCGTCGTCGCGCCATTTGCCGACGTCGTGAAAGAGAAGGGCGAGGACGAGCAGTTGTGGCTCGCGAAGGTCCAACAGAATCGATTTGAACCGCAGACGCTCGACATCGTCGGCCGTGATCAGCCGTTCGAGGTTGCGGATGGTGAGCAAGGTGTGCTCGTCAACGGTGTATTTGTGGTAGAAATCTCGGACCACCCGCCACGAAATCGCCTGAAACTCCGGGAACACGCGACCGAGCAGGCCGCAGTCGTGCATCTCCGAGAGCCGTGCGTACAGGCCAGGCTTCGGCGTGAGAAATCGCAGCAGCGCCGAACGATCGTGCGCATCGGCAAAGAAGTCGTCGGCGCGGTAACGGTCCACGTGCTGCTGGATGCAGGAGAGCGCCTCCTCCGAGACTTCGGCGCCACCGTCGAGGGCGGCTTGAAA
>Ga0207701_10000594_pt1 | contig 37854 bp, 21 predicted proteins | sample KBSSwiSSwithPhiX_FD_184294 | JGI IMG/M metagenome (GOLD analysis project Ga0207701, IMG submission 184294) | Switchgrass rhizosphere bulk soil microbial communities from Kellogg Biological Station, Michigan, USA, with PhiX - S5 (SPAdes) (version 2) | ecosystem: Environmental > Terrestrial >... | reverse complement strand
TTCTTGTCCATGTAGTCCATCAGGACGTACTGGCCGAGGGTGTACGGGGTGGTGAAGTACGCCTTGCCCTTGCAGATGTCGGCGACGCGGCGGACGAAGCTGACCAGGTCGTAGTCGCGCGCGAGCATGAAGGTGTTGATCATGATGCCGCTCTTGCGGCACGCGGCGACCTCGGCGCAGGTCTCGGCGACGATGAACGGGTCGAGGCCGAAGGCGTTCTTGTAGATGCGGCCGTCGGGCTGGGTCAGCGCCGACGGTTTGCCGTCGGTGATCATGATGATCTGGCGCATGTCCTTGCGCTGCCGGTCGAGAATCCGCCGCGACAGCCGCAGCCCTTCGCGGGTGTTCGTGTAGTAGGGGCCGACGCGGACGCGGCCGAGCTCGGCGAGCGGGATTTCCTCGGCCGAATCGTGGAACAGCACGCACTTCAGCGCGTCGCCGGGATACTGCGTCTTGATCAGCTGGGCGAGGGCGAGGGCGACGCGCTTGGCCGGCGTGAAGCGATCCTCGCCATAGAGGATCATGCTGTGGCTGCAGTCGAGCATCAGCACGGTCGCGCACGAGCTCTGATACTCGCCCTGCACGACCATCAGATCCTGATGGGTGACGTGGATCCGACGCCGTCCCTCCGGCGTGCCGGTCCTGAGCTCGGCGTCGAGCGTCGAGAGTTGATCGCCGAGCGCTGAGATCTGCTCCTGCCGTTCCCGCGCCTCGCGCTGGACGGCGTTCAGCAGCGTGCTCGCCGAGTCGAGGTTGAGCGTGTCGCCGAACTCGTACGGCTTCGGCGCGCCGGTCGTCTCGACGCCGGTCGCCTGCTCGCGCGTGTCGTGGCGGCCGTAGCTGCTCTTGCCGAGCGACCCGAGCAGATCGCGCAGCGCGCGGTAGCCGAGGAAGTCGAGCGTCTTGTCGGTCACCTCGAAGGTGACCTGCCCCTGGTTGTCGCGCCCCTGACCGGGACCGATCTGCCCCTGCCGCCGCTCGCGCTCCGCCTGCAGGTCGGGCGGCGGGGTGATGTAGCCCTGCTCGGTCATCCGCTCGATGATCTGCTGGATCAGTTCCTCGAGCTTCGACCGTGCGTCCGCCTGATCGCCATCCGCCGGATCGCCCAGCAGCCGCTCGATCGTCTCCTCCGGCAGCACGCCGCCGTTGAACAGCGCCTCCAGAATCGCATCGTGAAGCGCCTGCATCGTCCGCTCCTCCTCGTCCATGCCGTGCGGGTTGCCGAACCCGCTGGAGAGGAGCAGATCGGAGAGCTTCGACACGAGATCTTCGAGATCCAGGTCGTCGAGGTCGCTGCCGGTGAATTTCGTGTAGCGGTATTTCATGAACCCTGTCGCTGACAGGTGCTAGTTGCTGGATGCTAGTTGCTAGCCGTCCACAGCTAGCAACCAGGAACTAGCAACCAGCAACTAGTTGTAATACTTTTTCTTCCCCGGCATCCGGATCTCTTCGTCGAGCGATACCTCGTCGCGTCGCTGGCTGCGCCGCGGCGCCGATTCGGCGGCGCCATAGCCTCGCTCTTCCGAGCGGCTGATCTTCTTCTGCGCGTAGAGGCCCTCGAGCACCAGATCGACGGCGGATGCGACCGCCGGCGCTGTCGCGCCCGGCTTCAGCCCGGTGTGCGCCGCGAGCTCGCGCAGTCCTTGCACGCCGCGCGTCTGCTGGATCACCTCGTCGGCAGACGTGCTGTCGCTCAGCGGCAGCGAGCCGCCGAGGTCGAACCATTCGATGACCGTGCGGGTGTCGACGCCGTCGAAGATGCCGGTGAACACCGAGCCGACCGCCGAGCGGATCAGGTCGCGCGCGATCTGCTCGGCGCCGCGCAGCTCGCCCTCGTACTCGAGCTCGAACTTGCCGGTGATCGAGGGGAGCGCCGCATAGATGTCGGTGACGCGGGGAACGACGACGTTCTCGCCGTTGGCGAGCGCACGGCGCTCGGCGTTCGACAGCACGAGCTCGAGGGTCGAGATCGGCAGGCGCTGGCTGACGCCAGACCGCTTGTCCACCTTGCGATCAGAGCGCGCCTGGAAGGCGATCTCCTCGACGACCTCGCGCACGTAATCGGGAATTTCCACCTTCAGCGCGCCGGCACGCTCGGTCCACGCCTCCTGCTTCGTGATCGCCATCGCGTGCCCGCGCGTCGTCGGGTAGTGTGTGCGGATCTCGGAGCCGATGCGATCCTTCAGCGGCGTGATGATCTTGCCGCGCGCGGTGTAGTCCTCGGGGTTCGCGGTGAAGACCAGCATCACGTCGAGCTTGAGGCGGATCGGGTAGCCCTTAATCTGGACGTCGCCTTCCTGCAGGATGTTGAACAGGCCGACCTGGATCTTGCCGGCGAGATCGGGCAGCTCGTTGATCGCGAAGATGCCGCGGTTGGCGCGCGGCAAGAGGCCGTAATGCATCGTCAGCTCGTCGGAAAGGTTCAGTCCGGCGGCCGCGGCCTTGATCGGATCGATGTCGCCGACCATGTCGGCGATGGTCACGTCCGGCGTGGCGAGCTTCTCGACGTAGCGGTCTTCGCGGTGCAGCCAGCCGATGCGCAGGGTGTCGCCTTCGGCGGCGACGCGGGCGCGGCACGAGGCGCAGAGCGGCGCCAGCGGGTCGTCGTGGATCTCGCAGCCGGGGACGATCGGGATCTTCTCGTCGAGCAGATCGACCATGCCGCGCAGGATGCGGCTCTTCGCCTGACCGCGCAGGCCGAGGAGGATGAAGTTGTGGCGCGACAGCACCGCGTTCACGAGCTGCGGGATGACCGTCTCGTCGTAGCCGATGATGCCGGGGAACAAGGTCTCACCGGCTCTGAGCTTGCAGACCAGATTGTCGCGGATCTCCTGCTTCACCGGCCGCGAACGATAACCAGACTGCCGCAAATCGCCAAGGGTCTCAATGGCCGCCATAGAATGGATTCTATAGCAGATGCGACATCCGTTCTTCGCAGCGTCGCGGCCGCTGGTGTTCGCGCATCGCGGCGGCAGCGCGCTCGCGCCGGAGAATACGATTGCGGCGTTCGACAACGGGCTCGCGCTCGGCGCCGACGGACTCGAGCTCGATGTCCACCTGTCGCGCGACGGCGTGGTCGTCGTCCATCACGACCGGACACTGAATCGAACGACGACGCTCGCCGGTCCGATCGCCGAGCGCAATGCGGATGAGCTGCGCCGCGCGGAGGTGCCCACGCTGGCCGAAGTCCTCGCGCGCTACAGCGGCGTGCGGGTCATCGTCGAGATGAAGGTCAATCGCGCGGAGCTCGCCGCGGCGACGATCGACGTGATCCGGCGCGCTGGATCGGTCGATCGCGTCTGCCTCGGCTCGTTCGGGTGGCGCGTGCTGAGTGCCGCGCGAACGATCGAGCCCCGGATTGCGACGAGCGCCGCGCGCGAGGAGGTCCGATGGTGGCTCTATCGATCGTGGTGCCGCTGGCCGGTCGCTCGCGTCGGCTACACCGGCTTCCAGGTGCCCGAGCGTTCGGGGCAGACGCGCGTCATCTCGCCGCGGTTCGTCGACTACGCGCACCGCGCCGGGCTTGGCGTGCAGGTGTGGACCGTCGATGAGGAAGAAGACGCGCGGCGGCTGCTCGGCTGGGGCGTCGACGCCTTGATCACCGATCGCCCCGACGTCATCGTCCCGCTGGTGGCGACGCTGGGCAAGTGACTTCTAGCATCTAGCAACCAGAAACCAGCAACCAGCAACCACCGGGAGGCTCATGAATCCGCCGACGCTCCACGACATCTATGCCGCCCGCGCACGCGTCCAACCGGTGATCCGCCGGACGCCGCTGATGCGGCATCCGCTGCTCGCCGCCGAGACCGGCCTCGACATCCTGGTCAAGCACGAGAACCACAACCCCACCGGCGCGTTCAAGGTGCGCGGCGGCCTGAATCTCATCGGCACCCTGTCGGCGGCCGAACGGCGCGGCGTCATCACCGCCACCACCGGCAACCACGGGCAGTCGATTGCGCTCGCGTGCCAGCGTGAGCGGGTGCCGTGCACGATCGTCACGCCGATCGGCAACAACCCGGAGAAGAACGCGGCGATGCGCAGCTACGGCGCCGAGCTGCTCGAGTTCGGGCGCGACTTCGACGAGGCGCGGGAGCGCGTCGAGCAGCTGGTGCAGGAGCGCGGGCTCCGCTACGTCCACTCGGCGAACGAACCGATGCTGCTGGCAGGCGTCGGCACCTACGCGCTCGAGATTTTCGAGGACATGCCCGACGTGGACGCGGTGCTCGTGCCGATCGGCGGCGGCAGCGGCGCGTGCGGCTGCTGCCTCGTGCGCACGGCGCTCGGCAGCCGCGCGCAGGTCATCGGCGTCCAGGCGGAGCGCGCCGACGCCTTCACGCGCTCCTGGAAGGGACCCTCGCGCGTCGTCGGCGACAAGGCGGATACGTTCGCGGAAGGGATGGCGACCCGCGTCACCTTCGATCTGACCTTCGGGATCCTGCAGAAGGAGCTGAACGACATCGTCACGCTGAGCGAAGACGAGCTGGCGGAAGGGATCCGGCTCGCGCTGCGGACGACGCACAACCTGGCGGAGGGGGCGGGCGCGGCGGCGCTGATGGCGGCGACGAAGCTGCGCGATCGGCTCGCGGGCAAGCGCGTCGTCTGCGTGATGAGCGGCGGCAACATCGACCGCGCGACGCTGGCGCGGATTGTCGCCGCGTGACGACGATCAACGCAGAACCCGCAGAACCCGCGAAACTATTGTTTCTTTTCTGATTGTGCTGCCCGCTTCTCCGCGTTTCTGGCCATGCTCAGCACGTTCTCGATCGCGTGGTTCCCCTCGTGGCATGCGTACTCGAAAATCTGGTACGAGTCGTCGCGCGTCAGCGGGATCGCGACCGTCCAGGGCCGCGTATAGACGTTCGGATCCTCGATCGTGACCTCGTAGTTGATCGTGTCGGCGTCGACGCGCGTGAAACGCTCGACCAGCTTCAGCGCGTCGCTGTGCGGCACGCCCCTGATCCGCGCCGAGGCGGCATTGGTCGCGATCCAGCCAAGGCCGTTGAAGTTGGTGGTTTCGACGACCAGCGTCTTGCCGTCCCAGCGCCCGCGCGGATCGCCGGTCCACATCTTGATGTCCTTGTCGAGATGCGGGCGGCCATCGACCGGGATGAGCCGCGCTTCGTGGATCATCTCGTGCGCGATCATCACGTAGCCGGGCGTCTGCACAATCTGGTAGGCGTTGTTGTAGCCGGCCGGAAACATCCGTCCCGGGCCGCGGGTGATGCAGCGATCCCACGGGCTCATCGACTCGAACGAATCTTCGTTCTTCAGGTTGAAGTTGCGCGCCTCTTCCGCCGACGGCTTGAGCGGGACGCGGCCATCCGGCGGATCGATCACCAGCGAGGTGCGGCGGGTGCCGACCACCCTCGTCCCCGAGTCGAACCAGAACTCGTTGTAGCTGCCGACGTCGCCTGGCCGCGGCGAGTTTTCGTTGGCGTCGCGGCGCTCGGCGTTCTGCTGCTCGAGCTGAGCCGCCTCCTGCTCGGTGAGGAACTCCTTGCCCGCGAGCGCCGCCGGCCGCTCGAACGGCGTGATCGTAGCGTTGGTCCAGATGCCTTGCAGGTCGGGCTGGCCGTCGGGCGTGCGCGCCTGTGTCCACGCCTTGGCGGCAGGCTTCGCGGCCGCGCGCGTCTGGGCGTCGAGCGGCGCCGTCGCGGTCGCGAGGATCGCGACGCCCGCCGCGGCTAGCAGAGCACAGGAAGCCGAAATTGCATGCCTCATGGCCGCTATTCTACGCCCTTCGACTCGCTGCGCTCGCTCAGGGCAGGCCCGCCGCGGTTCGTAGCGCAGCACTTCCCGCCTCTGCTCGCTTGCTTTCACCCGAGCTACGGCGAGGCTCGCCGAAGCGCCGACGGCGCGCAGGCGGCAGGGCTGCTTTCGCGGCGGGCGATTTGGCAGGGCTGACCAGCCTCCGCCAAGGCTTCGGCGGTCCGCCGGAGCTTCGGCGAAGGCGGAAGGCCTGCGCTTCCTGACGGAGGTTGTGAAACCGGTTCTAGAATGACCCCATGCTCCGGTGCGCTGCAGGGACGGCTGTCGTGCTCGCGCTGGTCGCGGGCGTCTCCGGCCAGGAGCACGCCCCGACGGGCGAGGCGTACCGCCACTACACGCTCGGAACGGAGCACGAAACGCGGCGCGACCTCGACGCGGCGGCGCGCGCCTATTCCGAAGCCATCCGCCTCGATCCCCGCCTGGCGGTCGCCCACGACCGGCTCGGCTTTGTCTACGGGCTTCAGGGCCGCACCGCTGACGCGATCGCCGAGTTCGAACGCGCGCGCGAATGCGATCCGACGCTCTTCGACGCCCACTACCATCTCGGTGCCACGCTCTGGTGGACCGGCGACAACGCCCGCGCGCTCGAGGCGTTGGCCACTGCCGTCCGTCTCCAGCCCGACCACCCGGAGGCCCACTACTACCTCGGTCTGGCGCTGAAGAAGCGCGGCGACCTGCTCGCGGCCATCGACGAGCTCGAAGCCTCAGTCCGGCTGAACGGCTCGATTCCCGCGTCGGCCCTCCAGCTGGGGATCGCGCTCAAGGACGCCGGCGATGCGGCCGGTGCGATCGATCAGCTTCGCCGCGCGGTCGCCCTCGACCCCGCCTCACGAGAAGCGCGCAACAGTCTCGGCCTGGCGCTCGCGCAGCGTGGCGATGGAGAGGCGGCCACCGAGACATTCCGTGCGCTGGTCGCGGCCCATCCCGATTTCCATGCCGGCCGCTTGAACCTCGGGACGACGCTGATGAATCGCGGCGATCTGGCGGGCGCGGTGGTCGTACTGAGGGAATTGACCGACCGCGACCCGCGCAATGCCGAGGCTTTCTACAACCTCGGCGTGGCGCTGAAGCAGAACGACGACTTCACGGGCGCAGAGGCGGCGCTGCGCCGCGCCGTCGATCTCGGCGGCGCGCTGGCGGAGGCGCCCTTCACGCTGGGCGTCGTGTTGTGGCAGACCGGTCGGCCGCAGGAAGCGATCGAGATGTTCAGGCAGGCGATCGCACGGCGGGCCGACTACGATGACGCGCACTTCATGCTCGGGACGGTTCTCCAGCAGGCCGGCGAGAACGAGGCGGCGCTGTCGGAATTCCGGCAGGTGATTCGGCTGCGTCCTTCCTCCGCCGAGGCGCACCTCAGCCTCGGCCGGCTCCTGCAGCGGCGCGGCGATGCCGCCGGGGCCGCGGCGGCGTTCGACGAAGCCGGCCGATTGAACCAGAAGAAGGCCGACGTGCAGGCCTCGACTTTCGCCGTCGGCGTCGGCCGCGCGCGCGCCGCGAGCGGCGATGTCAGCGGTGCGGTCGAACAGTTCGAGCGCGCCGTGGCGCTCGCGCCGGAGAACTTCGAAGCCCACTACGAGCTCGCGAAGGCGTTCACCCTCGCCGGCCGGCCGGACGCGGCGCGGACGCACCTGCTCGAGGCGCGCCGTCTTGCCCCGCACCTCAGGTTCCGGGATCCGTGATGAGGACTCGCGTCCTTTGCATCCTCGCCGGCATCGCCGCGATCGCATCGTCGCAGGCGCAGGCGCCGATTGGCTTCTCGTTCGCGGACGTGGCGCGGGAGGCGGGGCTCACCGCGCCCACCGTCTACGGCGGTCAGACCACCAACAAATTCCTGCTCGAGACGACCGGCTGCGGCGTGGCCACGTTCGACTACGACAACGACGGCTGGCTCGATCTGTTTTTCGTCAACGGCACGACGCTGGAAGGGTTTCCGCGCGGCAAGGAGCCCACGAGCCACTTGTACCGCAATCGCGGCAACGGGACATTCGAAGATGTGACGGCGCGCGCCGGCCTGGCGATTGCCGGGTGGGGGCAGGGCGCGTGCGCCGGCGACTACGACAATGACGGCTTCGACGATCTCTACGTCACGCTCTGGGGCCAGAACCGCCTGTTCCGCAATCGCGGCAACGGGACATTCGAGGACGTCACCGACCGTGCCGGGCTGGTCACGAAAACACGCTGGGGCGCCGGCTGCGCATTCTTCGATGCCGACCGCGACGGCCTGCTCGATCTGTTCGCTGCCAACTACATCGACTTCGATCTGAAGACTGCTCCCGTCCCCGAGTCGGGGCTTTGCCGATACAAGGGCATTCCGGTCGCCTGCGGTCCGCCCGGGCTGACCGGCGGGAAAAATGTGCTGTACCGGAATACCGGCCGCGGCACCTTCGCCGACATTTCAGAGGCCGCCGGGATCACGCGCGCGTCGGGCACCTACGGCCTCGGCGTCAGCACGCTCGACTTCGACGACGATGGGTGGACGGATGTCTACGTCGCCAACGACTCGAACCCCAGCACGCTGTATCGCAATCGCCACGACGGCACATTCGAGGATGTCGCGGTTCGTGCGGGCTGCGCCTACAGCCAGGACGGGAAACCGCAGGCCGGAATGGGCCTCGCCATCGGCGACTACGACCGCAACGGCACTTCCGATATCTTCAAGACCAACTTCGCGGGCGACACGTCGACGCTGTACGCGAACACCGGCGACGGGCTCTGCGAGGATCGGACGTTTGCGAGCGGCGTCGGCATCAACACCAGGTGGCTCGGGTGGGGTGTCGGCTTCCTCGACGCCGATCTCGACGGCTGGCTCGACTTGTTCCTCGTGAACGGCCACGTCTATCCGGAGGTGGAGCAGATCCGCAGCGAGGCGGGCTATCGTCAGCGCAAGGTGCTGTACCGGAACCTGCGCAACGGGCGGTTCGAGGACGTGACCGAACGGCTCGGGGCGCCGCTGACGACGCCGCGCGCCGGCCGCGGCGCGGCGTTTGGAGACTTCGACAACGATGGCGACGTCGATGTGGCGGTCAACAACGTGAACGACACGCCGAACCTGTACCGGCTGGACGTCGCCGCCGGCGGGGCGTGGACCGAGCTCGAGCTGGTCGGCTCGAAATCGAACCGCAGCGCGATCGGCGCACGCGTCCGCATCGTCGCCGGAGGGGTGACGTTCGTGCGCGAGGTGAGAGGCGGGGGCAGCTATTACTCGCAGAACGATCTGCGCGTGCAGGCGGGCCTCGGCAGTGCGTCCCGGATCGACCGCGTAGAAGTGCGCTGGCCGAATGGCAACGAGGAAGTGTGGAACGAAGTGCCGATTCGAAAAATCGTCACGTTGGTTGAGGGAAAGGGAGATGGGCCGCCGAAGACCGCCAAAGAATAGAGACGAGCGCCGGTTTCTTCCCGCGTATGTCCTCGCCATCATCGTAACGGCGATCACCCTGGCCGCCGCGCAGGCGCGTGTTCCCGACGCCGCCACCGTGGCCTCGATCCGGGCAGAGATTCAGTCGGGACGAATCGCGCAGGCCCGGGAGCAGCTCCGGCAGTTCGATGCGGCGTCGCCCATCGTTACCTATCTCGAAGGCCTGGCGCTGTACCACGCCGACGACCATGCGAAGGCGATCGAGACCCTGACGCCGATCGTGACGCGGCTCGACGCCGGCTCGCTGGAGCGCCGCGAAGCGGAGCAGGTGCTCGGCCTGGCGCTGTATGGCGCTGGGCGGCTGCCCGAAGCGATTCCGTACCTGGAGGCGACACGGACGTGGGCGCGCGACAACATCGAGCTGCACTACTTCCTCGGCCTCGCCTACCTGCAGACCGGAAAGACCGACGCCGCGCGCCGCGCGCTGGCGGTCAGTTTTGGCGTCGCGCCCGAGGACGCCGCCGCGCACCTGATGACGGCGCAGATGCTGATCCGCGTCAATCTCGACGAGGCAGCGGACGCGGAATTGAAAGCGGCGCTCGAGAAGAACCCGCGCCTGCCGCAGGCGCGCTTCCTGCTCGGGCAGCTGGCGCTGTTTCGCGGCCGTCTTGATCAAAGCGCCGAGTGGACGCGCGGCGAGCTCGACGTCAACCCGGGGAACGCGATGGCGTGGAACCAGCTTGGCGACGTCCTGGTGCGCGAAGGGAAGTGGGATCAGGCGATCGCGATGCTGCAGCGATCGGTCTGGATCAACCCGTTCTACAGCGCCCCGTACATCCTGCTCGGCCGCGCCTACCTGAAACAGGGGCAGCCGGCGACCGCCGAGGGCATGCTGCGGCGCGCCATCCAGTACGACCCGAACAACCGCGCCGCCCACTATCTGCTCGCGCAGTTGCTGCAGCAGGCCGGACGCCAGGAGGAAGCGACGGCGGAATTCGCGATCGCCGAAAAGCTCCAGGGGCAGCCCGGTCGATGAACGACCATCGGGTGGTGTCGCGCTGTCGTGCCTGCGTGGCGGCCGTCATCGGGCTCGTCCTTCTGGCCGCATTCGTCAGCGCGCCACGGGCCGACGAGTCCTGGCCGGTGCAATTGACGGACATCGCCGCGCAGGCAGGTCTCACGTCTCCGTCGATCTACGGCGGCGTCGATCGGAAACGCTTCATCATCGAGACCAATGGCGCCGGCGTCGCGCTCATCGACTACGACCGCGACGGCTGGCTCGACGCCCTCGTGCTGAGCGGCACACGCCTCGCTGACGGCGAGCGGCGCGACGCGTCGTTCGGCGCCGGCGCGGCGCCGACCAATCGCCTGTACCGCAACCGGCGCGACGGCACGTTCGTGGACGTGACCGATCGAGTCGGGCTCCGCCGGACCGGGTGGGCGTCGGGCGTCTGCGCCGGCGACTACGACAACGACGGGTGGCCGGATCTGCTCCTGACGTACTACGGCCGAAACGTGCTCTACCGCAACGAACGCGGCGCGCGGTTCCAGGACGTTACCGCTGGCGCCGGCCTGGGCGCGACCGGGGTGCGCTGGGGATCGGGCTGCACCTTCATCGACTACGACCGCGACGGCCGGCTCGATCTGTTCGTGTCCAACTATCTGCGGTTCGATCTCGACGCGGCCGACGAACCAGGGAAGGGGCCGAACTGCCTGTGGAAGGGCGTACCGGTCAACTGCGGCCCCAAGGGGCTGCCGACCGATACCAACCTGCTCTTCAAGAATCGTGGCAACGGCGCGTTCGAGGACGTGTCGGTTGCGTCCGGCGTGGCGCGCGTGACCGGCCGCTACCCGATGACCGCGGTCGCCGCCGATCTCGACGGCGACGGCTGGGTCGACATCTACGTGGCGTCCGATTCCACCGCGGCGATCCTCTACCGCAATAACCGCGACGGCACCTTTTCGGACGTGGCCCTCGAAAGCGGCGCCGCGTACAACGAGCAGGGGAGTCCGCAGGCCGGCATGGGACTGGCCGTCGGCGACGTCGACGCCGATGGGCGGCTCGATCTGCTCAAGACACATTTTGCCGACGACATCCCCGCGCTCTATCGCGGCCTGGGCAAGGGATTGTTCGAGGACGTGGCGATGCTGGCCGGACTCGGCGTTCAGAACCGCCATGTCGAATGGGGCGCGGGCCTGCCCGATCTCGACAACGACGGCCGGCCCGACATCCTGTACGTGACCGGCAACGTCTACCCGGAAGTGGAACGGCAGCTGCCGCAGTACCCGCATCGCGGGCCGCGCATTGTCTTTCGCAATCTTGGCGACAGGCGGTTCGCCGACGTGTCTGCGGCGAGCGGCGCAGGGGCGACCACGCCCCGATCGAGCCGCGGCGCCGCCTTTGGTGATGTCGACAACGACGGCGACGTCGACGTGCTGGTGATGAACATGAACGAGCCGCCGTCGCTGCTGCGCAACGAGTACAGCGGCTCGAACGGCTGGATCACAATCGAGCTCGAGGGCGCGGCCTCGAGTCGTGACGGCCTGGGCGCGACGGTGCTGGTCTCGGCCGGAGGCCGTACGCAGGCGCAGGTCGTCCTCAGCCAGGCCAGCTACTACTCGCACAACGACCTGCGGTTGCACTACGGGCTCGGCGCGCGCGCCGCCGCCGACCGCGTCGAGGTGCGGTGGCCGACCGGGAAGGTCGACGTGCTGCGTGACGTGCAGGGGCGCCGCGTCGTGAAGATCCGCGAGGGTTCGGCCCCGGCGCCCTGATCAGGTGCGGCGCGCGTTCAAGTCGGCGGCAAGGCTGGTGAGCAGCGCCCGTTCTTCGGCCGAGATGCGGCCAATCCCGAGGATGCCGCCCGACGCGGACGCGATCTCCTCGCAATACTTGACCAGATCGTCAGCGTTCAGATCGGCTGTTTGTTCAGAACCCGCATCGAGCATCGCCCGGATGAGACGCGTGGCGCGCGCGAAGACGTCTTCCGAAGGCCGGTGGTTCAACCACTCGGTCAGCTGCGCGTCGGCGGCGCTTCCCGGCTCGATGCCGCGGTTCTTTGCGAGGCGGACGATGAGCTCGCGCTCCGGTTTTGTGATGCCCCCTTCGGCCCACGCCATCTGAACGATCGGCACGAGCGGCAGGAGGTTGACGGTATCGGGCGTGAATCCCAGAGCCTGGAGCTCCTGAACGAGCTGCGGGTCGTCGAGCCCGGCCTTGCGGCCAAGTTCCTTCCGGGCCTGTTCCGCGTCCGCGGCCCGGCGAAGCTTCTCGATCAGCTCGCGGTCCTTCTTCCTGAAATACTCGTCTTCGAGCGAGCGCCCACGCTTGGCAATCCCATCCTGGTCGGACATTTCACACGCCTCCGGCAGATTCAACCGATGGCGTCCATCGTAGCATCAGGCTGACTACCGGAGACTGACGACGACTTCGCGTCGCGCGTATGCGCCGTCCGGTCCATCGAACCCGACGCGGAGGATGGGATCGCGTCCCCCCTCGCGCACGAGCGTCGCCCCTTCGACCGCGCCAGCCTGTCGTGGTGTGCGCAGGAAGAGATCGTAGCTGCGGCCGCCGCGCCCTTCGACGAGCAGCCGCAACGCGCGTGCATCGGCGCGCGAGCGCAAGATGCGGACGCCTTCGCTGCGGGCGCCCGGGTCGGGTGCACGCGCCGGGACGTAAACATCGCTGCCGCCGCGATAGCGGAATTCGACGACGTGCCGCGCGGCGCGATCGACGATCGTGATTTCCGCAAACTGCACGTCGCCGGTCCGGGTCACGGCGGCCTTTGCCGTGCGACCGTCGACGATGACGCGGTCGATCTCGGCGTCGAGCGGCAGCGCCGGCGACACGACCAGCGACGGGGCCGCGCGCTCGTGCCCGGCCGTCGCGATCGTCAGCACACCGGCGGCGCGCGTGATGTCGACGTCGACGCGTCCACCTTGTGCGGCGATCCGCTGGACGCTGAGGCGATCCCAGTCCGCCGGCAACTGCGGCGCGATGCGCAGCCGAGTACCGCCGTCGAGCGGTTCGATCCCGAGCAGTCCGCGGACGAGCGGCGTCACCACCATCGCTTCCGACCACACCTGGTGATGCGACGAGCGGCCGAACGCGGCGTTGAGGTCGCCGGACAGCAGCTCGGTGACGTACCCGAGCGCGCCGGGTTCGGTGAGCAGCGCGTTGGCCATCAGCGCCTGATAGCCGATGTGCGGGCGGCCGTATCGGTACGCGGCCATCGACGCCCAACCGGTGAACAGCGGCCAGACCGACCCATAGTGGTACGAGAGCGGGTCGTACAGCGCGCTCCGGTCGGAGAGGATGCGGTGGCCCCAGTCGGCGGCCATCGCGCCGCTGCCGATGCGATCGAGTGCAGTCTCGGCGCGCGCCGGGTCGAGCGTGCGCCACCACATCGGCACCGCGGGCAGCACCGTGTCCTCGTCGACGAGCCGGGCGTTGACGAGCGCGTCGAGTCGCTGCTGCCGCCGTTCGCGCTCCGGCCCGGGCTCCGCGACCGGCGGCGTGGTGCGCGGCCGCGAGGTCGCGAACGCGTAGCTGGATGCGCCGGGCAACCAGTAGGTGGACTCGATCGCCGCGCGCGTCCGCTCGGCGCCCGCGCGTGCCGCGGACGCGAGCGCGGCATCGCCCACCACGCCCGCCAGTTCGGCGATGCCTTGCGACGCGGCCACCCACAATCCCTGCAGATAGATCTCCTCGTGCGGCGGATAGAGCGCGCCACCCTCCACCCAGCCGTGTCCGACGTTCGTGTTCTCGATCAAGCCGTTGCCGTCGGTGTCGGTGGCCGCCGAAAAGCGATACGCGCTGACAATCGACGGCCACGCACCGTCGAGGAATGCGCGATCGCCGCTGGCGCGCCAGTAGTCTTGATGGGCGATCACGTACAGCGGCGTCGCATCGGCACTGGCCCACGCATAGGGAAACTGATCGAACCACGGCACGATCGACGCCGACTGCGAGATCTCGTGTGGAATCTTGCCGTCCTGCCGCTGATAGCGCTGCAGGAAGTCGAGCGCTGTCCGCGTGGTCGCGAAATCGCCGGCGGCAGTCGTTGCCAGCGTCGTCCACAGCGCGTCGCGGCCGAAGAACCAGGCGAAGCCCGGCCGCTCGCTGTCGCCCGAGGTGCGAAAGCCGGCGACCAGACCGGTGCCGACGAGCGGATTGGTCGCCAGGCCTTTGTCGATCCCGACCTTGGCCCACCGGAATGCCGTGTCGAGCCGGGGGTCCGGCGTGGCCACTCCCAGGGTTTCACGATCGAGACGCTCGTAGTGTTCGGCGGTGCGCTCGTACAGCGCCCGCACCGAGCCGAGGATCTGGTCGTATGCCGCGCGAGCCGCCGCACGGCCTTCGACGCTGCCGGCGATCACGATTGGAATCCGATGCTGCCGGCGGGCGTCGACGGCGGCCTCGATGACGAAGCGATTCGGGATCTCGCGCGGTTCCTCCTGATACGGCATCACTGACACATCGCGCGCCGAGGGCGAGCCGAGGACGCCGGCATACCGGCCGGTCTCGTCGCTGATCGCGTACAGGTGCGCGTCGGCATCCCAGGACAGCCCAGGCGAGGTCGACGGCGCGGGCCACATCAGCCGGAGCCGCGGCCGGAACGAGGCGGTGATGGTCAGGGGCAGCGCGCTGTCCACCTCGAGCAGGATGACGATCCCGGGCTGATCGATCGGCGCGAACATGATCTGCCGGACCGTGAACGCCGCCTGCGCGTAGACGAGCGTGGTCGAGTCGGGACGGACCTGAATCGAGGCCATGATGTCGCGGCCGTCGATGTCGAGCGGGTAGCCGTCGAGCCGGAACGACAGCGCGAAGTCGTCGATGATTTTGAGCGGATAGACCCACGCTTCGAACGTGCGGTTCTCGTACCCGAACAGTGCCGACCGCCTGCCGATGACGTCGAAGAACGCGCCGCTGTGGGTCGCACGGTCGAGGTGGAATCCATCTGAGCGGATCGGGAATCGGTCCACGGTGGGATCGACGCCGGCGTTTCCACTCGACCGAACCGACAACGCGACACAGAGAACGCCAGCCAGCACAGCAGATCGGCGAAGGCTCACGGCTGTGCGTCGAGAGACGCTCGTCATCGGGTACGCGAGCGTAGGCTGCTGCTAGGGTCGCGTCAAGCGGCGATCCATGAATCGCGATCGCGAGTCGACTTCTGCGTCGCAACCACTTTCTTTGCGCATCGACCGAACCTTCGGTGTTGACTCGTGAAAGTCGCATCGCTAGTATCCGAGCACCTTTCCCCGCGGTTCCCGGATCCGAGGAGCGCCGCATGACCTTTCCGTTCGTTCGCGCGACCTGCCGTTCGATTCACCTGTCCATCGGCACATGCATCGTGCTCGTCGTCTGTGCGCTGCATTCGAGCGCCCTCCCGGCGCACGCACAGGCCGTGTACGGCAGCATCAGTGGAACGGTCAAAGACAATACGGGCGCGGTGTTGCCTGGCGTGACGGTCACGGTCACCAGCGTGGAGCGCGGCACCACCGATTCGGTGGTGACGAACGACTCGGGGCTGTACATCAAGGACCGGCTCCTCCCCGGCACCTACGAGGTGCGCGCCGAACTGCAGGGCTTCAAGGGCGCGCGGGTTTCCAGCATCAACGTCAGCGTCGATACGCAGACGCCGGTCGATTTCACGCTCGCGCTGGGCGAGCTCAGCGAGACGGTCGAAGTCACGGGCGGGTCGCCGCTGCTCCGCACCGATCGCGCGGACGTGGCCACGACATTCGACACCCGCCAGTTGACCGATCTCCCGGTGCTCGATCGCAACTTCACCAAGTTCGTGCTGTTGACGCCCGGTACGCAACAGCTGGGCTGGCAGCACGCCGCCAGCGAAAACCCGCAGGGCTCGACCCAGACGATGGTGAACGGGCAGCACTTCAGCGGCACGACCTATCAGCTCGACGGCACCGAGAATCGCGATCCGATTCTCGGCATCATCGTCATCAACCCGACGCTGGAATCGATCCGGGAATCGAAGATCACCTCGCAGAACTACGACGCCGAGTTCGGCCAGGCCACCGCTGGGGTCGTGTCGGTGCAGACCAAGTCGGGCGCCAACACCATCCACGGCAGCGCCTTCGAGTTCTTCCAGAGCGACAAATTCCAGTCGCGCAATCCGTTCACGCAGTTCGCACCGGACCCGTTGACGGGGCGCTTCCTGCCGGAGACCAAGAAGAACCAGTTCGGCGGATCGATGGGCGGACCGATTACGAAGAACCGGTGGTTCTTTTTCACCGACTACGAAGGGACACGCAGCAAGGTGGGCGGCTCGAAGCTGGCCACGGTGCCGACCGACGCGGCGCGCCGCGGCGATTTCAGCGCCTACGGCGTGGCGATTTTCGATCCCGCCACCGGCCCGCCGGCGTCGCGCACGCAGTTTGCGAACAACCAGATCCCTCAGGGCCGGCTGTCACCGCAGGCCCTGGCCGTCCTGCGGTTGATTCCGGCGCCCAACCTGCCCGGACGCGAGAACGGCACGATCGACAACTACGTCGCGTCGGGATCGGAGACCTTCGACGCGAACGCCTTCAACGTGCGCATCGACGGACGCCTGCGCGACGGCCTGAACACGTTCGGCCGCTACAGCCTCGGCGACTACCTGCGTGATGGGCCGCAGGTGTTCGGCACCGGTGGCGGCGACGAGCTCGTCGGCCTCGGTGGCGTATCGGATGCGCGCAACCAGAGTCTTGCCTACGGCGTCGATCACGCGCTGTCGTCCTCGCTGCTGGCCGATTTCCGGTTCGGCTGGTTCAAGTACCGCGTCAACGTGCTCCCGTCCGACTTCGGTACCACGCCGGCGACGGATGCGGGGATCCTTGGACTGAATCTGGACAGCACCTTCGCATCGGGGCTGCCGGCGTTCTTCATCGGCGGCGACAACGACAGCCGCCGCATGGCGTTTGGCTCGGGGCTCGGCGAGCGCGTCGGCCGCTGCAACTGTCCGCTGGACGAGGATGAGCAGCAGTTTCAGGTGGTGGGCAACATCACCAAGCTGATGGGCAACCACTCAATCAAGTTCGGCATCGACGTTCGCCGCGCCTACAACCTCCGGGTGCCGAGCGACCGGCACCGATCCGGTGAGCTGAACTTCGAAAACGATCGCACGCGGGGGCCTGCGGGCGGCGGCCTCGCGCTCGCCAGCTTCATGCTCGGCGACGTGACCAGGCTCAGCCGCTACGTCAGCCCGACGACTGACGCGCGCGAGCGGCAGTGGCGCCACTACTACTACGCGCAGGATGTCTTCCGGCCGATGCCGAAGCTGACGCTGAACTATGGCCTCCGTCTCGACGTCATCAACCCGCAGACGGTCAACGAACCGGGCAATGGCGGGTTTCTCGACCTCGGGACCGGCTTGATCAACGTCGCCGGCGTGGGCAACATCGGATTGAACGGGGACGTCGAGAATTCGTTCAACTGGGCGCCTCGCCTCGGCGCGACCTACCAGCTCACCGAGAAGACGGTCCTCCGCGCTGGTTATGGCAGAAGCTACGACCTCGGCGTCTTCGGATCGTTGTTCGGGCACAGCGTCACCCAGAACCTGCCGGTGCTGTCGGTGCAGGAGCTGACCGGCCCCAACAACTTCGACAGCGTCTTCAACCTGGCGCAGCCGGCGCCGGCGCCGCTGTTCCCGGCGGTACCGCCGAGTGGCCAGTTCGCGCTACCGGCGGGCGTGTTCGCGCGCGCGCTGCCGGAAAAACAGCGGCCGCCACACGTCGACGCCTTCAACATCATGGTGCAGCACCAATTGACGGAGACGATCTCGGTCGAGACAGGATACGTGGGCAACCGCGGCGGCAACGTGTTCGCGGGCGACGGCCCGGCGACCAACGTCAACCAGGCGATCCTGACCGGCTTCCCGACCCTGACGACCGATCAGCGCCGGCCGTTCTTCGCCGGCAACGTGCCGAACAGCTCCGGGTTCGGCGGCGCCTTCGGATGGACGCAAGGCATCGATTACTTCTGCAACTGCGCCACCAACGCCTACGACTCGCTGCAAACCCGGTTCACGAAGCGCTTCTCGGGCGGCTACTCGGCACTGGCCAGCTACACGCTGCAGCGCGCGATCCAGGACAACCCCGACTACTTCTTCTTCGACTCGGAGATGAACCGCGGGCCGGCCGATTGGGATCGCACGCACAACTTCACGCTGTCGCTGGTGGCGGAGTTGCCCTTTGGCCGCGAGCGCCGCTACGGGACGAACGTCTCACCGGTGGTGGATGCCTTCATCGGCGGCTGGCAGGCGAACACCAACACATTCATTTCCAGCGGCCTGCCGTTCCAGGTGAGGTACCGCGATGCGGGCGCCGATCGCGACACCGGCGGCAACGACCGGCCCAATCTCATCGGCGATCCCGAAGGGCCGAAGACCGAAGAGCAGTGGTTCAACGCAACGGCGATCGGTTCGTCCGGCAGTGCTTTCGAGCGTCCGGCCCGCGGCACCTTTGGCACGATGGAGCGCAACGCGCTGCGCGGGCCGGGGTACTGGCGTGTCGACGCGTCGCTCTTCAAGCATTTCAACCTCGGAGGCGTGCGGCGGCTCGAGGCGCGCATCGAGGCAGTCAACCTGTTCAACAACGTCAACCTTGCGAATCCTGATTCAGAGGTCGGCGTGCCGGGGAACCCGAACACCAATGCCGGCCGGATCAACGGCACCGCCGCTGGCGGATCCGATCCGATGCGGAACTTCCAGTTCGGCATAAAGATTCAGTTCTGAGGATGAAGGTGGAAGCTCGTAGGGCAGCCCTTTAGGGCTGCCACGCGTCGGCCGCGCCGCGCGCGGTCGGCCGCATGCCGGCCAGCAGATCGAGCACTGCGCCGTTGGTCCAGCCGAATCCGATCTGATTCGCGCTGTACCCGAACCTGATGTCGGCGGCGACGTCCGACTCGCGCCGCCGCACGTCGTACTTCTCGACAATGGTGCCGTGCTCGTCGAATTCCTTCGCCACCAGCGACACGAACTTCGCCGCCAGCCGATCGGCGTCCTCGTGGAAGCCGTAACGCCGGAGGCCGGCGACGGCGATCATCTGCAGCGGCGCCCAGCCAAACGGCGCATCCCACTGATTGCCGGTCGCCGTCGTGCTCGTGAGCAGCCCGCCGGGCGCCTCGAAGTTCGCCAGGCTGGCGCGCACGCGCGCCGCCTGCGCCGGCGTCGCGATCCCCGCCCACAGCGGGTAGAAGGTCGTCGCAAAATCGTAGCGGCGCAGCCGCCGCGTCCGGAAGTTGTAGTCGTAGTAGAGCCCGGCCGCCTCGTCCCACAGCAACCGGTTGATCAGATCGCGCCTCGATGCGGCACGGCCGCGCCAGACGCCGGCCGCCGTGGCGTCGCCGAGCGTCTCCATGATCCGCGCCGCGTCCTCTTCCATGCTGAAGAGCAGCGTGTTCAGGCAGACCGGTGCGTAGTGGATGACGTCCACGTTCAAGGCGCCAAAGCGGTTCGAGGGGTCGAAGCCCGACTCGCGCATCGACCGGTCGCCCTTGTAAAAGAGGTCGGTCAGGCGGTCCCGCGCGCTGTCGTAGTAGAGCGACTCGTCGTAGTCGGTCACCTCGTGCGTCCGGTAGTAGTCCCGCGCCCGGTCGTAGTGCGTCCGGCCGTTCTCGTCCTTTTCGTCGCTCAGGACCTCCGGCGCCGGACCCGTTCCGCGATCGAAGTAGCGCGACAGGCCGACGTCGGGGATCGCGTGCGGTTCGGTGCTCCAGAACTGGTGGTATCGTTCAATCGCTGGCACGGTGCGTCGCAGCCAGGCCTGGTCGCCGGTCTGCTCGTACACGCCCAGGATCATCCGGGTCAGGAATGGCGGCTGCGAGCGCGACAGAAAATACGTGCGGTTGGCGTTGAGGATCGTGCCGTAGTGCAGGATCTCGTAGACGAAGTTGTCGACCATGTCGCGCGCGAGATCCAGTTCGCCGTCGCGCAGCAGCCCGACCTGGATGAAGTAGCTGTCCCACCCGTACATTTCGTTGAAGCGGCCGCCCGGCACGACGTACGGACGCGGAAGGTAGAGCAGGCCATGTTCCCGGATCGACAGCAGATCGCGCGGCAGCGTGCGGATCTCGATCTGCCCCACCGCGGCGGCGTCGAGCACTCCTTGCAGCTCGGCCTGGACGCGCGGACGCGATTCGTCCGGCGCGACGTAGAGCAGCCAGCGCTCGCCGGGCTTTCGCGGCATCTTCGGATCGGGAAGCGCACGGGGAAGGTCGCGGGTCGAGCGCGACAGCGTCGTCCAGCTCTTCTTTATGTACTCACGGAGCCGCTGAAGATGCGCCTCATCGGGGAGGCCCTGCGCGTACGCAGTGTCCGCCCTGAGGCGGACCGGCGCGTCGTACTGGGTCGTGCACGCGAGCGCCAGGGCGCAGACGACGCTGCGGAGCAGGGCTCGCGTGGTGACGAAATCCGCGCGCATGATCGATCGCATGATACCTGTCCTGCCGCCGCTGCGCGCGGGGATGCGCTGAGGTGAGCGAACCGTCTCGGCTGACGTTGAAGGCGCCGTTGTCCGGCGTCGTCATCCCGCTCGGCGAGGTGCCCGATCCCGTCTTCGCACAGAAGATGGTCGGCGATGGCGTCTCGATCGATCCGATCAGCGCCTCGCTGGTCGCGCCGTGCGACGGCCGCGTCGTCCAGATCCATTCGGCTGCGCACGCGGTGACGCTCGCGTCGAGCCACGGGGTTGAGATCCTGATCCACATCGGCCTCGACACCGTACAGCTCAAGGGCCGCGGCTTCACCGCGCGGGTGAAGGTCGGCGACGCGGTGCGCACCGGCGACGCCCTGATCGACTTCGATCCCGACTACGTCGCCACGCACGCCCGCAGCCTGATGACGCAGATCGTGATTACGTCGCCCGAGCGGGTCGTGGCGATGCACGCTGCATCCGGTTCGGTGACCGCCGGCGCGGACACGATCCTCGACGTCACGCTGAACGGCGATGGCGCCGCCGCCGCTGCACGTCCCGCACTCGAGACAATCAGCTCAGGGCCGCTCGAGGTTGTCAATCGATCGGGCCTGCACGCGCGTCCCGCTGCGGTCCTCGCCAGCCGGGCGAAGCAGTTCACGGCCAACGTTCGGCTGCGGCGTCGCGACGACGAGGTGAATGCGCGGAGCGTCGTCGGCATCATGGGCCTCGAGATTGCCCGCGGCGATCGCATCGAGCTTGTCGCCTCGGGAGCGGATGCGAACGAGGCCGTGCGGGCACTGTCGCAACTGGTCCTCGACGGCCTGGGCGAGGACGCCAGCGCGCCCGGAGACGACGCCGGCGCCGCTCCGGCCGGCGTCGCACGAACGGTGCGGTCGGAGGATCCGAACGTGCTCGTCGGCGTTGCCGCCTCGCCCGGTGTCGCGGTTGGCAATGTGCTGCAGGTACGGCACGAGCAGCTTCGCGTCGTCGAGAACGCCAATGACGCCCGGCTCGAGCGGCAGGCGCTCGACACGGCGCTCGAGCAGGCCAAGGCGGAGCTCGATGCACTGCAGGCGAGACTGCGTCAGGAAGGGGCGGGAGGAAAGGCCGCGATCTTCGCCGCGCAGCGAGAGCTGCTCGACGATCCGGATCTGCTGGAGATTGCGGCCGGCGCGTTGTCGCACGGCAAGAGCGCGGCATTCGGCTGGCAGGTTGCGTTCACGCGCCACGCGGATCGGCTGGCGAGCCTGAAGAACGAGCTGCTCGCGGCGCGCGCGAACGACCTGCGCGATGTCGGACGGCGCGTTCTCCAGAAACTGACCGGCGTCGAGGTCGAGCCGGTCACCTACGAGGCCGACACGATCCTGGTGGCGGAGGAGCTGACGCCCTCGGATACGGCGTCGTTGAATCGCGAGAACGTGCTCGGACTGTGCACGACGACCGGTGGCACGTCGTCGCACGTGGCGATTCTCGCGCGGTCGCTCGAGATTCCGCTGGTTGCCGGGATCGATCCGCGCGCGCTCGATCTCGCGAAGGGCACGCCGGTGATCCTCGACGGCACCAGGGGCACGCTGCGGATGAACCCGTCGACTGCGGACATCGCCCGCGTCCACCAGCTTCAGGAAGATCAGGCTCGCGAGCGCAACGCCGATCAGGCGCGGGCGCACGAGCCGGCGACGACGCTCGACGGCCACCGCGTCGAGGTGGCGGCGAACATCGGCGGGCTGGCCGACGCGCAGCAGGGGATCGCGCTCGGTGCCGAGGCGGTCGGCCTGCTGCGATCGGAGTTCCTGTTCCTGCACCGGACGACCGCTCCGACCGAGGAGGAGCAGCACGCCGTCTACCGCGACGTGGCGCGCGCGCTGGGGCCCGGACGCCGGCTGGTCGTGCGGACGCTCGACGTCGGCGGCGACAAGCCGCTGCCGTATTTGCCGCTGCCGCGCGAGGACAACCCGTTTCTCGGCGAGCGCGGCATCCGCGTGATGCTGAACCGTCCGGAACTGCTCCGCACGCAGCTGCGCGCCATCCTGGGCGCGGCCCGCGACGGCAGCGTGGCGGTGATGTTTCCGATGATTGCGACGCTGGACGAATGGCGAACGGCGCGTGCCATCCTCGAAGAGGAGCGGCAGCGTCTCGACGCCCCCCGCATCGAGGCCGGCATCATGGTCGAGGTGCCGTCGGCGGCGCTGCTCGCCGAACAATTCGCGACCGAGGTGGACTTCTTCTCGATCGGCACCAACGATCTCACCCAGTACACGCTGGCCATGGATCGCGGTCATCCCCGGCTCGCGCCGCAGGTGGACGGGTTGTCGCCCGCCGTCTTGCGTCTCATCGAGCAAACGGTCGTGGCCGCACGCAAACACGGCCGCTGGACCGGTGTGTGCGGCGGCATCGCCGGCGATCCGCAGGCGGTGCCGCTGCTGGTCGGCCTCGGCGTCGATGAACTGAGCGTGAGCGTGCCCGCCATTCCTGCCCTCAAGGCACAGATCCGCCGGCTGCGCCTCGAGGAGTGCCGCGCGCTCGCGCGCGCCGCCCTCGAGTGCGCAACCGCGGCGGACGTGCGCGCGCTGGTGCCGCTGAACGCGCCGTCATGACCCGCGAGAACGCCGCGCTCGCGCTGCTGCAGAAGACCGGCAAGTCGCTGATGCTGCCGGTGTCGGTGCTGCCGGTTGCGGGGCTGCTGCTCGGCATCGGCAGCGCCCACTTCACCTGGCTGCCGCCGCTCGTCTCGGACGTGATGGCGCAGTCGGGCGGCGCCATCTTCGGCAACCTCGCCCTCATCTTCGCGATTGGCGTCGCGCTTGGCGTGACGCAGAACGACGGCGTCGCGGCCCTGGCCGCGGTCGTCGGCTACGCGGTGCTGCTGGCAACGATGGGGGTGATGGCCGCGGTGTTCGGCTACAAGCCGACGGCCATCATGGGCATTCAGTCGATCGAAACCGGCGTCTTCGGCGGCATCGTCGTCGGCAGCATCGCCGGCTGGCTGTTCAACAAATACTTCCGGATCCAGCTGCCACCGTATCTCGGTTTCTTCGCCGGCAAGCGCTTCGTGCCGATTGTGACGGCGCTGGCGTGCATCGTCGCCGGCGTCGTCCTGAGCATTATCTGGCCGCCGATCGGGCGTGCGATCGACACCTTCTCGCGATGGGCGGCGGCCGGCAACCCCGGCGTTGCGTTCGCGCTCTACGGCGTCGTCGAGCGCGCGCTGCTGCCATTCGGCCTGCATCACATCTGGAACGTGCCGTTTTTCTTCGAGGTCGGGCAGTTCCTGGACCCGACGACCGGAACGGTGATCCGCGGCGAGATCCATCGATACACGGCGGGTGATCCGACCGCCGGCAACATGGCGGGCGGCTACCTGTTCAAGATGTGGGGACTGCCTGCCGCGGCGATCGCGATCTGGCACAGCGCCAGGCCCGAGAACCGGGCGAAGGTCGGCGGCATCATGATCTCGGCCGCGCTGACGTCGTTCCTGACCGGGATCACCGAGCCGATTGAATTCTCCTTCCTGTTCGTCGCCCCGTTGCTCTACGCGCTCCACGCAGTGCTCGCCGCCGTCGCCTACTTCGTCTGCATCGAGCTCGGCATCAAGCACGGGATGACGTTCTCGCACGGCTTCATCGATTTCGTCGTGCTGTTCAACCGCTCGACACACGCCCTGTGGTTCTTCGTGATCGGCCCGCTGTGGGCGCTCATGTACTACGGGTTGTTCCGCTACGTGATTCGCCGCTTCGACCTGAAGACGCCCGGCCGCGAGCTCGAGGCGGATACCGATGCTGCGCCCGCGGCTGCCGGCGTGAGCGGCGGGCTCGCGGGCGAGCTGGTGGCGGCGTTCGGGGGACGCGCCAACATCCAGAGCCTCGACGCCTGCATCACGCGCCTGCGCGTTCAACTCGTGGATCCGGCGCGGGCCAGTCCCGATCGCCTGAAGGCGCTCGGCGCAACCGGGGTGGTGAAGTACAGCAACAACCTGCAGGCGATCTTCGGCACGCGCTCGGAGAATTTGAAGAGCGACATCGAGGCGTATCTGCGCGCGACCGGCGCCGACCTGGGAGCGAGCACTGCCGCGAGTGCCGCCGCGGCGCCCACGCCACGGCCGTCGAGCGTTCCGGACACGGACGTCTTGCGGGCGGGCGCGTCGATGGCCGATGCGCTCGGCGGCGCGCGCAACATCGTCTCGGCCGAGGCGTGCGCGCTGACGCGCGTGCGCGTCCAGGTCCGCGATACGGCGCTGGTCAATGAGGATGCGCTGGGTCGTGCAGGCGTCGCCGGCGTGATGCGCCTCGACGGCGGCGTGCTGCACCTGATTGTCGGACCGAAGGCGGACGTACTCGCCACGGCGATGACGACCAAGGTTCCCGGCGCTCTCACGCCTGGTTAGCTGTCCGCCGCGCGCGAGCGACGACTATCGCTCGACGACAATGCGCAGCGTGGCGAAGTTATCGGGCTGCTTGACGACGACGAACCCGGTGTCCGACACCGCCCAGCCGGACGCGTGCGTCGTCAGTTCCTGCGGCGTGTAGCGCGTCATCGCGGTCGAGCCGCTCGTCACGGTTCTGGCGTCGGTGAGTCCGTGGACCGAGACGACCAGATCGCGCGCGGGCGGGCGGAACGATCCCTCTGGCGCGGCGACGTCGATGGTGGTGGTCGTCGCGGTCCGCGACTGGCTGAAGCGCCGCCGCATCGCGGCCCCCTGCGCATACGCCATCGTCTCGCCGTCGTCTTCGTAGATGACCGCCTCAGACGCCGCGGCCGGAAACACCTGCACCTCGAGCGGCTTGCCCGCCATCTCGCCGGTGTGCTGCACGACCGGCTGGCTGAAGACGAACGCGCCGCCGCGCACGAAGATCGGGATGCTCTCGAGCGTCACCGGGATGCGCGCACTGCTGCCTCCGTCGTAGCGCCGGCCGGTCCAGAAGTCGAACCACTCGCCTTTCGGCAGGTAGACCTCGCGCACCCGCTCCGCCTCCTGCAGCACCGGAGCGAGCAGGAGATCCCGGCCGAACATGAACTCGTCGTCGAGTCCCCAGGTGCGGCGGTCGTCAGGATATTCGAGGACGAGCGGCCGCATCGCCGGCAACCCCGTCGTGCTCGACTCCGCCATCACGTTGTAGATGTGCGGGAGCAGGCGGTATCTCAGCTCGATCGCCGAGCGGTTGATCGCTTCGTGCACCGTCCCGAACGACCACGGTTCCTGGTCCGGCGTCCCGAGCGTCGTGTGCGTCCGCATGAAGGGATAGAAGACACCCGCCTGAAGCCACCGGGTGTACAGCTCGGCGGACGGAACGCCGGCGAAGCCGCCGATGTCGCTGCCGACAAACGCCAGCCCCGAGAGGCCCATGCCCGTGAGCATCGGGATCGTCGCGCGAAAATGCTCCCAGGTGCTGATGTTGTCGCCAGGCCAGAGGGCGGAGTAGCGCTGGCCGCCTGCAAACGAGGCGCGCGACAGCACGAACGGACGGTCGTTCGGCCGCAGCCGTCGCAGTCCTTCGTAGGTGGCCTGCGTATTGAGCAGACCGTAGACATTGTGAATCTCGCGATGGTCGGCCGGCTGGCCGTCGCCGTGATGTCGAACGTCGAGCGGCATCGTGCCGGTGACGGTTTCGAACACCGCCGGCTCGTTCATGTCGTTCCAGATGCCGGTGATGCCGATGTCGGTGAACATCTTGTAGAGCCCGCCCCACCATTCGCGCGCCGCGGGTTTGCTGAAGTCGGGGAAGACGCTGGGGCCGGGATTCTTCTCCGCCTGCGACGGCCAGACCGGCGCAACGTAGACGCTGCCATCCGGATTCTTGACGAAATGATCGCCGGCGAGGCCGGTGTCGTAGGGCACGTAGCCGACTTCTTTTTTCGGGTGAGCGTCGACGATCGGCACGGTGTGGAAGCCGTCGCGCCGGAGATCGGCGACCATGACAGCCGGGTCGGGGAAACGTTCGCGATCCCACGAGAACGGCTTGAAGCCGTCCTGATAATGAATGTCGAGCCAGATCACATCGGCCGGAATCCGGCGCTCGCGGAAGTTGCGGGCGATGAACCGGACACGCGACTCCGGGTAGTAGCTGTAGCGGCACTGGTGGTAGCCGAGCGCCCATCGCGGCGGCAGCGGCATGCGCCCGGTCATCTCCGTGTAGCGCTGGATCACGCGTTTCGGATCCGGTCCGTAGATCAGGTAGTAATCGAGATCGCCGCCTTCGGCGCCGAACGCCAGCAGGCCGGGCGAGGTGCGGCCGACGTCGAAGTTGCTGCGGAAGGAGTTGTCGAGAAACACGCCGTGCGTCCGCCCGTCGCGCAACACGAGATAGAAGGGGATCGACACGTAAATCGGATCGGTATCGCTCTCGTAGGCGAAGGTGTCGCTGTTCCACATCGAGTAGCTGTAGCCGCCGAGCTGCCGGCCGCGCTTGTTCAGATGACCGGTCTTCTCGCCGAAGCCGTAGATCTGCTCGTCGTCTCGCAGACGCTTCCAGACGCGCACCGCCTCGCCCGAGAACGCGATGCCGCGCCCCGGATCGTCGGCGTCGAGCTCGTGGCCCGCGGCATCGGCGATCGAAACCCGGAAGGGTCGTTGCCGGATGGTGGCGCGGAGCAGCGGGGTGACGATTTGCGACTCGCGGTCGCCGACGCGCACCTCGGCGCTGGCGGCGCCGAGCTCGCGGTTGACGATGGCGTAGGAGTGGTCGCGGCCGAACTCGCGCGTGCGGGCGAAGCGCACCCGCACGATGTCGGGTGCGACAGCGGTCACCGAGACGATGCCTTGTGCGCTGCGATAGACGAGACCGTTGTCGACGCGGCGCGGCGCCGGCATGTCTCCGAGCGACGCCCATTGCGCCGCCGCCGGAGTCGCCGCGACGAGCAGCAGCACTGGCAGGAGCAGGCGGACGAGCCGCGGATGTCCTGTGGGCGTCATGCCGCGCAGTATCGGCCGTCCGGAGGTCTGCAGGGAAGAACATTCGCCGCCGCCCGGCGGCCTGCGCGCACCGATCCGTCGTGATACTCTCCGCCGCGGCATCCACATGATCCGCGTCGCGTTGATCGGCTATGGCTACGCCGGTCGCACGTTTCACGCCCCGCTTATCCGCGCCACGCCCGGACTCGAGCTCGCGGCCATCAGCTCGAGCCGTCCGGACCGCGTCCACGCCGACCTTCCCGGCGTTGCCGTGGTCGCCTCGGTGGAAGAAATCTGTGCATCCGCGTCGATCGAGCTCGTCGTTGTTGCGACCCCCAACGACACGCACGCCCCGATTGCGGCAACGGCGCTGAGGGCGGGCAAGCATGTGGTGGTCGAGAAGCCCTTCGCGCCGACGCTCCGGGAGTCGCGCGAGCTCATCTCATTGGCCGGGCACGAGCGCCGCGTGCTCGCCGTGTTCCACAACCGGCGGTGGGACGGCGACTTTGTCGCGGTCACGAATCTTCTGGCGAGCGGCGTCCTCGGCGAGATCACGCACGTCGAATCGCACTTCGATCGATACCGGCCGATCGTTCGCGACCGGTGGAGGGAACGGCCCGGCGTTGGCGCCGGCCTTTGGTACGATCTCGGCCCGCATCTGGTCGATCAGGCGCTGCAGCTGTTCGGTGTCCCCGATCGCGTCATCGGCAGCCTGGCGGCGCAGCGTCCGGGCGCGGAGGCCGACGATTGGGCGCACGTAATCCTCGAGTACGGCCGGCGCCGCGTCATCCTCCACACGTCGGTGGTCGCGGCGGCGGCGGCGCCCCGTTTCGTGGTGCACGGTCTTGCCGGCAGCTGGATCAAGTACGGGCTCGATCGTCAGGAGCGCGAGCTCATCGCCGCGCTGACGCCGGAAGGACGCGAGACCGCGCACGCCGACGAGCGTGCGGTGCTCGTCGACGGCGCGACCGGGACGGAAAAAGAGGTGCCGCTTCCGCGCGGCGACTACCGCGTGTTTTACGGGCAGCTGCGGGACGCGCTGCTCGGCGTCGGCGGCAACCCTGTCCCGCCTGAGCAGGCGCTCGCGGTCATTGCCGTCGTCGAAGCCGCGATTGAGTCATCTGCAGAAGGGCGCGCGGTCACGCCGGCGTCGACCTCTACCTGAACTTTCGGAAGACCAGCGTGCGTGTGATGTCGCCCTCCGGCGCCTTCGACGTGAACCCGAGCGTCAGACGATCGCCGTCGACGGTGATCAGGCGCTCGAAGTCCTTGCCGAGATCTTCTGGGAACAGCGAGCCCTCGACGTGATGGATGACCGTCCCGGCCGAGGGGTTCAGGCGGAAAGTACCGAAGTAGGAGTCGTAGCCGAGGATCACGCGCGGGTTCTTCGCGTCCTGCGCGTTGGACGGGACGCTGATCGCCTGCGCGCGATCCGGCCGCATCATCTGCAGGCTCATGTTTCCGCTGCCGTCGTAGAACAGCCGGCCTGGCGGCTCGGCCCCCAGCACCGCGTCGCGCAGGATCTCGCCGCTCGCCTTGCGCACCGTTCTCGATTCCAGGCGCCACGCACCCAGCATCCGCGCGCGCGTGTCGCCGCCGCCCTGCGCGACGGCGTGCGTCGACAGCGCGGAGCAGACGACGAGCAGCACCAGGCCCAACGCGCACGTACGACTCGGATTTGTCACCGGCTCCTCCTGTCAATGCTCCCGAACTTGGCGGCCCTAAAGGGCCGCCCCACGTACGAGGACGGCTGCCGGCGGCGGTCGCCCGTAGTGTCCGGCTCTAGCCGGACACTACGACTCAATGCTGAAGCGTGAAGTTTACCGTGACCGTCATCACGACCGGCACCGCCTGCCCGTTCAGCATCGCCGGCGTGAAGCGCCATTGCCTGACGGCGTCCACCGCCGCCTGATCGAGCAGCGGCACCGAGCGCAGGACCCGGACCGACTCGACGCCGCCGTTCGCGTCGATCACGGTCTCGAGGATCACCACGCCTTCCTTCCTCGCCTGCTGCGCGAACGCAGGATACACCGGGGCGACGTCGACGATTTTCCGCGGCGCCTTGATCCCCGAATGCAGGTGAATCGGCGCCTGAACCAGCGGCGGAGGCGGCGGTGGAGGAGGCGCTGCGCCGCCGGTCGCGTCACTGCCAAACGGCAGGCCGCCGTCGATACCGTCGACGCTGCCAATCGGCGCCGGGGTGAATGCCGGGGGCTCCGTCTCGGGTGCGACGCCGGTTGGCTCGACGATCGGCGCAGCGTCGTGCGAAACCGCAGGCGCGTCAGGAGGTGGGCCGGGCGCGCGACGCGGCGGGGTCGGCAGCTTGATGTCGACCGGGATGAATTCGGCGATGTTGTAGAGGACCGGCTGGTGCGGCGTCGGCAGGTTGCCGACGGCGAGCGACTGCACACCGAACACACCGGCGATCACGATCGTGTGGACGACAATCGAGCAGAGCGTAAAGGCACGCCGCATGGGCCCTCCCTGATGTGGCGCGGGCGCCTTCGAGCTTGCCCTGAGCGAGCGAAGCGAGTCGAAGGGCCCGCGATCAGGCGGCCCGAAGGGGCCGCCTCTTACGCACTCATGTCAGGTTGGACACCACGCCCGATGGAAGGTTCCTAACCTTCGCGCTACACGACCTGTTGACTAACGCGCGATGCGAAGCGAGTCGACGTTGCCGATGTCGAGCACGTCATCGACCGACGCCACGATCTGGCCTGTCGCATCGCGAATCGTAATTGCGAATCTGTCGTGGCCGCGTCCCGGCTCGCCCGCGTCGGTCGCGCGCGCTTCAAAAGTGTAACCGCCGACGCCGTTCCATCGGCCGCCGCCGGAGAAGAGCACGGTATCGATCCCCGAAGCCGGCTCCGGTCCAGGCGAGACACCACCGACGTTGAAGAACACGGCGCGGGTTGCCAGCGCCTCGAAGCGATCTTCTTGATCGCGCCCGGCTCGGTTGGTCTTGACCCGGTAGAGAAGCGCGCCCGCATCGCCGGTGGTTGCACGCTCCTGCACGAGGAAGTCGAAGTCGTGCCGGACGCTGCCGTTTTCGATCCGGCCATCGCCGAGCATGCGGCCTGCCTGCGTCGGTTCCGTCACCGTGACCCCGAAGCTGCCGCTCGCCGTGTTGCCGCGCGTATCGCTGGCCGTGCAGGCCACGCTCGTCGATCCGATCGCGAAGGTGCTGCCTGACGACGGCGTGCACGTCACCGGTCGGGCGCCGTCCACCAGATCGAGGGCCGTCGCGGTAAAGCTGACGACCGCGCCGCTCGGCGACGTGGCCGTCGCGGTGATGTCGGCCGGCAGCGTCAGCGCCGGCGGCGTCGTGTCGACAATCGTCAACGAGAAGTCGGCGGTACCGGTGCAACCGTTCTCTGTCCGCGCTTCAACCGTGAAGGTGGACGTCTCGAGCGCGCCCGGCGTGCCGGAGAGCACGCCCGACTGATTGAGACTGAGCCCTGAGGGAGGAATCCCCGCGCTGACATGGAACGTATACGAGCCGCTGCCGCCACTCGCCGAGAACGTCTGCGAGTAGGGGAACCCGAACTCCGCCGCCGGCGGCGAGCCGGTGACGGTGATCGCCGGGCACACCGCGAGGCCCGACAACGTCACGGTACGTGTGCCGCCATTCGTGGTCGTGACCGTCAGCGATGCGCTCTTCGCGCCGAGGCTGACGGGTGCGAAGGTCACCAGCGCCGTTGTCTCCGCACCGGCCCCCAGCGTCGTCGTTCCCGGCGCGCCGACAGAGAACTCGGCGGCGTGTCCGCCGGAGATCGCGAACGGTGGCGTCAGCGTGAGCTCGGCGAGCAGGACGTTCTTGATCGTGACCGTCTGCACACTCGTCGCCGGCGGTATCACGCTGCCGAAGTCGACCGCCGCCGGCGCCGCCGTCAGCACGATGTTCTGCGGGTTGGGCAGGCTCGGTGGCGTCCCGTTCAGCAGGACAAAGTCGGCGACGTTGTCGCCGGTGTCCTGCAGCGTCAGCGACGATCCACCCGGCTTGCGTTCGTAACTCCGGTTGGTGTTTGTCGTCAGCTGCGTGAGGAGTGCGTTCCCCTCCCTGTACGCGGTGCCGACCGTCTGGACACCCACCTGATCGACAATCGTCCCATCCGCCGTCGTCAGCGCGATGCCGCCGTTATCGCCGATGCCGGTGGTGTACGAGGCATTGCCGGGAACTGCGGCGGAGTAGCCGTTCGCAGCCAGATTCACGAACAGGTAATGTTCACGAGTTGGCAACGACGTGCCGGCCGGAACCGTCGCCCGAGTGCCGGTTGGTGCTGTGTTGCTCGAGCCCATCAGCTTCCAGCCGCTGATCTCGACGGCGGCGTCAGAGTTGTTGTAAATCTCGACGAACTCGTCGTTGCCGCCTGACGGTCCGCGCGTGCGGAACTCGCTGATGACGATGCCGCCTCCGCCACCGCCCGGTGTGGCCGCGACGATGACGGTGAAAGGCGCGACGCCGGAGCAAGTATCGGCTCCGGTTGCGCGCACGGTGAACGAGGACGTCCCCACGTTGGTCGGCGTACCGGCGACCACGCCGGACGTGCTCAGGCTCAGGCCATCGGGCAACGTGCCGGTGCCGATCGTGAACTGATACGGCGCCGTTCCGCCGGTCGCCGTCAGCGTCTGCGAGTACGGCGTACCGACGAGGCCGCCCGGAAGCGCGCCGTTGATGATGATTGCGGGGCAGACCGACGTGACGATGTCGGCGAGCGTCCGCGGAAACAGCTGGTAGCCGCTGTCGAACGGCGCCGAATTATCGAACTGGCCGACGACGCCGGTGACTGAGAACTGGCCCCCAGGCGTCGGCGTACCATCAATCTCGGTATCGCTGTCGATGCGCAGAGTTCCCGTGCCGGTGGCGTCGGTGACCGTCACGTTGTTCGAAGTGTTGACGGCGCCGAACGATCCACCGGTGACGGTGACGTTGTTGACCCGCACGAGCTGTCCTTCGAACGACTCGCCGGCGCCGGCGTTGCCGAGCTGCGACAGCGTCACGACGACGGGCGCCGGAGGCGTACCAGGCGTCAGCAGCGTGACACTGGTCACGGTGAGCTCGGTCAGGCCGTTGAAGTGCGTCACCGCGCCGATCGCCTCGACGTTGTCGCCGAAGGCGAAGGGACCTGCGTTCAGCGTCGTGCTGAAGAGATCGATGCCGCCGGTCGGATCCTGGATGTAGTACTCGATGCCGTTGCCGCCGCGCAGATCGATCGAGGTCACGGCGCCGCGCACCTTCACGACCTGGCCGACGCGATCTGGCAGCAGGTCGGCTGGCGGGTTGGCGGTCGTGTTGTTCACCGCGTCCACGCGTGCCTCGGCGATCGTCAGCAGCGGCGCTTCCGACGGCCCGGCCGCCCCGAGGTCGACGCGGCTTCGCGGCGTGAGGTTGTAGCCGGCGTCGAACGGGCGCAGGAAATCATCCTGCTGGACGATGCCGACCGCGGTGAAGGTCGCCGCGGGCGTGAAGCCTTCGATGTCCGTGTCGTCGTCGATCTTCATCGAGAAGCTGCCGGTGCCGTCGCTGATGGTCACGAACGAGTCGAGCGCCTGCGGCGTCGGCGGAATCGTCCCGATCGTGATCGAGGCGTTGGCAATCGAGACGAAATCTCCCTCGAATTCCTCCGGGTGCTCCAGCAGCGCGGCGATGGTCGTCGTCACCGGCGCGGGCCCTGGCGCCGACGACAGGATCGTCACGCCGTAGGGCGACGATGTCTTCTCGACCGATTCGGTGAGGTCGAGCCGCAGTCGTCCACCGTTGAAGTTGACCCGGCCGCGCGCTTCGACCACTTGGCCCGGCGTGGTCGACGTGAACACCGTCGGGCCGTCGGTCGACTTGTAGACGTTCACCGCGCCGCTCGTGTCCTGCACGTAGTCGTCGTTCGTCCCGCTACCGCTGAATCCTGAGGCGGTAACCGCTCCCTGAATCCTCGCCGCGTAGCCGGTGTAGAGCGGCTCGCCTTTTGGCGTGAGGGCCTGGAGCGAGTTGACCGTCGTGGTGCCGGCGAAATAGCCGCCGCTGAACGTCGTCGTCTGCACGCCGACGCCGGCCGCATCAGATGTGCCGGCGACGCTGTAGTCGACGCGCGTGCCGTCCGGCTGCGCGGGAATCGTCGCCTGGAAGGTGCTCGGCGTCGCGCCCGCCGTCATGGCGATCGGCGACTGCGCAACGCCGTTGAGTGAGTAAGTCAGAAGCGCTGTCGCCGTCGGGGTTTCGCGATCGAAGACAGTGGCGGTGACGGTGACTGCATCCGTTGCGAGCGGCAGCACCGGGTTGGTGTCGACCGCAACCGTCGGCGGGAAGTTCGCGGTGAGGCCGGGAGATGCGCCGTCGACTGGATACGAATGAAGCGTCGGGTTGATACGGCCGCCGCCGTCGTCGAAGCTCCGAAGCGAGTAGCTGGTCGTGCCGTCGGTCTCGAGAGCGATCGTGCCCTGTCCGCCCGCGCCTGGCCCTGCTGCGCTGATCCCCTGCACCGTCACCCGGTCGTCGCCATTGACGGGCGCTTCGGGCTGATAGAAGACAGGCCCCGACCCGGGCGCCGGCACGTCCGGAAGCGGATGCGTACTCAGGTTCGTGACCGGGGTGTTCAGGTACTTGTTGACGGTCTCGCGATGCGGATGGCCGAACGTGTTGTCGTCCGAGGCCTGCGCGACCGCGACCTCCGCCTTGACCGCCGCCAGGAACGTCTGGTTGCTCGTCGTCGTGCTGCCATGGTGGTTCAACTGCACGACGTCGAGATCGCCGACCAGCTGCCCGACATAGGTTTCGACGTCGGGCGTCTTCGCGGTGCTCGTACTGCCGCCGCCGGTGAGGTCGCCCGACACGAGGTAGTCGAAGCTCCCGAACTCGACGAGCATGGCAACGCTCTCCGAGTTCAGATCCTCATTGGTGATCGGTACGGCGCCGCCGCTGATCAACCGCCCGCCGGCGGCGATGCACGTGGCGCTGACGCCAGGTCCGAGGCTCAGCGTCTGGCCCGGCTGAATCTGCTGGCGCGGAACGCCCGCGGCCGTCGCGGCTGCGACATAGGCCAGATAGGCGTTGCGCGTGCCGCCCGCATTGGGTGGCGTCAGTTCGGCTGCGTCGCCGTTGTCGTAGGCGACGGCCGCGACACGGCCAGCCGTGAGCAGTTCAGTGATCCCCGAGATGTGGTCGATATGGTAATGCGTGACGACTGTGTAGTCGATCTTCGCGATCCCGAGCGCATCGAGCAGCGGGATGATTTTCGTCGTTCCTCCTCCAGGAGGGCCGCCGTCCACCAGCAGCGAGGTCACCTTGCCGGTGCCGTCCGGCGGGCCGACGATGAGCGTACCGGCGCCCTGGCCGATGTCGACGAAGTAGATACGGAGGCCGGCACCCTGCGCGAGGGGCTGCTGCGCCAGCAGAAGCAGAGCCAGTGCGGCCAGGGCCGTCAGTTTTTTGATCATAGTGAGATGGTGAAGCTGTGAGCTCGTGCGTTTCGTGCGAGGGGAAAGCCAAAAAATTCCAGGCGCGGGCTAAACCACGGTCAACGCAATTCGGTGTAACGCACGGCTTCTCGTGCACGACGAAAGACGTCGTCCATCATTCGCGCATTCAGCTTGCCGGTGTTGGTGTTCTGCCGGCTCGGATGATAGCAGCCGATTAACAGCTGGCCGTTCGGCAGCGTATGCGCGACGGCATGGCCAAACGCCGGCTTCGGCCGCACGCTGACGCCCCGTCCGCGCAGCAGCTGCAACCACGCATCGAAGCCGATGCGCCCGAGCGCGACGACGACCGACACGCGCGGTAGCGCGCTGGTTTCGGCCTCGAGGTGCGTGAGGCACGTGGCGATCTCCGCGGGTGTCGGCTTGTTGTCGGGCGGCGCGCAGCGCACCGCCGCGGCGATGAACGCGTCGTCGAGCGCGAGGCCGTCGTTGACATGCTCCGCGGTCGGGATGTTGGCAAAGCCGGCGCGATGCAGCGCGCCCATCAGGAAATCGCCGGAGCCGAGCGGGCCGTCGCCGGTGAAGACGCGGCCCGTGCGATTGGCGCCGTGCGCGGCTGGCGCGAGGCCGATGATCAGCAGGCGCGCGTTCGGATCGCCGAAGCCGGGCACCGGCCTGCCCCAGTAGACATCGTCTTTGTAGGCGCGGCGCCTGGTGCGCGCAATCTCGGTGCAGTAGGTGCGCAGCCGAGGGCAGCGGTCGCAGGAGATGATGGCGTCGCGGACGACTTGTAGCGCGGGGCTTTCAGCCCCGCGATGTGGCGACCCTGAAAGGGGCGCCCTACGCTCCGGTTCGGCCGGCTCCACCTGCCTCGCCCGCCCTACCTGCCTTCGTCTCACCAGACGCGGCACTGCGTCTGGCGCACCATTGGCGCGCCGGCCTTGCACGAGAACGCCTTCTGGAACTCCGGCATGTTGGCGACGACGCCGTTGACGCGCTCGCGGCCCGGCGAGTGCGGGTTGGTCTGCGCCAGCATGCGCGCCAGCTCGGGCCGCATGTTCTCGCACCAGACCTGGCCCCAGCCGAGGAACAGCCGCTGCTCCGGCGTGAAGCCGTCGATCGCTGCGGCCGGCGCCGCGGGCGTCCTCGCGAGATAGGCCATCAGCGAGATCCGCAGCCCGCCATTGTCGGCGGCGTTCTCGCCCAGCGTCAGCTTGCCATTCAGCTTCACGTCGTCGACCGCGGTCAGGCTCGAGTAGTAGTCGACGAAGCACTGGGCGCGATCCTCGAACGCCTTGGCGTCGGCCGGCGTCCACCAGTCCTTGAGATTGCCGCGCGCGTCGAACTGGCGGCCCTGATCGTCGAAGCCGTGGGTCAGCTCGTGGCCGATGACCGCGCCGGAACCGCCGAAGTTCACCGCCGCGTCCGCCTTGGCGCTGTAGAAGGGCGGCTGCAGGATGCCGGCGGGGAAGTTGATGTTGTTCTCGAGCGGGTTGTAGTAGGCGTTGACGGTCGGCGGCGTCATCTCCCACTCGGTCTTGTCGACCGGCTTGCCGATCTTGGCGAGGCTGCGGCGGAACTCGAAGGCGTTGCTGCGCTGCGAATTGCCGAGCGCATCGCCGCGCGTGATCGTGAGCGCGCTGTAGTCGCGCCACTGTTCGGGATAGCCGATCTTTTCCGAGATCGCGTGCAGCTTGGTGAGCGCTTCTTTCTTGGTCGTTTCCGTCATCCACGCGAGGCTGTTGATGTCTTTTTCGAGCGCCGCCTCGAGCTCGTGCACCATCTTCAGCGTGTCGGCCTTGGCCTGCGGGCCGAAGGCTTCCTTGACGAACGCCTGCCCGAGCGCTTCACCCAGATCGTCGTCGGTGTACTGCACGCAGCGCTTCCAGCGCGGCCGCAGCTCCTTCGCGCCGGTCAGCTGCGTGCCGTAGAAGCGGAAGTTCTCGTTGACGAACGGCGCCGACAGGATCGCGGCGGAGGCGTGCGCGACGTGCCAGCGCAGATACGCCTTGAGCTCGTCGATCGGCGTCGACGCGATCGTCTGGCCGAGCGCCTTGAAGAAGTCGGGCTCGGTGACGTTCAGCGCGTAGATCGGCGGCGAGCCGATGCCGCTGAAGTACTGCTGCCATTGAAACTGCGGCGTCAGCGCCTGCAGCTCCGCGACCGAGAGCTTGTGGTAAATCTTGTTCGGGTCGCGGCGCGAGACGACGTCGAGCGCGGCTTTCGCCAGCGCCGTTTCGACCTTCATCACCGCCTCGGCCTGCCCTGGCGCATCGCCGAGCAGCCCGGCCATCTTGCCGACGTGCTCAACGTACTGCTTCCGCAGCTCCACCGACTTGGCATCGTCGCGGAAGTAGTAGTCGCGATCGGGCAGGCCCATGCCGCCCTGGTCGGCAATCGCCATCTCCACCGACGCGTCCTTGAAGTCGGCCTCGGTGCCGAAGCTGAAGAACGGGTTGATGCCGATGGTGTGCAGCTCGGCGACCAGCGGCGCCAGCGCGGTGGGACTGGTCAGCGCGGCGATTTTCTTGAGCAGCGGATCGAGCGGCGCGGCCCCCTTGGTGTTGATCGCGGACTCGTCCATGCACGAGGCGTAGTAGTCGCCGATCTTCTTCGAGCCGGCGTCGGTGCCGGCGGCGGCACTCTCGAGGATCTTCTTCAGCGTCTCGTTGTTGCGCTCCTGCAGCTCGTCGAAGCGTCCCCAGCTCGATCGGTCGGCGGGCACCGGGTTCTTTTCCATCCAGTTGCCGCACGCGAACTTGTAGAAGTCGGTGCAGGCGTCGACCGACTTGTCCATCGCATCGAGCTGGAGGCCGGACGAGGACTGCGCCGCTGGGGCAGGTTGGGCAGCTGGGGATTGAGCCCCCAGCTGTGAGTGCGCCGTGCCGAACGCGAACGCCAGTGCCGCCGCGATGATGAATGCGCCAGAACGACGGGATATCTGCATGATGCCTTCCTTGGAGGCGCCGCTAAAGCGGCGCCCTACGTACGTCCCCAGCCCTCAGCCCCACCG
>Ga0207701_10000593_pt1 | contig 37902 bp, 29 predicted proteins | sample KBSSwiSSwithPhiX_FD_184294 | JGI IMG/M metagenome (GOLD analysis project Ga0207701, IMG submission 184294) | Switchgrass rhizosphere bulk soil microbial communities from Kellogg Biological Station, Michigan, USA, with PhiX - S5 (SPAdes) (version 2) | ecosystem: Environmental > Terrestrial >... | reverse complement strand
CCGCACGCGCGGCGCACACGGCGACGTTGCTGCCCTCAGGCGATGTGCTGGTAGCGGGAGGATCCAATGGTGTTGCCTTGAGTAGCGCTGAACTCTACGATCCGGCAAGCGGGATCTGGACGGCCACTGGCAGCCTCAACACCGTACGCGATGCGCACACAGCGACATTGCTGCCCGACGGCAAGGTGCTCGTCGCCGCCGGGTTCAGCACCTTCACTGCTACCGCGAGCGCGGAACTCTACTCAAGTGGCGGTAGTGGCGAACTCAGCCTCGTAAGCGCCGCTTCGCGAAAAACCCACGGCGCCAAGGGCGATTTCGACGTTGATCTGCCGCTGACCGGCGACCCCGGGATCGAATGCCGCAGCGGTCTGACCCGATATAAGGTCGTTTTCACCTTCAACAACAACGTGACCGGCGCGGACAGTGCCACCTCCAGTTGTGGAACCATTGGCAGCATTAGCGTTGATCCGATTGACGCGCACAACCTCATCGTGACCTACAATGGCGCCACCTGCGATGGCGAGATCGTGACTGTGACCGCGAACAATGTGCATGACGATAAGGGCAACACCCTCGCCTCCACTTCAGCCAGCATGGCCCTATTGGTCGGTGACGTCGCCGGCGACGGGAGGGTCGCGAACGACGATATCGCAGCCGTCCGCGCGGTCCAGGGTCAGCAGGCTAACAGCTCGAATTTCCGCGCGGACGTGACCCTCGACGGAAGAATCAACAATCAGGACGTGCTGACAGTACGGTCCCACAAAGGCGACCTCCTGCCGTAATGGAGAACTCACCATCGGATCTCGAAAGCAAGCCAGCCCTGGCGGTTCGAAAACCTTAGGCCCCTGCGCCAAACTATCTTCATCGCATCGTCTGCCCCTTTGTCACGGCGAGCGCATTGTGTGACTTACAATGCCGGAGACAAAAAATGATCCCGTGGACAGGAGGCCCGAGAGCCAAAGCTAACAATGTCCGTTCTCCTTTCAGAACCACCTGCCTGTCCTGCTTCCCTGATTCATCTCTTTTCCTGGTTTGCTGGCTTCAAATTCATTCCCCTCCTCCAGAACAATTTTCAACTTTCCGCGTTATCTCCGGAACGATTTGGGACTGTAACACTGTAAGCGACTCGAATGGGCGCTCTTTTTCACAATCAACCAAAAGGAGATCACTCTGATGAAGGATGCAATGCGGACCGAACAAACCAGCTTGTTTGAAAACAAAGAATTACTCGTCACAACCCAGGCCAGGCGATTACCGTGCGGACGCCCGTTTCTAATTACCTTCTTAGCGGTGAGCTGTGTCTGGCTAATTATTCTACCGGCTGGCCGAGCAGTTAACCCGCCTCCCGATGGTGGATATCCCAATCAAACGACAGCCGAAGGTGACAACGCGCTCCTCAATCTCACCACCGGCGGCAGCAACACGGCCATAGGCTTTGAGGCGCTTAATTTAACTACCACCGGCTCGTCCAATACCGCGCTTGGCGCCCGTGCTTTGGCATCGAACACGACGGGCTTCGGTAATACGGCGTCCGGCACCGATGCTCTTGTAAGCAACACCACTGGCAGCAGCAACACGGCTACTGGTGAGTTGGCGCTTCAGGCGAACACGGCTGGCAACGACAATACAGCGATGGGTTCTACAGCCCTCGATGCGAACACCACCGGCATCCAAAACACCGCCTGCGGCTCGGGTGCCCTGCAGGACAACACGACCGCCAGCAATAACACCGCTACAGGGTTTGGCGCGCTCAATGTTAATTCCACAGGCAACAATAATACCGCTACCGGATGGCAGGCGCTGTCCAGGAATACCACCGGCCAGTTCAATACCGCAACCGGCGCGGGCGCGCTCGAATTTAACTCCACCGCGAGCGATAATACCGCCACTGGTTTCCAGGCGCTGCTTAATAACACCACCGGCAATCAGAACACCGGCACCGGGTTCGATGTGCTTTTTAGCAACACCACCGGCATTGGTAACACCGCCGAGGGAGCATTTGCCATGGAACTCAACACCACCGGCAGCAATAACACTGCCTTTGGTGATAGCGCGCTTTTGAGTAACACGACAGCCAGTGATAACACTGCGATCGGCTCCAGCGCTCTGAACAGCACCACCACTGGAGCGAACGATACCGCGCTCGGTGCTCTCGCTCTGCAATTGAATACTATCGGCAGTAATAACACAGCCGAGGGTGCGAGCGCATTAGCGAACAACTCCGCCGGGACCGCTAATACCGCAATTGGTTTCTCCGCGCTTCTGAACAACAACGGCAGTAGTAACACGGCTGTTGGCATCAATGCGCTGCTCAACAATTCCACCGGCGCGAGTAACATTGCCCTGGGTAACGCCGCCGGTTCCAATCTCACCACCGGGACGAACAATATCGACATTGGAGCCGCAGGCACAGCTGGCGAATCCAAGAAGATCCGTATCGGGACGAAGGGCACTCAGACTGCGGCCTTCATCGCCGGGATCAACGGAGTGACTGTGGCCGGAGGAATCAACGTGATTGTAAACAGCAACGGCCAGCTTGGCACCGTCACATCTTCAGCACGCTACAAGGAGAACATCCAGCCGATGGAGAAGACGAGCGAGGCGATCCTCTCACTCAAGCCGGTCACTTTCCGTTACAAGAAGGAGTTAGACCCACAGGCCATTCCGCAATTTGGCCTGGTCGCCGAGCAAGTCGAAAAGGTTAATCCCGACCTAGTTGTGCGCGACGATCAAGGCAGGCCTTACACCGTTCGTTACGACGCGGTGAATGCGATGTTGCTCAATGAGTTTCTTAAGGAACATCGCATGGTCGAAAGCTTGGAGGCGGCAATTGCTCAGCAGCAGTCGACCGACGTCGCTCAGCAGGTTGAGATCCAAGAACTGAAAGCGGCCTTGAAGGCACAGGCTACGCAAATCCAGAAAGGGAGGGAGCAAGTTGCGTGTGAAAGACCCAACGCACGGGTTGTCCTCAATCGGTAATTGAATGGTTTCAATCCAAACAAGACCAGGCGCCACAATTCAAGAGAGACAAACTGCCTATGAAAACGCAGATTACACTTCAAAAGCAATCAACACTCGGCATCAGTAAGCCTCGTCCAATCCGCTCCTGGGCAAATGCGATTCTCGTTCTGACGGCGCTGAGTTGGCTGGGACTCGGGTCGAGCGCGCGCTCGCAATGCGAGCAAGAATGCGATCTTAACCACGGCAACACTGGCTTTGGAGTTGGCACCTTTAGCAATAATACTACGGGCTCAGCCAACGCTGCATTTGGCGAAGACGCGCTTGATAATCTTGGCAGTGGCTCGGCTAACACGGCCATTGGCGAACAATCACTCTTCGAAAATACCTCAGGTAGCTTCAATACGGCGATCGGTCAGGGAACGCTCTTTGGTAATAACACTGGCACGGATAATACCGCCGTTGGTTATCAAGCGCTCGCTTTCAACACCACTGGTAGCAGTAATACAGCGAACGGTTGGCAGGCGTTACATCAGAATACCACAGGTCAATTCAACACCGCTACCGGGGCCGGCGCACTGGAACTCAATACGACCGCGAGTGATAACACCGCCACTGGCTACCAGGCACTCCTTAACAATACCACCGGAAACCAGAATACAGGGACGGGTTTTGATGTTCTCTTTAGTAACACGACTGGTTTTGGCAACACAGCCGACGGGGCGTTCTCCTTGGAACTTAATACGACCGGAAGCAATAACACTGCCTACGGTGACAGTGCGCTCCTGAATAATACCACGGCGAACGATAACACGGCGGTTGGTTCAGGCGCACTCACCAGCACCACGACTGGAAACAACGACACCGCCATCGGTGCTCTAGCGTTGCAACTGAATAGCACCGGGGCGGGTAATACCGCGAGCGGCTTTGAAGCGCTAGCCAACAATACGATCGGCAACAACAACAGTGCCTATGGTGTCACGGCCCTGGCCAATAACTCGACTGGAAGCGCCAATACCGCGGTTGGATTCTCGGCTCTCCTCAATGACACCGGTGGCAGCAGTAACACCGCTGTCGGCATTAACGCGCTGCTCAACAATACCACGGGCGCGAGCAATATCGCCCTCGGTAACGCCGCTGGTTCCAATCTCACGACCGGGACAAACAATATTGACATCGGCGCCGCGGGTACAGCCGGCGAATCGAAGAAGATTCGCATCGGAACTAAGGGAACTCAGACTGCCACCTTCATCGCAGGCATCAATGGAGTAACTGTCGCCGGGGGAGTCACTGTTATTGTAAACAGCAACGGTCAGCTTGGCACCGTCACATCTTCAGCGCGCTACAAGGAGAACATCCAGCCGATGGAGAAGACGAGCGAGGCGATCCTCTCACTCAAGCCGGTCACTTTCCGTTACAAGAAACAGTTGGATCCACAAGCGATCCCGCAGTTTGGGCTGGTCGCAGAGCAAGTCGAAAAGATCGATCCCGATCTGGTTGTTCGAGATGATGAGGGCAAAGCCTACTCAGTCCGTTACGACGCTGTGAACGCGATGTTACTCAATGAGTTCCTCAAAGCTCACCGCACACTGGAGGAACAAGGAAAAACGATTGCTCGCCAGGGAACGGAGATTCAAATCTTAGCGACGCAGCTGAGAAGGATTAACACGCAGACGGAAGCGGCCCAACGTTCTGTAGAACCGATCCAGAATGGTCAGGCCGAGCCCTAACGATTTCCAAAGGTGTCCCCTAACAAATGTCCAACGAGCGACCCCGACAATTGACCTAACGAATGCTTTGTCTATGAAAAAAACACGGAGCCTGCCGGAGAAGGGATGCACCGGTTTGCTCGATTAAGAGCATGATCACGAGCAGGACCCAGAGCTGCGGCTTAAGGCCCGGAGCCTACAGGCTCGAACCCTCTCCCGGAGCATGACTTCTTACTATTGAGATTCAGGAAGGACGTCCCTCGGTGAGCCGCGGTCGATCACCCGACCTTTTTCGAGCAATACGATCTCATCGCAAAGCGAAGACAATTCGCCGGCGTCATGGGTGACGTAGATTAAGGGGATTCGAAATTCGTCGCGGATGCGAAGGAGGAAGGGGATGAGCCGCTGCTTTAGACGTGAATCGAGACTACTCATCGGCTCATCGAGCAAGAGCAGGCGCGGCACCGAAAGAATGGCGCGGGCGAATGCTACTCGCTGTTGTTCGCCTCCTGAGAGCGTTGTCACGTTGCGTCCGAAAAATGGCGCGATTTCCATCACTTCGCTCACATGTTCGAGGGTGAACAAACCGTTCTCCGAGATCGAAGCCTGATAACCGTAGACTAGGTTAGCGCGAACGCTGAGATGAGGAAAAAGAGCGAGGTCTTGCGGGACATAACCGATGCGACGCAGGCGCGGCGGCAGGTGCAATGATGCGCTCGCATCGGAGAGCACAGTCCCACCGAGTTCGACCATTCCGGCAGTTGGCCGACGCAGGCCGGCAATTAGATCGAGCAGAGAGGTTTTCCCGGCGCCAGATGGACCGAAGATACCAACGATCGGACGATCGAAAGTTGCATCCACCTCCAAGGTGAAGCTGGCGAGCGAAAGGCGAACACCTTGAAGTCGCAAGCTCACCGCGCGCCTTTCCGCCTTGAGATAAGCTGCCCACACAAGACAGTGATGAAGACGATGCCGACTGAAACGAATAACAAAGGCAATGCCTCGGAGTCGTGGCCAAGCTGGATCTTTTGATAGATCGCCAAAGAAATCGTCATCGTTCGGCGCGGAATCATTCCGGCCACTACGACGGTGGCGCCGAATTCGCCGATCGCCCGTGCGAAGGCGAGCACTGTTCCTACGACGACGCCAGGGAGCGCCAACGGCAGGCTGATCGTGCGAAAGACTCGCCATTCGCCTGCGCCCAAGGTTCGGGCGATATCTTCAAAGCGGGTATTCACTTCTTGAAAGGCGTTCTGGGCGGTGCGGACTAACAATGGAAAGGACATGACCGCTCCGGCGAGAACAACCGCCCGCCAGGTAAAGACAACATCGATCCCGGCACCGCGTTGCAGGATGGAGCCGAGTGGCCCGTTGTGCCCGAATAGCATCAGCAGCACAAAACCGGTCGCGACTGGCGGCACAAAAAGCGGCAACATCACTATTGTCTCAATGACTGGTTTTCCAGGCCAATCGCGACGCGCGATCAGCCACGCAATAGCAATCCCGAAAGGCAGAATCAGGAGCGTACTAAGCGCCGAGACTTCAATCGTGAATAAGACGATCTGCCATGCTTCGGAAGTCATGGCCTAACTGTCATTTTGACATCGTGAAGCCGAATTTTTCGAAGAGCGCCCGAGCCGCCGGAGCGCTGAGATACTCGGCGAACTTCTTTGCGTGCTCAGGTTGGTTGGAGGATTTCATCACCGCCACCGGATAGGAAATCTTCGGACCTTCCGTGGCGGGTATTTCCACCGCTACTTTCACCTTCTTTGAAGTAAGGGCGTCGGTTTTGTAAACAATGCCGGCGTTCGCATTTCCCGCCTCAACCGCGGCCAATGCCCCTCGGACATTTTCCGTCGGCACCACTTTATCCTTCACCGATTCCCAAAGTCCGAGCTTTTGCAGATACTCACGCGCATAGATGCCAGCGGGAACTGACTGCGGATCGGCCAGGGCCACTTTCTGATAGTCAGCCTTGGCAAGGTCAGCCGCTGACGTTGGCGCGGTTGTCGCCTCGCGAGCCACGATGATAACAAGCAGATTCGAAAGCAAATCGCGCCGGGTTCCGGGCAGAAGCAGGTTCTTCTTTTCCAGTAAATCCATTTTCGCCTCGTCGGCCGACAAGAAAACGTCGGCGGGTGCACCTTCCTCAATCTGTCGCTCGAGCAAGTTAGAAGCTCCGAAGTTAAACTGAAGATGGTCGCCACTTTGCTTTCCGAAAGCGGTCGCAACCTCCTTCATTACATCAGTGAGGCTGGCGGCAGCATAGACATTCAAGTCTGCGGCCGACAGGCTGGCGCAGAAGACGAGACAGGAAGCGAAAACAAGAGCTGCGATTTTCATGCTCAGTTATTCGGACTTAGTTCGGGATTCGCCTGCGCAAGGAGACATTCGTCGCTTTTACGAGAACAAAGACAGGGTCGCCCGGCCTGAGCTCCATCTCCGAGACTGAGCGAGTCGTGATAACCGATGCGACCTCGCCGATATCGGTTTCGACGATGACTTCACTGAGAACTTTGTCGAAAATAATGCTTTTGATCGTCCCGGGTAACTGGTTGCGGATGCTTTGTTCCATAGTGAGCAGTTGAGTTGAGCTGTCGGCGCACGCCTCAACGCGGCCTCCGCAGCATTTCCGTCTTTACCGACCTTCGATATATTTTGTCAAATATATCGCGCTCCTTATTTGAGAAGCCGTGCGAGTTTCAAACCATTGGCGCCGGCCGCCCTGCTCGCGGCCCGATCCATTGCCTCGTAAAGTCTGAGAATCTTGTTGCCGAGCGAAGTCAGCGAGGCCGAGCCGCCACTCCGACCGCCGCGCGATATCTCAATCATCGGCCGTGCCGGATCGCGATTGAGTTCTTGCACAAGTTTCCACGCTCGCATGTAGGACATTTTCATTCCCTTTGCTGCCGCCGAAAGAGACCCGGTGTTAGCGATCGATTCGAGCAATTGAATCTTGCCGGGACCTAACATGCGGTCACCCGCGTAAACGCGAATCCGCATTTTGATTGTCGGGCTCTTTTCCTTGGACATGAAACTCCCTCCGCAAACTCAAGTCATGCCCTTGAGTTTCTTCCAGCGTTTGTAATCCCAAATCCATTGTTCGGGGTGCCGCAGCACCATTCGCTCAAGCGCGGCATTGAAGGAGCGGGTGGTTTGGAGGATCGCTTCACCGGCGTCTTCACATTCAACCGGCGGAATTGGATCTTCAAAACGCAGGACATGCGTGCCATCCGGCTCGCGCCAGCTCGTCGCGGGAATGACCGGGGAACCGCTGGCCAGCGCAATCAACGCCGGGCTTTTGGATGTGCCCGCCGGATGACCGAAGAAATCCACGACCACAAAAGCAGTGCGCTTCCGCGGGTGGTGATCAAAGACATAAACAATGATCGCCTCGTTCTGCAGGAGATCGATGATCGAGTCCAATGAACCTTGCCTGGCGATGGTTCCGAGACCTGCACGACGGAACCGCCACGTGACGAGTCGATTCACCCATTCCGGTTTGAGCTGACGCCGCACAAAATGAAAGAGCCCCTTGAATTGCGGAAACTGCGCGATACCCACCACGGTCGAAACCTCCCAGTTACCGAAGTGACCCGTCAGCAGTATGACTCCCTTTCCCTTTCTGTGAGCCGCGAAGACCGCCTCGGTGTTTTCAAACCGAATGAATCTCTTTTTCTGCTCCGTCGACATAAAAGGAAGTTTCACGATCTCGAAGAAAAACCGGACATAGTGCGCGTAAAATGCCTGCGCGAGCCGGGTGAGTTCGGTTTCCGGCAGCACTTCTCCGAAAACCCTGTGCAAATTGTTTAGAACTACGCCGCGCCGATAAGGAATTAAATAATAGAACCACTTCCCAAACCACGGCACATCGAGCAGCCGCGGTTCCGCCGTCGCCACCGCAGAGGCGCTCGCGTCGGTGTGCGTTAGTGAGATTCTGAGCGTTTCTATCCAATTACGATCAAGCACCGCCCTGGCATTGCTGCTCAACTCGATCTCAGGCGCGCCGTAATTGTTTCGGCGAACGGAAAAGTCGCACGGTTGCAGCGTACCAAGCGCGGTTTCTCTCGGGAAAATTTTGCAGCAAGCCTCCTTCGCGGCGAAGCGCGCGGCCAGGCCCTCGAGCCGTCGCGGTCCATCACCAGCGTCGGCCAGTTCCGTAGGCGAGAAAAGTTGTGCGATCTGCTCCGGCGGCGTGTCGGCCAGAAATTTCTCCATCCGCGAGATCTCGATCGTATCGATTCCGCAACGAGCGGAGGCTGGCGCTTCGGCGTGCATTCGACTCAGCCTAACGTCACCACGAGAACGAATTCAACTTTCGGTTCCAGCGCGGATCAGCAAGGCCACATTCATTCCACCGAATCCCCGGCAGATAACAAGCGCGATGTCGCTCTTTGGCGTCTGCGGTTGCTTTGAAACCGGGAGCGTGTCGAACTGAGGACCCACGACGTTCAAAGTCGCGATACCTGGCGCTATTCCGTCACGTAACGCACGCAACGCGAGCACGAGATCGAGCGCTCCGGAGGCGGCGATGAGATGTCCCACCGCCCACTTGAATCCCGTCACGGGCGGCGGCCGGTTTTCGAACACGCGAAGGATTGCATCAGCCTCGGAAGCGTCCGACGCAGGTGTTCCATTGCCGTGCGCCACGATCAGACCTACTTCTTCGGCAGAGATCCCGGCGTCCACCAGCGCGAGTTGAATCGCGCGGCTCACGCCATCACCATCGGAACGGATATCGACGATCCCGGAAGCTTCCGTCGCGCAGCCGCTGCCAAGAAACTCTCCCAACACAGTCGCGCCGCGCGCCTTGGCCATGTCCATTTTTTCCAGCACGACCGCGGCCGCGCCTTCGCCGAACAACATACCACTGCGATCGCGATCAAACGGACGGAGCGTGTCTTCGGAGAGCAACCCGAGCTGATAATAATAATGCGAGGATTCCGGCTCGAGCGGCGTGTCATGACTGGCCACGACCGCGCGATCGGCCTCATCATTTCGCAGCGCGGCGGCTGCCTCAGCCATTGCGACCACCCCACTGACGCATTGGTTGGTGACGCAGGCATTCGTGCCCTTGAATCCATAGCGGATGCCGACATGGCAAATGACGTTATTGGGCAAAGCGCGCAACAGCCACATCGGATTCACCCACGAGCTGAACTCACCGCCGAAATGGCGCAGGTCGCCTTCCGCAGGCGCCATGGCCGGAAGGAACTCGTAATTGCTCCGATAATTTCCGCCTCCTGAACCGGCAAAAATTCCAACGCGATCGTTGAATTCTTTTTTCGCAGCATCCGCGAGCGTGTCGCGATATGGGAGCAGACCGGATTGCTCCACTGCCTGGTTTGCGGCGAAAAGGCCGAGCAGATCCGTTCGGGAAACCATTTTGTGCAACTTGCGGTCTTCCACCAGCGTCCGATTATCGACGTCGCGGATTTCCGCGGAAAGTCGCACCGGCCAACAACTGGCGTCCCATTGCTCGATAGGAGCGATGGCGGATTGTCCATTCACCACTGAGCTCCAGATCGCGTCCACGCTGAGACCGGCGCCGCAAATAGCGCCCGTCCCCGTGATTGCTACGCGGTCGGACGCTTTCATGGATTCACCTCATCCGGATGACGAAATATCAGCGAACTGTTTGAACCGCCAAACCCGAGCGAATTCGAAAGCGCCGCGCGAATTTTCATCGGACGCGATTCACCCTTCACAAGACTCACATCGCACTCGGGATCGGGGGTTTGATGATTTGCATTGACCGGCGCGAGGCCATCACGAATCGCGAGAACGCAAACACCCGCCTCAACGGCGCCCGCACCTGCAATCAGGTGTCCCATGCAACTCTTCGTCGAGCTGACCGCAACGCGCTCAGTGTGCGCGCCCATCACCGCGTGCAACGCCGCGCACTCGCTGCGATCATTCATTTGCGTGGAAGTGCCGTGGGCATTGAGATAATCCACTTCCTCAGCCGTTATCCCGGCATCCGCGAGCGCTTGTTCCATTGCCTGAATTGGTCCATCGCCGTCTGGCGGAGAATCGGTGATGCGATAACTGCTGAGCGAATTTCCATCACCGGCGAGCTCGGCATAAATCTTCGCGCCGCGCTTCTCCGCCGCCTCCCAGTCTTCCAGAACGAGAAAGCCCGCGCCTTCACCAAGGACGAAACCATTGCGCGTCGCATCAAATGGGCGACTCGCTTTTTCCGGCGTGTCGTTGTCGGTCGAGAGCGCGCCGAGAAGACAGAAAGAAGCGAGTCCGAGTGGATTGAGCATTGAATCAAAACCACCCGCCAACATGAAATCAACCGTCCCGCGACGCATCACCTTAAGGGCTGTGCCGAGCGCCTGACCGCCGGAGGCGCATGCGGTATGGACCGCAGTGGCGTAACCGCGCATCCCGAAATGCTGGGCGAGCAAGCCCAAGCCTGCATTGGTCTGTGTCCGGCAGAACGAAACCGGATCGGTCGGGAAATTTGGATTGAGAAAACCGTCCGGTTGGAAATTGCCATCCGCGTCGGTGCAGTGTTGGCGCACGACTTCCAACTCGGGAAAACTCACTGCCATCATACCCGCGCCGACGCTCAATCCCCAGCGTTCGGCGTTCTCCCGCTGCGGACGAATGCCTGCGTCGTTCAATGCTTCTTCGGCCGCAGCAAGCGCGAACCGATGCGAACGCGAAGCGAACTTAAGATGCTTCCCTTTCGCCAAGACCGACGGCAGCTCAAAATTCTTCACCTCGGCCCCGATTCGAACGGGAAAAGTGCTCGCGTCGAAATAGCGGATTTCGTCGACGCCGCTCTTACCGGCGCGAAGATTCGCCCAGGCTGACGCCGTGTCGTTCCCCACCGGCGTGACCATGCCAAGTCCGGTGATGGCAATACGACGCTTGGATTTCATGACGCAGATGACGGGTAAGATGTCTAACGAGGCGCGGATTGTTGAGGCTGTCGAGACGCCGATCGCAATTGGGCCCGCGCCGCGCCCGCCAATTTTTGGCCGCGCCGCGCTTCGACCGCGATCGTCAATTCATCTCCCTCGGCTTCAATCAACGTCGCTTCCAGCTCGAGCAACTCGCCTGGTTCGATGAAGACGCGAAATTTCATCTTGGTCATAGTTTCCAAGCGCCAATGATGTTCGAATTGCGGCACGGGAATTTCCGCTGCCAAAAGACCGACCAGCTCGATGGTCGACCGCATCAAAAGGGTGCCGGGGAAAACCGGCTTGCGTGGAAAATGGTCGTGGAAAAAAGCCGCTTTGGTTGGAACCTGCAATTTCGCTCGTAGAATCTTGCCCTCCTCGCCGTTCACGTCTTCCAAATCCAGATCAGGCACACCCTCGAAACCACCGGGCTCGGCACCGGCGCCGCAGAGCACCGCGTAGTGATCGCGCAACGCCTGCGGATCATCGAAATCTTCCGCCCGCAGCATTGGTCCTACGCAATGATAGAGATGAAGAACGGGCGAACCTTCGACGCTGGCCGTGCCGCGAAAAGCGATCGCATCCTTGTCCACGCTTTCGATTTCAGCAGCGAGTTCAATGGTGTCGCCGGGGTGCACGGGCGCGAGCACTTCCACCCGATCAGCAATACCAGCTACCGGACGCATTTTGAAATCCACCGCGGGAAGTGCACACCAGGCCGCGAGCTGACCGGTCGCTTCCGCCACCAGTGAGCTGTGAAAATCCCGGAGCGTGGCCGGAATTGCGTAGGTGCCGCGGACGCTGACGCCCGGCTGCACCATGGTCACGCGGTCAACAAAAGTGTAGGCGCGAAATTTGTCGGACGAACTCACGCCGCCGGCGCAGCCATGGCCGCTCTCTGCTGACGGATGACTACTTTGCAAAATGTCTCGACCGTGAAGAGGCGCGGAATTTCCGCCGATTTCAACGGAGAACTAAAACGATCCGCGGGAACTTCACTCAGGTAATCCTTCAGGGCCGCGAAACCCGCATCGGAAACAAGTCCGCCTTTTTCAAACTCAGATTCCGACAGTGTGCCACGCGCCTGTTCGAGGATTTTGCCGCGCGGGATCTTGATTTTGAAAGCGCGCTCGAGCCGGAAAACAATGTCGAGAAAATCAATCGACTCCGCGCCGAGATCGTCAATCAGCGACGATTCGAGTTTCACTTTTCCGACCTTGCAAGCGAGCGCGTCGGCCAATATCTCCGCCACCTTGGGGAAGACCGCCATGATTTCATCTTTGGTGATATTTTCGTTGCTCATTAAATCTTATTCCATTTTGAAGCCGCCATCTACGTGCAGCACCTGTCCCGTAATGTAGTCCGCGTAGCGCGAACTCAAAAACCAGACGGCATAAGCCACTTCGTCGGGCTGGCCGATGCGACGCAGCAGAATCCGCGACTTGATCTGGTCTCCGGCCAGTTCGCGCACTTGGCGCGACATCTCGGTTTCGATAATGCCGGGGGCGACAGCATTCACGGTAATGCCGCGCGGCGCAACTTCGACCGCGAGCGAGCGGGTAAAGGCGTCAATCGCGCCTTTGCTGGCCGCATAGTTAGTTTGGCCTCGTCCGCCCTTTTCGCCTGAGACGGAGCTGAGATTAACAATTTTGCCGCTTCGCTGCGAGATCATGTAGGGCAGAACGGCGCGCGTCACGTTGAAGGTGCCGTTCACGTTCGTCTCCAGCACCATCCGCACGTCGTCGTCTTCGAAGGCGGTGAGCGGATTATCGCGAATAACACCCGCGTTGTTGACGAGCAGATCGATGCGATTGGTGCGCTCGAAAACCTTTTCGGCGAAAGCGGCGCACGCCGCCGAATCGCGAATGTCGAGTGGCGCGCTGGAAATTTTTGCGTCAACATTTTGCGCCGTAATTTCTGCCGCGGCGGCTGCGTTGCCGCGATAGGTAAACACCACGTCCATGCCTGCGGCTGCCAGGGTTTGAACGATGGCGCGCCCGATTCCACCGCTGCCACCGGTAACGATCGCGACCTTCCCAGCGAGGCCGCTATCACGAAGCGAGGGTTGGTTCATCCCGCAATGCAATAACCACCATCAACCATCAGGGTGTGGCCGGTAATCATCGATGCCTCTGGCAAACAGAGGAGGTAAACGGCGTCGGCGACTTGCTCGCAAGTTAAAGTCGGCCCGAGCGGCGCGCGACGGCCATATTCTGCGAGCAGCTCTTCACGATTGGGAAAAAATTGGAGCGCATCGGTATCGACCACGCCCGCGGAGACAATGTTAACCCGAATCTTCTTGCTGTGCCCGAGTTCCAGGGCGAGCCCGCGCGCGAGTGCTTCCAGCGCCGCCTTCGACGCGCCGATGAATGCATAATTCGGGATGGCCCGCGTCGCGCCCAGGCTTGAAATCGCAATCAAAGACCCGCCGTCACGCATTAGGGGCACGGCATTTTGCGCAAGAGTGTTGAGGGCGAGCGCATTCGTCTCCAGGCAACGCCGCCAATGTTTGAGATTCATTTCAAGCGCGGGACGCAGGACGCCAATGGCAGCATTACTGATGACGATATCAACGCGCTCGAAATTCTTGCGAAACCCGCCGAAGGCTTCGGCGACACTGTCCGGATCGCTTACATCCGCCTGGGTAGCGAAAGCGCGCCGGCCCATTTTGCGGACGGCATTGACCACCGCTTCAGCTTCCTCGTGACTGTTGTGGTAGGCAATCGCCACATCGCAACCAGCCGCGGCCAACTTCAGCGCGATCGCGCGACCAATGCCACGGGCGCCGCCGGTAACAAACGCGATTCTTCCTGCAAGGGGTTCGCTCATGAATTTGTGCCTCGGACAGAAGGATCGAGGGCGGCGGACTAATAGCGGCGGCAAGGGCCAAGTTCAAGCCGCAGTGAGCATCCCGGAGCGTTGCATCGACATCAGCTCCAGCTGCCGTTACGGTAGCCGCACGACGCCGCGACGGCCCCTCGACCAAATGCTCGGGACCCTGAGCCTGTCGAACGGGGAGACGCGGCCTACAGATCCAATGCAATTCCGTGAGATCCTAACGATGGCACTCGCCTCCGTCGGAGCGAACAAGCTTCGCTCTGCGCTCACCATGCTCGGCATCACGATCGGTGTCTTCTCCGTCATTTCCGTCATGACCGCGATCGGCGCGATGCAAGGTTCGATCGAAACTGGGTTGACGATTTTCGGGTCGAATATTTTCCAGTTCGCGAAGTATCCGATCAACGTGCGCGCGGGCGGACGTAGCCAGAAAAAATACGAGAACCGCCGCGATATCACCTACCGCGAAGCGCAGCGTTATGCCGAGCTGATGGACGGTTACGCGCAGGAAGTGAGCATGAAGATTTTCGATGACGGCAAGCAGGCGGTCTACAACGGCGTCAAGACCACGCCCAGCCTAACGATTGTCGGAACGAACAAAAGTTTTCTCGCCACCAATGCTTATACGCTGGCCTATGGCCGCAACCTGAATGATGAAGACGTCGCGATCAGCCGCCCCGTCGTCGTGATCGGCCGCGCCATCGAGCAGCGCCTCTTTCCACACGAGTCTCCGATCGGCCGCATCTTTAAACTCGCCGGACACACTTTTACCATCGTGGGCGTTATGGCTGAACGCGGATCGGCCTTTGGACAAAGCCAGGACGACATTTGCATCATGCCGATCACGCGACTGATCGAAAATTACGGTTCGGCGAACCGGACGGTGAACATCGCCACTCAATCCTTTTCCCAACTCGATTATAACCGCGCCTTCGATCGAGGGGTCGGCGCGATGCGCATCGCGCGCGGGCTGCGCGCCGAACAGCCTAACGACTTCGAAATTTACACGAACGACTCGCTTAAGTCCGCATTCCAATCCGTGGCCGGCGTTATTCGCATTGGCGCTTTTGTGATTAGCACGATTGCTCTCCTCGCTGCGGGGATTGGGATCATGAACATCATGCTCGTGAGCGTGACGGAGCGGACCAAAGAAATCGGGGTGCGCAAATCGATTGGCGCGCGCAATCGCGACATCCTGCGCCAATTCCTGACGGAGGCCGTTTTTATTTCGGAGGCGGGAGGAATTCTGGGCATCGTGCTCGGAGTTATTGGGGGCGATCTTCTCGCGCTGTGGTTGAAGGTTGACCTGATTTTCCCCTTCGGATGGGCCATCGCAGGGCTTGTGGTCTGCTCCGCCATTGGGATCGGGTTCGGGCTTTATCCGGCTTATCGAGCCGCTTCCCTCGACCCGATCGAGGCGCTCCGTTACGAATAATTGGCGCGATTTTCCGTAACAGCGCCGAAAATCCGCAATTCGCATCGGCGTTGTTTTGACATGTCCGATGGTTTTTCTATCCTCGGGCGCTTTCACCTTCCTATCGTGACTTCGAAACCTCCACCAGAGTCCGCAGCCCGTCCTACCGGAGGCATTCTGTTGGTCGAGGAATACGGTGCGTTGCAAGTGGCAATCACGTCCGCGTTGCGGAAATTTGCACCGTCCTACGAGGTCCTGATCGCGCGTCGTTTTGCGGAGGCGGAAGCGGCGGCAGAGCAGATGCGACCGGATTTGTTCCTGCTCGACATCGATCCCCCGCCCTCGGGCGAAATCACGATTTTCCAGAGGCTGAAAGCGCAACATCCGGACGCGCGCATGCTCGTCCTCGCTGCGGGCACGTCGCGCGAACTGCGGGCCGAGCGCAGCACGGCTGGTGGGATTCAATTTATCGAAAAACCTTTCGACCTCGCGGAGTTCGGCGCCACCGTCCAGGCCCTTCTCGGGCAGGGGAAACGGCCGCGTTCGCCCCAATCGCGTGGCACGCTCTCCGATCTGCATCTTATCGATCTCGTGCAGTTGAAATGCCTCACTCTCAGCAATGGCGTTCTCCGCCTCGAGACCGACGATGGTCAATCCGGCGCGATTTATTTTCGCCGAGGCCAGATCTGTCATGCTGTCACTGGGTCGCTCGAGGGCGCACCGGCCTTTGCGGAAATTCTTAAACGGGAGGGTTGGCACTTGAGCGAAACGGATCTGCCTGTCGACCTCCCTGCCACGATCAATGTGGCCTGGCCGGATCTGCTCGTACCGGTTGCCCGCCGGTTGACGATAGAGATTCAGAAAAAATCGGAAGCAGTAGCCGCCACCGCACCTCAGCCAAGTTCGAGCGAGCAGGACGGTAAGAAAATTCTCATCGTCGATGACACAGAGATGCTGCTCATCTTCGTCGCCGATACCCTCTCAACCGCGAACCCGGCTTTGCAGATTCTCACCGCTTCGACTGGTGCGGAAGGAATTCGCCTCGCTGCGACAGCGCAGCCCGATCTGATTCTGCTCGATTACAGCCTGACGGACATGACCGGAGATAATGTCTGTCGTGCGCTCTTGGAGAACCCAACAACGGCGCGGACTCCGATCCTTATGATGTCAGGGCACCTCACCGAACTCACCCGGACCGCGCGGAGTTATCGAAATGTCGCCGCGGCCCTGGCCAAGCCGTTTCTTTCCAACGCATTGGTAAATGAGGTCGACCGGCTGCTCGCTGCCGGTCCTTTGCAGGAAGTGCGGACGGTGCCAACCCATCCGATGACTCTGATCCCTCCGTCAAAACCGGTAGCACAGGCGGAAAATCCTGTGCCTGGCTCCCCGCTCCTGTCCGCCGCCCGATTGTCTGCGGCATCCGATGAAGACGAACCTAAAATCCCGACGCCAACGCCCGAGCCGGCGTCCTTGGAAAAGAGGTCGGATGCGACCGCATCTCTCGCCCCTCCAGATCCGGTCGCGGACGTGACCTCCGCGCCTGAACCGCTCTCGCCTACACCGAGCACTCCGGCGGAACCGTCACCTCCACCCGCTTCCGAACCCTCGCATCAACCACCGCCAGCGTCGTTTCAATCCACCGTTGCGACGGCCGTGTCACCTGAGGCGGAACCCAGCAAAGCGCCCGCCACATCCTCACCGAACGGACACGCTAACAAGCAACCGGAATCCACGTCGCGAGCGGCGGAGGAGTCGGTGATTTCGCTTCATCGCGAATCCCGGGAAAAAACCGTCATCGAACCACAGAAATCCGTCGTCACCGCCGAACGACCGACAGCTGAAAGTGTGACTCCATCCAGCCCGCTCGTTAGGCCAACCCAGGTCAGCATCACACTGGCACTGGAAGTCGGGTCGATGCAGCTGACCTCATCGTTTCGAATGGAAACCGCCAGGTTACAACCATGCAGTCCGCTTGTGTCGGTGAAGATGGACGAGCGCTCTGACCTTCGCGGCGTCCCGCTCGAAAACGGATTCCACCTCGGCACAATCCGGCTTCTCGACGACGGCCTGATTGACACCATGCGATTGGTCCCAACGCGGCGGCGACCTCAGTTGCCCGTAGCGAAAAGCTCGTTTGCAATTCGAGAAATGAGCCTGGAACGAAGCAACGCGCATCAAAACCTGCGGTTCACCGGGCAAACAACCGAAGCGATGAGAGTGCACCTGACAACAAAATGCGAACTGGTCGGCGTCGAATTATCCGTCGCCTTCGAAGTGCTCGCAGTCACGCTGAGAGTACGGGAGAAAACGGTCATGGTCCGTAATACCCTCGCGAACAAAGGGGCGGAGTTCGCGCTTGAAGAGGTGGAACTCGATGCCTCAGCCGAGCTCCGCGGTTTGCTCGTTAGGGCGGTACACTGACCAGGGCGGAAGCATCGCTTGGTCAGAAAACGGCAAGGGGAATTTCACGCCACGCGCTCGCGCGTGAACCACACGTAGACCAAAGCGAGAAGAAGACCGCCGTCGAGAATCAGGTGCCAGGTCAGAGACAGATTGCTGCTCGCGCTTCCGAAACAGCCGCAAGAAACGTCAATCCCTTGCATTCTCGCCCAGGCCGTCGCGCCGATAAAGATCACCATCAAGAAAGTCGTAATCGCAACTGCGCCGGCAAAGAGTCGATGGAAAATGAGCGCGCATCCACAAAGCACTTCAAGCCAGGGCAAATAGAACGCCATGCGAATTCCCACAGACCACGGAACCATTTGATAATTATTGATGTCACTCGCGAAATGAAGCGGGTCCCAAATTTTCAGGACGCCCGCGTAAACGAAGACGATGCCGACAATCGCGGCGAGTAAACGCCCGAGGAGACGACGCCAGTTGAAGCGACCGGATTGATCTGAAACGTCGCTCATCGGCCGCTCTTCTCCCATTCCTCCCAGCCACCTTGCAGGACGTAAACATTTTTGAGCGCGACCTCATTCCGTAATCGCTCCGCCACCTCGTGGCTAAGATTGCAGGTCAAACGGCTGCAATAAACGACCACCTTCCGGTCCTCCGACCAAGCGGCCAGAACCCCCGGCAGAAGAGTATCCCAGTCGTCTTCGTTCAGGCGTATCGCGCCTGGCACATGTGCTTTCTCAAACTCAGCCTCTGCCCGGGCATCAATCCACAGAATGGTCTCGCCCCACTTCTTGGCTTCCGCCACCGAAACTGGCGCGGAATCAGCCGGCGGTGCGTGCCAGGAGGCCGTGTTCCGATAATAAATGGCCTGACCGATCGCTGGAAGAAAGGCAATCCCGAGGAGAAACAGGATTTGCCTAACGAGCAAACGGCCCACGGACTAATTCGCCGATGACTTGGTCTCGGAGGGTTTCTCCGTCGCTGGCTTGGTCTCGGTCGGCTTCTCCGCCCCTGGCTTCGTCTCCGCGGGCTTCTCGGCCGTCGGCTTGGCCCGAGCATCTACCCGCAGGTTCGCGTAAAAGGTTTTCGCAGGTTCTTTTGGAAAATCAGGCTCGATCTTCAACACCGAGTTAATTGGTCGGCCGCTTTCGGTGGGCGTAACGGTGATCTTAAAGGCCTTGTCGCTTGCGCCAGGGCCGGAGACTTCCGTCTTAATCGACTTGTCGGTCGAGGTGACGTTCAATTTTGTGACCGGGAAATCCTTACCCACCGTGACCGTGATCGTTTTCGCGTCGAGCGTATCGTTGACCGACCAGAAAAGGAAAGTCGGCTGAACCTCGAGCAATTGCGGGATCGTTGCGCTCAGAGTCAACAAGGTCGGATCTGGCTGATCGTCCGTTACCACCGTGATCGTCTTCTTCTGCACGCCGATGCGATTGCCGATCGTAAAAGTGGCGGTGATTTCACCGGTCTCGCCCGGTCCGACAACGTCCTTGGCCAGCGCGGCCGTCGTGCATCCGCACGAAGCGCGGACGGACGAAATTTTAACGGGTTTATCGCCGGTGTTTTTATACTTGTAGTGTGCGACCGCTTCCTTGTCCGCCAAAGTTGGATGCAAGTCGGCACTCTTAGTGTCCCAGGTGAGGGTGCCGTACGCGCCACCTTGGAGGGCGAAAACCAGACCGATGACCGCAGGCAATGTGTAAAGTTTCATAGCATTAATATAATAACAGGGTGGGTCAGAAAGAGAAACCAAAACCTAGGTTTCCGCCAACAGAATCGATGCCGAAATTCGGCTTGTGGATTTCCGCATTTGAAATGTGGCGATAAACCCCCTCGAGATTGACCGACCAGTGGTCGTTGATCAGGAAACGCGTGCCTACCCCCGCTTGCAGGTTGAATTCGACCGGGAGACTAATCAGCCCGCGAGATTCGTCCTCCGGAATGTCGGTGTAGACGCCGCCGGCGCCAATCTGCATATAGGGAACAACCCGCGCTTTCGGCTGAACGAAATTGTAACGAAAAACCAGGGTTGCTCCCGCCAGGACATTGCCGGGGCCGGTAAAAACACCGCCGACGAAAACTTCCCCGAGCGCCTCAAAGTTCCCGCTTAACGGGCCGATATCCCACGGGTCGTTCAGCATTATCCCAAGGCGGAGGGAATCCAGGGCAAAATCGATCGACGGTCGCTGGTTTTGAGTGGTGTCAAAAAAAAAGAATGCCCCCATCATGTTCTCAACCTCTTTCGCACCGAATGCGAAACGGTTTGAAGGGGCGGGCGGCGCGGTGGCCATCATTGACTGCTCAATGCCGGCGCGGACAGAAACCGCGCCAAGAAGAACGAAAAGCCACGAAAGAAAACATGTTTTCAACAGCCGCGCGACAAAACGCGACCCGCGCGATCTTGTCAAACACGCCCCCGCGAACGCATTGGCTTCGAATTCTGAAAGAGTTAGGGCGGAGGAGCAAGAGCTTCCTTCAACTTGCACATTCAGCTAGACGCGGGACTTTCTTTGTCCACTCGTCGCGAGATTTGGGAGATTTTTGGTATTCGGCGGTAGCGATCACGGTGTAAAATGATGCTGGGCCGCACGTGCCCATATTATTGCACGTTTCTGTCCTCCGGAAACCGGTCGGAAGGTGTGGATTCCGTGGTCAAGGAAACGCCCCCCTTTGTAGGGCGTTCCATCGAGCAAACCGGCAACAGTTCCTTCCCGTGTGACGACTTCATAGTCTGCCGGGATCTCCACTGTAAATTGAATCAAGTCCGCTGTATTAGGAACAAGATACTTGCCCGCAACCAGAAGGTTGCCTTCAACGGGAAGGTAATTGCTCTTCAAAAACTGCACGTCCTTGTCCGTTAATCCCTGCCCCAAAACCGCCAGACACGTCCTAGTCGCAATACAACGCTCCGGGACATCGTCCGCTATCAGGTGGCTCTGCCTCCGACGATTCGTCAGGCGCTCGAAAACCTCGTAAATGCAGCGATGCCGAAAGACAGTCTCGGCTTTGCTGTCAAAGACCCGATCGTCGGGAGTTGTGAGAGTCAGAACATTCCGCACCAGCGCAATCTCATCGATCGCGCGATTGCGTAACGGCAGGTGGATCAGTAAAAAAATAAACACGATCACCAATGCCGTTGCGGGCAAAGAGAACGAGCCGGTACTTGAGCCGAATGACCGCTGGGTGTTGCGGCGTTTTTGCCACCCGAACAGCACCGCCACGGCAACAATCGCGGCCAACGGACAAAACGGGAGGTAGTCCTGACGCGTAATATGATGCCACAGGGCGAGGAGCAGGACGAGATAGATACCGCATACGTTAACAAGGAAAGCGCGACGAAAGAGTCCGATCGGGCTAACGCTCCCATGCACTGTGCGCCACGTGAACCACATCACGAGCGGCAGTCCCACTGGCAGCAGTAATAAGTGCACAGCTGCACCTCGCGGCCAGGCCGCGCCTGCCACGTTATGTTCGAAGACACAGTAGCGGAACTCTGGCCAGACTCCTTTCGCCGCAAAGAAAATCGCGATAAGGAAAGGAGGAACGCCCGTGCACGCGATAAAGGAGAAAATATTTGCCTTGCGCAAACGTTCCATAACGCGTTCGCCCGGGACGAACACGAACAGGGTGGCGACAAAAGCCAGGCATATCGTTAAAAGCAGAAGCGTGCTTTTCATTGAGACGGCGAAAGCAAGCCCAAGAAGTAAGCCCGCTACCATTGCCCCACGCCAGCTCAGCGCTCCCCGCAGCAGCACCAAAACGGACATTAACCAGAAGAGCATCCACAGATCGTCTGACCGAAATTCGGTCGTGCAGAGGGCATAGTTCCAGATCGCACCGCTGGCGACCACCGACCAGGTCCCAACACGGGCTGAAAATGCGATCCGACCGATGCGGAAAATGCCCCATGCGGAAAGGAAATAGAGCGGCACCATGAGGAACCGCATTCCATAGAGCACCTCTGCATGTTCGCCCAACAGTCCCAGAATCGGGGCGCACATGATTTGACTTAGCGGCATGCGGTTATCGAAGACATCGCGGTATTGAACCAGCCCGTGCGTCCACGCCCAGATGACGTGGAGGTGTTGAGGTTCATCGCTGTCGAAGCGGTAGAAGAAGATCGTCCAAATCTTCGCCATTACCTCGCCAACAAAGAAAAACACGACCGTACCAAGCTCCCCTCGACTGCGAAGTCCGAGACGATCCTGCATCTCAGATAGCGCTCGCGAAATATTCCCACTCACGGTGAAATCCTAGCGTCGATTCTACGCCTCACTCGCCGCCGGGCGAATCACGATGCACCTGATAAGACCTTAGTCCGATAGCGTTGCCGAAAATGATGTTGAGATTAACAATCCGAGCGGATTGAATCAGCAAAATGTTGCATCTGCTGGTTTACGGGCCGAGGAAGGATCACTCGCGCAGGTTTAGGCCGAAATCACGCAATCTCGCGAATTGGTCAAAACGGGTGTTTCGGCAGACGTCCAAACTCCATTAATCGAAGCCCTTCGGGGCAACCTTTTCGCGAACGTATTCCGCCACGGCATCGTGCCAATCGCGCGGCGCACGACCGGTCAGTTGCTCGTATTTTTCTGTCGCCAGAACCGTGTAAACCGGCCGACGCGCGACGAAATTCTTCATGTCGCTGAGCGAGAGGGCCCCTACGGTCTTCGCCCGCATTGGAATTCCGACCCGGTGGCAACAATCGAGAGCCCACTGGGCATACTCCTGCCAACTGCACGCTCCCCGGTTCGCCAGATGAAGAAGGCCGGCGCCCGCCTCGAGCTCAAAGAACGGTCGCAATAGTTGTGCAATGTCTTGGGTATAGGTCGGCGTGGAAAACTTGTCCGCCACCGCCGCCACTTTTTCTTCGGTCCGTGCGCGCTTCAAAATTGCATCGACAAAACTTGGGCGGTCCGGACCAAAAACCCAGGAGACGCGAATGACCAGGGCGCGATCGTCCGCCTCCAACACCCGAAGTTCCCCGAGCCGCTTCGATTCGCCGTAAACGCTGATCGCATTCGCCGCGTCCTCTTCTGTGTAAGGCGACTGCTTTTCTCCATCGAAAACATAGTCGGTGCTGACATGGATGAAGCGTGCGCCCTTGTTTCGGCAAACTTCGGCGAGCACCTGCGGCGCCTCGGCGTTTAATCGGATCGCCTCGTCCCGATGATCCTCGCAGTAATCCACATTCGTTAGGGCAGCCGCGTTGATAAGAACATCGAAACGCTCGTTGGAAATGGTCTCACGCAGCCGCTCCAAGTTCGCCAAATCCAGCTGGGCATGATTGTAGCCTGCTACTTCGCAGGTCGCGGCGTATTCACGGACCAGTGCGGCTCCCAGCCGTCCGCCCGCTCCCAGGATAACAATCTTCAGCTTGGAATTCACAAATGGGAAAGGAAGAGTTACGACCATCCACCACCGGCACGATGCAGACAAGCTGGAGACGACGCAACGTTCGGGCGGATTAAATCGCTCAGCTTCCGGTACTTCGTTAGTCTTGACACTTGGCCCGGTAATAGCTGACGTTCCCCAACCATGAGAGCGATCTGGAAGGGCAGCATCAATTTCGGTCTGGTCTACATTCCGGTTTCCGTTTATCCGGCGACGAAAGAAGAGAAGATCAGTTTCCGGCAATTACGAGCGACGGACCTTAGTCCGATTCGTTACAAGAAAGTCGCGGAGGCCGATCAAAAGGAGGTTCCGGCCGACCAGATCGTCAAGGGTTTCGAATACGAGAAGGGCAAATGGGTCACGCTGAGTGACGAAGACTTTGAGAAGGTGCAGATCGAATCCACCCATTCGGTTGAGATCACCGATTTTGTTGAGCAACCTCAGATTAACCCGAAGTTTTTTTACAAACCGTATTTTCTCGAACCGCAAAAAGGCGGCGAGAAAGCGTACGCCCTGCTCCACAAAGCGCTAACCGCCTCCGGAAAACTTGGCGTAGCCAAGGTCGCGATCCAAAAGCGCGAATACCTTGCCGCGGTTAAGCCGGATGGCTTGTTCTTGATTCTCGAGCTGATGCATTTCGCTCATGAAGTCCTCGAACCGGAGTCACTTCAAAGTGCATCGGACAAGGCGGTTTCGCCACAGGAGTTGAAAATGGCGACGGCGTTGATCGACGCCATGACTACCGAGTGGGATCCGACCAAATACAAAGACCAGTATCAAAATGCGCTCATGGAGTTGATTGAACAGAAGGCGCAAAAACGGATGCCTGCGCCCGCGCCAGCCGCTCCGCGAGTTCAGCCTAACGTCATTGATATGGTCGCTGTCCTCCAACAGAGCTTGCAACGGGCGAGTCAGAAAAAGAAGGCTGCACCCAGTCGAGCACCCGCCAAGAGAACAACCGCCAGCCTGGTCAAGCAGAAGCGAAGATCAGTCGCTGCTTAAGGCTCCAATAATTGGCGCGCAAAGCGCCTCCTTAAGTCATTTAGTTGATGGCGGATGTGCTCCCGGACCTAACCAGTCTGCTATCGATATACGTTCGCGGGGGATAAGGCCTTATAAGAAGCAATACCGCCAATCATAACCTTGCTGCACGATGACAGTTAACTCGCCTGGCGTCACTGAATGAGCAAGAGATCACTCTTACAGTTAGAACAAAATTGCAGGCTCTGCATGCGAAGCGGCGTCTGCGTGGTAGATTGAAGTCACGCTACCCGAATTCGAATTGCTCTTTTGCCCCGGATGAAATTCAAAACACTTCTGCTGCTATCGCTCCTTTTCGTGACCAATCCGCTCTGCGGCTATGTTCTCGAGGGGCAATCGTGGACCCGTGACCGCACGGTTGTTATGCAGTTCTCGCTCGGGCCACCCAGAGTGTTGCAAGACGGTTCGACTTCGTTCAACCAGGTCGCTCTGGATGCTATCAATATTTGGAACCCGTATCTGGAGCACCTAAGCTTGGCGGGAATTCTTAATTCTCCCGTCACCCCCGCCTCCGGTGACGACGAAATATCGGCGCTTTTCGATTCCAAGGTTTTTGGTGACGATTTCGACCCCGGGGTTCTCGCGATTACTCTGCTGACTTTTCGCGGCACGACGATGGAAGAAACTGACACCGTTTTTAACACAGCCTTTACCTGGGATTCGTACCGTGGGCCTCAACAAGGATCTTTGATCGATTTTCGACGGGTGGCCATCCACGAGTTTGGGCACAGCCTTGGACTGGATCATCCCGATGATAAGGGCCAGACCGTGCCCGCAATCATGAATTCGCACTCCAGCGATATCGACACTGTCCAGCCGGACGACATCGCCGGCGTGAAGGCAATTTACGACACCGGCCCCGCTTACCAGAACTCTATCGAAGCTCCGGTCCTGCAAAATATTTCCACCCGCGGTTTCATCGGCACCGACGACAACGTGCTCATAGGCGGTTTCATCGTGCAAGGCACAGGACCAGCGACGGTCATCCTGCGGGCGATTGGTTTTTCTCTCAGCGCCCAGGGCATCACCAACGCACTCGAGGATCCAATGATCACGGTTTTCGATGTGAATCAGCATCAGGTCGCCACCAACGATGACTGGTTTACCAGCGCCGATGCGGAAACAATTGCGAGCTTTCACCTTGATCCTCCCAATAGCCGGGAGTCCGCACTTTATCTCACCTTACAACCGGGCAATTACACGGCGGTCGTCCAAAGCTTTAGCGATGCGCAACAGCCCCCGACCGTTGGCATCGGACTGTTTGAGCTTTTCGATCTTCATACCAGTGGCGGAAGCGCGGTTAACATTTCCACTCGCGGTCAGGTGTTCGGCGGCGATAACGTTCTCATTGGCGGCTTCATTGTCGGCGCGCCGGACTCGAAAACTGTCGTGGCCCGCGCTATCGGGCCGTCGTTAGGCGGCGCCGGGGTGGCTAATCCACTCTCCGATCCGACAACGGAACTGCGAGACGGCAATGGTCTCCTCATCCAATCCAACGACGACTGGCAACAAGGGCCGGACGCCAACACAATTAGCGCTGACGGTTTGGCGCCGACTGACCCGAAAGAGTCAGCCCTCCTCGCGACGCTGACACCGGGAAATTACACTGTAATCGTCAGCGGTGTTGGGACTGCCACGGGCGTGGCGTTAGTGGAAGTCTACGATCTGAGCACTTCGCCTTAGCCAAGCTCACGTCCGCGCGCTGCGGCCGCTTCGACTGCGAGGCGGAGACCATTAGCTGTTCCCTCTTTTTCCATCACTGCGAGACCCGCTGCGGTCGTTCCGCCCGGAGTGATAACCATCCGGCGCAGTTCCTCCGGCGAAAGCCCGCTCTCCAAGGCGAGCTGGGCCGCCCCGCGCACGGTCTGCGTCGCCAAGCCTAACGAAGCCTCCGCCGCCAACCCGCAGCTCGTTCCTCCTTCCGCCAACGCCTCAATCACGGTGTAGACAAACGCCGGTCCACTGCCCGCCAGCGCCGTGACGGCGTCGATTTGATCTTCCTTCACCTCCGTCGCAAAACCGATCGCGGAAAAAATCTCACGCGCGCGGGTCATATCATCCGCCAAGGTACGCGTGCCCGGCGCAATTGCGGTCGCCGCCTGGCAAACCGCCGCTGGTGTGTTGGTCATCGCACGCATGAACCGCGCCTTCGCCATTTCCTCCATGCTCGCCACCCGAACCCCCGCCGCCAGCGAGATAACCAGTTTGTTCTCGATCGCGTTCGCTAGGCCAGCTACGACGTCGAGCACCACTCCCGGCTTCACTCCGATAAGGATCACATCGGCTTTTTCGGCGATCTCTTCGTTTCCCGATGCAATCGCGACCCCCAGTTCATCGCGCAGCGCCGTCCTCGTCGCCTCAAAAGGCTCGTGCACCAGGATTTCCGCGCCGCCGCAAAATTTCGCGCGCACCAGACCACGCATGACCGACCCGGCCAACTTGCCGCCACCAATAAAACCGAGCCGATACCGTTGTTCGCTTGTTTGTAAACTCATGGGATGAGCCGATATTAAACGATGGTAAGTGCCGGTGTAAATTTCGGTCTTGATCTCGCCAAAGACATCACCGCTTTGAAGCGCGACCGGAAGGCCGTCATTCTCGCGCACAATTACCAGGTTCCGGAGATTCAGGATGTCGCGGACTTTGTCGGCGATTCGTTAGGCCTGAGCTTTCAGGCGGCGAAAACGGATGCCGAAGTCATCCTCTTCTGCGGAGTGCATTTCATGGCTGAGACCGCCAAGATTCTCAACCCAACCAAGAAAGTGGTTCTGCCAGACCTCGACGCTGGCTGCTCGCTTTCCGAATCGTGCCCGCCGGAAAAGCTGGCGCAATTCCTGGCTCAGCATGCCGACAAGAATTACTACGTCATTGCCTACATTAATTGCAGCGCCGGCGTGAAAGCCCTCTCCGATGTCATCTGCACAAGCGGCAACGCCGAGAAAATCGTTCGCGCCGCGCCCGCCGATCGTAACATCCTCTTTGTGCCGGATCAGAACCTCGGTGCGTGGGTCATCGAGCGAACCGGGCGTCCGATGGATCTGTGGCAGGGCAACTGTTATGTCCACGTTGAGTTCACCGCGCGAAGCATCGCCGCAATCCACGCCCAGCATCCTGGCGCACCGGTCGTAGCACATCCGGAGTGTCCTTACGCCGTCCGGTTACTCGCGGATGAAGTCTGTTCGACCGAAAAGATGGTCATCTACTGCAAAGAATCGCCAGCCAAAGAAATTATCGTGGTCACCGAAGCCGGCATGCTCCACCGACTGAAGAAAGAAATTCCCGACAAACTCTTCATCCCGGGCCCAACGGATCGCTGTGCCTGTGCCGAGTGTCGCTTCATGAAAATGAATACCCTGCAAAAGGCCTACGACGCCCTTCTCAATCTTGAACCGGAGATCATTCTGGCCGAGCCACTGCGCAAACGTGCCGAAGCCCCAATCCTGCGCATGCTCGAGCTAAGCCGCTAGCTCTTTCCATCCCGCGGCGACGATTGAATTCCAATACAGACGGAGTTACGGGTGGTTCCCGTTCACAGCGTCCGAGACGCCTTGCAAAAGGCCGCGCATGGCACGTTCACCTTCCGATTCTTCGTAGACGGGTTCGCCGCGAATCGCCTTCCGCTGCGGCCGATGGGCAGCCGCAATTTTCGCATCCCGGCAACGTCGCAAGGCTGCGATGTTTTGTTTTTCCACATCTGAGAACTCGGTTTTTTCTATCTCGTCCGAAGAGATATCCGTCCGCGGTTGATACCACGAGAACTCCGAAAAGGTTTTTTTAACGTTGGCATCTTTAAAGTTGGCCCCATGCCGGGCTAACATTTCGTTGATCGCATAACGAATGTCGGATAACTCCAGTTCATTGGCGTCGGCTACCGTGATGGGCTCTTCGCGGGTGGCCGGAAATTTCTCACCCTCGAACTCCGTCGCCTCCCCAGCTGGAGCTGAATCCTCCGTTTCGTCGCTCGTCGCGACGGTCTCGTCGGACTCGTTAGGCGCGCTGTTCGCGGATTCGTCCACGTCGCCTTCGGCCACAGCGGGTGGTAGCTCGATTTGATTCGTGGTGACGTCGTAGTTGCACGTCCAAGGCTCAGGGAGAGCAGAATCGCCTTTCGCCGGAATCGGGGCGATCGAAAGGGAGACTTTATGAGAGTCCGGCTCCCAGGCGATGCCGTCGATTGTGACCCGGCTTCGATCGGTGTCGGCAGGCTGCTGAGTGGCCTTGAGATAACTCTGCCAGACCTCATCGTATAGCCTGCTGCCGACCAAACGCAGCCCTTCAGGAACCTCGTACTTCAAAGGAGCATTACCTGTTCGATGATAGAGCTGGGCGCCACTTTCGGCGCCGTCGCGGGTATTCAAGACGATCCACTCATCGTTAGGGGAAACCACCACCCACGCATTTCGCTTGTACTGAGCGAGAACCGCCGTATTCGCCGGATTGTGCACATCCTGCAAGGCGAGCTGACGGATACCCTTTTGGCGATCGCGCAGGTATTGAATGCGGAGATTCCCGCTCGGGGTCAACAGTTGCCTTTCGAGACGCATGCCCGGTTGTACGGGAGCCGCTGCTGGCGGGTGGTGCACCACCGGTTGACCTTGGGAACCCGCCGGCGCCACAGTCGCCGCTTCGGCCGGACCAGGTTGGGCAGGTCCTGTATCCGCCGCCAACTTTGTCCATTCTGGTGCGGTAGCAATGAAACCGAAAATTCCCGCGGCCAGGACAAGCGCGCGAAGGATAGGAGGCAACACAATCGAACGACCATTCATGCGCACATTTGCCTCTTTTTGTGGCGGTGCTGTCAATCCAAATCGACTCCTAGCCACCCTCGCGGGAATCGCACTCTAGGAGAATTTTCTTGTCACCGCCGCTTCTCTTTGCTGCACTCATAACCATCGAAGAAGCCCTATGAGAACGATTGTTTGTTTGTTGGTCCTTCTCGCATTGGCCACTGGCGTCCATGCTGATGATAAGAAAAAGAAGAAACCGGCTGCGAATAATGCGCCCGTCAAAGTGCCGGGAACCGGCGGCGGTGGGGGTGGCCCAGCGCACATGCCGAACCTATCTCATAGCGGTCCAGCGCACGGTATGAATGCAACGAACCGAAGCTCCGGCGTACCTCACACCGGAAACCATGCCGACCGATCTGCGACCAACCCGTTGACGGCTCACTCAAGCACCGGTGGCGGGGGCGCAGAAAAATCCGCGCATGCTGGCCCTGGCGGACAAAGCTCCAATCCGCTCTTGAGAAAGCACGACCAAGCCACAGCGAACGGACAAGGCTCGAACCCGCTCACGCGAAAGAATCGGCAACCGGGCGCGATGGGCTCCAACGCGGCGGCGAGGAACGGCAATCCCATGATGAAGAAAAACGGGGGCCAAGCGGCCATGAATAGCCACACCGCTACCAACCTGACAGGGAAGAATAATGCGAACCTGAATGGAAGACACGTAACAGGCTCGCAATACGGCCGGGGCTTCAACAATCACGGCGGCAACTGGCGAGCTGCGCACGCGAACTACCGTGTTCGACCGTATCGGGAAGTATTTCATAACTATCACGCGGTCCGGCACGATCGGTATTGGTATAACCATCACTACGACCGGGTAGTGATCGTTGGCGGTGGCTATTATTATTGGGACGCGGGTTACTGGTACCCTGCCTGGGGTTACGACCCGGCGTTTTCCTTCTACGTCTACGACGGTCCGATTTATAGCTACGACAATCTGCCGCCGGACCAGGTCACGATGAATGTCCAGGCGGAACTGCAGGACGAAGGTTACTACACCGGCGACATCGATGGACAGGTCGGCCCGAAAACACGCGACGCTGTCGGCGCTTATCAGGCTGATCACAATTTGGAAGTCACTTCCGCGATCGATGAGCCGACCGTCGAGGCGCTCGGGTTAACAGGAACATCCTAGCTCCCGCGCTTCGCACAGCGAATCGGCTACATTTAGCCGTCACCTTGGAGGCGACGCACCTTTGTTGATCAGCGTGCTGGCGGAACGACCAAATACTTCGCTTCACTTGGGATCCCATTCGTAAACACAGTCGCCAGGGCTGGACCGGGGACAAAACCTCGCGCTGGCAAGGAGAAGAAACTGGTATCCGACCAGCCGCGCAGTGGGTCGACGAAAAGGAAAGTAATCTGCTCGCTGTCTAGAGCGCGCAATTGCACGACTGGATAGTTGCTCGACGAATCCCGGCCGGTCCCGCTGGAAGCCTGCGAGATCCCTTGAAAACGCGAGCCAGTGAGTTGGACGCGATACTTAGCCGTCACTTTTGAGGCGTTAATCTGAGGACGCCAGGCCCCGCGGTAATCCAAGCCTACATCATAGAGTTCAACACTGGCTGCTGCCAGACCATTCCCGCCCGCTGCCAGAACAGCCCCATTCGGTAGGAGCGTTGCCGTGTGAGCCGCTCGGGGAGTCTGCAAACTCGTAGTCTCCGCCCAATGACCGCTGGCTGGATCGTAAAGCTCGACAGCGGCAAGGCCCTTAACCCCCGAGTCGTCCCAGCCGCCCGAGACGAGAACGCTTCCATTCGGCAGTAAAGTCGCTCTATGATTCGCGCGAGCGGTCGCTAAGTTCTCCGTTGGCGTCCATACGCCCGTCTCGGGATCATAAAGTTCCGCGCTAGCCAGGTTTGAAAAAGTAACCGTATCGAGTCCTCCGCATACCAGAACTTCTCCGTTCGGCAACAACGTCGCGCTGTGAAAGGTCCGCGCGGTCGTTAAGCTACCGGTAACAGTCCAGGTCCCGGTTGAAGGATTGTATAGCTCAGCACTGGGCAGGCTTGTTCCACCCGCGACCAAGACAGAACCGTTCGGTAACAGAGTAGCAGTATGCGCGTAACGCGCAGTGATCAGATTACCCGTTGATGTCCAGGTCGCGCTTTGTGTGTTGTAGAGTTCTGCGCTGGCCGTGCTTGAACCGCTAGTTCCGACTCCGCCCGTTACGAGTACACTGCCATCAGAGAGTAAAGTGGCTCTGTGGAATTCACGTGCCGTTGCCATAGTACCGGTGGACGCCCAGGTTTGCGTATTTGGATCGTAAAGTTCCGCGCTGGCGATCGTCGGATTACCTGTGGTATAGCCACCGGCGACCAACACCTTTCCACTGGATAACAGGGTCATGGTGTGGGAGGCCCGCGGGGTCGTCAGGCTACCTGTAATCGACCAGACGGCACTCATCGGGTCGTAGATCTCGGAACTGGCAAGAACGGCGAACTGGTTGGAAACGCCGCCAGCTATCAAAATTTTACCGTTAGGCAACAATGTCGCTTGGGCAGCGGTGCGTTCGACGTTAAGGCCACCAGTGAAGGTCCATCTCCCCTCCTCCGGGTCATAGAGTTCCGCGGTCCGCAGAGGTGGGCCAAGCCGGATTTGTCCACCCGCCACGAGAACTTTACCATCAGCTAACAAGGTCGCCGTACAGATCTCGCGTTTGCCCTGAAGATAGCCGGTCAGGCTCCAGGTGCCTGTCAAAGGATCGTAGAGTTCTGTACTTGCCAGGGTATCTTTCGCAGAGAAGTTGAAGCCGCCGGCGACTAGCACCTTCCCATCTGGCAACAGGGTCTGTGCAAAATAATAGCGTCCTGTAGTAAGGCTGCCGGTACGAGTCCATGACCCATTGGCCGGATCATAAAGCTCGGCGCTTGTCAGCGAGTTATGGTCGTCAGTCCCGCCGGCCACGAGCACCGTGCCATCAGGCAACAGGGTCGCCCCATGGCTGCGTCGCGCGGTGGAAAGGCTGCCGGTCATACTCCATTGTCCGGTCACTGGATCATAGATTTCCGCGCTGGCCAGGTGGCCTACGGCCCCGAGTCCACCCGCAATCAGCACTTTGCCGTTAGGCAACAAGGTGGCGCTGTGTGCCTCACGCGCGACAGAAAGGCTGCCGGTCACGCTCCATGTCCCGCTAGTTGGGTCATAAAGTTCTGATTCTGCCAGACCCTGTGTTGATCCCCCGGCGACCAGCACCTTCCCGTCACGCAGCAAGGTGGCCGTCTGCCCAAAGTCTCGCTCCTTGATGAGGTCACCAGTAGCGGTCCATTTCCCACTAACTGGATCGTACAATTCCGCGCTCTTCAAGCTAGTACCGTTGTAGCCTGCGGCGATCAAAACCTTTCCATTTTGCAACAAGGTCGCCGTATGAGCGTAACGCGCCGTGATGAGACTACCGGTCCTTGTCCAGCTCCCGTTAGCCGGATCGTAGAGCTCTGACCCGTTTGTAACTCCGGCATCGCCAAAGCCACCGGCCACCAGCACCTTGCCATTTTGTAAGAGCGTCGCGCTATGCGAATAACGCCGCGCAATAAGACTGCCGGTCTGCTCGAATTGGAACGGCGCGCCAGCGCAGGGCTGCAGGAGTAATAATGCTGTCCCTAAACAATACACGAGGTGTCTTTTCATGATAAGGTGTTTTTTGCTACTGGGGGACGAGGATGTACTTGGCATCGCTCGGGATACCGTTGGTAAAGACAGTCACGAGCGCTGGACCGGCGACAAAACCCGTCGGCGGCAAAGAGCCAAAAGTAGTGTCCGACCAGCCGCGCTGTGGATCGATAAAGAGGAACCTGACCTGATCGTTGCCAATCGCGCGTAACTGCACAACCGGGTAATTACTCGACGAGTCTTGAAAGGTCCCACCAGAAGCTTGCGAGATGCCTTGGAAACGCGAACCCGTAAGCCGAAGCCGCAGGTTGCCTGTGATGGTAGCTCTAGTGATGACAGGCTGCCAGTCACTGCTGAAACTAAGACCCACATTGTAGAGCTCCGCGCTCGGAATATCATTATAATCGTCGGGACCACGACCGCCTGCGACAAGCACTTTGCCGGTGGGGAGCAACACCGCTGTGTGCATGTTTCGCGCACTCGCGAGAGTGTCGACGAACCTCCAGGTTCCTTTCGCCGGATCGTAGATTTCCGCACTGTTCATGGAACCCTGATTGATGTTCCAGCCAGCGGCCACGAGCACCTGGCCATTGGGCAGCAACGTCGCCGTGTGATTTACGCGTCCGCCATTGAGACGTCCGGTCAGCGCCCAGGTCCCGCTTGCTGGATCGTAAAGCTCTGCGGTGCGACCGTCACCTCCTCCGGCGGCAAGCACTTTGCCGTTGGGGAGTAAGGTCGCAGTATGACCACCAAAAGAACCAATGGGACGGCCGGTGACCGTCCAGGTTCCCGTGGCCGGATCGTAGAGTTGAGGGTTAATGAGATAACCGCCCGCGGCAAGCACCTTGCCGTTGGGTAGCAAGGTTGCCGTATGATAGGCGCTTCCGAATTGCAGGCTGCCTGTGAGCGTCCAGGTGCCCGTTGCCGGATCGTAGAGCTCCGCCTCCTTATTATAGACTGCGCCGAAGCCCCCTGTGACCAGTACCTTGCCGTTGGGTAGCAAGGTCATCGTGTGCCCCCAGCTACGGTAAATATTCAGGTCGCCAGTGACGGTCCATTGGCCTGTAGCAGGATTGTAAAGTTCTGCACTCAGGCTGGCACCATCACCGCCCGCGACGAGCACCTTGCCGTTAGGCAGCAAAGTCGCCTTATGCTGGGAACGTCCCGTGTTGAGATCGCCGGATCTCGTCCAGATTCCGGTAGCTGGATTGTAAAGTTCTGTTTCCGCCTGGTTCCCTCCTACGCCATTTCTATAACCGCCAACGACGAGCACACTGCCATTCGGCAGCAACGTCGCCGTGTGTTGCTCACGATCGAGGCCGAGGCTGCCGGTGTCTGACCAGCTTCCGTTCGCTGAGTCATAAAGCTCTGCACTCGCAAGATAGTGGCTGCTGGTATTGTACCCTCCGACGATGAGGACTTTGCCATTTGGTAGCAAGGTCGCAGTGTGGAAATAACGCTCGGTGGCAAGTGAACCCGTGATTGACCACGTGCCAGTCGTCGAATCATAGAGTTCCGCAACCGTCCCGGCGTCTATCCCTCCTGCAACGAGGACGAGACCATTCGGCAACAAGGTGGAGCTATGCCTTTCTCTATCGAAGGAAAGGGAACCGGTGCTGGTAAAGGTGCCATTGGTCGGATCGTAAAGCTCCGCAAGCTGTCCATAACCGTCAGTAGTACCCGCCAAGAGCACCTTTCCGTTAGGCAGCAAAGTCGCAGTGTGGAACTTGCGTGGTATAACCATGTTAGCAGTTCGCGTCCAGGTCTCACTTAATGGGTCGTAGGTTTCCGCGACATTGCCATAATCGTAGAGACCACCGCCTCCAGTGAGCAGCACTTTTCCGTCTGAGAGCAACGTCGTCGTGTGAAAAGCGTTAGGTTCGACCAGACTGCCTGTTCGCGTCCAGGTGCCAGTGGCTGGATTATAAAGCTCCGCGTCGATGATCGACTCGCCGTTGCTATCGAGGCCGCCACTCGCGAGCACCTTGCCATTTTTCACCAACGTCAACGTTGTAACACTGCGACCAACGTTGAGGCTCCCTGTGCTCGACCAAGTGCCTTTCGTCGGATCGTAGAGTTCCGCGCTCGTGAGTGCGCCGTTCGTGGCACCGGCGCCCCCGGCCACGAGAACCTTTCCGTTAGGCAACATGGTAGCCGAATGGTCAGCGCGTTCCGTAATGAGACTACCAGTTGCGCGCCAGAGACCGGTCGCAGGATCGTACAGCTCCACGCTCGCCAGTTTGCCCGTCGCACCGGAGCCACCCGCCACCAGCACCTTGCCATTGCCAAGTAAAGTGGCAGTATGATCAGACCGCGCCGTAGTGAGACTGCCGGTCTGCTCAAATTGAAAAGGAGCGGCTAGGCATGGTTGCAGGAGCAACACACCCGCACCTAATGAATACAAGACTAATTTTTTCATGCCGGTGTTCCAGGTTGTTATTGTGGAACGACGAGATATTTCGCGTCGCTCGGGACACCGTTGGTGAAGACAGTCACGAGTGCCGGGCCGGCGACAAAGCCTGTCGGCGGCAGAGAGCTATAAGTGGTGTCCGACCAGCCGCGCGACGGATCGACAAGGAGAAAGGTCGTCTGGCCGTTGCCGAGAGCGCGTAACTGCACCACTGGGTAATTGCTCGATGAATCCTGAATGGTGCCATCGGAAGCTTGCGAGATACCCTTAAACAATGAGCCAGTTAGTTGAACCCAGTGCGTAGGATTAACAAAACTTGCGGTAGCAATCTTAGGTTGCGCGGCTTTGTGAAAACCGAGGCCGGGGTCATAGAGTTCCGGGCTTACTGATTCAGGACCGCCCTCCCCTATCCCGCCAACGACCAGCACCTTGCCGTTCGATAGCAAGGTCGCCGCCGCGACGTAGCGGCCCATCACGAGATTGGCAGTTGCCGTCCATCTTCCACTCGCCGGATCGTAGAGTTCGGCACTGCTTAAACCACCGACGCCACCCGCGGCGAGCACCTGGCCGTTAGGCAGCAGCGTCGCCGTATGTTGAGCGCGTGTGGAGGTGAGGCTGGAGGTGGCGATCCAAGTCTGGCTCGCCGGATCGTAGAGTTCCGCGCTGGCAAGATTGCCGCCATTATACCCGCCTGCGACCAGCACCTTGCCGTCAAATAGCAACGTCGCGGTGTGTTGATAACGTGCGCCGGAGAGGCCGCGAGTGGTCGTCCAAGTGCCGCTCGATGGGTCGTAAAGCTCTGCGCTCGAGAGTATGCTTCCGTTCCAGCCAGCCGCGGCGAGCACCTTGCCGTTGGGCAGCAACGTAGCCGTGTGATAAAACCGCGCGACGGAAAGTCTGCCGGTGACCGACCAAGTGCCAGTAGCCGGATCGTAAAGCTCGGCGCTCGTCTCAGCGAAGTGGTCGGATTGGCCCCCTGCCACTAATACCTTGCCGTTAGGCAGCAAGGTCGCAGTATGCCAAAGCCGGCCGACCGACAGGCTGCCGGTGCTCGTCCAAGTACCCGTTGCCGGATCGTAGAGCTCTGCGGTGGCAAGGAAGTCGTAACCAACGCCCCCTCCTGCAACCAACACTTTGCCATTAGACAGCAACGTCGCGGTGTGTCCCCAACGCGGTTCGTTGAGCTTGCCGGTAAGTGTCCAAGTGCCGCTCGCCGGATCGTAAAGCTCTGCCAGATCGGTAACGTAACCACCGGCCCGGAGCACCTTGCCGTTGGAGAGCAGCGTCACCGTATCGAGGTAGAGCTCGATCCTGGTGCTGCCTGTCTCCGTCCATTTTCCATTCGCCGAATCGTAGAGCTCCGCGCTGTTGAGTGGGCCGCCCAGAAGGCCGTTGTAGCCCGCTGCGATGAGCACTTTACCGTTAGGCAACAATGTCGCCGTGTGGTAGAGGCGACCGGTGTTGAGATTCCCCGTGGGAGACCAGGTCCCACGGGCTAGGTCATACAGTTCGGCGGTCGACGAATAGCTATTACCGCCACCCGTTACGAGCACCTTGCCGCTGGGCAGCAACGTCGCCGTATGCTCCCATCGTTCCGTCTTCAGGCTGCCGGTAAATGCCCAAGCGCCTGTAACTGGATTGTAAAGTTCTGCGCTCGCTAAAACGGGACCAGCGTAACTGACGCCACCCGCGACCAACACTTGTCCGTTAGGCAGCAGAGTAGCCGTGTGTAACCTGCGCCCATCATTGAGGTTTCCAGTGGCTGTCCATGTGCCGGTCGCCGGATCATAGAGTTCGCAGGCGCTTTGGTTGGCGTCCGCAGAACCGCCAGCCACGAGCACCTTGCCATTGGGCAGTAATGTCGCCGTGTGCCCCAAACGGCTACTGATGAGATTGCCTGTGAGCGTCCATTTTCCAGTTGCCGGGTCATACAATTCCGCGCTCGTGCCGACGCCCAGGGGGCCGGTGCCTCCTGCGATCAGCACTTTGCCGTTGGGCAGGAGCGTTGCGGTGTGATTATAGCGGGCCCGCACGAGGTTGCCGGCGCTGCTCCAAGTCCCGGTGACTGGATCGTAAAGTTCCGCTCTTCGGACGGGACAACAAGGGTCCTCACCGCCCGCCACAAGTACTTTGCCGTTGGGCAGCAACGTCGCCGTCGCGAAGTCGTGTGGGGAATTGGACTGCCCGGTAGCCGTCCACGTCCCGGTCGCCGGGTCATAAAGCTCCGCTGCCTTGAGTTGCCGACCGAACGCGACGAGCACCTTGCCGTTCGGAAGCAAGATCGCATTGTGGTTGTCGCGGGCGTTAATGAGGTTGCCGGTTTCCTCAAACTGAAAGGGCACTGCAAAGCAAAGCTGTGCCAGCAGGAGCAATCCGCCTAACGAGAGAAGAATGGATACTTTCATAATGATGTTTTGGTTGT
>Ga0207701_10000591_pt1 | contig 37911 bp, 38 predicted proteins | sample KBSSwiSSwithPhiX_FD_184294 | JGI IMG/M metagenome (GOLD analysis project Ga0207701, IMG submission 184294) | Switchgrass rhizosphere bulk soil microbial communities from Kellogg Biological Station, Michigan, USA, with PhiX - S5 (SPAdes) (version 2) | ecosystem: Environmental > Terrestrial >... | reverse complement strand
CTGCTTCGCGCTCCGCACTCGCAGTGACCAGCATCCAGCATCCTGCTTCGCGCTCCGCACTCGCAGTGACCAGCATCCTGCTTCGCGCTCCGCACTCGCAGTGAGCAGTATCCTGCTTCGCGCTCCGCACTCGCAGTGACCAGTATCCTGCTTCGCGCTCCGCACTCGCAGTGAGCAGTATCCAATATTAGCCTATAAAACGACCCTTAAATTTTTTCATTTCCCTGTAAGCTTCCCGACCAGCCAATTGGTCAACCTTTCATTTTGCTCAGGGTAGGTCCAGTGACCGGTTTCAGGAACGATGAACAATTCTTTCGGGGCGGTGATCACATTGTACGCAGCATACATGGATGTAGGGGGACAGGTTTCATCATTAAACCCAAGAGAATAAATTCCTGGTACCTTTATTTGTCGGGCAAAATTCACCACGTCATAATAGCCGGCGGTTTCAATCTTTTCCCTGGTATTATTAAACGTCAAATTTGTTTTGTCGAACAAGTGTGGCCATCCGCCCGCTCGTCCTTTTAAATAGCCGGTCACATCAGCAAGCGCAGGGTAGAAAGCAGCGAGGTATTTTACTCTTGTATCGAGCGCTGCTGTAACAATAGACAATGCACCACCCTGGCTGCCACCCATAACCCCTAGATTGGATCCGTCGAATTGTGGGAGGCTCGTAATGAAATCAATGGCCCGTACGCAACCCAGGTATACTCTTTTGTAATAGTATCGGTCTTTGTCATCCAGATTATAATTCCAGTAACCGGCAAGAGGTCCTGCCATAAGATTGTTATAGACTGTTGGATCCATGTTGACAGGTATGCCGTGAATACCGATCTGTAACGTGATGAATCCTTTTTCTGCATTGGCGATATCACCGTTATAAGGTCTTGCGCCGGCGCCGGGCACTTGAAGGATGGCCGGATACTTCCCCTCTTTTTTCGGAACGCATAGTATGCCGTACAATCTTGTATTTAGTTTGTAATTCTGAACATTTACATGATAGACATTTACATTTTCTGTACATCGTTCAGGCATCAATACCATTCTTGCATCCAAAGGAATTTTTGCGAGTTCAGCTTTTGCTTGTGTCCAATAGTCAGTAAAGTCCCCTGGGATTGAAATAGTCGGTTCAATTCTCAACGGACTGAATGCGGCTGTAGCCAACCCACGGTAAGACTTATCTTTCACAAAAGCGGTGGCAACGCATCGGAGAAAGCCCGGCTCACTCATAGTGCCACCGTCTATTAAAAGCGTTCCGCCGGGCACAAGGAGGGAGTCCTTTTTTACGGCGTCCATTTTTTCAGGACCGATTTCATATTTGACGACCGCGTTCTTCAAAACATTTCCACTTTGAAGAACAGTAATACTAAATTTTACTTTTTCCCGTGGCGAATAAGTCCAATCGGTATGATCCGGCGCCACGACCACTTTTATATACTGTTCTGTAGGTTGTGAATAGCAGCAACAAACGACTGCAGATAATAGAACTGTTAGAAAAATTCTTTTGAAAGAAATGGCAGGCATAAGTAAAATTTTATGGAATGTACGAAACAAATTAACGAGTCATACTCGGGGTATCCTGACGTGCGCTCAGTTTTTTTTATAAGACGTCACAAGGATAGATGCCAGTTATAGCCAACAGGATGAGAAATCAGGAATCGCGGTCTGGATGGGAGCGGGGCCTCGCCAGGTCGCTCTTTCGGTGTCAGAAGGGTAGCAAAATCAGGCATTCGGACCAGTGTTGTCCGGCCCGCGACTGACGAAAAATTGCTCTTTAATCTCAAAAAGTTGCAGTATTTCTGACTGCTTCCTCCGGAGTTACTCCAATTTCATTACTAAACACAACATGTTCTCCAAATTCCTTGTCGTTGTCGTATTTGGTAATTACCACTCTTTTGTTGCGACCGTCTTTGATTTCCTTGATAGTGCAGGGAAAAGCTATGTTGTTGCCAAAAGAAACAAAATAGTCTCCACCTACCATTAATTCCGGTTCTGTTCTCTTCGTGTAATGAATCGGGGTGATTTCTTTGTCAACTTTAATGACATGTCTTTCACTTGTCATAACACCTGATTTGCGGGATAAAATTACCAAAGTTCTGCGACTTAATTTCGCTGTCCCGTGGCTACCCGTTTTCGTCTATGAATTGTTTTACTTTAGAAAAATAAAACCGGTAAGCCTAAATTTCTTCCGTGATAGATGTTGTACATTCAATAATTTTTTCAACGTGATTCAATACGATCTTAACGGGCATCATTTTAATCAGGGTATTTTGATTCATATAAAAAGAACAACGCTATTGTTGGCGAGCATGTTTGCGTGCATATCGCATTTTGGGCAAACGAAACCCATTCGTGAACTGGCGCCTGGCGTTTATTATTATTACGGAGACGAACTGCAAAAGAAATCCGCCAATTGTGTGTGGATTGTATTCAGCGAATATGTGCTGGTGATTGATGCCAATTATCCATGGGGTGCTACAGAGATCATCCGGGAGATCAGGAAAACAACGGGCAAACCGATTCGATTTGTTTTTAATACCCACTACCACCACGATCATAGTTTTGGAAATTGCGTGTTTGTTGACTCGGGGGCGACTATAATCTCCACGAAAGAAACAGCAGCAGAAATGAAAACGCGTGGCCGTCGTGAATGGGATGAAAATTGGAGCGGTCGAAGCCTCGAAGGATATAGAAGAGAATTTCCGTCGGTGACTTTCGATGAAAGGCTTGAATTTGACGACGGCGAGCATCGCGTTGAATTGATCAACATGGGACAGGCGCATACTGCAGGGGATGGAGTGGCTTACCTCCCCAATGAAAAAATCCTCGTAACTGGTGATCTTTTCGTCAACGGCAATCCATGGGGCAACAATGTAGCAGATCCCGGTGCTGATTATGACAAATGGTTGAAAGTCCTGGATGAGTTGGCCGGTTGGGATATAACGATAGTAGTGCCAGGGCATGGCGAATTGGGCACAAGTCAATCATTGAAAAATCAACGGGATTACCTCGCGGACATGCTGCAACAAGTGAAGGATGGGATTAAAGCGGGTAAAACAAAGGAGGAATTAATAAAGCATGTTGATCTTGGGAAACACCCAGTGTACGGAGTTAATAAAGTTTCTACTGAAAGATCTGTCGCAGCGATGTTTGAGAAGCTAAAGAATAAAGCTGCCGGGAATTAAGTGTTGTATTGTCGGCATTGACCCCAGCTGCAAAAAATTCCGACGATTCATTTTGGCATTATATATGAGCCTGGCCTAATGATAACCGATTCACATCGCATATAGCCTTTACCCTGGCGCGCGGATAGCTTTCAACAAAGGGCCCGATGAAAAAGTTGCCTTTTCTTATTTCATTTTCACTTCTCTCATCCGTGGTAATTCTATATTTGATCATTCCCTCTTTCCGGGACTTTGTCAAACAAGCGTTCGACGTGCTCACCAGTGATGACGAAACGCTGATAAAACAATGGGTTTCTAAATTCAAAATGGCAGGTCCGCTTACGCTGATCCTGTTAATGGTTATTCAGATGTTTCTCTTCGTTGTTCCCAATGTTTTCGTTATGATGGTTGCGATTGTCAGCTATGGACCTGTATGGGGAGCGGTCATTTCTTTTCTTGGTGTTTTTGCCTCTTCATCAGTAGGATATCTAATTGGTAAATATCTTGGCCCCCTTACCGTTCAGAAACTTATGAGCGATAAAGTGAGGAACAACACTGCACAATTTATAAAACGTTACGGCGTAACGGCGATAGCCATCACCCGTATATCGTCGTTCTCAAATGATTCGCTAAGTATAGTTGCCGGACTTTTAAAAATGAGTTATCGTAAATATATTCTGGCTACACTAATAGGTATAACCCCGCTGATAGTCTTACTCGCCATTTACGGAAAAAACGGTAAGATCCTGAAATCACTGATCTGGATAGCGGCAATATCGCTTGTAATTTTGGTCATTTATATTTTTCTGAATGAGAAAAAAAGGAAAAGACGGCAAATCACGAATAGTCCGTCGCCCGAAGAATGAGGAAATATTGCTAACCTGCTAACAATTCAACAAATGATTCTACATGGTTAGAAAGTCTTAAGACCTGGTATATCCTCCACTGCAGGTGATTGGGTTACCATGCCAAAATCAAATTGCATTATCGTTGAGTTAGTGGTCGAGGCAGTGTACGATATCCTGGTGGAGTCAAATAAATTACCATTTTTCAGACAATCGCGGCATTATTTTATCGAAGACAGTTGCCGCAGATTTGTAATGTATCCAGGTTAAATAAAATTGTAACTTCCATACAAAAAGTACATAGCCGTGGCTTGTAACCCTTTGTCGAAAACGAGTAATATTATTCGGTCCACTGTTTACAGCTTTCTGTCAGCCGTTTGCATTCTTACATTTTGCGCTTGTGACAATCAATCTCAACCTTTAAATCAATCTGGAAACTTTTTAAGAAAAGACAGTGTTGAGCCGCGGCTTTTTTTAAATGCTGAGCCTCCTGGGACAAAATTTATTACCGACGCAAATAAGCCGCGGAAATTCCGGGCAGGCCGTCCAGCCATCACAAAAGATCCATCTGGCGGAGGAGCCCCCTCATTCTCCAACTTTGATACTGAACAGGGTCTTGCACTCGGTTCGGTCAGTTCATGCGTTGTTGATCAAAGTGGCAATCTGTGGTTTGGCACTTTCGGTGGTGGTGTAAGCCGTTTCGATGGCAAAAGCTTTACCAATTTTACCGCGGAAAATGGCCTTGCTGGCAACGGCGTGTGGTGTTTGACCAAAGACCACGCTGGAAATCTATGGTTTGGTACAAATGGCAGTGGTCTTAGCAAATTCGACGGTAAAAGGTTTATTACATATACAATGGCGGACGGACTTTCAGACAATGTAATTACTTCGATTATTGCGGATCGGAACGGCAAACTCTGGATTGGAACGAAATCACGTGGAGTTTGCACCTATGACGGAAATTCGTTTAAAAATCTATCCGGTGTGCCCGAGTTTTTGAAAGGCCAGGTAAAAAGCATTTTTCAAGATCGAGCTCAGAATATTTGGTTTGGAGGCATTGGAAACAGCGTTGCACGCTTTGATGGGAAAACGTTCATAGTTTATAAGCTTACTAATGCCAATGTAGCTAACATTAATTGTTTTGCCCAGGACAAATCAAATCGGATGTGGATTGGAACAACTGCCGGGCTCTTCGAGCAAGATGGCGACGCATTCTCAAAATTTCAATTTTTACGCGATTCGCTGAATTTTGATATTTCTTCTATTGTCCAAGACAGTAAAGGGATTTTATGGTTTGCGACTCACGGAAACGGTGTACTACGTTATGATGGTAAAGAATTTGTTAATTATGGAAAATTAGAAGGTTTGCACAGCACCAATCTGACGTGTGCAATGATAGATAATTCCGGTTCATTGTGGTTCGGCACGGGCACTGCAGGGGTTTTCCGCTATAACGGAAATGCTGTGACAAGCCTGAGCTCGCTACAGGGACTGCATGAGACTAATACCTGGAATATATTTAAAGACAGAAGTGGAAGTCTTTGGTTTGCGTCCATGGGGAAAGGAATAACAAAATATGATGGCAGCAATTTTATTAACTATGGGACTGATGACGGACTCGTGGGCCGCACCGTTCACTGCATAAACCAGGATAAAAACGGTAATCTCTGGATCGGAACAGAAACAGGTGCGAGCAGTTTTGATGGCGTGAATTTTACTAACTACACAACTGTACAGGGGCTACCCGATAACGATATCTGGAGCATGACAATTGACAGGCAGAATAACATATGGTTTGGAACCAATGGGGCCGGTGCGGCAAAATTTGATGGAAAATCATTTACATCTTATAAGATTGAGCAAGGTTTGCCCAGTAATAACATTTATCGTATTATCGAGACGACCGGCGGCGATATTTGGTTCGGTACTCATGGAGGAGGGGCAAGCCGCTTTGATGGGAAACGTTTTTTTAATTACACCACAGCAGAGGGATTGTCTGGAAATAGCATTTATTCAATTATTGAAGATAAGATAGGTAAAATTTGGTTTGGAACAGACGGTAATGGCGCCTCTGTGTTTGATGGAAAGAGTTTTACCAGTATTACAACCGCTGATGGTCTTCCCGACAATGTCGTATATGCTATCGCCGAAGACCCGAAGAATAAGATAATTTGGTTGGGAACTAATCTTGGACTGTCTGCATTAAGAATCGGCAATAAGGAACAATATGCATTTGAGAATTTTAACTACAAAACTGGCTATCCTATAAAGGATCTTAATGTAAATGCTTTGTACGTTGACGATGGAATAGTCTGGGGTGGATGTGGCGACAACAAAGTGATCAAACTTGACTATGATGCAGTAAAGAAATCTTCTGTTCCTTTCAATCTTTTCTTGACAAACATCCAGGTCGATGGTGAGCCCATTTGCTGGAACAGTCTTATGACCTATAGTCAAAATAAAAGCGAGCCAGATAGCCTGGCTATGCTAAACGAAATGATCGTCACTTTTGGTAAGCCGCTGAACAGAATTTTGCTGGATAGCATGCAAAGGAAGTTCAGTGGCATCCGGTTTGACAGTATATCCAGGTTTTACCCGATACCACAACGCCTGGTGCTTCCTTATGAAAATAATAATGTGGCTGTTGATTTTGCAGCTGTGGGGTCATCTCTTCCGCAGCAGGTCACATACCGATATAAATTGGAAAACTATGATGAGGAATGGAGCGCACCTAATAAAGAGACTAGCGCCGTCTTTCGCCATTTGCACGAGGGAAAATATGTGTTTAGGCTTAAAGCCGTTGATCCTTCCGGCGCAACATCAGAAAAAGAATATCGGTTTCAAATATTACCGCCCTGGTACAGAACCTGGTGGGCATATTCAATTTATTCTTTGGCGTTTTTGGCACTTGTGTTTTTTCTTAACAGGCTTTTGCGAAGCCGGATACTACGGAAGGAAAGAGAAAAGGCAAGGGAGATTGAACTGCACCATGCAAAAGAAATTGAAAAGGCTTATCATGAACTCAAGACAACCCAGGCTCACTTGATTCAAGCTGAAAAAATGGCTTACCTGGGCCAGCTTACCGCAGGCATTGCGCATGAAATACAAAACCCTCTCAATTTCATGAATAATTTCGCGGAAGTTAATACTGAGATGATAGAAGAGATGCAACAAGAAGCTGCGAATGGTAATATTAATGATGTCATCTCTTTGGCCAGTTCGATTAAGCAAAATGAAGAGAAGATAGCCCGTCACGGCAAAAGGTTGGATTCAATCGTTAAAACCATGATGCAGCATGCAAGCCCGGGCGCCGGGAACAAGGAGCCTACTGACATCAATGCGCTAGCAGATGAATATCTTCGTCTTAATTATCGGACTTATTTGACAAAAACAAGTGCCGTTCAAATCCAAATTGTAACCGATTTCGATGATCGAAATAAAAAGAAAAACTTAATACCTCAGGACATTGGCCGGGTATTATCGAATCTTTATAGTAATGCTTTCTATTCTTTATCTGAAAAGGCGAAAAAAAATATCGCGGGATACGTGCCTACTTTATGGGTGAGTACAAAGTTCCTTGCCAACGCAAAAACGGAAATAACAGTACGTGATAATGGCATGGGCATCCCACAAAATATCATCGACAAAATTTTTCAACCCTTCTTTACTACCAAACCATCAGGAAGTGGAACGGGACTAGGCTTGTCATTAAGTTTCGACATCATAAAGCTCCATGGTGGTATATTGGAGGTAACGTCTAATCAAGGCGAATATGCTCAATTTGTTGTGGTTATTTAATAAATTTGATTATACTCAATTGCTTTTTCGTCATTTCTCTAAATTCTCCACCACCGGCGATTGTGTGATCATCCCAAAATCAAACTGCATATCGTTCAGTTTGCGGTAAAGGCCGTTTTTCTTCATAAGTTCAGCATGCGTGCCAGATTCGGTTACGATGCCTTTATCGATGAGCACAATTTTATCTGCGTTGCGAATAGTTGACAGCCTGTGTGCAATTACGAAAGACGTGCGGCCTTTCATAAGGTTATCCAGCGCTTCCTGCACGAGTTGTTCGCTCTCGCTGTCGAGCGAAGAAGTTGCTTCATCCAGTATTAAAATGGCAGGATCCTTTAGGATTGCACGGGCAATGGCTATCCGCTGTCGCTGGCCACCACTTAATTTGATTCCTCTTTCTCCAACTATCGTTTCGTACCGTTCAGGAAAATTCGATACGAATTCGTGTGCGTTGGCGTTCTTTGCGGCTTCGATAATTTCTTCTTCACTTGCATCCGGCTTTCCATAAGCTATGTTTTCTTTTATAGTTCCTCCAAACAGGATCACATCCTGCGGCACAAGCGCCATCTGGCGCCGCAATTGAGATAGTGGAAATTCAGATGCAGGGCGTTCATCAAAATACAGCGTTCCATGATCTGGCTGGTAAAAATGCAATAACAGTGAAGCAATTGTTGATTTGCCGGCGCCGCTGGGCCCAACAATAGCTATCTGCTCTCCATTGTTTGCTGTAAGAGAAAGATCTTTTAAAACCGTAATGTCTTTGCGGCCAGGATAACTGAATGCAACATGCTCAAACCGCACATTCCCATCCAGTGTATAGCGAGATTCAACTTCAATTTGCTTCAACTCTACGGGTTCACCGTCGCTCCGCAGGATTTCCCTTACGCTTTGCGTAGCACCAAGCGTTTTCTGCAACTGGGAAAACATATCTGCAAACCCGGCAAAAGTTCCGCCGACAAACATTGAGAAAATGACAAACATAGTTAGGGCACCGATGGTGAGATCGCCGGATTGAATCATGCGCCCGCCATACCACATTACCAGGGCAAGCGTGCCAAACACACTAAAGATCATAAATGAGACAAAAGCACCGCGGTAACGGGCGTTGCTGATTGCTGTCGAAACAACAGCGCGGATACTCTTTACATAGCGACCGATTTCATATATTTCGCTGGTAAAAGCTTTCACGATAGAAATACCCTGGAAAGTTTCCTGTACGATAGTTCCACTCTCGGCAAGTTGGTCCTGCGTTTTGCGGGACATCTTTCTTATACGTTTTCCAAAGATCACCGCAACGATTCCCAATAGCGGGACCACGGCCAGCATCACCAGTGCCAGCCGCGGACTGATCCAGAAAATAAAGAATAGGCCGATCAAAAGGGTGAAAAGACCCCGTAGAAATTCCGCAAGGGTAAATGATATCGCATCCTGTATTTGCGATAGATCGGACGAGATACGATTGCTTAATTCACCCACTCTTTTTTCGGTGAAAAAACTCATAGGCATAGTGAGCAATTTGCTGTAAACATCTTTACGCATATCTGCCAATGACCGTTCACCGACAGCAGTAAGCAGGTAAACACGCATAAACGAAAAGAATGTCTGGATAGTCAGTTGCGCAAAAATCAGGAGAAGCGTAGTATTCAAGCTCCAGTGAATATCTTTAAACCCAAATCCAAATCGTGAGGCTGTGCCTGAACCGGGCAATGCAGCACCGGGCGAAGCAGCATCAATCATTTTTCCAAGAAATAAGGGAAACAAACTTGTTGTAAATGCAGAGAGTGCAATGAACACAAGGCCCAGGATAAATTTACCACGATGAGGTTTTAAATACGTAAATAATACAAGTGCCTGCCTTAGGTTTTCCCTATTGATCTTTGCCTTCGGTGATTTTGCATCTTTCAAATCCAGCGGTCGCCTAGCCATTTACTTAGGTTAGAGGTTTTATGTTTAAAATTGTACGTTGGTCGCTGCAATAGTATCCGGCATCCAGCATCCAGCTTCGCGCTCCGCACTCGCAGTGACCAGCATCCACTATCCAGCATTAAGGTAAAACTAACAGGTTAACTAAAAAAGCCCAATAACTTATTGGCAATACTATTTTAAATGTCGGTGAAATGCGGAAAAAATCCGGTAAAAAGAACATTTGTTGTCGTCCTTATCCAGTATCCTGCTTCGCGCTCCGCACTCCCAGTGACCAGCATCCAGCATCCTGCTTCGCGCTCCGCACTCGCAGTGACCAGCATCCAGTATCCTGCTTCGCGCTCCGCACTCGCAGCGACCAGCATCCAGTATCCTGCTTCGCGCTCCGCACTCGCAGTGACCAGCATCCAGTATCCAGCATCCAGCATCCTTCCTCCATAGCGGTACATTGTTTGTTGCGGTTAGAAAAAAGTAACATATGAAATCGAAATTTTTTCCGGCCATTTTGCTGACAGCGGGATTGTTTTATATTTCATGCACGAGCGCTCCTAAAAGCGACGAGGCAAAAACAAGCGAAGCGAAAGAAGTAACGAAAAATACTTCCGATCAAAAGTGGAAGCTTGATACGGCCGCAAGCAAGATTGAATGGGTCGGCACAAAGGTAACCGGTTATCATACCGGGCAAGTGCCCTTAAAGAGCGGTGAAATTTTCGTCAAGGATGGAGAAGTAACTGGAGGCAAATTTGTAATGGACCTTGCTAATATGCAAGTTGTAGGACCTAAAAGTGTGGATGCAGCGAGCAGTAAAAAATTGCTTGGTCACCTGAAATCAGCAGACTTTTTTGATGTTGAAAAGAATCCCGAGGGCAGCTTTGAACTTACAGGCGTGCGACCCTACCAGGGCACGGCCATAAAGGATTCAGCAGACCCAAGGCAAGAGCAGATAGATAAATACCGTGTCACGGATCCGACGCATATAGTCAGTGGAAACCTGACACTGAAAGGCGTTACAAAAAATGTGGAATTTCCTGCCCGCATTACTATTTCAGGCGACAATGCAGAAGCCATTGCAAAATTTAACATAAACCGGAAAGACTGGGGCATTGTGTATCCCGGCAAACCAGATGATCTTATCAGGGACGCTATCCACCTGGGGATTTCTATAAAGGCAGAGAAATAAGGTATTTGGTTAATAGTCCGTGCAGCGGGATTGGATATTGGTCATAGTCTCACGGACGTGATAATGACTGATAAATGTCTCTTTATTTTATGCAACCCACAACCAATAACCTTTGACCAAACCCACCGCCACGACCAATGACCATCACGTTTCTTTTATTTTTTATCAACCCACAACCAATAACCTTTGACCAAACCCGCTGCCGCGACCAATGACCATCACGTTTCTTTTATTTTTTATCAACCAACTACCAAAAACCTTTGACCAAACCCGCCGCCACGACCAATGACCATGACGTTTCTCTTATTTTTTATCAACCCACAACCAATAACCTTCGACCAAACCCGCCGCCACGACCAATGACCATCACTTTCTTTTATTTTTTATCAACCAACTACCAATAACCTTTGACCAAACCCGCTGCCACGACCAATGACCATGACCTTTCTCTTATTTTTTATCAACCCACAACCAATAACATGACGTTTCTTTTTATTTTTCAGCAACCAACTACCAATAACCTTTGACCAAACCCGCCGCCACGACCAAAGACCATGACATTCCCATACCAGCAAAATAATTCTTTAAATTACACCCCACACCAAAACTGATTAGCAATGATGAGCAGACGCGAATTATTAAAATTACCGGGCGCTGCCGCGGTGGCAACACTATTGCCAGCAATCAACCCGCTTACACCAACAAATCCAAAGGATGCATTTCGCTTTTGTTTAAATACAAGTACCATCAGCGGACAAAAGCCCGGACTCAAAGGAATGATTGAAATAGCTGGCGCCGCTGGTTACGATGGGATGGAACTTTGGATCAACGATATCAGGGACTATTTAAAGCAGGGAAACTCAATTCAGTCTTTGTCCTCCTTGCTTTCATCAAAAGGGTTGATAGCAGAAAATCTTATCAGTTTTACGTCATGGATGGTTGATGACGACGGTAAACGAAAATCGGGGCTGGCCGAATTGGAGGACGAAATGAAAATCATGACCGAGCTTGGTTGCCGCAGGATAGCCGCGCCACCGGCCGGAGTTGAGAAGGGTCCTCCGCTTGATTTTCAGAAAGCGGGCCAGCGTTATCGCGAGATTCTGGCACTTGGCAGAAAATATAAGGTCATTCCTCAATTAGAATTTTGGGGCGCATCCGGTACTCTTTATAATCTTGGGCAGGCTTTGGCCATCGCCGCCGCAGCAAATGATCCTGATGCGCGCATACTTCCTGACGTTTACCACTTGTTTCGTGGTGGTTCGGGATTCGAAGGCCTGAAACTTGTAAATGGTAAAGCCATCGAAGTTATTCACATCAATGATTATCCGGGAAACAAGCCTGTGCATGAACAAACGGACAGTGACCGTGTTTATCCGGGCGACGGCGTCGCGCCTTTGAAGCAAATACTTACTGACCTGAAATCGATGGGAGGGGTCAAAGTCCTTTCACTTGAATTGTTTAATAAATCTTATTGGTCGCAGGATGCTTTGACAGTGGCGAAAACGGGTTTGCAGAAGATGAAAGCTCTGGTTGATGAGGTTGGTTAAGTTTAAAGTTTAAGGTTTGAGGTTAATTCTTCAAATTTTCAACCTACACCTTGACTTGTACAACAAAAAAGAAGCAAAGCCATCTGCGCCTTGCTTCCTTTAGCTTTGATTATACAAAAACTATAAATAATAATTATCGCCAGGGTAATTAATACCGTTGCACTACTTTGAACAAGAATCTCTTCGGCTCGCCAATTACGCCGCCGGCTTCCCTTCTTTGTTTCAATGCATCTGATTTGTAATAAGCAAACGCTTTAGCAGTATCCGTTACTGCAGTTACAAGGAAAACCTTTTTATCGTTGTCCGGATCGTGTCCGTATACCCTGTCTAAAATTCCATTGTCTTTTCTTTGCTGCTTTCCATCCAGGAATGATTTTTCCCAGGTTGCCCAGTCCTTAACAGTGAATTCTGTTCTTGATCTTAAGACATCCGGAGCAAGAACCGCGGTATCCTGCCATGTCGTTGTCATAAGATTAATCATAGGAGTGCCGACAACACCCGCTTTTTGCATGGCTTTTTTGAGGCTTGGATCTCTGGAAAACGCTTTAGCTTTCGCCATATCATCTGCCTTGAGCGCTACCAAAACCATATTGGTATCCATAGCTCCGCGTCCAATAACATAGCTGTGCATGCCAAAGGCATTGCGCAGGGAGTCATGTGCATCATAAGAGGCTTTGAATTTAGCATAATTGGGAACCTTGTGCACCACCGTCATCATGCTTTGAGGAGTGGTGATAATGGTGTTTACCACTTCCGGCGCGGCCGGTGTTGTAGTAGTTTCAGCGGTAGCGGTATCGGTAGCAGGGGTTTCTTCTTTAGTCCCTCCGCCTCCACAGGAGATTAAAAAAAATGCCGTAGCTGCAAAAAACAGCAGGCCAGGAAATGTCAACCGTTTCATTGAAATTGATTTTATAATTAAGAATAAAGAGACGTGTAGACTTGCAACAAATGATAATAAGACAAAAAGCACTCCTTCTTAAATTTCCAACGGATCATTCGATTCATAAGGTCGAAGCTATCATGCACATGCGAACCTGTCTGTTAATTTGGGCCGGAAAGGTAAGCCAATAATCAAAAGGGAGATAGAAAATTTGTGCACCGCCCATTGTCATGTATTTATTGCACTGCCGTTGCGGAAACAACTGTCGCCTTTGCATCGCCAATTTTGGAAGGTGGGGAAACTTTTAGTTTAAAGGAAATAGTTTCGCCCGCTTTTAGTTGTTTATCGACAGTGTACTGACTTGTACCGAGATTTTCATTGGATTTCGACAACCAGGTTACCAAAAGTACCGGGTTTTTGAACGTTGCCGCGGTGGCGACACTGCGAAGTGTTCCCTCTAACACGACAGTGCCAAGCAGGTTTTTTCTCCAGTTGATTTCACTTTTGATGTAGGCGGGAGGGTTTTCGATTTCCAACTGGCGTTCATCTTTTTTGGGCTGAGAAATAGTTTTTGTTGCCTGGCTTACGGTGGACTGAGCTATTGCCGTGCCGGTGGGCGAATTCAAATTTCTTACAGTTGCAGAACGAGGGTTTGATTTTTTCAATTCTATCAACAAGAGCGTGGCAATTATAAGGGCCATTACTGCAAGGATTGTTTTCAGATTCTTCAGAAACACAAAGCCCCTTTTTTGGGATCGTAGCCGGCCGGTGTTAATTCCAGATGGAGAAATGTGGGTGCCAGCTTGTGGCGCGGGGGGAAATAGTTCCTGTTGCAATTCCGGAATTTCCAACGCTTTTATCCATTGTTTTAATCCCTCAACCCAAACAAGAACGGCGGGATTCAGTTTCATTTCCCTTAATTGATCAATTGAATATGGACCCTTGGGCTTATTGTCCTGGCGGATAAAGTAGCTTTTCATGGTTTTTGTTAGGATTTGATGGATTTGCAACTCACAAATTATCAGAAATAACGAAAAAATGCAAGCCCGGCCGGACTTAATTTTTTCCTGCCGCGTGATAGGTATGGATTTCATTGAGATATCGGGCCGGGGGTACGTGTTTTTGACAGACGTTTCCGTATGGTTGCGACCCCATATCATGTGACAAAAAACGAAGGTAGCGATGGGTCTAAACAACCTTCTTGATTGATGTTTCATTTTTTACTTACATTTAAAAAAGATTTCTCCCAGTAATACTTTTGTTGAATGCCAGCATACGAAATCGAAATAATTCTCAACCGACAATTAGCCGATTGCCTTTCAATGCCGGTATTTATAACTGATACGCAGGGAAATCTTATCTTCTATAATGAACCTGCTGAACAAATTTTGGGAACAAGGTTTGAAGATTCCGGTGAAATGAAAGTTGAAACATGGTCGAAGATTTTTAAACAACAGGACGAGGATGGTAACTTGCTTCCACCGGAAAGTTTGCCTCTTGTAAGAACAATACGGGATCAATATCCCTATCACAAAACTTTTTTTATTCAGAGCCTACAGGGAAAATTCGAAAAAATTTCTGTTACAGCTTATCCCATTATCGGAAGATCAGGCAAGTTCCTTGGCGCCGTTGCGATTTTTTGGGAAGCAAGGGATCTTTGATAACAGAAAGTACATTACGACAACGATACAAACTTCTTGATGTTAGATCATACAGGTAATTAATGAGGGTGTTTACATGAAAGTTTCAATACGCGGAGTTCGTGGTTCAATACCAACTACCGGAACAGACACTTCCTTTTATGGAGGCAACACTTCCTGCGCAGTAGTTTCCATGGATGACTGGATTCTTGTGCTTGACGGTGGTTCCGGCCTGCAAAAATTCAACCTGCGCGATAGAACAGAGGTAAAAAGGGTCGACATACTTTTAACCCACCTGCATCTCGACCATATCCAGGGGCTCGGTTTTTTTGTTCCTTTTTTTGATCCATCCCTGGAAATACATATATGGGGCCCGGTCAGTCATAGTCACAGTTTGCATTCGCGCCTTAGCCGTTATCTTTCACCACCGTTGTTCCCGGTCCTTTTGCGTGACCTTCCCTGCAAACTGGTATTGCATGAAATTGAAAATAGTTCTTTTAATATCGGACCGTTTGCCGTTGAATCGCGCTACATCGTGCACCCCGGACCGACGGTAGGATACCGCATAAGTGGGCAGCATTCGGTTTTTGCTTATTTGCCAGACCATGAACCCGCTCTTGGATCAACTGGCCTTAACCGTGAAATAAAATGGGTTTCGGGAATTGACATTGCCCTGAATGCCGATCTTTTAGTGCACGATGCGCAATACACCGCTGAGGAATATAAATTGAAATTAGGATGGGGACATAGCAGTATGGAGGATGCCATAAAATTTGCCGCCCTGGCCGGCGTAAAACACCTTTTACTTTCTCACCATGACCCATATCGCTCAGATATTCAACTCACGGAAATATTCGGCGACCTGAAAAAACGAAATGATTATTCATTCAAATATGAGCCGGCCGTTGAAGGAGTGACATTTGACTTGCCATGATCCATCGTCAACATTTAAGGACAAATCCATAAATACAAACCAAAATGAAACGGAAATTATTTATCAAGAATAGCGCTGTCATTTCAGCTGCGATGATCCTGAAACCGGAAATTGTTTTTAGATCAAGGCTCAATTCTGCTGTCAGGGTTGGGATCATAGGTTGCGGAAGCAGGGGTACAGCCGTCATTTCATCAATGTCAAAGAATACGAATACGCATATCATTGCGATGGCCGATATATTTACGGACCGGTTGACGGAGCATGCCCCCATATACAATCAATTAAACGCGGACAAGAGTCTTCCTGCCATTGCGGCGAATAATATGTTCCAGGGGTCAAAGGCATATCAAAAACTTGTCGAGCATAAAGATGTGGATGCAGTCCTCATTTCATCTCCCTGCTATACACATCCATCGTTTATGGAAGCAGCCGTAGCCGCGGGTAAACATGTGTATTGTGAAAAGCCGGTTGCAACAGATGTTGCGGGCTGCAAGAGAATACAAAAAGTGGGCGAGGGACTGAATGCAAAGCAAAGTGTGGTGATTGGGTTCCAGATCAGGTATGCCACGCCTTACGTTGAAATGGTGAAAAGAATTCATAATGGTGACATTGGTGACATGATAAATGCCCAGCTCTATTATTTATCCTCGGCGTCTAAATTGAACCCGGTTAAGGGTCCTTCTAATGATGAATTCCGGATCCGGAATCATTTTCATTTTAATGCATTGTCCGGAGGTATCTTGTTAGACCAGGGTATTCACATGATCGACATCTGTAACTGGACTCTCAAGGGTAACCCAACGAGAGCGATGGGAACTGGAGGAATAAAGGCGCGGGAAGGTGGAGGAGACGCATGGAATAATTACCAGGTGCTCTACAAGTATCCCAACGATGTGAATGTCAGTTTTCATTCTACACAAGTGGGTACGAGCTTTGGCGATGTGTGCTGCCGGTTTATCGGAACAAAAGGAATAGCAGAAGCACACTACAGCGGCGGGGTATTTATCAATGGCGACAATAAATGGGATTCAGGTGTAGTAAAGTCGGCTGCCGAATTGACTCCGCAGCAACAGGCGGCCGGCATTTTCCTTTCATCGTTGCAGGATGCCGATGCAAATAAGGAAAAAGCGTTTATTGGTAGTATTGAATCGGGGAAATATTTGAATGAAGCTGCTTCAGGCGCCGCATCAACTCTTACAGCTATCCTCGGAAGAGAAGCTGCAGAAACGGCGAAAGAGATAAACTGGGAAGATATGCTTCGTTCGTCCAGGCAACTTGACCCAAAACTAAATCTTAAGCAATTTGATACAGCGTAGTTTGTCCTTACCCGTCAACTCAATTTACCGGGGTAAAGAAATAAAAGGCAACGGGCTTACGGGCTCATTGCAGGCAAAGGTTGATGCTATCTATCACCTATTTGAAAAAGTATCCTATCGTGAATTGAACTCCGTTGTTTTTGTATAATTTTTCCGGGTCATGGCCTTGTTTGACTTGCAACAAAAAAAATTGCTTTTAGTTTTTATTTTACATTTATGTGATTAAAAAATGAAGATGAATAGAAAGCGGTTCTTGCAGCTAGGTGGAATGGGAGCATTGGGTGCTTCATTCAGTGGTTCCCCGCTGTTGTCTTCCTTACAAAATACCAGCACGATTAAGGACACTGCTAAAATTGCCGTGCAACTTTATTCGGTCAGAAAGGAAATTGAAAAAGATATTAAAGGCACGCTAAAGAAGATCGCCGACATCGGTTTTGAGGCAGTGGAAACAGCGTTCTGGCCAAAGGATATTACAGTGAAGCAAGCCGGCCAGTATTTGAAAGAAGCTGGGTTGCCGGTCTGTTCAGCACATATTGAGCTGCCTATCGGTGATAAAAAAGGAGACTTTCTCGATGCCGCCGAAGCATTTGATTGTAAAAGAATGATCTGGCATGGGTGGCCGGAGGATATTCGCTATGGTACGCTGGACGGTACTAAACAACTCGTCAAAATCTATAACGAAGCCAACAATTTTGCCCATGATAATGGACTGGAGTTTGGTATACATAATCATTGGTGGGAATTTCGTAACAAGGTGGGTAAACGATTTGTTTATGAAGTACTCATGCAGTCACTTGATCCGGACATCTTTTTTGAAATTGACACTTACTGGGTAAAAGTGGCTGGGCAGAACCCTTCCGACATTGTCAAAAAATTTGGGAAACGGGCTCCGCTGTTGCATATAAAGGACGGTCCTGCAAAATGGAATGATTCATTGCCTGATGATAACCCGGACCCAATGGTAGCGGTTGGAAAAGGAACCCAGGATTTTCCTGCCATTTTAAAGGCAGCAAATGGAAATACCCAATGGATGATCGTCGAAATGGATAAAACCGACTCTGATATCTTCCAGGCTTTGCAGGACAGCTACGATTACCTTACAAAAAACGGTATGGCTAAAGGGAAAAAGTAAATAAGAGGCCGTATTGGGTCGTGGCGGAGCACACTTCAAATTTTGAATATTTTATCGCCGGCGATAGCGATGTCCCCTCATCAAAAAATCCGAACAAGGGCCACTTAATATTTTTAAATTACGTAGCTCTTATGTTCTGACTTAAATTTCCTTGAATGAAAACCTTTTTCACTCCCTGGCAACATGTGCCCATGTCGTGTTGCTAACTGCTGCCACTCGCTCTATTGAAAACCCTTATGGCTTAAAAAAGGGAATGCCGGAAATAAAATCGATTAGCGCATTAGCGTTTGGACCCGATGGAATACTATTTATTGGAGATTCTAAACCCACCCCTGTTTTTGCAGTTTAAGCGTTCATAGAACGTCGTTCCTAGTAAACTAATAGGTCGATCAAAAATCGTAGTTTTCTTGTCACAATCTGCCTTGTAAACCGTCGCGATCACCCCCTTTCAAAAAATAATATTCGGATCATCTTTGCGTAAAGTTGCATTAATTCAATAAAAATTTTAGTTATGATTATTGTTCACGACACTTTTGTTTGTAAACCCGGCAACGCCTCCAAGCTTGCGAAAAAATTTAAGGAAGCCATGACCGGTAATAATGAGCTTGTGCACGTCATGACCGACATGACGGGTCCATTCAACAGGGTAATAATGGTAACGCAGTTTGAAAATCTTACGGCCTATGAACAAAGCTGGGAAAAATACATGAAGCATTCCGAAGAAATGAAAAAAATGGAAGAAGCCATGGCAGGCTACCAGGAAATGTATCTGACCGGTTCAAGAGAAATCTTCAAGGTGTGGTAAGTTTCAGTGGAAAACCCGAACGTGGCAAAAAGGGTCAAAGCAAAATAAAAGTGGGGAAATTTAGCCTCACATTTCTACCGTTATGCGTTAACAGAAGGCGTTAAAAAAACCGCATCATTTTTGTAACGGTTATAACGTGTTTTTAACCTTTAGCCATGCAGAATTTAGATCAGCTGGAATTAAATGAACTGCTTGAATTATTAGTTCAACATACACAGGATCATTCGCGATTGATTGCGAATGGAGCAACCGTTGAACGTTTCAGGGAAAGCGAAAGCAGTTTAATTCAGATACAAAAGGAAATTGAACAAAGGAAATTGGCTGGTCGCGCCGGTACCGAATAATGGTATCAGTATTGCAGTTTGTTTAACGATGATGTGCTGAATGCGCATCAGTTTTTCATAGGATATTGGATTTTTGCGGGGCGGATTTCTATCTGCCCCTATTTATTTCTACAATGTTCCTTTTGTTTTCCTGAAGAATCAGCAACTGTTATCAAGTCCTTTTGTGTGGACTATCCAGTCCGGATTTTTTCCTATTGTTTTTTGAATTCGTTCGCCCGTTCTTTTGATTTTTTTTTCATCTGTAAAGTTTTTATAGGTTCAGGTACTTTGCGAAATGGCATTCGCGTATTCTGTTATTTCATTTATTGAAGAGGGCTAAATTGGTCTAAACTTTACCATCTTCTTTATCTCTTTCTTCATTTTCTTCGGCTTCTTCCTTTATTTCCTGAATAACTGAAGATACGGGCCCTTCCATTTTCTCCTGCGGATCGGTAGTATGAAGGGTTTCAGGATCGGGGGCCAGGTTCTCATTTCTTTTATCCTTGTGCCTGGTTTTGTCTTTTTTTGGAGTTGCCATAATGATAGATTTATGGTTTAAGATGCGGACAGCAATTCACCCGCTTTTTCCCTGATCACTTCACTTATTTTGCTTTTAAAAAATGAGAGTGCAAAGGGTAGCCGGCTATTGATGTTGACCTGGTCTTTTTCCACCGTTATCTTGCCTGCCAGGTCAAAGCCTTTTGCAGAAAAACTGAATTCACCTTCATTGCCGTTCCATATTTCGTTGACATCGGAAATAGTACCCGCCTGTTCCTTTCTTAACTGTCCCAACAATCCCTGTATTCGCGTTAATGCTTCCTGTTGTGGCAGGTTGTGGGGAATAGCGATGTCTAGTGTTGCCATGGCATATTTATTTTGATAATAATTGATGCAACATACAAGGTTTTCATTCGATCCAAACTTAAAACTTCAATGGCTGAACTAATTGCTATGATGTTTGGACAAAAAATTATGCCAACTGAAAAACCCCTTATATCAGAATGTCAATGACGGCAGATTAAAAATTACCAAATGGATCGTCTTTTTTGTTCAACAATTGGCTGCTTTTGTACAAACAATTTTACAAGTATGAGACCGGCTATGAATCCGCCGATATGAGCACCATAGGCAATACCGCCCGCTTCTTCGCCGCCAAGCATCCCCATTCCATTGATTAGTTGAAAAACAAACCACAGTCCAACCACGATAAATGCCGGAAGTGTCATTGTGCCAAGTAAAACCCAAACATGAACGCCGCGACGTGGAAATAAAAGCAGGTAGCCTCCAAGTACACCGGAAATGGCGCCCGAAGCACCCAGGCTGGGCACCATGGTACTTTGATTAAGATACGCCGCAACGAATACATGACTGAGCCCGGCAAGCACGCCGCACAGCAAATAAAAAAATAAATACTTTCTATGGCCCATTGCATTTTCGAGGTTATCACCGAAAATCCAAAGAAATAACATATTCCCGGCAATGTGAGCAATACCTCCGTGCATAAACATCGAAGTAAGCAGCGTCAAATAAACCGGGATAGGTGTTGGCCTCAGGCCAGGTAAAGTAACTGCATTCCCGGTGACCGGGTCCTCGACGATTTTTGCAGTAGTCACTATGTCTTTTCCCGAAAGAATTTCAGCAGGCACCGTTGAATAGGCAAACGTAAAATTGATATCGTTGCCAAACTGCTGCCAATACACGAACACAAAAATGTTCAGGATAATTAAGAAATAGTTTATCACCGGCGTTATGTGCCTGTCTCTATTGTCGTCGCCTAATGGGAAAAGCATGGTTTTTATATTATCTTATGCAAAAGGTGTTCCGGTAACTAAGGTAGAATCAAATGTGGATTTATCTTGTTAATTCGGTTTGTTACGGGTCTTGTACTTTTTGTTGCCATCCCGAGCTCTTTTGCTCCTATTACATGTTTTATGTATCAGCCCATCATCTTAATTGTCACCCCCCGCTAGACCGGGAATCTTTCCCTGACAATCTCTCGTCCTGATTGGAGATATAACCGATTACATCTTTTATGTGCCAGAATTATCATCTTAATTGTCACCCCGGGCTCGACCCGGAATCTTTTCCTGAGAATATCTCGTCCTAATTGGGTATAGCTGATTATTTCTTTTATGTATCAGCATGTCATCTTAATTGTCACCCCGGGCTCGACCGGAATCTTTTCCTGAGAATATTTCGTCCTAATTGGGTATAGCTGATTATTTCTTTTATTTATCAGCACGTCATCTTAATTGTCACCCCGGGCTCGACCCGGGGTCTTTCCCAACAAGTGTCTAGTCCTGAAAAAAGTTAACTGTAAAGGGCGGGGCAATGCGATTTGTTTTATTCTCCATTTTGAAAATAATTGAATCCTTCAATTGGACTGACAGGAGCGAACGACCCTGGGTTCCCGACAAGTTCGGCGCAGGCCAAACGTGACAGTACTGAGCCAGTGTCGTTTTCAATCAATAGTCCAAAGTTCCTTTTTGTTTGAGGTTTGCGCAATCCCGCTATTTTATCATTGCTGAAACGGGTATTCTTCCTATCTTCTCGAAAACTTTACCGTGGATCAACCATCAGCTGCTTTGAAAACCCAACGATTGCTGTCGCTTGATTTTATGCGTGGCTTAATCATGGTATTACTAATGGCGGAAAGCACCGGGCTGTATGAGCACCTCTTTAAAGCTACCGAGGGAAATTTTCTGAATAATTTCATTAATCAATTTTTTCACCATCCATGGAATGGTTTGCGATTCTGGGACCTGATACAGCCCGGATTTATGTATATGGCCGGCGTTGCAATGGCATATTCATTACATAAACAGGAACTATCCGGCCTTACATGGAATCAATCTTTCCGCAAAATCCTGAAGCGTTGCGCATTGCTTTTCTTTTTTGGCGTACTTGATTATGCGGTTAGGCCCGGTGGACTTTCATTTGAATTGTGGGATGTACTGACTCAACTATCGTTTACCACCCTCGTTGCATTCCTTATTTTCCGCTGGTCAGCCGGCGCACAAATTATAGTTTGTGTGGGGCTTTTAATGCTGACAGAAGCACTTTATAGGTTCACTAATGTCCCGGGATTCGATCAACCATTTACTGATCAGCACAACTTTGGAAATTATATGGACCTGGTCTTGATGAATAAGATCAACACGGGGGGCTGGGTAGCGATTAATTGTATCCCGACAGCTGTTCATACTATTGCCGGATCCATTACCGGTAAATTGCTTATGAGTCAAAGAAGCGATAAGGTGAAACAGATGATTCTATGGGGAATTGTGACCCTGGTCGCCGGGTTTGCGTTGGATTTTGCAGGTATAACACCGATCATAAAAAGGATTGCCACCAGCTCATTTACATTGGCTTCGCTAGGATGGTGCCTCCTCGGTTTGGCAGTTTGTTATTGGTGGATCGATATCCGGAATCACCGGAATTACCTGAAGTTTTTTATTGTTGTTGGCATGAACTCTATTTTCATCTACTTATTTTTTGAAATTGTGGGAAGCAGGTGGTTTAATGAGTACGTAGGCGCAATTGTCAATGGAATGCTTGGGTTTATTAATACGCCGGAGTTGCTTAGCGGCATCATCGCATCACTTTGCATTTTCGCGCTTGAGTGGGGTTTGTGTTACTTCCTTTACAGAAAGAAAATATTTTTCAAGTTATGACATCTGTCATCTGAGCCTGGGTGCTGCGCCTTTGCGAAGCTTGCGCCACCGCTAAAGCTTTAGCGAACGCGGTCGGCGAAGCAAGGCCGGGAAGCAGGTTTATCGAAGGATGACAAGCACGAAAAAAATATTCTCTCGCTTTTCAACCTCAAATTTCACGAATCACCCTTCGACATGCTCATGGTACTCGGGCACCGCCGATCCCTTATGTTTTAATTTTTGCCCTCGAAATATCGTTTACTTCAGGAATATTGCGGCTGCTCCAATTAGCGTCAACACAATTACAATTTTTCTATAGTTATCATCTTTGATGCGGTACACGATTTTTATTCCCGCCCAAAAACCTAAGATCAATGCGGGGATCAAAATAAGATCGACCTTCAGGCTGCCGCCATTGATATTTTTCCAGACAATAACCTGGAATGGAAGTTTGAAAAGATTTATCACCAAAAATACCCACGCGGCAGTCCCTATAAATCCATTCTTCGGCATTCTCAAAGCGAGAAAATAAATGTTGGAAAAGGCGCCGGCGAGATTGCCCAGCATTGTCGTAAAACCTGCTGCCAGGCCCGTAGTCGAAACAAATAAGGCATTAGCAGGAACCTTGAATGATTTGCGCGCTTCCATCGCTAACATAATGATCACAGTTATTATGATAATAACAGCCATTATTTTTCTAAAAAGATTTTCATTTATGTCCTTGCCTACATAGACCCCCACGAGGATACCGATCGCCATCCATGGCGTTATTTTCCAAAAATATTTCCATTGAGCGTGCCTGTTGTAATAAAGAACTGCTCCGATGTCGGCAATGCAAAGCAGTGGCAATACAATTCCCGTGGATGCTTTACCACCAAACACAATTGCCATAATAGTCACGTTGAGCATGTCGATGCCCTTCAGACCCGCTTTAGCCAGGCCAATTATAAATGCTCCGATAAAAATTAAGAAAACGTTCGTTGCCGAGAAGCCTGAAAGGATATCCATGTATGCTCAATAATTTTCAAAATACATCAATGAGGGGCGCATCTGTTCACAAGGCATGACCGGGAAAACATGGCGGAAGGGCATCGTATTTGATTTATATAGGGTATAAATGCATGAAGTTATGAGGAAAAGGATTTCATATGTAAGTAAAGCTGCCTTGATGCTGGTTTTTGCGTGCGTTTTACAGGGATTTTCTATTTATAGCCAGCAAAATATAATTGTCAATAAAGATAATACGAGGCCGGAAACTACGCGCCAGTTAACCATGGCCGCTAAAGTGAGGTCGTTAACAGTGAACAGGTTTAATGGGTATAATGAGGTACAGTGGGGCGCAATTGGGGAACAAGATACCCGTCGCTACATTGCGGAATATACCACGGACGGCCGCGATTATCAGAGTGCGGGTGAGCTGGCACCAATCAATGGCTTCTACGGTTTAAAGCACTATACGTTTGAAACGGGGCCAATGATCTATCGAATTCGAATCGAAAAGAAAGATGGAAGTTTTTATTATAGTGAGGCAACATTGCTGGATGGAATTGCGAAAACATTCACTTCAATTTACCCCACTACTGTGCGCGGAAATGTGATCAACGTGATTGCAGGGGTCCCGGCTGAACGTGCCACAATTGTCGGCATGGAAGGGCAAAATATCTTTTCAAAAGAACTGGGCGGCTTAATGGGCTCATTCACTATGGCAATCCCGGGCTTAAAAAAAGGAATTTATTGGATTACGTTTTATGGAAGAGGTTGGAACAACACGATTCCGTTTTTGGTTGCCGGCTGAAGAACCCGAATTGATTCATTATTAAACAGAAAATCATGATCAGGAAATTAGCATCCGGTCAATACCGCTTATACTCCCGGAAAAAAAATCCGAAGACAAATAAAAGGAGAAACCTGGGCACTTTTTCTTCGCTTGAAGCAGCAAAAAAGCACGAACGCGAGATACAATATTTTAAAAGGCATTAATGCCCAACGCGCCGGCCAGGTTTTTTGAGGATTGTGAATCCGTAAGCGGGTCTGATAAATCGCATGTTTTTTGCATTCAATTTAGTCTATCCCGTTGTCAATGAGTGTATGGGAGATCACATTGTTTGTAGCCGCGGAAGTATTGGTTTCGTTGTCCGTATTCGCAGCTGTTATTGCCGTACTGGTGTTCCTGGTGCGTAAGCCGATGAGGCGGTACAAGTCTATTGACATGGCGATCTTTGATAAGATAAAGCCATCGGTTAATCCTGATAGGAACGTCGTGATGTTGTTTTTTACTTTTCTTGGAAAACACCAGTTTCTCATTCCCGCAAATCTGATCCTTATTTTTTATTTCCTGTTTGTGGCCAGGCAAACCTGGTTTTCAATTCGCATCCTGACAATTTCACTGAGCAGCTTATTGCTGATGCTGCTTTTAAAGCGTTTATTTCAGCGAAAGCGACCATTGTCGCCGCTATTGAAAGCGGCCAGGGGCTTGAGTTTTCCCAGCGGGCATGCAATCATGTCGGTCACTTTTTATGGCCTGCTTGCATATATGCTGCAGTTGTCGATTCACGATGACTTCATAAAATACCTGGTTACTCTCCTTATAATAATACTAATCGGGGTCATTGGCTATAGCAGAATATACCTTCGTGTACATTATGCGAGTGACGTAATTGCCGGCTTCCTGATCGGGTTTTTATGGCTGGTAATTTCTCTTTCGGTCATAAACGGCCTGGAGGAATATGTCGGACCTTAATTATTCTATTCGGGCATAAGGTTTGGGCGCCAATTCATGTAGTGTTCATCTCTAAAAATAAAGTTTATGAAATCAGACCAGGTAAATGTCAGGTATATGGTTGAAGATGTCAGCAAAGCAATTGAATTTTATACGAATCACCTGGACTTTAAGCTTGGAATTGATGCTTCGCCAGCTTTTGCAGATGTGACAAGGGGAAACTTGCGATTGTTGCTGAGCGGGCGAACGAGTTCAGCGGGCAGGCCAATGCCCGATGGAACATTGCCCTTCCCGGGTGGATGGAACCGGATTGAACTGGTAGTAGATGATTTGCGTTCAGAGGTGGCCCGCTTAAAGTCAAAAGGGCTGCATTTTCGAAATGACATTATAAGTGGACCGGGAGGATCACAAATACTGCTCATAGATCCCTGCGGAAATTTTATTGAATTATTTCAGCCCCGGGAAGAGAGTTAGCGCCTAACAATTTGGCTGAATTACGAGGTTTTACCGGCTGGTATGAGATCGCAACCGACCGGGCTTTTCAGAATATGAGTTATCTCCTTTTAAATGCAGATGGATTTTCGCCGGTTAATTTTTGAAATAGCTTATTAAAATATGAAAGGCTTTGAAATCCTACTTCATAACATACCTCGGTAACACTCGATCCTTTTAATAAAAGCGTTTTTGCCTGGGTGATCCTGTACTGGTTGACAAAATCCGTAAATGTCATCCTCGTTTGCTTTTTGAAATAACGACAAAAGGCGGAAGTGCTTAGGTGTACACTTGCCGCCACGTCATTTACATCAGGGCTTTTATCATATTTGGCATGGATATATTTATAAACAGCTCCCATCCGTATTTTATCGTCAAAAAATAATTTTACAGTGGTGTCTTTGTCATTCAACTCTGTTACTTCTTTAGAGCTCGCGAGTATTTCAAATATCTCAAGCAAATTCAATAATTGATCGAAATGTGGCAGCTGCTGCATTGCTGTCATTTTCTCTGCCACGATTTTTTTGGTTTTGCCATAAAACGAGAGACCGAGGTAAGCTTTTTCGAACAATTGCTGAATACGGGAAAATTCGGGAGTTTCTCGAAAAGCATCTCCCATGAAATTTTCTTTTAGCTGCACCACAATTTGGTGATATTCTGTTTTTACACCATAATCGAAATTCAAATGCGGCACATTGGAACCAATCAAAACCAAATCACTTTCTGTATAACTCGATATGTGTTGACCCACATGACGAATACCCGTCACAGCCTCTACATAAACTAATTCGTATTCAGGATGGTAATGCCAGAAAAACGAATTCCTCAATCTCGGTTTGAATAGCCTGAAGGATTGGCCCGGGTCGGGAAACACTATCTCCTTTTTAATTTTCACAAAGCCATATTTGTTGGTAAATGTCTATTATTTGATAAAAGATTCCAAGTTTATGTCAATACAGAGCAAATAATGGTCGTTATACAGGATGTCTTTGCCATCCTGCGAATGGAACTTTGGGGTAACAAATCATTAATTAAAACTTAGCAATATGCAAAACCAAACTATGGTACCAACAATGGGCATCAATGACGCACATAAAGATATTCCCGGAAATCCTTCCACATCGAAAAGCAGCACGGTGAGGCTAAATGACCGAAGCAACGGGGAAGAGTTGCGGATCTTATCTGAAGCTGACTGGAAATTTTGGATACACAACGGTTATATTGTTATAAAAAACGCCGTTCCCAGGCAACAGGTAAAACGGTTGGCTGATTTTCTTTGGGAGTTTGAAGAAAAAGACCCGGCCAACCCGGACTCTTGGTATGCACCTGCGCGTGCCGAAATGAAAATGAAAGAGCTTACCAACACAGGAATGGTGGAAGTCTATAACCATCAGTACCTGTGGGACAACCGGCAGTATCCTAACGTGCACCGTGCCTTTGCTGACATTTGGGGCACTGAAAAATTATGGGTAACGATAGATCGGGCAAATTTGAATTTTCCAATTCGCCCCGGCCATGAATACAAAGGATTTATTCATTGGGATTATGATCCCGAAACAAAACCGCAAAATGTACAGGGTGTTTTGGCGCTCGCCGACCAGACGGATGAAAACATGGGAGGCTTTCAATGTATTCCCGAACTATACCGTACTTACGAAACCTGGAAATTAACGCAACCTGGAGACCGGGATCATTTTAAACCTGATGTAACAGGATTTGAAATTGTGAAAGTTCCCATGGAAGCAGGTGACCTTTTAATTTTTAACAGCACACAACCACATGGAATCAGGGCAAACAGAAGTGGTAACAAAGTTCGCATGGCGCAATACATTTCAATGATGCCTGCAGAAGAAGAAAACAGGCAATTGCGTGAATGGCGCATTTCGTCTTGGAAAGAAAGAAAAGCGCCTGAGGGTTATGCTTTTCCCGGTGATCCAAGGAAGTGGGAGCAGACAAAATATGAAGCAGCTGTGCTCTCACCTTTGGGAAGAAAATTACTTGGTTTAGATAAATGGTAGTTTAGAAATAACAAGCCGGCAGGGATACCATGCGCTGCCGGCGTAACCCAAAAATATTTTTGTTATGTGTCTTTTATCCAATAAACATGGAATTGAAAAATGCACCTGCAAGTTTCGTGGATCGTGCATTCAACGTTTGGAATCGGAACGGGTGACAGGTAGTTTTAAGTCCGCGGCCCAAAGGCAGGATACCGTTGCAATTTCGCGTTTGCCTGCAAATATAGACTCGTTATCTATCGTAGCGATGCAGGGCGTCCGGAGATCGGCACCTATTAATGTTCAACAACGAATGATTTTACGGGCTGGTTAAATCCCTTAAGCAATTGCGGCTCTAATTCTTCAAATCGAAAGCTTCTGCCCAAACATAAACCCTTAGCTACATCTGAAACAAGTACCTCGCCTTCTACCATGAAGTTCCGTGTATAAAGGCGTACCTGGTAATTTTAGAATCAAATCTGATTAAACCACCGGGCGGCTGAGTTAAATCTTTGAATAGTTAAACAGTCGTATTTGGAATCGATTGTCGTGTTTAACTCGGCCGACAAAAAAGGACGCCTTTGCATTAAGACGTCCTTTTAATCTGTACCCGGTTGATAAACGCATTAGCTCTTCATTTTCTCTTTAATCACATTTCCGTCTCCATCCACCAGGAGCTTTACCCTACTATTGTCCTTTTTCATTTCAATTTCATACGTTATCCTGTCTTTTTGGAATTCACGGTTTACGCTCTCAATCGTATATCCCGCATACTTATTTGCGATCGTAGTATTAACCGGTGCCGGCAACTTTGAATGATCTTTAACAACATATGCCGAACCGACCCAATTGCCATCGCTGTCGTACCAGGCGTAGTAATTTTCATTGTCGAGATCAAATCTCACAAGATAATCGCTGGTATCCATTGGCGACCAGCCCGTAAGTTCCCAATCGATGGGAATAACGGCCACTGGGTCATACCTTGACCACACAACGTTGGTTGAATTGGGATACTGAGTCGTAAATGCGGTTTGCGTACCAGCCGGAACTACAACAGTCGTCGTAGTTGTAGTAGTTGATGTTCCGGAAGTATCAGTAGCCTTATAGGGCGATGAGCAGGATGCAAACACAGCTACGGCCGCTGCCACTGCGATAAGTGTTCTTAGTTTCATAACAAACAGATTTTTTATTAAAGAATTAATATGGTGACAGTAATTAAGAAATAGCCACAACTATGCCAGCCATATTTGCTTTAGTCCGCGGCTGTTTATTTTTTCTTTGTGGAATCCGGCGGTCATATTCGCCACAGTGTGATGAGTCTTTTACGCATTATACATCACGTTTTATTGTCACATATTTTATTCAGAGCCTCTGTACTGCCACATCAAATAATCGTTTGTATTTGTATGTCAAATGATGATAAAAGTTAACATGAATAAAATCGTAAGTAATGCTATAAAAAAACAGAGATTATTTATATTTTAAAGTCCAATATCATTATTCATGAAACAAGCTCCACTACTAATTGCCTTAACTTTTTTTGCACTTACCGGTTTTTCGAGATCCACGCAGTACGCGCACATAAGTAAAACCTATCTTGCGGCGAGGGACAGCTCAGCTGTCGATGTGTACCATGCGCAGGAAATGCTTACACAGATCATGCAGGTGGTAGGCCTTACACAAAATTTTGAATTGAAGGAATCAAAGGTGGACAATGTTGAGGCATCCATTTCCCGCCGCAAACGGTATATTTTGTATAATCCGGAGTTTATCACGTGGATAAATAATGTTACTCATGATAAGTGGGCTGCTATGCTATTACTTGCGCATGAAGTGGGACATCACCTTAATGGACATACAATAAGGAAAGGCGGAAGCACACCAAGGCTCGAACTTGAAGCAGACGAATTTGCAGGGTTCGTGCTCTATAAACTTGGTGCATCGCTTGAGCAGGCCCAGGAAGTGATGAAATATATAGCTACTGCCAAAGCATCGTCTACTCATCCATCGCGCGCTTCACGAATGCTGGCTATTGAACATGGATGGGACAAAGCTGCTGGTGCCTCGCAATAAATCCGCATTCATCGATCAGCATATTTATGTTCAGTTCGCTTCACCTTGAATTGAAGGGAATAGACCCTGTAGTATAAAGTCTACATATTCGCCGACATTTTTTCTACATTAAATCGAAATGATATTCTATTTTTGGAGGACAGTCATTGTGCGACATTCAATAAATAATTATGGGAAACCATAATCAACCCAAAATCCGAGTTTACCCTTTGAAACAAAGATCCAAACCCACCAAATCCTAAAACCAATTGAAATGAAAAACCCGGAAAACAAAAAGGGCTTAAATGCCGATCAATCCTCTCTCAGCATCTCCGCCACACTTTGCGAACCTTACCTGGTCCAAAAATTAGTAGAAAGACTTGCCTTCCGTAATCACGGAAAAGAAATCTCAGGTAAACTACACCCAGGATGGGAGTATTTCGAATCATCATCCATCGAAGCTTATGTTAGCGGTGACATGCGCCTTGCCAGCAGGACCGATTTAGTCCAGGTGCCTTTTGCAAATAGTTTCTTGTTTACCTGCATCCGCGTAAGCAAAGAAAAATATTTGCTGACCTGGTGCAACTCGCTGTCATAATTGGCAAGCTTGCTGATTTACCAAGGTTGAAGTCGTATCACCATATACCATCGTCGGAATAGTATTATATTCCGGCGATGGGCGTGGTGTGCCCGGCAAAGTAATGTTGTTGGTTAACTGAAACGCAGTTGAACCGTTTGCATCGCGCCCGTACTGCAGCGTGATTAGTCCTCATTTGGTCAAAGCCTGGTGGAACCTCATTTTCAAAATGCGTCAAAGGCATATAAAACCTAATTTCATATTTTAGATTAGTTAAATTACAGGATAATCCCACGTATGCCAGGTTTTGACAAGCCCTACCAGGTAAAAGCCAATGAATTTATATTTTCGCTAAACGCGGATGAGATAAATCACATTGACGTCGCCAGGTTGTCTCCCAATGAATATAGTATAATTAAGGACCATCTGAGCGTTACTGCAAAAGTTTTCGAAGACGGTTCATTTGGCAAAAAGCTAATAGTTGAAATTGGGGGTAACAGGTTTGCGGTCGACATCAAAGATGAGCTGGACCTGGTGCTGCAACAAATGGGATTTGGGTCGGCTGCAAATAAAATGATCAAGGAAATCAAAGCGCCGATGCCGGGGCTGGTATTGGAAATTGCGGTAGCTGATGGCCAGGAAGTGAAACAGGGTGACAAAATATTGATCCTTGAAGCTATGAAAATGGAAAACAGCATCATGATCCATTCCGACGCTAAGATTAAAAAAATCGGCGTGAGGCCAGGACAGGCAGTCGAAAAAGGCCAGGTGCTTGTAGAATTGGAATAAACATTTATTAGTTCGCATGATCATTCTTCAGCAGATTATCTAACGATGCAAAAAATATTAGTTGCCAATCGTGGCGAGATTGCTCTACGTATAATGCGAACAATTCGTAGCATGGGCATTCAGTCAGTGGCCGTATACTCGGAAGCGGACCGGGATGCACCTCATGTTTTATTCGCAGATGAGGCGGTTTTCCTGGGACCCGCTGTCTCCGCTCATTCCTACCTGGATGCCGATAAGATTATTGCATTTGCAAAACAACTTGGCGCAGATGGTATTCATCCGGGATATGGATTTCTAAGCGAAAATGCAGAGTTTGCTCAAAAAGTAGAGGACGCGGGAATTACTTTTATCGGGCCCGGACCGCATGCTATGCGTGTGATGGGTTCAAAGCTCGCTGCAAAAGAGTCGGTGAAGAAATATAATATTCCAATGGTGCCCGGTATCGACAAAGCCATTGATGATATACGTGTAGCGAAAGATGTTGCTTCGACAATTGGTTATCCTATTCTTATTAAAGCATCGGCGGGTGGTGGCGGAAAGGGTATGCGAGTCGTTGAAAAGGAAGCCCAGTTCGATGAACAAATGCAACGAGCCATCAGTGAAGCAAAATCATCGTTTGGCGACGGTTCTGTGTTTATTGAAAAATATATTAACTCTCCGCGACATATAGAAATACAGGTGCTGGCCGACAAACATGGAAACACTGTTCACTTGTTTGAACGTGAATGCAGTATTCAGCGGCGCCATCAAAAGGTTATTGAAGAGTCCCCGTCAGCCATTCTTACACCCGAATTGCGCAAGAAAATGGGAGAGGCCGCGGTCATGGTCGCCAAATCCTGCAATTACACCAGTACGGGAACAGTTGAGTTTTTGGTAGATGGCAATCTCGATTTTTACTTTCTCGAGATGAATACCCGTTTGCAGGTAGAACACCCGGTCACGGAAATGATCACGGGAATAGACCTGGTGGAAGAACAAATAAGAATTGCCGGGGGTGAGCAACTGAGGTTTTCGCAGGACGATATTGTTATTAATGGTCATTCGATTGAGCTGAGGGTATATGCTGAAGATCCGATGAACGATTTTTTGCCTTCCATTGGAACGCTAACCAAATACATCAGGCCGGCAGGTGATAAAATCAGGATAGATGACGGCTATAGAGAAGGCATGACCATTCCCATTTTTTACGATCCAATGATTGCGAAGCTCGTAACTCATGGAAAGGACCGGTCTGCAGCAATTGAAAAAATGAAATCCGCAATCCGGGAATATAAGATTGAAGGCGTCAGCACCACTCTCCCCTTTGGTGAATTTGTTTTCGAACATCCTGCTTTCCTTTCGGGAAAATTCGATACCCATTTTGTAAAAAAATATTTTACTCCCGAAAAGCTCGCCGTGAAGCAGCGTCAATTTGCAGAACTCGCTGCTATTGTTGCTTTAAAATTCTTTCTTGAACAGCAAAAGAAAGTCAAACCGGTTGAAACGGTATCCACAAACTGGAAAACCCGCCTGATCGACAAATAAAGGATAAACGTACTACAGGATTCAATCACTGATAAATGAAAAAATCCAAAAAAGAAATATTAAAGGAAAAAATCGAGAAGGGACAACTCGGTGGAGGAAAAAACCGTATTGCAGAACAACATAAAAAAGGGAAGCTCACTGCAAGGGAGCGCATCAGTCTTTTGATTGATCCGGGATCATTTGAAGAAATAGGAGCACTTGTCGTTCACCGAACGATTGATTTCGGAATGGATGATCAACAGTTTTATGGTGATGGCGTCGTAACCGGTTACGGTACTGTTAACGGTCGACTGGTTTATGTATTTGCCCAGGATTTCACGGTATTCGGAGGATCGTTGTCGGAAACACATGCGGAGAAAATATGTAAAGTGATGGACCTTGCAATGAAAACAGGAGCACCTATGATTGGCTTGAATGATTCGGGCGGTGCAAGAATCCAGGAAGGAGTGAGGTCACTTGGAGGATATGCTGATATTTTCTACAGGAATGTTTTATCATCGGGTGTCATTCCGCAGATCTCAGCCGTGATGGGTCCGTGTGCCGGAGGCGCCGTGTATTCGCCAGCAATGACCGATTTCACACTCATGGTGGAAAATACGAGTTACATGTTTGTCACAGGTCCCAATGTCGTAAAGACAGTAACAAATGAGGAAATAACTGCAGAAGAACTTGGAGGCGCATCCGCTCATTCCTCAAAATCAGGAGTTACACATTTGACCGCAGCAAACGATATGGAATGTATAAACCAGGTCAAAACATTGTTGAGTTATATGCCTCAGAATTGTGAGGACGTGACGCCGAAACTTCCATATAAACTTGCAGATGAAACCAGGGAAACGCTTGAAACGATCATTCCCGCGAGCACGAATCAACCTTACGACATGAGGTTTGTAATACAGGGTATTTGTGATGATGATTCTTTTTTTGAAATTCATAAGGACTATGCAACGAATATAGTCGTTGGGTTTGCAAGATTGGCAGGGAGGAGCGTGGGCATCGTAGCTAATCAACCAATGAGCTTAGCAGGTGTGCTCGACATTGATAGTTCGCGGAAAGCAGCGAGGTTTACCCGTTTTTGTGATTGCTTTAATATTCCTTTGCTTGTTTTGGTGGATGTGCCCGGTTTCCTGCCAGGCACAGACCAGGAATGGAACGGGATCATCACGAATGGTGCGAAATTACTTTATTCACTTAGCGAAGCAACTGTGCCAAGAGTAACAGTTATTACAAGGAAAGCTTATGGAGGCGCATACGATGTTATGAATTCAAAGCATATCGGGGCCGACATGAATTTTGCATGGCCCACGGCTGAGATTGCCGTAATGGGTGCGAAAGGTGCAAGTGAAATAATTTTTAAAAAGGAAATTGCCGAGTCTGCTGATCCCTCAAAAAAGCTGGCACAAAAAGAACAGGAATACGCAGAAAAATTTGCTACGCCATATCTTGCTGCAGAACGCGGATTTATAGATGAAGTAATAGAGCCAAAAGATACCAGGATCAAATTGATCAAAGCCTTTGCAATGCTGGAAAACAAGGTTGCAAAGCTGCCGAGAAAAAAGCATGGTAATATTCCCCTGTAAATTGAAGTGACGTTCGTCGGTAATCAAAACGGGCATTGGCAACCAATGCATAGCAAATTATTGTTAAAAAAGCTTGCATAAACGCTAACCGGATTTTATTTTTGATATCTCTTCGAAAAATTCCCAATTCCTTATTGATTCTCTGCCTGTATTTGTGAGGTTATTAATCCCTGGATAGCCAAATTTTGACCATTTTCAACCGACCAGTTCGTAATATGAAAACGATAGGCATAATCCATGCCCATACCAAACACTTTGTATTCTTCGTTGCCCTGGCTGCGGTAGCGCCTGTCTTTGCCCAGGGTGATCATTTATCCCGCGAGAATTTTTCTTTTGCCGGGCCAGGTAAGAATTTGTCTTCAACTGATCCTTACAAGCAAGGATTAACAGCTACAACTCCGCAACTGGCAACTGCCGTTCGAACAACCCTTGATTTATCCGAACACCATTATGGCGAGACATCAACCAACGACCCTGGTTCTTCAACAAAATCTGAATACAAACATCTTGATATAGACAGGATCCGTACAAAACCATTTGGCAAAAATCTTGAGATCAGTTTCCAATCGACATCATTTGCCTATCCACAAGGTTCCCGGGAAGAAATTGGCGTTAAAGAATATGCAACCGAAAACTTGTTATTGTATGCTATTGTGATGAAACAGTATGCAAAGGAAAATGACCTTGATACTACGTATGCATTCATTAGCAACATGGGAATGTTATCCACGAAAAAAAGATTTTTTGTAATTAACCTGGTTACAATGGAGGTCGAATGTTCTGGTCTTGTGAGCCAGGGACGCGGACTGGGGCGAACAAAATACGATAAACAGTATTCGAACAGTATAGAGAGTAAATGTACTTCATTAGGACGCTACAAGATCTCGAATAAATATAAAGGATCTTATGGAGAGTCGTACAAGCTGGTAGGACTTGATTCTTCGAATCAAAATGCCGTAAAGCGAAACATTGTGCTTCACCAAATGGGGTGCATTCCCGATGACGAAAACATTGCGCCCACGTGTGTCAGCGAGGGATGTCCTGCAGTGTCACCAAATTTTCTCTCGGGGCTGGCAAATATCATTGACACAAGAAAAAACCCCGTATTATTATGGGTTTTCGATTCAAATCTTGAAGAAATAATAGCAAAAGAATTTCCTTCAAAGTATCATACTTGTACCATACACCATCACGAATCTGAAAACATTGATGTTCCCTAACAACAACCAGGGTTGCGCAGACCATTTTTTGTTTGAATCGTTGAAATTATCGGCTCCGGGCATTCTGCTTTTTGATTGGATGACGAAAAGGTAAAAATTGTAGTGTTAGATTTGCTGCATGATAAGGCATTCTTTTTTCGCGGTATTTCTATTTTTAGTTTACAGCTGCTTTTCTCAGCCCGACACCGTTCAACGGATTGTTGCCGGGCGAAGCAACAGTGTCGAACAGCAGCAAAAACCTTACGTCATATTAATTTCCATCGACGGGTTCCGTTACGATTACGCCGAAAAATATGGTGCGAATAACTTGCTGTCTCTTGCAAAGGAAGGAGTAAGTGCTGAGGCGATGATCCCTTCGTATCCATCGCTGACCTTTCCCAATCACTACACCATCGTTACGGGCCTTTATCCATCCCATCACGGACTGGCAAGCAATTATTTTTATTCTTCGCGCAGGCAACAATTCTATTCCATGAAGAATCCCGCGACATTTACCGATGGCAATTGGTACGGAGGAACGCCGTTATGGGTGCTGGCAGAACAGCAGCAAATGTTGTCTGCTGCGTTTTATTGGGTAGGCAGCGAAGCAAATATCAGGGATATTTATCCCACTTATTATTATAGTTATAATGAAATGATCCCAATCGAACGGCGAATTCAGATCGTTGTCGACTGGTTAAAGCTTCCCTCAGAAAAACGTCCGCACCTCATAACGTTTTATATGTCCAACGTAGATCATGCAGGGCACGAAAATGGCCCTGATGCACCCGAAACTGGCATTGCAGTCCGGGACGTTGATACTACGATCAGGAAACTCTATGAGGTGGTGAAAGAAACCGGGCTTCCCGTGAATTTTATAGTTGTGGGCGATCATGGCATGACCAGCATAGATACAAAGAAAACACTCACCCTGCCGGCGTCTGTGGATACCAACAGGTTTTATATTCCGCGCGGAGTTGAATTGGTGGAGTTGTATGCAAAAAATAAGGATGATATTCAACCCGAATATGAACGGCTAAAGAAAGAAGAAAAAGAATTTACGGTTTATCTTAAAACTAACATGCCTGCTCATCTTAATTATGGAGAAAAAGACGACCTATATGAGGTGATTGGCGATATTATGCTGATTCCTTCCTGGCCCAAAGTGTTTCATTTTTCTAACAGATCGCCCAATCCTGGGGCTCATGGGTTTGATCCTTCTTTGGTAAAAGACATGTATACTATTTTTTATGCCTGGGGACCAGCCTTCAAAATGAATATGCAGGTGCCGGCCTTTAAAAATGTAAATGTCTACCCGGTGGTGACAAAAATCCTCGGCCTTAACTATACCGAAAAGATTGACGGTAGCCCGGAACTGGCTAACCGGATATTAAAGCCTTAATTTAGGTTTGATCTTGCGAATCTATCATTGCATCTTTTCATCGATTTCGACGTCGCCTTCTTCATCTTTTGACTTTGGATAATCCTGTTTTAGCTGATCTTCAAATTGTTTTTCGTCCTTGCGATTGCGCCAAACAAGGAATATGATCAATAAAAGGGCTGCAATGCCGACAGGAATCAATACGGGCCAGTTCATCACACGTGGTTTAAAACAAATCTAAATTTTGTTTTTTAGTTGCGATATTAAGTTTAGACCTTCTGGCCGCAACGGAACAAGGTGGAGCGGAAAACGGGACTAAACAACGCCTTCTACAGCTTTTGGTCTGCCTGCCGGCGGACTACCAGGTGGCGACCGTGGTAAAGAAGAGAAGCCGGGATTAATGGAAGACGAAAAAAGAGCGGAAAACGGGACTCGAACCCGCTACCTACAGCTTGGGATCCGCCAGC
>Ga0207701_10000590_pt1 | contig 37929 bp, 29 predicted proteins | sample KBSSwiSSwithPhiX_FD_184294 | JGI IMG/M metagenome (GOLD analysis project Ga0207701, IMG submission 184294) | Switchgrass rhizosphere bulk soil microbial communities from Kellogg Biological Station, Michigan, USA, with PhiX - S5 (SPAdes) (version 2) | ecosystem: Environmental > Terrestrial >... | reverse complement strand
CGAAGTTCCCGACGGCGCGATCCTAACGCGCGATGAATCGAAGAATCTGATCGATCGCGTCATAACGATATCGAAAGCCGAGTCCATCCAGGTGAACATCGGCGGCGGGTACTCGGCCAACGTCAGGTTCGCCGATAATCAGATGTCCACCGCGGGTGGGGTCACCAATTTCACCGTCGTGATCCAGAGCTCGTTCGGGAAGAAGCACGCGGTCGTGACGGTGAACAACATCGCCGACGAGGCGCTGCAGCGGGCGGTCGCGCAGTCAGAGGCGCTGGCGAAGCTCGCGCCCGATGATCCGGAGGCGATGCCGGCGCTGCCGCCGCAGCAATACACGGAGGTGACCGCCTACTTCGACAGCGTCGCGAACCTCACGCCGTCGGACCGCGCGAAGGCCGCGCTCACCGCGCTCGAGCCGGCGCGCACGGCGGGGGATCTCATCGCCGCGGGGTTCCTTGTCACGAACGCGTCGTCGACGGCGCTCGGCAACAACAAGGGCATGTTCGCGTATCATCGCTCCACGAACGCGAACTACACGGTCACAGTGCGCACGAAGGACGGAACCGGATCGGGGTGGGCTGGCGGGGAGCATAACGACTGGAACCAGGTCGACATCGCCGGCATCAGCAACCGAGCGATCGAGAAGGCGAAGCTGTCGCGCAGCCCCGTCGCCATCGAGCCAGGCCGCTACACGGTGATCCTCGAACCGCAGGCCGTCGGAGATCTCGTGCAGCTCATGGGTGGGTACGTGGACGCGCGCTCGGCGGACGAGGGGCGAAGCCCGTTCTCGAAGCAGGGCGGCGGGAACAAGCTCGGCGAGAAGATCGTGGACGAGCGCGTCAGCATGTACGCCGACCCGGCGGACCCGCAGATCCTCGCGCAGCCGTTCGACGGACAGGGATTCCCGTTAGGCAGGCAGGTCTTCGTCGAGAACGGCGTACTCAAGCAACTGTACTACTCGCGATTCTGGGCACAGAAGCAGGGGAAGACGCCCACGGGCGGCCCGACGTCGTTCATCATGAGCGGCGGCAACGCGTCGGTCGAGGACATGATCAAGTCCACCGAGCGCGGCGTGCTGGTGACGCGGCTGTGGTATCTGCGCGAGGTCGATCCGCGGACGATCCTCTACACGGGTCTCACGCGTGACGGGACGTTTCTGATCGAGAACGGGAAGATCACGAAGGCGCTCAAGAACTTCCGGTTCAACGAGTCGCCGCTGTTCATGCTGAACAATCTGGAAACGCTCGGTCGACCTGTCCGTCTCGCCGGAACCGAGGCGGGAGGCGCCATCGCCGTCCCGGCAATCAAGGTTCGAGACTTCAACTTCACGAGCCTATCCGATGCGGTATAACACTGGTTACAGGTAACTGGTTGCTCGCAGTTGAAAAACCCCCGGGACGCTTCGGTGGTGGGCCGAGGCGTTCCGGGGGTTTCACGTCTAGTAACCAGTTACCAGTTACCAGTCGGATTCGCCGCTACGCGGCGAGTCCGATCGGCCTCCAGTTCACGGCATCAACAGCCTCCGACGGGACGAAGGCGAATCGAGCCGGGGGGAAGCCAGCGACACCGATCTCCAGCGTGTCGCCGTCCTGCACCGACACATGCTTGCTCACGAGCGAGAGGGCGTCGTTGAACGACTCGCTCTGGACGACTCCCGCCTGACGAATCTCGTCGGGGCTCTTGAGTGAAAATTCGAACCGGGTCATGACATCCTCCTTCAACGGAGGCTATATGAAAACGCGCGGGGTTGCCACGCGACTGATCAGGAGAGCCGGTCGTACCCCCAACCCTGGGTCGCTTGCCTCGAACCGCAGCTAGCGCCGATCTCGTCCTGGCTGGTACTACACCACTATCGCAACTTTGAGCCCGTACGGCCGGGCCGCTGGCAGGTTTCGTCCCCTACCTTTGGTACGCCGCAGCCCCGCGTTCGGATCTCGATCCCGCAATGACACAGCATCAACGTTCACACGGCCGATTTCTTCCCACCTATGCGACACTCGTCGGCCTCCCGGCGTTGGCGCTGCTCGTAATCCTCCGTGTAGGAAACGCGGTCGTGCCGAAGGATGGGACGCTGACGACCCCACTCGCTTTACCCGCCTCCGGCCCTGCGGGTCACACTACATCCGCTGCGTCGTTCGACCTGCCGCTCCTCCTCATCCAGATCATCGTCATTCTGGTCGCCGCGCGGCTCACGGGTGCGTTCGTTCGCCGGCTGGGCCAACCACAGGTGGTTGGCGAGATGATCGCCGGGATCGCGCTCGGGCCCTCGGTCCTGGGCGCCCAGGCGCCGCACCTGGCCGCACTGCTCTTCCCCGCAGGGAGCCTCGGGTTCCTGAACACGCTGAGCCAGATCGGGCTGGTCGTGTTCATGTTCCTCGTCGGGCTCGAGCTCGACCCCAAGATCGTTCGCGAGCGCGGGAGGTCGGCCCTTGTGATCAGCCACGCCAGCATCGTCGCGCCCTTCCTGCTTGGCGCCACGCTGGCGATCGTGCTCTATCCGACGCTTGCCGGCTCGCGTGTAACGTTCACCGGCTTCGCGCTGTTCATGGGCGCCGCCATGAGCGTCACGGCGTTTCCGGTGCTCGCGCGTATTCTCACGGAGCGCCGCCTCACGCGAACGCCGATCGGGGCTCTCGCGATCGCATGCGCGGCGATTGACGACGTCACCGCGTGGTGCATTCTCGCCGCGGTCGTGGTCATTGTGCGGGCAACCGGCAGCGGGGTGGCCACTGGCGTGCCACTCTGGGTCACGCTGGGCGGGTCGGCAGCGTACGTCGCCTTCATGCTCACCGGCGGCAGGCGCGCCCTTCGCATCCTGGAAACTCGTTATGCGGCGCGCGGCCGAGTGACACAGGACATGATCGCGGTCTTGATGCTCGCGACGCTCGCGTCGGCCTGGATCACCGAGCGACTCGGCGTCCATGCATTGTTCGGTGCGTTCCTCGTGGGCGCGGTGGCACCAAAGAGCGACGGCTTCGTGCATGCGGTGCTCGAGCGCTTCGAGGATATGATGGTGGTGCTTCTCCTGCCGCTGTTCTTCGCGTTCACCGGTCTCCGCACCGAGATCACGCTCATCGACGGGGCCGGCGCGTGGCTCGTGTGTGCAATGGTGACCGCGGTCGCTGTCATCGGAAAGGTCGGGGGATCCGCGATTGCCGCGCGAGTTACCGCGATGCCGTGGCGCGACGCCGCGGTGATCGGCCTGCTGCTCAACACGCGCGGGCTCATGGAGCTCGTCATTCTGAACATCGGCCTCGACATTGGCGTCATCTCGCGCGAGCTGTTCGCGATGATGGTTCTCATGGCACTCGCGACGACGTTCATGACGACCCCGCTCGTGACCTGGTTGCTCCGTGCCCTGCAGCGCGAGCCTGCGGACGCGCACGCCGTCACCGCAACCGCACGCTGAGGTCGCGGCGCGATGGAGAACGGCTCGACGCTCGGCACCTGGCTCGCCTACGCGGCGATCGTCCTGTTCCTGGTGTTTTTGCTGGCGCTGGTGATTCGTACCATGGGGCTGTTCGCCACCCTCACGATCATGCCGATCTCTCGCGTCGGGCGCTGGTTCCTGCGGCTCTTCGGACGCGGTGGCGCCTGACGACGCGCGAAGCGCCGTAACGGAAGCGTACCCGCCACCTCGGTACGCGTGGTACGTCGTCGGCGTGCTGGCACTCGCGAACACCTCCGCGTTCGTCGACCGGCAGATTCTCGGCCTGCTCGTCGGGCCCATCCGGCGTGACCTCGGCATCTCCGACGCACAGATGGGGATCCTCTACGGGCTCGCCTTCGCGCTCTTCTACACCCTCCTTGGCATCCCGTTAGGCAGGGCCGCCGACCGCGCGAGCCGGCGCGTCATCATCGGTCTGGGGATCGCTGCCTGGAGCATCATGACTGTGCTCTGCGGGATGGCCCGGACCTACGAGCAGCTCCTGCTGGCACGGTTTGGTGTCGCGATCGGTGAAGCGGCGTTGGCCGCACCGGCGCTGTCGTTGATCGCCGACTACTTCGCCCCCGACCGGCGCGCCACCGCGCTGAGCGTCTACACACTCGGCGTGTACCTCGGTGCGGGTTTCGCGAACCTCGTCGGTGGCGTGCTGGTGGCTCGCTTCGGGACGACGCCGGTCGTGTGGCCCGTGGTCGGTGAAATCCGCCCATGGCAGCAGGTATTCGTCGCTGTCGGGCTCCCGGGAATCCTGATCGCGCTGCTCACAGCGACCGTGCGCGAGCCGGTCCGACGCGAGACCGGGCAGCGCGACGCACGCCCATTCGCGATCGCCGAGGTGCTCGCATACGTGCGGGCGAACGGACGGACGTTTGTCTGTCACGGGCTCGGCTACGCGCTGTTCGCGCTCGTGAATTTCGCGACCGCCGCCTGGCTCCCGACCCACCTGATCCGGACGTACGGCTGGACGGCGGCGCAGGCCGGTATCACGTTAGGCACCGTCACCAGCACGATCGGAGTCTTCGGCGTCGTGGCCGGGGGGCGCGTCGCCGACAGTCTGCTGGCGCGCGGCTACACCGACGCCAAGCTCCGCGTGGGCATCATGGCGGCGCTCGGCAACATCGTGTGCGGCGCGATCTACACCCTCGCACCCGAAGCGGGGCTCGCGGTCGCGGCGCTCGTTCCCTACAACTTCTTCGCGTCGTTCGCATTCGGCGCCGCGGTGGCGGCGGTGCAGGAGATCACGCCGAATCGCATGCGCGCGCAGGTCGGTGCGTTCGTCATGTCGGTGATCACGCTCGTCGGCCTCGGCATCGGTCCGACTTTGATTGGAGTTCTCACGAGCGCGGTGTACGGTCGAGACTCGGCGGTCCGCTACGCACTGCTTTGGGTCACGCTCGTCGGACTCGCCGGCGCCGCCACGCTGCTGGCTGCCGGCCTCGCGCCGTACCGGCGCAGCGTCGTCTATCGCGCTGCCTGGACCGACGGCGTCAGTGCCAACTAAAGACGCTCAGTACGTTCGAGAAATCGTCGGTCCATAGCGCGACCGGCGACGTGGGCGGGAGCACGTGCCATCCCGGCTGCACCGCGAGCTGAGCGTGGTCGGTCGCTTTCCGCGAGAGCACCACCCAGCGCGAATCCATCTTGAACATCGCGCGCTGGCTCGCGGTGACCAGTGTGTCGGCGCCAACGATCCCGGCGATCTTCGCGTCGCGCGCGATCTCGACCAGCACCGGCTCGAGGTTCAGATAGCGGTTGCTGATGTGGAACGCGATCGAGCCACCCGGCGCGAGCTTGCGCAGATAGAGTTGCAGCGCCTCGCGCGTCATCAGATGCACGGGAATCGCGTCGGAGCTGAAGGCGTCGAGGATGATGAAATCGTAGCTCGAGTCGGGCGCCTGCTGCATCGACAGCCGCGCGTCACCCAGCACGATCCGCTTTGCCGGCGGACAGTCGCGCAGGTAGGTGAAGTATTTGGGGTTGAACGCAATGCGCTCGATCAGCGGATCGATCTCGTAGAACGTCCACGTCTCGTTCGAACGCCCATAGCACGCGATCGTCCCCGTTCCGAGCCCGACGATCGCGACGCGCCGGTTCGGGTTGTTTTGCATCAGCCACGCGAACGATTGTCCGAGCGGACCGTCGCGGTGGTAATACGTCAGCGGTTCGGTGGCGAGCTGCGGATAGATGCTCTGGCCGCCGTGCGTCGTCGTGCCGTTCTGCAGGGCACGGGTCTTCGAGTACATCGTCACGCGATACACGCCGAAGAAGCTCCGTCCCTTGAAGAGCAGCGTCTGGTCCGCTCCCCTGCCTAACGCCGACCCGATGAAGATCGCCGCGATGCCGAGGGCGAAGCGAATGGGATGCCGCTGGAAGAAAAGGACGATGATCGCGTAGCCGCCGAATACCCAGACTGGCGCCTTGCTGCCCCACGACGCTGGCGGGAACCCCGCGTGCATCAGAACGACGATGACGAGGCACAACGCCGCCGGGAGGAGCACATCGGCCACACGCACGAACCGGCCGCGCTCGGCGAGTGTCGGACGCAGGGCGGCCGCGAGGACGATCGCAATCGGGTACTCGACCACCGAGTCGAAGACCTGCGGCGCCACGATGACGTTGAAGATTCCTCCCAGCACACCACCCACCGACAGCCACAGGTAGAACTCCGTGAGGTGGTCCACGGAGGGCCGGTCTTTCGCGAGCTCGCCGTGACACACCAGCGCCGTGAGGAAGAACGCCGCCAGATGCGTCGGCGCGAGCGCCGTCACGCTGCGTTGCATCATGAGCCCAATGGCCACCGAGAGGATCAGCAGGAACGGCGGCTGGAGCCACACAGCGAACGCGTGCCGGAAGATGACGACCCTCCGCGCGAATACGATCACGAACGTGAACAGGTAGATCGCGAGGGGCACGATCCAGAGCAGCGGAATCGCCGCCACATCCGTCGACAGGTACGTCGTGACCGCGAGCAGCATGCTCGATGGCACGAACGCAAGCAGCACCCAGCGTGTGCGACGCCACACGGTGAGTCGCTCGGCAACGGCGGTCGCCGGGGCGGTTGGCAGGGCGCTCAACGAGTCGAAATCCGCGGCGATCGCGTCCGCGGAAACGGTACGAGTCATCACCGCGCTCGGGCCCGGGGCGCCGCGCAGCAGGCGATGCCGAACGACGAACGCACAGGTCGCAATCAGTGCGGCGAGCACCACGTATGCCGCGGTCCAGAGGTGACTCTGCTGCTCCAGCCGCAGTGTAGGCTCGATGAGGACCGGGTACGCGAGGAGCGCGACCATGCTTCCCAGGTTGCTCGCGGCGTACAGGAAATAGGGATTCTCCGCCGACGGGTGGCCGGTCTCGCTGAACCAGCGCTGCAGCAGAGGCGCGCCCGTGGACAACATGAAAAACGGAGCGCCGAGCGAGACGGCCAGCAAGCCGGCCAGCCACCACACCGGCATCTCGGAGCCGGTCGGCCGCCAGCCCGATGCGACAGCGACCGGCAGCGTTAGGAACGTGAGCGCGAATAGCGCGATCTGCAGAACGGACTGCTTGCGCACGTCGAGCCATCGACTCGTGACGTGCGCGTAGAGATATCCGCCGAGGAGTGCCGACTGGAAGAACAGCATGCACGTGTTCCAGACTGCCGGCGTTCCGCCGAGCATCGGCAGCACCATCTTCGAGAACATCGGCTGCACGGCAAACAGCAGCGCGGCGTTCACGAACAGCGTCATCGAGAACAGCACGACGACGGAAGCGGAACGTGTGATGCGACGACTCACGACCGGATGATATGACGCGGTCCGGATTTCGACAAAGCGGTCAGGCCATCATCTCCCACCCGTCGGCGACGCCGGCTGGCGACTTCGGTCCACCTCGCTTTCTCGACGCTCGACGGCGGCAGGAGCATGAACCCCGTAGGTGTGGATGAAGGTTGGGAGCCGGTTACCCCGTGTATACTCTTCGACGTGTAGCCTCCCATCGAGAAGGGACGCAAAGTTCGTACGGCCCGTCACCCAATCCCCTCGCCAGAGGGGACCCTGATCCGTATATCCCAAGCCATGTCCGTCCCTCATTACGATCTGGCCGTCATCGGCAGTGGTCCCGCCGGGCAGAAGGGCGCGATTGCCGCGGCCAAGCTCCGCAAGAAGGTGGTGGTCATCGACCGCCGAGACATGGTCGGTGGCTGTTCGCTGCACCTGGGCACCATCCCGAGCAAGACCATGCGCGAAGCGATCCTGTATCTCACCGGGATTCGCCAGCGGACGTTCTACGGGGCGGACTATCGGGCGAAGGAGGACATCTCCCCGCGGGACCTGTCGCAGCGCGTGGATATCGTGCTCCAGCGCGAGATCGACGTGGTGAAGGCCCAGCTCAAGCGCAACGGGGTTTCTGCGATCAACGGAATGGCGCGCTTCGCGGACGCGAACACGATCGAGATCGAGAACCCCGAGGGTGCGATCTCGAAGGTCACGGCGGACACGATCCTCGTTGCCTGCGGAACGCGGCCAGCGGAGAATCCGCTGATCGTGACGGACGGGGAGCGGGTGTTCAACTCGGATCAGCTCCTGCACCTCCCGCTCATTCCGCGCGAGCTGATCGTCGTGGGCGGCGGCGTGATCGGCCTCGAGTACTCGGCGATGATGACGGCGCTCGGCACCCGAGTGACGCTGATCGATCAGCGGCCGACGCTGCTCGACTTCGCGGACCACGAGGTGATCGAGTCGCTGTGTCATCACCTCCGCGAGGACGGGGTGACGTTCCGGCTCGGCGAGAAGGTGCTTTCGGTGTCGCGCAATGGCGACCGCGTGATCGCGCAGCTCGAGAGCGGCAAGACGGTGAAGGGTGATGCGCTGCTGTACGCGGTCGGGCGGCAGGCGAACAGCGACCTGCTGCGGCTCGAGGCGGCGGGGATCACGGCCGATGAGCGCGGGAAGATAACGGTGAACGAGTACTTCCAGACGTCGGTGCCACACATCTACGCGGCGGGAGACGTGATCGGGTTCCCGGCCCTGGCGGCGACGTCGATGGAGCAGGGGCGTCTCGCGATCACGCATTCGTTAGGCCTGCCGATGAAGACAGCGCCGCATCTGCTGCCGTTCGGGATCTACACGATTCCGGAGATCTCGATGGTTGGCCGCACGGAGCGGGACCTGACCGCGGCCAAGATCCGGTACGAGGTGGGGCTGTCGCGGTTCGGCGAGCTGGCCCGGGCGCAGATGATCGGCGACGAGCGCGGCATGCTGAAGCTGCTGTTCGACCCCGACACGCTGCGGTTGTTAGGCGTGCACATCATGGGGGAGAGCGCGACGGAGATCATTCACATCGGGCAGGCGGTGCTGTCGATGGGCGGGACGATCGACTACTTCCGCGACACGGTGTTCAACTATCCGACGCTTGCCGAGGCGTACAAGGTGGCGGCGCTGAATGGGATGAACAAAGTGGCCTGAGAGAAGATCACCACCGTAGTGATCTTCGCGATGCCGGAGGTGCACGCGTAGTTGAGCACCAGTCGGCCGGCGATCACCACGTTAGGCACCGCGTTGGCGGGCGGCCATCCATCAACGGGCTTGCCACCTCGAAGCCACCACCGCCATTTCCGCGGTGAAATCCTCAAGGAGGAACGACATTGTGGCGCGAGCTTGCCCCCAGCGCTGCCGGAGTCATAGTGGCGATCGTCCTGCTCGGCCAGGTTCGGAAGCCCGGCCGCTGGGTCGGTCGCCCGTTCTTGTGGATGATGAACCTCTCCCACTCCCCGCTTACGACCTGGGGCCTCCAGCACGTCGCGATCGGGAGGGATTTCGTGATCCTCGACGTCGGGTGCGGCGGAGGCGCTACGGTCAGTCGGCTCGCCGCCACCGCTCCCGACGGCAGGGTCTGTGGTGTCGACTACGCCGACGGGAGCGTCGCCGTATCTCGCCGAAAGAATGCCGCGCTCATCGCCGCTGGCCGTGTGGACATTCGCAAGGCGTCGGTGTCCGAGCTGCCGTTCGATCCAGGCACCTTCGATCTCGTCACGGCAATCGAGACGCACTACTACTGGCCAGACCTCGCGGGCAGCATGCGGGAAATTCGCCGAGTGCTGAAGGCGGGCGGGACGCTGATCATCATTGCGGAGAGCTACCGCGGTAGCCGATTCGACGCGCTGCAGCGCGTCATCATGAAGCCGCTCAAATCTGCGCACCTGAGCGCGGATGAGCATCGCGAGCTGTTCACGACGGCGGGGTATTCGGACGTGCGGGTGATCGAGCACCGTGGCCGGGGTTGGATCTGCGCGATTGGTCGTGTGCCGATCTAATGAACACGCCGGAGTCACCTGAGCAGGCAGTATCGATCTGGCGTTAGACCCGCCTTCCTGCCGGACACCAGCAACCTTGGAACTGGATTACTGTCGGAACTGGCTCACTGTCGCCGGACTGGTCCGCGATACATCTTCTGTCCAGGTCGCCAGACGAGTGGCGCCCACGGCCGGCGATCGCACCACGCTTCCCAAGGCACGCCCGAATGAGCCGCATCATCGCCTACTCGGCGAGGATCCTCGTTGGGTGCATCCTCGCCATGCCATGCGCAGGATCGCTCGGGGCGCAAAGCCTCGGCCGTGGGATGCCGCGTCCGAAGGGCGCGGTCGCCGACACGAACGACGCCCAGGCCTATTTCGACTACGGCGTTAGGTTCTTCGTGGATGATCCGAAAGCGGCGGCCGCCGCGTTTTACTGGGCGGCGCGCATCAATCCCGGATCAGCCGATGCGTGGTACGCCCGTCGAGCCGCCGTCCTCATGACGGATGACGGCTTGCGGAGAACCTTCATCGATGGCGGCCGGCGCGCACGAGATTCGAAGAAACTCCGCGCGCTCGATTCACTATACCTCCGTGCGCTGAACCTGAATCCGCTCCTGTACCGCCGACTCGATAAGCGTCTGCTGATGGCGCATATCGCACAGGAGATGCAACGCGATGTGCGACTAGGCGGCTCTGATGTGAGCCGGGGTGAGGCGGAGCGCATGATAGAGTCCTGGCTCACTCGCAACAGTGAACGCCCGGAGCTCCGCGCCTGGGTCGCGTACGGCAACCGCCAATTTGACCAGGCGCTCGGATTGTACGCTGCGGCAGAGAAGACCGCGAAGTTCAAGGCGGACTTCCGCATCGAGCGCGGACGGATTTTCGGAATGACGGGACAGGTGGACAGTGCCCTCGCGCAGTTTCAGCTCGCGTTGACCGAGCTGCGGTCGCATGACACGGAAGATCTCGTGTACTTCTACGACTCGAAAGCGCTGTTCGAGCACACCATCGGCATGTTGCTGGAGCAAGAGAACGATTTCGCCGGCGCACGCGAGGCGTATGCCAGGGCGCTGCAGGAGGACCTCGCGTTCTACCCGGCCCACCAGCGGCTTGGGCTACTGGCGTTAGGCATGCACGACACAACGACAGCGCTCAGTGAGCTGGATCTCGCGGTGCAGATCGCTGGCGATGAACCGTTCCTGCGCTATGTCTACGGTTGGGCACTCGCCGCGGCCGGGAAGTATCAGGAGGCAAGCGAGCAGCTGAAGCAAGCCGTGACCATCGAGCCATATTTCGCGTTGCCTCAAGTCACGCTCGGCCGGGTATACGAGCAGCTCTTCGATGGCAAGAGCGCCCAAGCGGCGTACACGGCATTCCTGGCACTGGCAAGCCAGAAAGACCCGCAGCGCGAGCTCGCGAGGACGCGGCTTCGCGAGGTTACCGAGATTCTCGGCGGCGTGCCGCACAAGCCATGAGTCGCCTGACGCGGAGGCACCGCGTGGGGCTCGTGGTCGGTGGCGCGTTGATCGCGTTGGCCGTCGCGCCCGACGTCGCGCGTGCGCAGGATGCGCCGAAAAGTCCCGTACGCCCCCGATCGACGTACGAAGACCTCCAGATGTTCACGCAGGTCCTCAACCAGATCCGCGTGAATCACCCTGATTCGATCGACACGCATGACCTGCTCATGGCGGCGATCGAGGGGATGGTGCGGGCCGCGGATCCGCACTCGTACGTGATTCCGGCCATGCGGCTCGACCCGGCGAAGGAAGAACAGCTTCGGTCGGGGAAGCTCCATCCCGTGCCGGTTTCGTTCGTGTTCATCGGTGGCGCGCCGGTCGTCGCCAGCGTCGCCCCCGGAACGGCGGCGACCCGACTCGACATCCTCCCCGGTGATGAGCTCATCGCGGTGGACGGCGCGTCGGTCCGGGCGGAGAGCGCCGAGGAGCTCGAGATCGGCCTGTCCGGGCCGAAGGGTAGCGCGGCGGCACTCACCCTCGAGCGGCGCCGGCAGGATGGGTCGATCGTTAGGCTGGAGCGGCGCGTCGTCCGCGAGCGACCCGACGCGGCATCGGCCGTACCGGTGGCCATGATGATCGACTCCGCCGGAACCGCGTACGTCCGAATCACGACGTTCGCGGCCGAACGCGTGGCGGACGATCTGCACGACGCGCTCGACCGTCTCGAAAAGCGCGGCCTGAAGCGCCTCGTCCTGGACCTGCGCGACAACGGCGGTGGCAGCGTGAAGGAAGCGGCGGACGTTGCCGGCGAGTTCCTGCCGAAGGGGGCGATCGTGTACACCGCCGAGGGGCGGAAGAAAGAAGTGACGGATACTGGGCGCGTCTCGCGCTCGTTCTGGCGAAGTGAGCGCCGCTACCCGATCGTGGTCATGACCAACAGCGGGACGGCGAGCGCGTCGGAGATCGTGGCGGGCGCGCTGCAGGATCACGACCGGGCATTGATCGTCGGGCATCCGACGTTTGGGAAGTCGCTGCTCATGCGCGGCTTTCCGCTCGCGGACGGGTCGGCGATCGTACTTGTCATCGGGCACGTGAAGACGCCGTGCGGGCGTGTGCTGCAGCGCCAGTATCGATCGATCACGACGCACGAGTACTATCGGTTGGCGCGAGCGGATCGGGATACGGCGGGACGGCCGGCGTGCGTGACGAGCGGGGGGCGTCGCGTGTTCGGCGGCGGTGGCATCTATCCGGACGTGCTGTTGGGCGAGGAACGGACGGCTCCGGTTTGGCTGGCGCGGCTTGTGGAGCAGGATGTGGTGTTGTCCTGGGTCGGCGGCTACGTGAGCGCGAGCTCCCAGTCGTTAGGGTCGCTTGACGCGTTCCTCCGCGCGCCAGCGGTGCCAGCAGCAGCGGTGGCCGACTTCCGCACCTTTGCGGCAAAGCAGGGAGTGGTCGTGCCCTCGGACGCTGAATCGGACGCGGTGCTGCAGCGCATGCTGGCCGAAGCCGTGGCACGCGGGAGGTGGGGAGACACTGGTGGCTACAGTGTCGAGGCGTTGGTCGATCAGGAAGTGCGTGCGGCGGTGCGGGCGCTGGACCGGGCTGGGACACTATCAGGGGCGGGCTCCGCCCGATAGCTGTGACGTCAGCCCATTCATACGCGTGGGGTGAATGGCCAGGTCCAGCGCAACTTCGCCATACTCCCCTCTGTGAGCCCGGTTTCCACCTCCCTCTTTCGCCTGTCACCCGCCGTGCGGTACGTCGCCGTATACCGGCACGGCGTACTCACCATGGCCGAGCGTCCGAACCTGCGCCTGCCCAGCTCGGGGGAGTCGGATCGCTATGAAGAGCTGCTCGTGAATCCGGCGGTCCTCACGCTCACCGAGCAGCGAGGCGACATCGACTGCGGCGGGCTGGAGTTCGTGCTCATCCGCTATGGCCGGTTCTTCCAGCTCGTGCACCGCGTGCCGGGCGGGCACGTGTCGATCTCGATCGAGCCCGAGGCGGACCCGCTGGCGCTCGTGCCGCAGGTCCGCCGCGTGCTCGCCACAGCCGGGCTGTTTCCGACCTGACAGGTCGGACCCCGCGCTCTACTCGCTGCGTAACGCGAGCGTGGGGTCGGTCAGCACCGCGCGACGCGCGGGAAGCCAGCTGGCCACGAACGCGACCGCTCCGAGCAGCAGGACGATCCCCGCGAAGGTCAATGGATCCGTCGCGCTGATACCGAACAGCAGGCGCGTCATAAGCCGCGTTGCCGCCAGAGCAGCCAGCACGCCAACCGCGAGACCGGCACCAGCGAGCGACATCCCCTGCCCCACGACGAGGCGCAGCACATCCGCGGGCCGGGCGCCTAACGCCATGCGGATGCCGATCTCACGGGTGCGCCGCTTCACCGCGTGCGACATGATCCCGTAAATCCCCACGGCCGCGAGCACGAGCGCTACCGCGCCAAACACGCCGAGCAGCAGCATCGTGAACCGGGGACGCGCCACGGAAAGGTCGATCATCTCCGTCATCGTGCGGATCCCGGTGATCGCCAGCAGCGGGTCGAGGTCGCGTACCGCGCGCCGGGCCGCCGGAGCCAGTGAGGCCGCATCGCCGGCCGTTCGCGCGATGACGTACATGGTCCGCTCGGTCTCCTTCGTGATCGCGGGCAGCTGCTCGTGGAGGAGATAGACTTCGGGGGTCACGTCCTCACTGAGTCCCATGCTCCGCACGTCGCGCGCGACACCGACGATCGTGAGCCACGGCTCGTCCGGCGCAAACCGGATCTGCTGCCCGATGGGACTCGTTCCTCGCCAGATCGTTCGCTCCGCCGTCTCGTTGATCACCGCCACGAGCTGCGACGAGCCGACATCCTCGTCATTGAATACGCGCCCGCGAATCGCCTGGATACGGAGTGCGCGAAAGTACCCGGCAGTGACCGAGCGCACGTTAGGCGACGGGGCGGCCTCGCCCGCCGCGCGTCGCCTGCCCAGGATTTCGATGTCCCAATTGCTCCCGCTCGCGACCGGAGGGAGATCGGACGCCGCGGCTGCGACCGTGACGCCGGGCAGGGCGGCCATGCGCTCGATGAGCTGACGATAGAACGTGGTCGCCGCGTTCATGTCGTAGCGCGCGGGCGGCAGCGCAAGATCGACCGCGAGGACGTGCTTCGGATCGAACCCCGGATCGACGTTCCGAAGCGCCCAGAAGCTTCGTACCAGAAGCGCCGCGCCGATGACGACGACGACGGCGAGCGCCACCTCGCCCGCGACCAGCAGGCGCCCGAGCTTCTGCTGCGCCCGACCGACGCTGCCACCGCGCGTGCCCTCCTTGAGCGACGACTGCAGCTCGGGACGAGCCATACGCAGCGCCGGCGCGAGCCCGAACAGCAGCCCGGTGATGAGCGCCACGCCGAGCGTCGCGAGGGCGACCGTCAGGTCAATGTGCACCAGCTCGAGACGCGGGATGGCGTCCGGATTCACCGCGAGAAGCGCCTTCATCCCCCACCACGCCAGGAGCGTCCCGGCGGCGCCGCCGGCGAGTGCGAGCACGGTGCTCTCGGTCAGCAGCTGCCTCAAGACCCGCCGGCGATTGGCGCCGAGCGCCAGCCGGACGGCGATCTCACGCTGTCGGGCTTCGCCGCGGGCGAGCAGGAGATTCGCGACGTTCGCACATGCGATGAGCAGAACGAGCCCCACGGCTCCCAGCAGAATGAGCAGCGCCGGCCGCACATCCCCGACGATGGCATCGCGCATCGAGATGACCGTCGCACCATAGCCCATGCTCGCCGGGTAGACGTTTGGGTACTTCGCGGCCGTCGCCCGCGTGAGGGCATCCAGCTCACGCTGTGCCTGCTCGACCGTGACGTTAGGCTTGAGGCGCGCCACGCCGCTCAGATAGTTCGTCGCGCGTCCGCCGAGGCTGTCGGGGTTGATGTAGATCGGGATGAACGCGTCGGCTCGCGCCAGCGTCACGTCGGGCGGCAGAATGCCGATGACACGCCGGCTCACGCCGTTGAGCGTCAGCACCTTGCCGAGCAGGTCCGGACTGCCGCCGAAGTGATTCTGCCAGAACGCGTGCGAGACGATGACGACGGGCTCGCGCCCGGTGCGGCCTTCGTCACCCTCGAAGTTGCGCCCGCGCAGGGGCGAGACGCCAAGAGCCGGGAAGAGGTCGCGTGTCGCCGCAATCCCCCGCACGCGCTCGGGTTCGCACGCCCCATTCGTGGACGCGCATCCGCCCGTGAGCGTCAGCGTCGCTCCAGTGTACGCGGCCGCATTCTCGAACACGTGCGTGAGACTCTTGTAGTCCATGAATTCCGGCTGCGACATCGAGTACCGTGGCGTCCCGGAACCGCGGAACGCGGTGTACACCCGAACAATGCGGTCGGGCGACGGGTACGGCAGCGGTCGGAGCAGCACGCCGTTCACGACGCTCATGATCGCCGTGTTGGCGCCGATACCTAACGCCAGCGTCAGCACCGCCACCAGCGTGAACCCGGGACTCCGCCGCAGCGCGCGCGCGGCGTAGCGAACGTCCTGTCGCAGTGCATCCCACATGTCGGCGCGCCTCCGCTCCTGGTCGGTCAGTTGGTCGATTTCCTGGCAGCTTCGCCGCACGGCCGCGACGTTGCCGAACCGCCGCATGGCCTCAGCCCGTGCGCTGTCAGGTGCGAGACCCATGTCGACGTATTCCTGGACGCGGGACTCGATGTGAAAGCGAAGCTCGTCGTCGACGTCAGCGGCGAGGTCGCTTCCCCAGAAGCGGAGATACCGCCGCCAGGATGGTCCGCTCATACCGACGCGGTCGTCGTCGTCAGGACTTTCGAGACCGCTTGCGAGAAGGTCGTCCACGTCGACGATTCTGCGCGAAGCTGCCGCCGTCCCTCGACCGTGATTCGATAGTATTTCGCCCGGCGATTGTTCTCCGAGACGCCCCATTCGCTTTCCACCCATCCTCGGCGCTCGAGTCGGTGGAGAGCCGGGTAGAGCGAGCCTTCTTCGATCTGCAGGACGTCGTCGGTGACCTGTTGGAGCCAGCGCGCGACGGCATACCCGTGCATGGGGCCCCAGCTCAATGTCTTGAGGACGAGGACATCCAACGTTCCCTGAAGAAGATCGACGGGCGGGGTCATGCTGGCTCGGGGAGCAAGGTTCGTCGGGGTGCCGCGCACGCGTTCCATAGAATCTCTAGGGGAAAGGATGCCATCCTTCCCCTAGAATGTCAATGGAAGCGCCGCGTGGCGACCTGTTGTTCACGGCGTCCACCCGTATCAGCTTCAGGTATGGCTCGAACGGACGACGTCTACACGCTTCCACCCGACCTGCCGGTTCCGGAGGATGACGGGCGGGCGACCCATCTCCCGGGCACTCGGGTGCCGTCGCTCGCGCTCGTGGCGACGACCGGGGAGCGCATCGATCTCTCCGCGGTTCGCGGCCTCGCGGTCGTCTTCGCCTATCCGCGCACCGGGCGGCCTAACGATCCACCACTCGTGCCCGATTGGGACCTGATCCCGGGAGCGCGCGGCTGCACCCCGCAAACGTGCTCGTTCCGCGACCTGGCCGCCGATTTCGCCGCGCTCGACACACGCGTCTTCGGGCTCAGCACGCAAGACCCCGAGTACCAGCGTGAGCTCGCCGAGCGTCTGCATCTCCCCTTCCCTGTCCTGAGCGATGCGAAGCTGGCGCTCACGAACGCCGTGCGCCTCCCAACGCTCACCGTGGCCGGGCAGGTACTCATCGCTCGACTCGCCTGGATTCAGCGCGACGGCGTGATCGAACAGGTCGCGTACCCCGTGTTTCCGCCCGATCGCAACGGAGAGGAGATGCTGGAGCGTGTACGCGGGATCCGGTCTGCCGAGGGCGTGGCTCGAGACCGCGGGCGGTCGCGATGAACCCGACAGACGCTGCGGATCGTGCCGCCATCGACGCACTGCGCGACAGATGGGTCGCGGTCGTCGCGTCCGGAGATGTACGCGAGCTCGCGGACCTCGTGACGCCGGACTACGAGGTATGGACGCATGGTGCGCCCGCCCTGACCGGCCCACACACGGTTGTCGCGACGATGGGCGCGGTGCTCACCAAATACTCCGTCAGCCAGTCGTACGAGCCGGTCGAGACGGTGATCGCTGGCGAATGGGCGTTTCAGCGTGGCATCGAGCGCATTCGTGTCGTCCCGAAGGGTGGCGGGGCACCACAGGAGACTGCACAGCGCGCGCTGCTCATCCTGCGTCGAGGTGACGATGGCCGTTGGCGCTACGCCCGGGGGATGACGAACGGGCTTCCGACGACGTCCTCGGACAGGCCGGGCGCCTAACAATCCCTTCCATACCCATGGACTTTCGCGTTCAACCGCTCGCCACGATCCTCCGCCTCAATACGCGGCTGTTGCTGAATTGTCTCGAAGGTCTCTCCGACGAGATGGCGCGCGTTCGGCACGCCAGTGGGGTGAACAGCACGACATTCATCGCCGCTCATGTGACGGATTCGCGCTTCTTCCTGCTGCAGACACTTGGTGGTGCTCTCGACAACCCGCTTTCGCAGTTTCTCGACAAGGCGAAGACGATCGACGAGATCACCAGGTGGCCGACGCTCGACACGGTGCGCAGCGCCTGGAAGGACGTCTCGGCAGCGCTGGACACACGATTGGACGCCGCAACCGCGGACGAGCTTTCTGCGTCGGTGGACGCGCGATTCCCCGGAGTCGAGCGAACGAGGCTTGGCGCGTTGACGTTTCTCGTGCAGCACGACAGCTATCATCTCGGCCAATTGGCGTTGTTGAGGAAGCCTGCCGGACTACCAGCCATGAGCTATCGATGACCATCAGCTCGCAATCCGATCTCGCCGCACTGCAGCGCGTCGGGCAACTCGTCGCGCGAACCATCGCGCACATGCGCGCGGCCGTCCGACCCGGCATGACTACTGGCCAGCTGGACGAGATCGGCGCACGGTTCGCGCGGTCGCATGGCGCGCGGTCCGCGCCGCAGCTGACTTACGACTTCCCGGGGTTCAACTGCTTGAGCGTGAACGAGGAGATCGTCCACGGCATCCCTGGCGCGCGCGTGCTGCGCGAGGGTGACGTGGTGAAGCTCGACGTGACCCTCGAGCTCGATGGCTACATGGCCGATAGTGCGGTGACCGTGATCATTCCGCCGGTATCAGTGGAAGCGCGACAGCTCCAGCGTGCCGCGCGCATCGCGTTCAACAGCGGCGTTGCCGTCGCGCGTGCGGGCCAGTCGCTTCGCGAGGTGGGGCGCGCGGTCGAGTCGGCGGCGAAACGCGAGGGCGCGGTGGTCGTGCGGGAGCTCACCGGCCACGGCATCGGCCGTCGCATTCACGAGCCGCCGACAGTGCCGAACTGGGGCGATCCGGATGCCCGCACCATACTCGCGGAAGGGATGGTGATCGCGCTCGAGCCGATGCTCACGAGCGTGCCGGCACGCGTGGTCGAGGAGGCAGATGGATGGACACTTCGCACGCACAATCGCGTGCTGGCTGTCCATCACGAGCATACGATCGTGATCCGGCGTGGCGCTCCGCTTGTGCTGACGGCGGCTGCCTAACCACTGATGCTTCGTCCGATCATCGCATCGTTGGCCGTCTGCGTCCTGACGGCCACGACGGCGTCGTCACTCAGCGACGCCGACCGCTATCTCGACCAGTTCATCGACCGGACCGTGAGCCCGCGCGATGACTTCTTCCATTACGCCGTGGGCAAGTGGCTGCGCGAGCACCCCATACCCAAGAGCGAACGATCGTGGGGCGTCGCCGACGTCATTCAGGAGGAGACGTACCAGCGGCTGCTCGGGATCAGCAAGGCGGCCGCGTCCGCGAACGTCGCCGCCGGGAGCAACCAGCAGAAGATCGGCGACTTCTGGTACGCGGCGATGGACACCGTCACGATCGCCAGACAAGGGTTCGCCTGGCTCGACAGCGAGTTCGCGCGCATTGCGGCGGTGACGGACCTGCCTTCGCTCGCCACTGAAGTCGCGCGGCTGCAGTACATGGGCGTCGGGGCGCTGTACGGGAACTACATCGTCCAGGACGAGAAGAACAGCGATCGCTATGCGGTCCACCTGGGCCAGGGTGGGCTCGGACTACCCGATCGCGACTACTACGTCGACACCGACGAGCGGGCGGCGATGTTGCGCCGCGAGTACGTCGCCCATATCGGCCGGGTGCTCAACCTGTTAGGTGACCCGAGCGTGGCAGCCACCGCGCACGCCAAGACGATCATGGCGATGGAGACCGAGCTCGCGCGCGCATCGCGCAAGCTCGAGGATCTCCGGGATCCGATCAAGAACTACAACGCCATGTCACTCGACTCCATCGGCAAGCTCACGCCGTCTATTCGCTGGCGTGAGCACCTGGCCGACGGCAAGGTCACCGGCGTGGATACCGTCGTTGTCGGCCAGCCCGAGTTCTTCCAGCAGGTCGAGCGGTCACTGCACGCACACAGCATCGACGACTGGAAGACCTATCTCCGCTGGCAGCTCGCGAACGCCTACGCCAGCGAGGCCGGCGGTCGGTTCGACGCCGAGCATTTCCACTTCTTCGGCACGATCCTGAACGGGCAACTGGAACAGCGCCCCCGCTGGAAGCGCATGCTCGATGAGGAAGAAGCATACCTCGGTGACGCGTTAGGCGCTCTGTACGTCGCGCAGTACTTCTCGCCGCGGACGAAGCAGCGCTACGAGAAACTGACGGACGAGATCTTTGCCGCGTTTGGCGATCGCATCCGGAACCTGACGTGGATGAGCCAGCCCACGAAGGACCGCGCACTCATGAAGCTCGGCGCGGTGACGAAAAAGGTCGGGTATCCCACGAAATGGAAGGATTACTCGAGCTACGCGGTCGACCGCCGGTCGTTCCTCGGCAATGCGGTGCGCGGCAACATCTGGCGGAGCGAGTACACCATCGCGAAGCTGCACCGCCCGGTGGATCGGACCGAGTGGGACATGACCCCACAGACCTACAACGCATACTACAATGCGTCGAACAACGAGATTGTTCTCCCCGCCGCGGTGTTCATTCTGCCGGGGATCGCTGACTCCCTCGCGGATGACGCCATCGTGTACGCGTACGCCGGCGGTACGACGATCGGTCACGAGATCACGCATGGCTTCGACGACGAAGGTCGTCAGTTCGACGAGAAGGGAAATCTCCAGACCTGGTGGACGCCGGCCGACGAGCAGGAGTTCAACCAGCGTGCACAGAGGATCATCCAGCAGTACAACGGCTATGTAGCCATCGGCACGCTGCAGGTGAACGGCGCCGCGACACAGGGCGAGAACATCGCCGACCTCGGCGGCATCAACCTCGGCTGGGACGCGTTCAGAAAGACGGATCAGTACAAGCGTGGGGTGAAGATTGGCGGATTGACGCCCGCGCAGCGGTATTTCATCGGTTGGTCGTTAGGCTGGATGAACGAGATCCGCCCGGAGAACCTTGCGGTGCGGGTAAAAACCGACGTCCACGCACCGAGCCCGTTCCGGGTGATCGGGCCGGTGTCCAACATGGTGCCGTTCTACGAGGCGTACGGCGTCAAGCCGGGCGACCGGATGTATCGGGCCGACTCGGTTCGGGTGCAGATATGGTGAGCGTGTCGGCCGAGTCCCCGCAAGTCACCGACGTTGCGCTGTCGCAGCGGCTCGAGCGGGCGGAGGCGAAGGCAAGCGCTGCGTACGTGGAGTCGAGGGCGCACACGGCGCCGTCGCTCGGCGCCGAATGGCGCGACTTTGACGGCACCTACGCGATGTTCGACGGCGTCGGTTCGCCGCTGTCGCAGACATTTGGGTTCGGCCTGTTCTCGCCGCCGACGAGCGCGCAACTCGAGACTATCGAATCGTTCTTCCGGGATCGGGGGGCTGAGGTGTTCCACGAGGTGAGCCCACTTGCGGATCCGGCCGTGCTGGGGCTCATGGCGGAGCGGGGGTATCATCCCATCGAGCTGACGAGCGTGATGCACTTGCGCCTAACGCACAGCCGCGGCCGGTCGCAACGAGAGCCGGCGCGCGAGCTCGTGGTTCGTCGCGTCGAGGCCGGCGGCGAGGATGTATGGGCGGAAACCGCGTCGCGCGGTTGGAGCGAGACGCCCGAGGCTGCCGCGTTCATTCGTGACTTCGGCACCGTGAGTGCGCGTGCCGAGGGCACCGTGTGTTTCGTGGCGGAGTGGGAGGGTCATCCTGTCGCGGCGGCTGCCATCGCGATGCACAACGGCGTCTCGTTGCTCGCCGGCGCGAGCACGGATCCGGCGTTCCGTGGTCGAGGCGCTCAGGCGGCGCTGCTGGATACGCGTCTCGCCTACGCAGCCTCGGTGGGCTGCGAGCTCGCGATGATGGGCGCGCTTCCGGGGAGCGCGTCGCAGCGGAACGGGGAGCGGCAGGGGTTCCGGATCGCGTACACCCGCATCAAGTGGCGGCTGGGACCGTAGAGGCAGCGCTCCGCTGCGGGACACTCATCTCGAAACAGAGGAAGCATCCAGAACGGAGGGGCGGTCGACCCCTCCGTTCTGGATGCCTGCCGGCGTTATGCGCTAATCCCACCTCAACGCGCGAACAGGATCGAGCCGCGCCGCGCGACGTGCGGGGAGCCACGCGGCGAGCCCACCGGCGCAGAGCAGCACCAGCGAGACGGCCGTGAGCGTGATCGGGTCGGTCGGTGCTACCCCGTAGAGTAACGGCTTCGCGAGCATGCGGAGCGACAGCGCCGCCGCGAGCCCCGCCGCAAGACCAATCGCGCTCACCACCACACCTCGCCACAGGATGGACGTCCGCACCGACGACGGCGTCGCGCCTAACGCCATACGCACGCCGATCTCGCGCGTGCGCTGCGCCGTGACATACGAAAGCACGCCGTAGAGGCCGATCGCGCCCATGAACAAACCGATCACCGCCGCGACGGCGAACCCGAGCATCGAGAAGCGCATGCCACTCTTCGCCGTATCCACGACGGACGTCAGCGTCCGCGTCTCCGCGAGGGGAAGTGTCGGGTCGAGCTGTGCAAGCTCCCGACGAGCTGACGCGATCAGCTGCGCCGGCGGCTGCTTCGTGCGCACTGCGTAGACCATCGACCGCGCGAGCCAGTCCATGTCGACCTTCGGCCGGTTGACCATGGCGTAGTACACCGCCCCCACAGGCTCCTGGTCGAGCGACACGCCGCGCACGTCGCCGACCACACCGACGACGTCCGACCACGGTCTCTCGTTGGAGACCTTCGCAACACCATGCGCGACGCGTGCACCAATTGGCGGCCGGCCCTGCATCACTTTCCGCACGATCGACTGCGTCACGAGCACCGCTCCGGTGATGCGGTCGGTGTCCGATCGCTCGAGGGGCCGACCCGCCACGACCGGAATTCCCATCGCCTCGAAGTACCCCGGCGTCGCGACGCGCATCTCGGCGAGCGGCGGCAGCACGTCAGGCGGCGCCGTCACGCCTTCCATCCGCAATGGGTCGTACTCTGCAAATGATGGAGAGAGCGGGAGCGTCCCGGTTGCCCCGGCCACTTCGACGCCCGCCATCGTGCGGATGCGATCCAGCATCGCGTAATGGAACTGGGCGACGGACTCCGAGGTCTTGTACCGTGAATACGGCAACGCGATCCGGAATGTCACGACGCCATCCGGTCGAAATCCGAGATCCACGTGGCGCAGCTTGTGGAAGCTTCGCAGCACGAGACCCGACCCGACGAGCAGCACGGTGGCCATCGCGACCTGCGCCACCACGAGCGTCTGACGGAGTCGACCGGTGTGCCGGTCGATCGTGGCGGCGCGATCACCACCGCGTAACATGGCGGCCGGCGCCACCGCGCGGTTCCGTACGACGGGCACGACGCCGAACGCGACGGCGACGACGGCGGCGACGAGCGTCGTGCACAGGAGCACCACGGCGTCGATCCGAATGTCGGCGAGTCGCGGCAGGAGATCGGGCGCAAGCCGTGGGAGCGCCGTCACCGCGCCCCAGGCGAGGACGAGACCGAGTCCGGCCCCCATCATCAGGAGCATCGCGCTCTCCGCGAGCGACTGTGCCAGCAGGTGTCCCCGCTCGGCGCCTAACGCGACGCGCAGGGCCACTTCTCGGCGACGCGTTTCAGCCCGCACGAGCAGAAGGCTCGCGACGTTGACGCAGGCAATGAGCAGCACGAGCCCGACCATGGCCCAGAGCGTCCACAGCACCGGGCGCACGCGGCCGACCACGTCGTCGAGGTACGGATGGACATCGGCGGTGAGCCCCGCATCGCGTATGGTCTTCTCCGTGAGAAAGTCGGTGAGCTTCGTGACGCCGGGCAATAGCTGCGTCAGCTCGCGCGTTGCCTGTTCTGGTGTCACGCCCGGTCGCAAACGCCCGATACCGGGCGTGTTGAATCCGCCGAGGTCGTTGCGGTCGACGCGCATCGGGACCCAGAGCGCGACGCCGGGAGTCGGGAACGCGAACCCCGCCGGCATGACGCCGACGATCTCGTGTGTCGTGCCCTCGACCGCGATGGTGCGCCCGATGATCGACGGGTCGCCGCCGAATCGTTGGCGCCACAGCGCGTGGCTCAGGATCACGGCCCGCGGTCCGTGCGGACGGTCCTCGTCCGCGGTAAATGGGCGCCCTAACGCGGGCCGGACACGCAGGACGTCGAACAGGCTGCGCGTGACCGACGTGACGTCCACCCACTCGGGCGCCCCGTCACCACCCGTGAGACTGCCCTGCCAGCTCGAGTAGAGCGCCATCGCGTCGAAGCTGTGGCTCGCCTGGTAGACGACGTCCGTCGCGGTCGCGTTGGGAAGCGTCAGCGGCAGGTCGCCGCCGCGCGTGCGGTGAGCGATGGTGACGAGGCGATCGGGGTCGGGAAAGGCGAGCGGGCGGAGCAGCACGCCGTTGACGACACTGAACACGGCGACGTTGCCACCGATGCCTAACGCCAATGTCAGCACTGCCGCCAGCGTGAATCCGGGCGTCTTGCGCAGCTGGCGGAACCCGAAACGCAGGTCGAACGCGGCGCGCTCGATGCCGCGGACGCCTCGTCCGTCCCGCATTGCCTCCTTGTGCTGTTCCACGCTGCCGAACGCGAGCGATGCGCGGCGCCGCGCTTCGTCGTCGGTCACGCCACGGCGCGTGTGTTTGGCCGCTTCCATGTCGAGGTGGAAGCGCATCTCCTCATCGAGCTCGGATTCCATGGTCCGACGCGACACCAGCGCGCGCAGCCACATGGCGATTCGTTTCGTGCCACGCATGCCAACCTCGTCGTTACGTGGTGCGCAGGAGCTGTTCGACCGCGACGACGAGTCGCCGCCAGCTCTGGGTTTCGGCGCCGAGTGCTTTGCGGCCGAGGGGGGTCAGGCGGTAGTACTTGGCGCGGCGGTTGTTGTCCGTGACGCGCCATTCGCTGTCGATCCACTCCTTCTGCTCGAGGCGCTGGAGGGCAGGATACAGCGACCCCTGGTTGACCTCGAGCACGCCGTCGGTCGCCTGCTGGATACGCTGGGTGATCCCCCAGCCATGCATCGGCGCGAGGGAGAGCGTGCGCAGAACGAGCAGGTCGATCGTGCCGCGGAGCGGCTCGTTGGAAGATTCGCCCATAAGGATTTACGATTTCGACAGAAGAAAGTGGCAGCTGCTTCTCTAGAAGTCAAGAGGAGACGTTCGGCCGCATGGCTGGCTCGAGACGGGTGGCTGACGTGACCCCACGACAATGCCACAGATCGCGACGCATCCGATATCACAGCGGTCGGGTGACCAACAACCCACCGCTCTGCTTCGAGACAAATCGCCCGAACCATCCTGCGATTGTCCGATGGTTTCGGTCGACCCTACCCCCTCGAACCGTGTGAAATGAGGCCCAGCGCCTAACGCTCCACGGCACCGGGGTTGCTTCTCCATGGGACCGGCTCAAGACGCACGGCGAAGGTTGCCGCTATCTTCCACTCACGGAGCTCGACCCATGAACCTCCGATCGCTCTCGCGGTTCGGAGCCCGCCTCCTCTCGGTCTTCCTGCTCGCCGGTTGCGCTCGCGATGCCGCGACGCCGCTCGAGCCGGACAGCAATAGCAGCAACATCAGTAGCACCACCTCGACCGAGCAATTCGAGCAGTCGGCCTCCATTCTGGGCCTGCTGCCCGTGCGCGGCGTCACACGCACCGTGCCGCTCCTGCAGAACATCTCGGTCAGCGCGGTCATCGGCCAGGATGGCGGCACGATCTCGATCCCCGCAGCCGGCCTAACGCTGGTTGTTCCTCCGGGGGCGGTGACGTCGAGCACCAAATTCACGGCCACCGCACTCGCCGGGCGTCTCGTCGCATATGAGTTCGAGCCACACGGAACGAAGTTCCCGGTACCACTGCAGTTCACGCAGGACCTCACCAAGCTCTCGCTCCTTGGCGCTGTAACGGCGCCCGTCCTCGACGGCGCCTACTTCACCGACACGAGCAAGCTCAATCAGACCCTTGGCAGAGCAGCCGTCAGCGAAATCCTGCCGGCCACAGTCGACCTCCTCCGACTGCGGGTTGGCTTCCCAATCAACCACTTTTCGGGGTACCTCGTATCGTGGCACTAAAACGACACCCAGGTGGTGTCTTCAAGAGTTGAATGACCCGGCCGAGCCACGTCCCGCGAACGTGGCTCGGCCGGGTTGTGTTCGGAGACCAGTGGCGCGACCCGGTCGTCCTAGAGTGTGGCCAACGCAAACCTCCGCCCGAGATTTCAGCCCATCGGGGACGTCGGGCCGTCGGCCGCAGTCGCTGGCTACATCGAGGCAGCGCGCGCCGCCGAACGCGTCGGCCAGCGCCACCTCGCACGGTCGCATTACGAGGAAGCGCTCCGATCGCTCACCCGCGGCGATGAGCTACCCACCGCGACCACGATCCTTCGCTGGATCGCCGGCAGCCATTTCGCCGACGCGAATCACGGCGCGGCCGAAGATTGCGTGACCGCCGCGATCGCGACTGCCGAGGCGTGGGACGATAGCCTCGCCGTCGGCTACGCGGTCAACATGCTCGGCATGTTCCGGTGGCAGCAGGGTGAGCTCGACGAGGCGGTTCGGCTCTACAACGACGCGCGCGAGCGCGCCGTCCGCGCCGGAGACGCCAAGCTCGCGGCGATCACCGCACAGAACCTTGGTGTCATCGCCAACATCCGCGGCGATTTCGCGAGAGCGCTGGAGTTCTATCAGGCGAGTCTCGCCGACTACCGTTCCATGGGTCTCGTGCGCGACGTCTGCATCGCGCTCAACAACCTCGGCATGGTGTACACCGACACCGAGCGGTGGGACGAGGCCGAGCTGTCGTATCGCGAAGCCATCGAGCTCGTGCGCGACCTTCGAGACATCGGCCTGCGTGTGCAGATCGAAGTGAACGTCGTGGAGATGTGGGTCGCGCGCCGCGACTTCGAGCGCGCGCGCGTAGCCGCCGACGCCGCGATGGAGCTCGCGTCGCAGATGGGCGACGCTCAGATCCCCGGCGATGCGTATCGCCTGCTGGGGGTGATCGAACGCGAGAGCGGCGACCTCGCGAGAGCGGAATCGATGCTCGAGCGCGCAGCCGAAGTCGCGGCCGCACGGCAGGACATGTTGCTCATGGCGGAGACATCGCGAGAGCAGGCCGACGTGCATCGGCGACAGGGGCGCAATCGCGAGACGCTTCAGGCACTCAACCGCGCGCATCAGCTTTTCACACAGTTGCGCGCGCGGCGCGACCTCGCCGATGTCGACCGCCAGACGACCCATCTCGAGGGCGAGTTCATCGATGTGGTCAGGCGATGGGGTGAGTCGATCGAAGCGAAGGACCGATACACGCAGGGTCACTGTGAGCGCGTCGCCGACCTGGCCTGCGCGCTCGCCGCCCGCTCGGGCTTCGACGAGCGCACGCTGTTCTGGTTCCGAATCGGGGCGCTGCTCCACGACGTCGGCAAGCTCATCATCCCGGCTGAAGTGCTCAACAAGCCGGCGAAGCTCACCGACGAGGAGTGGGCGCTCATGCGCCGACACCCGGAGGCCGGTGTCGAGCTGCTGGCGGGCATCGACTTCCCGTGGGATGTGCGTCCGCTCATCGAGTCCCACCACGAGCGGTGGGATGGTCGAGGCTACCCGCACGGGCTCGCGGGCAATGCGATTCCGCTCACGGCGCGTATCCTCTGCCTCGCCGATGTGTTCGACGCCCTGACGTCGCAGCGGAGCTACAAACAGTCGATGTCGGTCGCGGACGCGGTGGAAATCATGCGGCGTGATGTCGGGCGCGCGTTCGACCCATCGTTGTTCGAGCAATTCGAGCACGTGATTGCCGAGCGTGCCGGTGGCCAATCCACGGTGGCTGGCGGCGCGGACACCGTACCCGATTCGCCTGGTCGACGTCCGAGCCAGGACGATCTCACACAGCTGCCACTCCGCCGTGACTGTACCGCCGCGTCCGCGCGACTGCTCGCCACGCGGCGCCGCGATGGCACCGTCGCGACTCTCATCTACCTCCGCGCCACCACCCTCGGCGACGTTAGGCAGCGGCTTGGCCAGGCTCGGGCCGATGACGTGCTCGCGACGGTCGCGAGCGTGTTGCGACGGGCGAGCCGTCGAGGTGATGTGCTCGCCCGCTTTGGAGCCGACGATTTCGTGCTTCTCCTGAGCGAAGCAAGCAGCGAGGAAGCGCTCGGCGTTGCGGGTCGCGTGCGCGCGCAGCTCACGGATGGCTTCGCGCTCTCCGCCGACGTTGCGCCCGTGGCGATCGGCATTGCGACCGCTCCGGAGCACGGCGACAGCCTCGACGCGCTCGTTGCCGCCGCCCGACGCGCCGTGGAGTCTCAGCCGCAACACGCCACGAGTGCGCTGGCGATGGCCGATGCCGCGGCCGACCCACCACGCCCGGTTCTCGAGCGGTTCGTTGGCCGGGTGGCCGAGCTGCGCCGGCTCGAGCAGATGCTCGATGCGAGTCTCCGCGGCGAGGCGCGCGTCGTCTCGGTCGTCGGGCCGTCCGGCATCGGGAAATCGGCGCTCGTGTCGCGGCTCCTGCTCGACGCGCGCCGACGCGGCGCCACGCACGTGGTGGCCCACTGCCGTCCCTCACAGTTCCCGGCACCCTATGCGCCGTGGATCCAGTTGATTGACGGGCTGCGCGCGGCGCGGGTCATCCCGGAGAAACGCTGGCATTCGCTCCCTCGCCTCGTGCCGTCGCTCGCCGGGAGCCAGCGGGCGCTCAGGCTGGCGGACGAATCCAGCACGATGCCGGACGTGACGCTGACGGACGAGATCTGCGAGCTGCTCGTGACCGTTGCGAGCTCGCGACCGCTCGTGCTGGCGATCGAGGATCTGGAGTGCGGGGATCATGCCTCGTGGGATGTGTGCGAACGACTGGCGACGTCCCTCGGCGACTCGCGCGCCCTGCTCTGCCTAACGGGCGACGAGGCGTTCGCGTCCACGTCGCGGGCGCGTTTCGCAACACTGCGGCGCCACTATGAGGTTCGCCTCGGGAATCTGAGTCCGGATGACGTGCGGCAGTGGATCGGCGACCTGTTCGCGGACCCCGCGACGGCCAACGCGTGCACGACCCATCTCGCTCGTAACGGCGCGTTTACGCCACTCCTGGCTGCGCACACGCTCCACTCGCTCGTGGATCGCCACGTGCTCGCCCACGTCAACGGAACGTGGCGCGCCGTCGACGCGAAAGCGCTCGCGTCAGCGGCGTCGGAACCGAATGCGGGAGGCGTGCTCGCTCGTCGCCTGGACCTGCTTGCACCGAAGACGAGAGCCATCCTGGGTGAACTCGCCGTTCTTGGCGATGGCTTCGAGGTGGATGTGGCGCTTGCCGCCGGTGTCGGGGACGAGGCGGAGTTGCTCGACGCGATCGACGAGGCCCTCGCCGCCGCGCTGTTGTGCGAGGACGGTGGGGAACCTGGCGCGGCGTTCGCCTTTACGCATCGTGAGGTCGCGCGCGCCGCACGCGAGACGGTCGATCCCATGCGGCTTCGGCGTGTTCACGAACGCATTGCGCGCGGGCTGGAGCGGGTTCGGCCGGTCGCATTGTTCGAGATCGCCGAGCATTTCGATCGTTCGGGGATGTCAGACCGGGCCTTCGAATACGCGCTGCTCTCGGCCGCGCGGGCGATCAGTGTGCAGGCGTATCGTGATGCGGCCACCGCCTACCAGCGTGCGCGCGGACACGTGACCACCGCGGCCCAGCGGCGGCGGCTCGACGAGCTCGTCGCCGAGCTGCCCATTCTGCCGGGTCGCGCCGGCGTCGCCTAACGTCTACAGGACGTATCCATCGTCGACCGGCACCTCGACGCCGGTGATGTGCTGCGCGTCGTCGCCGGCGAGAAAGCACACCACTCGCGCGACGGTATCCGGCTCGATGAAGCGGCCGCCACCCGACGCCTCCATGGCGGCGTACGCCGCGTCCTCGGAACCGTGCGCGCGCACGAGCTCCTGAAAGAATGGCATCGTGCTCCACATCGGCGTTTTCACGCCTGCCGGACTCGCCACGTTGATCCGGATCGCGAGCCGCGCATCGCGGCATTCCTTGGCGGCTGTTCTCACCAGCATTCGCAGGGCGGCCTTGCTCGTCGAGTAGGCAGCCGCTCCTGCCGCGGGTCGAATGCCGGACGCCGATCCCACGTGGACGATCGCACCACCGGCCGCGCGCATCGCGCGGATGCCGTACTTCGTCGCCAGGAAGGCGCCGTCGAGATTCGTGCTCAGGACATGGCGCCACTCGGCGAGCGTGGTGTCGGCGAGCGGAGTTCCCGCCGATACCCCGACGCAGTTGGCGAGGATGTCGAGGCGCCCGTGGTTGGCGAGAATGGTGTCGGTCGTCGCGATCCAGTCGGCTTCGTCCCGCACATCGAGCTTGATGGCGCGGGTGCGGGAATCGGGGCCCGAAGTCGGAGGCGGCTTCAGGTCGGCGCCATATACCTGGGCGCCCGCACGTTCGAGCCTCGCGCTCACCGCTGCTCCAATTCCCGAGGCGCTACCCGTGACCAGGGCGATCTTGCCTGCGAAATCACTCATGGGAAGGTCAGGAATGCTGCGTGCCTAACGCAGACTGTCGAGGGGGGACGGTTTCACCCACGGCCGGCAGCCAGGCCGCGGGTCCTTCGGCATCGGCGCGACCGGAAAAGACTCGGCGTCTGCGGATCGAAGGCGGACCGTATCGCTCAAGTCATAGAGGTCGAGCCAGACGCCGTCCCGGTTGAGGGAGGGGAGAAACAGCGAGTCGCGCCTGACGCCGATCGTCGCGAGGTAATCGCGGACGGCGGCTCGTGCCGACCTGTACGGCCGCGAGCCCCCGGACACGAGCCAGAGTCGCCGAACGCCACGGTACTGATCGACGTCGCGAACGTAAGCACGAGTCTCGTTCCGGTCGCACACCGAAGTTCGCCATTCCGCCAACTTCAGCCCATACCGCTCGCCGTAATAGAGCGCGCCAACGCGCGAGAGCGGGAAGATGTGTACGACGTCGCCAGGTTGGCGCTTTTGCTGCAGGTACGCGTAAAGCGCACGATTGTTCTCGATCTCGTACGGTGGGTGACCCTTGGCAAACGCCATGACGGGCGGCGCCAGCGCTGCCGCCACGACGACACCGCCTAACGGGCGACTGAGCGCTGCCGTCCAGCGTCGGAGTTGCTCGACTCCAGCGGCGATCGCCAGCACAACCGCGGGGGCGAGGTAAAACATCAGGCGCCCGCGAAGCGGGTACTGATGTGCAGCGGCCGCCAGGACGGCGAGCGCGAACGGGCCCAGGACAATCAACGCAACGTCGCGTCGCGTGCGCCACAGGCTCACGATGCCGAGGAGGCTCAGGGCCACGAACACGAAAGCGAGCGGATAGCGCAGCAGCGTTGGATCCGTGAACATTGAGAGCGACTGTGTCCAGAGCCAACGGAGCGTACCGCTCAGTGTGAACGGCAATGGCAGGAAGCCCGTACCCCAGAAGTCGTCCATGAATTCGCGCGTCGATGGCGTCATGCTTCGAAGCCCCGCCAGGATCGCGATGAGCGACGCAACCGCCCAGAGGGGAATCGTGATCAGGAGCGCGCGCGCGGTTCGCTGGTCTCGACCGATCAGCCACTCGACGACGAAGGCCGCGCCAATGCCTCCCATCACCACCACTGAGGCCTGCGAGAACCAGATGATCACGAACGCGGCCAGGCCGGTCAGCACGAGACGCCGCGTTGGCGTCCCCGGGTCACGCAGCGTGAGCGCGAGATAGGGGAGGACCATCGCGGCCGTCGCGTCGAAGATGTACTGCTTGACTTCGACGCCGTACTGGATAAACGGGATGCCGATCGCGAACAACCCGAGGGCAATTGCAGGCCCCCAGCCGACGAGCGCCCGGTTCGTCAGTCGATGGAATACAAGCACGCTCGCGACGGAGCAGACAAAGGGAAAGAATCGGAGGGCGACCTCGTTCCTGCCTAACGTGTCGACGGCCAGCTTCTCGAACAGCAGGAAGCCGCGCGGTGCGACCTGGTCGAGCAGAAGGGGCTTCGTCAGCAGGTGGCTGAGCGGAAGACCGAGAATGTTTCGGGAAACGAGCAGCTCGTCGAGCCACAGGGACACATTCGAGAAATACGCCCAGGCTCGAATGGCGATACCCAGAACGATCAGCAGGACCAGCACTCTCGACCCTGCCAACGCCGAAACGGCCGGCGGTAGCGCGCCCGGCTCGGCACGAGCTCCGGCCGTATAGCGCGCGCCTGGCGTCGAGATGGTCGTCACCTGCCGCTCCAAAAGTAAAGAAGCGTTTCGATCCCGTTCCCGCGAAGTCGAAGCTAGCGTTCTCCGTCGCCCCCGGATACCGGCTCGTCGCCTGAGCACGGCGTTTCATCGAATCGCACTGGTGCCCGGGCGGCCGCACTGCATCCTCGGGATGTTCTCGCCTGACGGTGAGCCATGCGGTTCGTGTTCGTCACCATGTTCGTTGCGCTGACAAGCGTGCACGCCCAGTCACAGCGTTCCGCCGATACCGTCGGTGCGAGTTGGGAGTACGACAGCCAGCTCGGGCGTTATCGCGTCGAGGTGGTCGCGACCGGCGTACGGGTGCCATTCGGGATGGCCTTCCTTCCCGACTCGCGAGCGCTCGTCACCGATCGACCTGGCACACTCTGGCTTCTCGACATTCGCACCGGCGCGATGACCCGAGTCGCCGGCGTGCCCGCGGTCTCCGATTCGGTCGACGGCGGTCTGCTCGACATCGAAGTCCACCCCGACTACGCGCGCACCGGGTGGCTCTACTTCTCGTATTCCGAGAAGACCGACACCGGTAAGGCGACGGTGGTCGAGCGCGCTCGGCTCCGCGATGCGCGGCTCCTCGATCGCCAACGGCTCTTCACCGCGTACCCTGCGGTGGCTGGCGACTATCACTTTGGATCTCGCCTCGCGCTCAAGGATGGCTACCTGTTCATCACACTGGGAGAACGCGAGCTGAGCGCGCTCGCGCAGGAGCTCTGGACCGACCTTGGCAAGATCGTCCGGCTGTACGATGATGGTCGGATACCTAACGACAACCCGTTCGTCGGACGCGCGGGTGCGAGACCCGAGATCTGGAGCTACGGCCACCGGAATCCGCACGGGCTCGCGTTCCATCCGCTAACCGGTGAGCTGTGGGAATCCGAGCACGGTCCGCTTGGCGGTGACGAGATCAACGTCATCAAGCGCGGCCTGAACTACGGGTGGCCGACGGTGACGTTTGGCCGGGAGTACGATGGCGGCCCGGTGGGCGACGGCCTAACGCAGGCGCCGGGCATGGAGCCTCCGGTCTTTCATTATGCCACGTCGGCCGCGCTCTCGGGCATCGCGTTCTACACAGGCTCGGCGTTCCCGCGGTGGCGCAACAACCTGTTCGTGGGGGCGATGACGCCGCGATTCCTGGCGCGGTTGGTCGTCGCGAACGGTCGGGTGGAGCGCGAGGAGAAGTTGCTGCTGGAGAAGAAGTGGCGCGTCCGGGTAGTTCAGACCGGTCCTGACGGCTTCCTCTACCTGGGTGTTCAACGCGCATCCGACGGGACCGGCGGCGTCATCGCGCGGATCCGGCCGGTGGTGGAATAGTCAGGGTTGGACTGCGAGCGTTGACTCGATCCGTCCCGTCTTGAATGTAGGAGCATGTTGGCGACATCCCGTCATCACCACGCCCGCGTGTTCTGGGCCCTGCAGCTCGGTGGCTGGACCGCGTATGCGATCGCGCTCATGGTGCCGTGGCTCGGGCGATTCCCGATCTCGGTAATGTGGTCGAACAAGCTCGTGATTGCCGCAACGGGGCTCGTCACCAGCTCGGTGTTGCGACTTGTGTACCGCCGGGTTGCCCATGAGGGGGTGGGGCTCTCACCGTTGTGTGTCATGGCCGTCGCCGCTTCCGTAGTGGGCGCGGTCGTCTGGAATGGGGCGGCGTCCGCCATCCTCGGCCGGTCTCTCCAGAATGATTCCGTGCTGCTCGGCGCGTTAGGCAGGACATTTCCCCGCTTCGACGGCGTGCTCTATCACGCGCTCGTGCTGCTGACATGGAGCCTGCTCTATCTCGGGGCCCGGCACTACCGGGCGCTCGTGGCGGAGCGCGAACGGAGTCTCAAGGCGGAGTCGTTGGCGCGCGAGGCGCGGCTTCTCGCGCTGCGGTATCAGATCGGGCCGCATTTCCTGTTCAATGCCCTGAATGCCATCTCCACGCTCGTCGTAACCGATCGCAAGGCCGACGCGACGGCGACGATCGCGCGTCTCGCCGATCTGCTTCGTGTCTCGCTCGAGACGCCGGACCGCGGTACGATTCCGCTTGCGTCCGAGCTCGAGATCGTGCAGGCGTACGTCGCGGTCGAGCGCGTACGGTTCGCCGGCAGGCTTCAGGTCGTGATCGACACCGACGAGGCTACGCTCGACGCGAGAGTTCCGGCGATGATTCTGCAGCCATTGGTCGAGAACGCGGTGCGCCACGCGGTGGCGGTTCGCGCTGAGACGACCTGCATCCGAGTGACATCCCGAGCGCGGCGAGGTGACATTGTGCTCAGCGTCTCCGATGACGGACCAGGCATCAGCGAATCGCGAGGGTTCGGAGTCGGCCTCGCGAACATTCGTGCGCGCCTCGACGAGCTCTATGGCAAGGATCAGAGTTTCGTTACGGGACCGACACCCGACGGTGGTTATCGCGCCGAGATCTCGATTTCGCTGGCGCGCACCCTGACAGTGGCGGCGGTGCCTAACGTGCTCGAGGCACAGCTCGTATGAATGGAAACCAAGCGTTGTGGCGGACGCTCATCGTCGACGACGAGCCACTCGCCCGCGAGGGGATTCGCGCGCGCCTCGTGACACTCGGCGGCTTCGACGTCGTCGATGAGTGCGGCAGCGGCCGGGACGCGATCGTCGCGATCCGATCGCGGCAACCCGACCTCGTCTTCCTCGACGTGCAGATGCCGATCGTCGACGGGTTCGCGGTCGTGAGCGAGATCGGTGCGGATGCCATGCCGGCAACGGTGTTCGTCACCGCATATGACCACTACGCGCTGCGGGCATTCGACGCGCAGGCCATCGACTACGTGCTCAAGCCGATCGACGACGCGCGGTTCGCGCGTACGGTCGACAACGTGCGGAGGCGGCTCCGCGAGTCACGCGAGAGCGGAGTTGCCCAGCAGCTCGCCGCGCTCCTCGATCGGCTCGAGCGCGCACCAACGGAGCCACCGGCCCGCGGCGGTCATCTGGTTGCCCGCGACGGTGCCCGCACCGAGCTGATTCCGTTCGACGAGATCGACTATGTGATTGCCGATGGCGACTACGTGCGGGTCTTCGCCGGAAAACGGCAGCTGTTGCTCCGTCTGACGATGAGCCGGATCGAAGCTGCCCTGCCCGCGCACACGCACATGCGGATTCACCGCTCGGCGATCGTGCACCTGTCCCGCGTCCGGACGCTGGAAGCCCTACCGAACGCCGAGCTTTCGGTCGTGCTCCGGAGCGGCGTCACACTGCGCGCCAGCCGCAGCTACGCCGAGCGGTTACGCTTTGCGCTCGGCGTAATTCAGCCGGCGAGTGCGGGGGAAGGATGAAAGAGGAGTCTGACCCCCAACGGAGCGAATGAATGCGTCAGGTGCGGGGGACGTTCGATTCGCGCGAGCCGAGTCGGTAGATGAGTACCGCGGCGCGCTTGGTCAGGCGCGGAAGCCAGTTGAGGTTCGCCGTTTCCTTGTCCGAGTGGTCGTCCCAGCCCGCGAGGCCTAACGCGTCGATCACCATCGGGACATAGGGCGCGGCGAACGACACGTCGGCCGCGCCCGCCTTCGACGGATCCACGGCAACCACCGACCCGAAGCCGAGCGCCCGGCTCACCGAGTCGTGCACCGCCAGGAGCTTGCGGTTGCCATCCGTCGGTGCCATGGGCGGGTATCCGTCGTCGAACGTGAGCTCCGCCGTCGTTTTCGGCAGATGCTGCGCGACGACCTCCTTCATGGTCGCCATTGCCTGCTTGAGCTGTTCCGGCGAGAGCGCGCGAATGTCGCCGCTCACGATCGCCTGCCCCGCGATCACGTTCGTCTTCCCGAACGCCGTGCCGCCGCTCTGCGCCGTGTCGTACTTCACCTCGGAACCTCCGAGCACTACACCGGCGTTGATGGTGAGGTACTGCTGGCCGCCGAGGCGTGTCCGGAACCCATCGAGAATCCTCGATGCTTCGTACAGCGCGCCGGCGCCGATGTCCTCACGGAAGATCTGCGACGAGTGGCCTGGCGTTCCGGTCGTTTTGAGGGTCCACGACCCCGCGCTGCGCCGCGAGATGACGGCGGTGTGCGGATCACCGGATCCGTCCTCAAAGCCGAGCGCGATCTGCGAACGCTTGGCTGCCTCGGTGAGCGTGGCGCGCGCGGAGTCGAGCGGCGCGCCGGCATCTTCCTCGTCACCATGCATGACGACGGTGATGCTCAGCCGGTCGAGCACGCCCGCTGCCTTCAGCGCCCGAAGAGCCTCGACGATAATGACGTCACCGCCCTTCATGTCGATGATGCCGGGCCCGCGCGCCGTCGAGTCGGTGAGCCGCTCGAATTGTTGAAACGGGCTTCGTGGCTCGAACACCGTGTCGAGGTGTCCGATCAGCAGGATGCGCGGGCCGGTTCCGTTTCGTTCCGCCACCAGATGCCCGGCGCGCCTGAAGCCCGCCCCATCAACCCACGTCGTGCGGAAGCCTAACGCGTCGAGCTCCGTCTTGAACGCATCACCGACCTTGCGGACGCCCTCGAAGTTCATCGTGCCGCTATTGATGTTCACGACGCGCTCGAGCAGCGCGAGCGCCTGGGCGTTCCGCTGATCCACCGCCGCCGCGATGCGGCGCTCGGTGGCGCTGAGGGCGGGTGGGCTGCCTGCCGCCTGACCCCGGGCCTCGAGCCCGGTCAGGCCAACGAGGGCCGAAACGATGCTCTGGGCGACGACGCGCGCGAGTCTGCCAGCCTTCACTTCGGCGGAACCTTACGCGCGCGCCCGACGACGAGCGTGATGTTGTCGGACCCGCCTCGTTCGAGCGCGAGGTCCAGCAGCTGCTGGCACACTTGCTCCGACGATTCCATGGCGGCAAAGCACTGCGCGATCTCGTCGTCGCTCACGTGCTTCGTGAGGCCATCGGTGCAGACGAGTATGACGGTCCCACGCTTTGCAATGTTTACCCGGCTCACTTCGGGCACTGCCGCCGACGCGCCGATCGCACTCGCGAGCACGTGCTTGAGCGGCGATGACTTGACCTGCTCCGGCTTGAGGACACCCTCGTCCGCGAGGCCCTGCGCAACCGTTTGGTCTTTCGTGACCTGACGCAGCACGCCGTCCTGATAGACATAGCAGCGGCTGTCACCGACCTGCAGCACGTAAAGCCACGGCCACACAGCGATCCCGAGCGACAGCGTCGTCGCCATCTGGCGCCCGCCCAACTCCGCCACCGCTTCCGCTCGGACGACGTCGTGCGCTTCGATCGCCGCCCTGCGGAGCGCTTCGGTGAACTCATGCTCGCTCTCGGAGCCGACTGTGTGGTAATTGCGAAGCGCGTTCGCCACGTACTGCGTGACGGCTTCCGTCGCGACCCGGCTGGCCCGGCTCCCCGCAGCACTTCCGCCCACGCCATCGGCCACGAGCATGATCGTCGCAAGCCGTTCCCCGCGGAGCGCCAGCCCGTCCGTTGCCGACAGGCTGGTACCGTGAATGACCACCTGCGGATGCACGGTGCAGAGGAGGAACTGGTCCTGATTCTCGTGGCGGACACGGCCCGGATGCGTGACGCCGAACAGATCGAGCTCGTCGTCGCGTGGCCGACTTGCCGGGCCGGCGGCAGAGCGACTGGAAAAGGGCGACGCGAGTTTCATGAGATCGTCACCGGATGGCTCGTGATGCGACATCGTCATTTACGGAAAAAGGCTGCGACCCTTCGTAGGATGGACTGCCAGGCCGCGCGGCGCCAGAACGCCTTGAATCTCAGGCCGCGTGAGGGTTATAACGACGGTTCATGAACCGCAGCATATCGATCCTCATGGCGCTTCTCGTCGGCGCCGCCAGTCCGCATGATTCGGCGATGGCGCAGAGCGACGACCCCACCGACTGGCGCGCTGCCGCCGCCAGGATCGTCAGCCGGCTCACGGTCGTCCGCGGCGAGCGCGTGCTCCTCGTGGCCGTCCCCGGGGCGGCCGATGCACTGGTCCCCGTGCTGCGCGAAGCCATCCGCGCCGGCGGCGGCACCGACCTCGGCGCCGTGGCCCAGCAGGGCGCCCAACCAACGGCATGGTCGACGGACTTCACGAACGAGCTCGCGAAGCGGACGGGCCAGGCGTTCGATGAATACCTGAGCACCGTCGACGCCGC